>Ga0208079_1002077_pt1 | contig 10002 bp, 6 predicted proteins | sample NGESurdeep092012_5_FD_184474 | JGI IMG/M metagenome (GOLD analysis project Ga0208079, IMG submission 184474) | Arctic peat soil microbial communities from Barrow, Alaska - NGEE Surface sample 210-2 deep-092012 (SPAdes) | ecosystem: Environmental > Terrestrial > Soil > Wetlands > Peat ... | reverse complement strand
CAGAAGATCGACGAGCTGAGGACCTTCGAGCGTGACTACCGCGCCCGTCTGAAGTCACACCTGGAGGGTCAGTTGCGCGAGCTGGATCAGATTGGTGCCGGCGACAGTGGTGGCAAATAGTGGGGGCAGGCAGCCGGGCTGGTCAACGGCATGCCGGCTGACCAGACCAGCAGCACAAGCGGGACCCTGATCGTCAACCGCCGGGACCCCGCTTGTGGTCACCGCGACCGGCTGGTGCTCGGCTTTCCGGGGTTCTGCTGTTGACTAACCCAGCCCAGGGCGGCGTTTCTCCATTGAGAACTTCGCCGGATGGCCTTATTCTCACGCACACATGTACCTGTTTCGTTGGGACTACGAAGTGCCATCTTGAAGGGGCCGAGCATGGCTGTGAAGAAGGCGACCTCAGCTGCCAAGAAGGGTGCGCGCCCGAAGAGGGCTGTGCCGACCAAGGCCGCTCCGGCCAAGGCAAGTGCGACCAAGCCGACGGCGGCGATGACCGCGGCGAAGACAAGTTCAACGAAGGTGACGAAGACAAGTGCGACCAATGCGAGAGTCGCCACGGTGACGGCAACGGGAATCCCGGCCAAGGCGAGTCAGAGGCCGAGGAGCCGCGGGGCGAGTGTCTCCACCGGGGCAGGTGCGCTGCCACAACGGCTGCGGGTCCGTGAGAACGAGAGACCTTGGACGGTCAAGGAGCTCGCGACGGTTCGTGCCGAGCTTGAGGCCGACATCGTCCGCCTGCAGAACGAGATCTCGCTGGCCGAGGTCGACCTTGCCGGCCTTATGCGCGATGTTGGAGATGGTGCCGGCGATGACCCGGCCGACGCCGGAACCGCGACCTTCGAGCGCGAGCAAGAGATTTCGTTGGCCAACAACGCCCGTGAGGTGTTCGAGCAGAGCGGGCGCGCGCTTGCTCGGCTCGTTGACGGGAGCTATGGCATCTGCGAGTCCTGCGGTAGCCCGGTCGGCAAGAATCGTTTACTGGCCTTCCCTCGTGCGACGCTATGCCTGACATGCAAATCCAAGCAGGAGCGCCGCTAATCCCTTCACCCGGCACAAACGAGAACACGACTGCGCAGTCGACGCCACGACGGCTGTTGTATCTTGCGGTGGTCATCGTGGCCGTGCCGGTCTGTGTTGCCGACCAGCTGACCAAGGCATGGGCCTCCGCCAACCTCCAGCCGGATCAACCACGCAGCCTGGTCGGATCGGTCCTGCAGCTCAACCTGACCCGCAACTCCGGCGCTGCCTTCTCGATCGGTACCGGAGCGACGTGGATTCTGACCGCGATCGCCTGTTCGGTCGTCGTGTTCGTCGTGGTCACCGCTCGACGCCTAGGCAGCCGAGGCTGGGCGCTGGCGTTGGGGCTGTTGCTCGGCGGATCGCTGGGCAATCTGAGCGATCGCATGTTCCGCGCTCCCGGACCCGGGCGTGGACAAGTGGTGGACTTCTTGCAGCTGCCGCATTATCCCATCTTCAACATCGCCGACTCGGCCATCGTCAGTGCGGCCGTCCTGATAGCCCTCCTGGCCTTCCGCGGCGTCCGCATCGACGGAACCCGCGCGTCCGACGACACTCTCAAGCACCAGAGCGCCGAGGGGCCGAGCGCCGAGCAGCAGTCTGCTGACCCCTCGCCAGGATCAGATCACGATGTCTGACGTCCGTTCGCTGCCGGTTCCGGACGGTCTGGAGGGAGAACGCGTCGACGCTGCTCTCGCACGCCTCTTCGGTCTGTCCCGTACCAAGGCCGCAGACCTGGCTGCTGCAGGTGCGGTGACCGTTGACCAGCGCATCGTGGGCAAGTCAGATCGGGTGTGCGCGGGTGCCTGGCTCGAGGTGTCGCTGCCGGATCCGCCCGCCGCAGCCGGACTTGCCGTCGTCGCAGAACCAGTGCCGGGGATGGCTGTGATCTTTGACGACGACGACCTGGTGGTCGTCGACAAGCCTGTCGGCGTGGCCGCCCATCCCAGTGTCGGCTGGACCGGCCCCACGGTGATCGGCGGACTGGCGGCGGCCGGCTATCGCATTTCCACATCGGGTGCGGAGGAACGTCGCGGCGTTGTGCATCGTCTCGACGTGGGGACCAGCGGCCTGATGGTGGTCGCCAAGAGCGAGCACGCCTACACCGTGCTCAAGCGGGCGTTCAAGGAGCGCACGGTCGACAAGACGTACCACGCCCTTGTCCAGGGCCTGCCTGATCCCCTGAACGGCACTATCGATGCTCCGATCGGCCGTCACCCCAACCACGACTACAAGTTCGCGGTGATAGCCACCGGCAAGGCGAGCGTCACTCACTACGAGGTCATTGAGGCGTTCCGGTCCGCCTCGCTCGTGGAGGTCCACCTTGAGACGGGGCGTACTCACCAGATCCGGGTTCACTTCTCCGCGCTTCACCATCCCTGCGTCGGAGACCTGACCTATGGCGCGGACCCGGTGCTGGCCAAGAAGCTCGGTCTGGAACGTCAGTGGCTGCACGCGGTCGGGCTCGGCTTCCAGCACCCCAGTAGCGGCGAGCGGGTGGACTTCGCTAGCCCCTACCCGGAGGATCTGCAGACCGCGCTGGAGCGCATCAGCGGCTGAGGAACCCTCTCGGGGACACGCCCGGGTAGCGACGGCACGGCATAGACTCTGTATCAATGTCTCAGTTGCCCTCTCCCGCAGCGCGTCCACCCGACAAGAGCTTTGTCCACTTGCACGTGCATACCGAGTACTCCATGCTCGACGGTGCGGCCCGGATCGACGAGCTGTTCGAGACCGCCGCTCAGATGGGCATGCCGGCCTTGGCCACGACGGACCACGGTTACATCTTCGGGGCCTACGAGTTCTGGTCCAAGGCCAAGAAGTACGGCATCAAGCCGATCATCGGCCTCGAGGCATACCTCACGCCCGGCACGCACCGCACGGACAAGACCCGTGTCAAGTTCGGTGACGGAGGTCGCGATGACGTCTCAGGTTCGGGCGCGTATACCCACATGACCTTGCTGGCCCGCAGCACGGGGGGCATGCACAACCTCTTCCGGATGAGCTCGCTTGCCTCTATGGAGGGGTACTACTTCAAGCCGCGAATCGACCGTGAACTGCTGGCGAGGTACGGCGAGGGTCTCATCGGCACGACGGGTTGTGCCGGCGGCGAGATCCAGACCCGGCTGCGCCAGGGTCAGTACCGCGAGGCGGTCGCGGCGGCGGCAGAGTTCCGGGACATCTTCGGTGCGGAGAACTTCTACTGCGAAGTCATGGATCACGGCATCGATATCGAGCGTCAGACCATGAAGGACCTGCTGCGCCTGTCCAAGGACCTCGCCCTGCCGCTGCTCGCGACCAACGACCTGCACTACACGAAGGCCGAGGACGCCAAGGCTCACGCGGCGTTGCTCTGCGTGCAGTCGGGCTCGACCCTGATGGACCCGAACCGGTTCAAGTTCGACGCTGACGAGTTCTATCTCAAGAGCCCTGAGCAGATGCGTCACCTTTGGCGCGAGCTGCCCGAGGCCTGTGACAACACGCTGCTGATCGCACAGCGCTGCGACGTGGGGTTCACCGAGGGCGAAGGCGCCTACATGCCTCGTTTCCCGTGCCCCGAGGGCGAGGACGAGACGTCCTGGTTCATCAAGGAGGTGGAGCGTGGGCTTCATGTGCGCTACCCGGCAGGGGTCCCGGACGCGGTTCGCAAACAGGCGGAATACGAGACCGAGGTCATCGTCTCCAAGGGTTACCCGGGGTACTTCCTGGTCGTCGCCGACTTCATCGGCTGGGCCAAGAAGAACGGCATCCGGGTTGGCCCGGGTCGTGGATCAGGGGCAGGTTCGATGTGCGCCTACGTCATGGAGATCACCGACCTTGACCCGCTGAAGCATGGTCTGATCTTCGAGCGTTTCCTCAACCCCGAGCGTGCCTCGATGCCTGACTTCGACATCGACTTCGACGAACGACGCCGCGGTGAGGTGATCCACTATGTCACCGAGAAGTATGGCGAGGAGCGGGTCGCCCAGATCGTCACCTACGGCACCATCAAGGCCAAGCAGGCGGTTAAAGACGCCTCGCGGGTGATGGGCTTCCCGTTCTCGATGGGTGAGAAGCTCACCAAGGCGATGCCCCCGGCGATCATGGGCAAGGACGTGCCGCTGTCGGGGATCTTCGATCCCAAGCACAAGCGGTATGCCGAGGCCGCGGCGTTCCGTCAGGTCCACGACGACGACCCTCAGGCCCAGGAAGTCGTCAAGACAGCTTTGGGCCTTGAGGGCCTGAAGCGTCAGTGGGGCGTTCACGCAGCCGGCGTCATCATGTCCAGCGAGCCGCTGCTCGACCTGGTTCCGATCATGCGGCGTGAGCAGGACGGCCAGATCATCACCCAGTTCGACTACCCCAGCTGTGAGGCCCTCGGGCTGGTCAAGATGGACTTCCTGGGCCTGCGCAACCTGACCATCCTGGACGATGCGTTGATCAACGTCCGAACCAACCGCGGCGACGAGATCGACCTCGACGCGCTGAGCAAGACCCTGGATGACCCAGCCACCTACGAGCTGCTCGGCCGAGGCGACACCCTGGGCGTCTTTCAGTTCGATGGCGGGCCGATGCGAGCGCTCTTGCGGCTGATGAAGCCCGACAACTTCGAGGACATCTCGGCGGTCGGCGCGCTCTATCGTCCCGGCCCGATGGGCGCCAACTCGCACACCAACTACGCTCTGCGCAAGAACCATCAGCAGGAGATCTCCTATCCGCACGTGGATCTTGCGCACGCGCTGGAGCCGCTGCTGGGCACCACCTACGGCCTGATCGTCTATCAGGAGCAGGTGATGGAGATTGCCCAAAAGCTGGCCGGCTACACGCTCGGCAAGGCCGATCTGCTGCGGCGAGCCATGGGCAAGAAGAAGCGCTCTGTGCTGGACGCCGAGTACCTCGGCTTCGAGGCAGGCATGGTGGCCAACGGCTTCAGCCCCGCGGCTATCAAGGCGCTGTGGGACGTCCTGGTCCCCTTCTCGGACTACGCGTTCAACAAGGCGCACAGCGCGGCATACGGCCTGGTCTCGTACTGGACTGCCTACCTGAAGGCCAACTACCCGGCCGAGTACATGGCCGCCGTGCTGACCAGCGTGCGCGACGACAAGGACAAGTCGGCGCTCTATCTCAACGAGTGCCGTCGGATGGGCATCAAGGTTCTGCCACCGGACGTCAATGAGAGCTCAGCCAACTTCACTGCGGTCGGCACTGATATCCGGTTCGGTTTGGCGGCCATCCGCAACGTCGGCCACAACGTGGTTGAGGCGATCGTGGCTGCGCGACAGGACAAGGGGCGGTTCGTCTCGTTCGAGGACTTCGTGCGCAAGTCACCGGCTGTCGTGTGCAACAAGCGCACCATCGAGTCGTTGATCAAGGGCGGCTCCTTTGACTCGCTGCAGCACACTCGTCAGGGTCTGGTTCGGGTGCACGAGGCCTACGTTGACGCCCTGGTGGACGAGAAGAGGCAGGAGGCCATCGGTCAGGACTCGCTGTTCGGGGGCTTCGAAGAGGGTGATGGCGGTGGGACTGCTGGGAGTGGGACCTCCTTGCTGGCCATGCCGCCGATTCCGACGATCGAATGGGACAAGTCAACGCTGCTGGCTTTCGAACGCGAGATGCTCGGCCTCTACGTCTCCGACCACCCGCTGTTCGGTATCGAGCACATCCTGGCCCAACACGCGGACACCTCTATTGCTGCCCTGACCGGTGACGACAGCAAGGCTGACGGAGCCAATGTCACGATCGCGGGGCTGATCACCGGGCTGCAGATCAAGCGCACCAAGAAGGGTGACCTCTGGGCCATCGCCACGGTGGAGGACCTCGATGGTGCTATCGAGTGCCTCTTCTTTCCCTCGGCGTACATGACCGTCTCGACCATGCTCGGCCATGACGTCGTGTGCGTCGTGCGTGGGCGCCTGAATCGTCGCGATGAGACGCCGACGATCTTCGCCCAGGAGCTCACCTTGCCCGACATCAAGGACGGGCCGCGAGGGCCCGTGGTGGTGACCCTGCCGTTGGCCAGAGCCACGAACGATGTGGCGGAGCGGATCAAGAGGGTACTAAGTGAGCACCCTGGTGTGACCGAGGTCCACCTGAAGCTCACCCAGCCCGGGCGTTCCGTGCTCATGCGGCTCGACGACTCGCTGCGGGTCACCGCCTCTGCGGCGCTGTTCGGGGACCTGAAGGCTCTTCTTGGACCAGCCTGCCTGACCTGAGCTGGCGGCGTGGCGCGCCTGCCACCTTCGCCGCAGCCTCGACGGGTCACCAGACTGGAGCGGGTTGTCGGCTACCGTTCCGTTGTGGACACCGCCAAGCCTGTCATCACCAAACACCTCGAGCACGAACGCGTGCACCATGGCGACCGGGTCCTCGACCCGTTCGAGTGGCTGCGGGACAAAGACGACCCAGAGGTCATTGCCCACCTCGAGGACGAGAACGCCTACGCCGAGGCCATGACGAGTCATCTCGAGCAGCTGCGAGCACGGATCTTCGACGAGATCAAGTCCCGGACGCAGGAGACCGACCTGTCGGTGCCTGAGGCGTACCGCGGCTGGTGGTACTACTCGCGCACGTTCGAGGGCAAGCAGTACCCCGCGCAGTGCCGGGTTCGCAAGGTCATGGGTCGGGGACGGCCCCAGCTCGAGCCGGGGGTCACTCCTGAGGGTGAGCAGTTGTTGCTGGACGGCAACGTCGAGGCGCAGGGGCACGAGTTCTTCTCGCTGGGGGCCTTCGAGGTGAGTACGGACGGGCGTCGGATCGCCTATGCCGTGGATTTTGAGGGTGACGAGCGTTTTGCCCTGCGGGTCAGAGACATCGAGACCGGCGCGCTGATCGACGAGGCGGTCACTGCGATCGGCTATGGCGCAGTGTGGTCGCTGGATGGGCAGCAACTCTTCTACACCAGGATGGATGAGTCGTGGCGCCCTCATCAGGTCTGGCGTCACGAGGTCGGTACTGCGGCGCACGAGGATGTCCTGGTGTTCGAGGAGTCGGACGATCGGTTCTGGATGGGGATCGGGTCTTCGCGGGACGACGCCTGGGTCATCATCCAGGTGGGTTCCAAACTGACCTCCGAAGTGTGGTTGCTTGACGCCGCCGCGCCTCTGGGTGAACCCCGGCTGGTGGCGCCTCGTCGGCACGGGGTCGAGTACGACGTCGAGCCGGCGGGGGATCGTCTGCTCATCGTGCACAACGCAAACCACCCCGATTTTGAGTTGGCACAGGCTCCGCTGAACGTCACGGGTCACGAGCAGTGGACGTCGTTGGCCGAGACCGTGGCTGGGGAGCGGCTGCTCGGTGTCGAGGCCTTCGCCGATCATGCCGTGGTGTCCCTTCGGCGCGATGGACTGACGGCCTTGAGGGTGATGCCCCGGGACCCGTCGGCCCTTTCCGGTTTTGGTCCGGCGGATGACCTCGCATTTGACGAGCCGCTGTACTCCGTCGGTACCGGCAACAACCCGGAGTATGAGACCTCGGCGTTGCAGGTCGTGTTCGAGTCATTGGTCACTCCCAAGACCATCTCGGACTACGACTTCGTGACGGGCGAATACACCTTGCTCAAGGCCCAGCCGGTGCTTGGCGGCTATGACCCCGCCGACTACGAGCAGCGGCGCGAGTGGGCGACCGCCCCAGATGGGACGCTGGTGCCGATCTCGCTGATCCATCGTCGCGACGTGACTGCGGACGGCACGGCCCCAGGACTGCTCTATGGCTATGGTGCCTACGAGATCTGCATCGACCCGTACTTCTCGGTGGCTCGTCTCTCCCTGCTGGATCGGGGATTCGTCTATGCCATCGCCCATGTTCGCGGGGGTGGGGAGATGGGGCGCCAGTGGTACGACTCAGGCAAGATGGAGCACAAGACGAATACCTTCACCGACTTCCTTGCCTGCGCTGAGCATCTGGTCGGTTCCGGATGGGTGGCGCCGGATCGCCTGATCGCGGAAGGTGGATCGGCCGGCGGTTTGCTCATGGGTGCGGTCGCCAACCTTGCGCCCGGACGATTCAGGGCGATTCATGCGGCGGTCCCGTTCGTCGACGCGCTCACCACGATCCTTGACCCGTCGCTGCCCCTGACCGTGCCGGAATGGGAGGAGTGGGGCGACCCCCTTCACAACGCGGACGTCTACAGGTACATGAAGAGCTATACGCCGTACGAGAACGTTGTGGCTGTGGACTATCCGGCTATCTTGGCGACGACGAGCCTGAATGACACCCGCGTCTACTTCGTCGAGCCCGCCAAGTGGGTCGCCCGACTGCGTGAGACCGTGACGAACGACCCGGTGCGACGCCCCATCCTCTTCAAGATCGAGATGGTCGCGGGCCATGGCGGCAAGAGTGGCCGGTATGACGCCTGGAAGCAGTACGCCTGGGAGCTCGCGTTCCTGATGGATCAGGTGGGTGTCAGCTAGCCGGGCCGTCGGCCGCAGGGACCGGAAACCGTGGCAAGATCGTTGCCAGGGAAAGGTTGCACAGTGCCGTTTACCCGGAAGTTCGTCGTGAGCGCTTTTCCAGACGTAGAGTTGATATAAGCATGTGGCGCCCGAGCAGATACACACGATCCTCATGGTTTCGGTCCCGCGCCGCGGTAAGCCGTCGACCGGCGGCATAGACCGAGGGACGCCCAAGATGTACGACCAGCTGTTGTTTCTCAAGACGTTATCTAGATTCGCCGTGGTTCTGCCTGCCCGCTACGACCTTGAGGCAGCCCTTACCGAACTCACCGAGAGTGTCACTGCGGTGTTGGGTCTGGCCGGTAGCGGAGTCACGATGGCTGAGGAGGGGCGGCTGCGTTTCGTGACAGCGGTGAGCCAGGCTTCCGGGGAACTCGAGCGCAACCAGGAGGAGCAGCAGGCAGGTCCCTGTCGGGATGCATACGACACCGGTGAGGTGGTTCGGGTGACCGACGTGCGGGCCGAGTCCACCCGATGGCCTGAGTTCTCAGCCACGGCCGTCCGCCTGGCTGTGGCCGGCGTCGCCGGAATCCCGATGCGCCTTGACGACCAGATCATCGGCGCCCTCAACCTCTACTCTGGCGAGCCGCGCCAGTGGTCGGACGAGGACGTCGCGGTGGCCGGGGTGCTGGCCGACGTGGCGACCAGCTACGTGGTCAACGCCTCCAAGCTGCGCCAGCAGGAGCAGCTCAGCGAGCAGCTGCAGGAGGCGCTGGAGTCACGTATCGTCATCGAACAGGCCAAGGGGATCACCGCCCAGCAGAACTCCGTCAGCATCGATCAGGCCTATCAGCTCATGCGCGGGCACGCCCGCAACAACAACGCCAGCCTGCGACTGGTCGCCGAGGCGATCGTTGCCGTGGGGCTTCACGTCTGAGCTCGGCGGCCATCCGCTCCGAGCTGACAGGACGCGAGTGCTCCGGGTGTATCGTCTCAGGTGCTGCGTTACCCCGGACTCTGGTGGCGTTCGCTTCTGCCCGTGCTACTGCCGAACCTCGGAGGGCCGTGTCCTCACATTCTGGGAACACTGAAACGAGTCGGCCATGGTCCAGCCACCGACCGATTTGAACGACTTTCCTACGGACCGTCAGGTGGGCTCTACTCTTACCCCTGCCCCGTTCCCACTCAGCTGGCGGCCGACCTGCCAGCCAAGGCAACCGGCCGTGCGACCTCACGTCGGCAGGTAAGGATCAGGACACGGGCCATACGTCAGGTAGTGGTCGTTGAGGTTGCTGGCTCGCTCAGCGAGGTCGTCGAGGAGCTGGACCGGGCGATCCAGCTGGCTCTGGCCGACGGGCCCCGTGGCGTGGTCTGCGACCTGTCGAACGTGCTCGAGGGGACGGGGCCCGGAGGCGGTGGAGGTGCTCGCAACGGCGGGGCGCCATGTTCGTGACTGGCCCGGCACCCCCGTGGTCGTGGCCTGCGCGGACCCGAGGGTTCGCGAGGCGCTGCGAGCACACCCCCTGGGTGGTCACCTGATCCTGACCCCGTCATTGTTCTCCGCGGTATCCGACGTTCTGGCGACCCCGACGCTGGCCGTTGAGCGGAAACA
>Ga0208079_1002075_pt1 | contig 10007 bp, 10 predicted proteins | sample NGESurdeep092012_5_FD_184474 | JGI IMG/M metagenome (GOLD analysis project Ga0208079, IMG submission 184474) | Arctic peat soil microbial communities from Barrow, Alaska - NGEE Surface sample 210-2 deep-092012 (SPAdes) | ecosystem: Environmental > Terrestrial > Soil > Wetlands > Peat ... | reverse complement strand
CGGCGCAGCGTCGTCGCGATCCGCGCCGCCGATACCGACGCGGCGACCGCAGGGTGGCCGCGACGGCAAGGACCGCGCGAGCATCGGCGCTGGCCAGGTTCGTCGCCGACAACACGACGCCCCCTCGAAGGCATGCAGGAAGCCCCGGGCTCGCGCCCACCGCCGGGACGCCGTCGTTGCTCGGGTTGAGCGAACAGCGCCTTGGTGGTGTCGATGTCGATCGGCGTACGGGATGTCGACGACTCGGCTGGGCGTGCCAGGCTCGTAGGCGTGACCGATCTGGAGCAGGTGCGGGCGCGGGCACTGGCGGCGAGCGAGGGCCCCTGGCAGCGTCACGGCAGCGACGTCTGGCTGATCGGGCCGTCCGGTCCGCTCTTCACCGGGCGAGACGGGTCGGCGGAGGTGCGCCGGCAGGCCGACGCCGACGCCGAGTTCGTCGCGCACGCCCGCGAGGACGTCTGCGCGCTCTTGGAGCTGCTCGACCAGCAGGAGTGACGGACGACTGGCAGCGGTGGTGAACAGCCGCTCGAGGCGGACCCACGGCACCAGGTGGTCAGCTGGCGCGGGATCCAGCTCGCCGGCCTGGCTCAGCCGGAACGGGCGCACCACCGGACCCGCCGACCCGCACCACCGGCGGTGTCGATACGCGGCACCGGCCGCGGCTCGGGGCTCGACGGCGGCTCGGGCTCGGCGACCGCCTCGGCATTCGTAACGACTTCGATGGGCGGGTCCTCCCGGCCGGACCGGCCGATCCACCTCATCTCTCCCGCACTCGACCGGTGTCGATGGCAGCACCGGGCTCATCGGTCCGCCGCCGGCTTGCGGCGACTCGGCCAACGACTGGCAGGAGGACCGTCGCCGGATAGCCGTCGGCCGCCGGCCTCGCCGCTGTCCACCTGCAGTCCCGCAGTGCTACACCCGGCTGCGACTGCCGGCGCGTACCTGGACCGAGTTGCCGCCGGCAGCCGGAGGACGGTGAGCGGACTCGGCCCGGGGATGACGACCGGCAGCACCAGCTGGTCGGTGAACGGGTCGCCGGCCGCCACCGCAGTGGTGAACGCGGCCAGGTCCCAGCCGTCGCGCAGGGCCGCCCGGATCGCCCGGGCTCGCCCGGCCGGGCCCCGCAGGTCGGTGCGGGCGGTGTGCCGGCGCCAGCCCCGGCCGCGACGGTGCATCGCGGCGGCGTTCTCGGCGGCGGTGCCGACCACCAGGTGCTCGACGGCCACGCAGCCGGTCTCGTCGCAGCTGTGCAGCAGCGGCCGGTGGAGCGGGCGCAGACCGCAGGCGTACTCGAAGTTCCACCGGTGCGCCCGCGCGGTGCGGGCGTCCGGGCCGGTGCCGGCCTGGAACCGGCCGTAGCCGTCGTCGCCGATCGCCCCGATCCAGTGCTGGCAGCCGCCGGGGCGCGGGTCGGCCACGACCTTGGCAAAGAACCGGACGGCCTCCGCCTCCAGCGCGGCTCGGGCCGAGGATGGCCGAGAGCCGTCGAGGGTCAGCTGGTGCCCCTCCCCCAGCCCCAGCATGGCCACCGCCGGACGGTACCGCCCAGCACCGCGTGTGCCTTGTTGGAACGCCGAGCCGCCCATCGTGGGGTAGAGGCCAAGGTCCGACGCAGGCAGGGGGCTGGGTACCGCTGCTGGTCCTGGCCATGACCGTGGGCGTGTTCGAGTCGGTCTTCTTCCGCGGGTTCGTGCAGGCCCGGCTGGAGGCGAGCCTCGGCACCGTCCCCGGCGTGGGCCTAGCCGCCGTCCTCTACGGCGCCTACCACGTCGGTTACGGCATGGGCGGCAAGGAGATGGCCTTCCTGGTCGGCCTCGCGAGGTCTACGCCATCGCCCAATCGCAGAACGCGGTGCGAGTCGCCGCCCCAACCAGCGCGCCAGACCCCAACCCCACACAGCCAAGATCAAACTAATCGCTGTCTCGCGCTGGAACCTACGACTACGGGGAGGCCGATCCTGGCCGACATCACGACGCTGGCCGTGGCCGAGCTGCGACTCACCCCCGGGACCCCGGTCTGGACAACCGTCAAGGCCACCGACGTCGACGGGTACGCCGCCGAGCCGGATCAGCCCGTCCCCGGTCCGCCGATCTGACTGGAGGACTGCGCTCGGCGCCCGGTCGGGCCGTCAACCCGGGCGGCATCGCGGGCGGCATCGCGGGCGGCGAGGACGGCCAACCGGGCGTTGTGCGCGGCCAGGTCCGCATCCCCGTCGGCGTCCGCCCGCCGGTCGAGCCGGGCCGCTTCCCGGGCGTCCGAGCGCACCCAGGACACCACCAGCGCGGTGAGCACGGCGGCGACCGGGATCTCCCCGAACGCCCAGCCGATGGCGCCGCCGAGGTGCTGGTCGTCGAGCAGCGAGGCGCCCCAGGGGCGTTGCAGCCCGGCGAACCACGACTGCGCCAGCACCGTATTGGCGGACAACAGCGCGACGCTGAAGAACGCGTGGATGACCATCACCCCGAGCATCAGCACCAGCCGGGCCACGTGCGGCGGCCGGGTCGGGCCTGGGTCAACGCCGATCAGGACCCAGAAGAACAGGCAGCCGGCGGCCAGGAAGTGCAGCTGCATCGCCAGATGGCCCCAGTGGTTGGCCATCGCCGCCGGGAAGATCGGGGAGAAGTACAGGCCGTAGAGGCTGCCCACGAAGATCGCGGCGGCCACCAGCGGGTGGCTGAGCACCCGCACCACCCGGCTGTGCAACCCGGTGAGCAGCACCTCCCGCACCCCCGGGCCGCCGGCCGAGACGGGCGGCAGGGTGCGCAGCGCCAGCGTCACCGGGGCGCCGAGGACCAGCAGGATCGGCACCGCCATGTTCAGCACCATGTGCTGCGCCATGTGCACGCTGAACAGCACCGGTGCGTAGCGGCCCACGCCCCCGCTGGTGACGACGACGAGCAGCAGGACCCCGGCCAGCCACGACACCGTACGGCCGGGTGGCCAGTGGTCGCCCCGCCGCCGCAGCACCTGCAGGCCGGTCAGGTACAGCGCCCCAGCCAGCAGCGCACCGGTGAGCAGGAAGCCATCGATGTGAACGTCGACCAACAGCCGCCAGGGGGTCGGCGCGGGCGGCATCGAGTAGCCGAGCAGCTCCCGGGTGCGGGTGAGCCCGGCGGCCGGGCCGGTCCGGGGAACCGGGGTCGGCGTCCGCGACAGCCCGACCGCGAGGCCGACGGTCGCCACCATCAGCACGCTCTCCGCGGCGGCGATCCGGGTGAAGCCGGCCAGGCCGCCCCGCTCACCGAGCTGCGGCATCGTCCGCCGGCGGTGCCACCAGCCGAAGCCGGCCAGGCTGCCCAACGCGACGACCTTGCCCAGCACCAGCCACCCGTAGCTGCTGCCGGGCAGCTGGCCGACGCTGCCCAGGCGCAGGCCGGCGTTGACGACTCCGGAGGCGGCCACGGCGACGACACACCACAGCGCCAGGTGGGAGAACCGGGGCACCGCCACCCGCACGGACGCCGGTCCGAGCGTGACCAGCACCCCGAGCGCGATCAGGCCGCCCACCCACAGCGAGACCGCCACGACATGCACCACCAGGCTGGAGACGGCGAGCATGTGGTCGCTGGCCGCGCCCGAGTGTCCGCTCAGCCCGGGCAGCACCACCCCGATCAGGGCCAGCACCAACAACCCCAGTGCCCCGCCGCGACGCTGCACCCCCAAGGCTCCCAGCGCCACGGTGGCGGCGATCACGGCCTGCAGGGCCAACGCCTTGCCCTGGCTGGTCTGGGAGACGAACGAGCCCAGCTGGGCACCGTCGAGTGAGTCCGCCAGCGGTACGCCGACGAAGTCCGAGAACGTGAGCACGATGCTCGCCACCGCGGCGAGCGCCCAGAGCCACGCCGCCGCGGAAGCGCGACTGAGCAACCGGACAGCGGAGTCCGCACCGGGGGGCAGCAGCACGCCGACCGCGAGCAGCACCCCCACCGTGACGATGCCGGTCAGGTCGACCAGCAGCCGCGCCAGTGGCAGTCCCCAGCCCGTGGCCGCACCGGCGTGCGGGAGGCCGGGCAGGGCGGCGGTGGAGGCTCCCCCGCCGTACGCCAGTGCGGCAGCCAGCACCGCCGCCCCCGCCCCGGCCGCGGCCGCCCACCCCAGCCACCGACGGCGCCGCTGGGCCGTGGTCGCTGGTCGAGTGCCATCTGGCCCGGTGACCGCACTCATGTTCGCTTCGTCCGATTCCGGATGAGCATGATCATCGCTGCGGTGAGGACCAGGGCCACCACGGCGACCTGGCTGAGATGGCCGGCGTGCCGGCTGACCGCGGGGGCCGGCCCCGCGGTGGCCGGGGAGGCGACCGCCGTCGCCGGCTGCGCGGCAGCGACCGCGGGCCGGTACTCGGCCGGGGCCGCGAAGATGAATCGTTCCTGGGCGCTGACCGGATGCCCGTCGGCGCTCACCACCCGGTAGGCGACGGTGTAGGAGCCGCTTCCCGGCAGCGGGGAGACGCCCTGGGTGACCGTCCCGTCAACCACGGTCGGCGTGCCCACGTCGCACCGCCGGCCATCCGGGCCGGTGACGGTGACCACCGCGAAGGAGGTGTGCACCGCCTCGTCGAAGGTGAGCACGACAGCGGCCGGTGGGCTGGACACGGTCGCGTCTATCGCCGGCTGCATCGCGGTGAGGTGCGCATGCGCCGACGCCGGGGGGGCAACCGCGAGCGCCCAGGCGGCGGCCGCCGCCACCAGGCCGGCGAGGCACCCCAGGCGCCGCAGCTGATCCATCGTCACCCGTGAGTCATCCCTGACCGGTACGCCGGGTGCGCACCAGCGCAATCCCCACCGCGGCGATCCCGCAGGCCGCCCCCACGGCGCCCAGGGTCCGGGCGAGCCAGTCCCTGCCCGCGGAGGCGGTTGAGGTGCGGCCCGCGGGCACCACTGTCGCTGCCGGAGCGGCCGAGGCGATCGTGCCGGCACCGGCCCCGGGGAGCTTCAGCTCCGGGGCCGGGTGCTCCGGCTCCGGCTGCCCGGCGGCCTGCGGCTGCGACCAGTCCACGGTGGAGCCGTCGCTGTAGGTCTGGACCACGGCAAAGGAGATCGAGTTCGCCGTGGGCAGCGTGCCCACCGACAGCTCGAACTCGTCGAACTGGTCGGGTGCGATGCCCAGGCCCGGCCCGGCCGTCCAGGTGACGGTGCGCGGCACCTCGGTAACGGTGAGGTCGTCCGCCGTCAGCGGCTGCGCCAGCTTCTCCTTGTCGACGGTCACGGTCCAGCCAGGATGCGGCTTGACATCGACCACGGCCAGCGGTGCCGCCGCAGGCAACGAAACGGCGATCTTGACAGTTGCGGCGGTGGCCGACTCGGTGGGGACCCGGAAGACCACCTTCCCGAAGCCGCCCTGGGCAGCGTCGGGACTGGAGACAGTGACGTGTGCCAACGCCGGAGCGGCGGCGCCGACCGCGATGGTCAGAGCCGCGGCGCTGACCATCGCCAGGCGCCGGGCGGCCCGGCGGGCTCGTCCGGCCGACGGTCGGGATCGAGCCGTACGGCCGGGGACATGGGCATGGCGGCGAACGGGGGTGTGCATCAGCAAACGGGCCTCTCTCGGAGACCGCCGCCAGGCGCACAAGCGCAGTGCGACGTCGCGGCGGTGTTGGGTGATGGCAGTCAGGCGCGCCGCCACGCCGGCGGCCCGCGTCGCCGAACGGAGCCGGAGCCCAGCCAGCTGGCTGCCGCCAGCACCGCGCCCGCCGGCATCGGCCCGGTCGCATCCTTCGGCGCCGCCAACGGCACCAGCCCGGCTCCGACCAGGTGGCGGACAGCACCGCCGACCCGCCCCACCAAGAGGGTGAACACCTGCCAGAGGGCGCCGTCCCCACCCGCGAGCAGCAGCGCCACCGCGGCGGCCGCGGCCGCGTGCGCGGCCAGCATCAGCGGGCCACCGGGAAAGGCTGCGTGATCGATGCCGGGGCCGCTCGCGGTCAGGCAGAACCAGGCGTGCAGCCCGGCCTCGGCCCCGACTACCACCAACAGCGCCCGAAGGGGAGACCACTGCCGGTCCGAGGCGGCGACCGCGAACGCCGTGAGCACCAGGGCAGCCAGGGCCAGAGCCGGTGTGGCCGGAGCGCTGCCACTGCCGAGCAGGTGCGCGATGACTGCCAGCACGACGGTGGATTCCGCCAGCACACCTCCCCGCACCCAGCGCATCACGCCGGCAGCCGGGGTCACCGGTCAACCGTAACCGGGCGCACCCGACGACCCTGCTGGGAGCTCAGCCACTCGGCAGCCGCGAGAAGGCGGCGCTGATTGGGGACGTGGCGGCTCTTGACCACTCGCGCACCTTGCGGACCGCGGCTGCCCACACCGATACGGCGACCACGGTGAAGACCACGCTGGTCTGCGGGCCGAGATACCCCATCCGGGATGTGCATGTGTCTGTCCTTCGCGATCAAGTCGCCTCGCCTCGTCGGGTGCGCACACGCCGCTGTCCTTTCGCCTCCCGGCCCGCCCGGTGCGAGCCGACCAGGCCACCTTCAGCGGCTCACAGCCCGCCCGCCCAGAGCCAGCTCGTGTTGCTGCCCGGGCCCCACCCGGGCAGCAGATCAGGACCATCAGGGCCGCGCAGCCGGCCGCCGGACACCACCGCGGCCGCGACGGCCCGCGTTCTCCTCGATGCCGTCGGAGCCCCGCGGGCGGAGAGTCGACGGCACGCCGCCGCCCTACTGCTCGGCGTGGAGATCGGGTGCCCGCTCAACCGTCTACGGCCACCTGGACAAGGCCGCCGCCGGACGACGCTCCAGCGACAACGGAAAACTCCGGCCGGCCACCTAGCCCTCTAGTCGATCTCATCCTGCCGGCACCCAAGTCTTGCTCCCGGCTTAGCGCCAACCGCGTTCCGCTGCACCTCAGACCCCCGGGATCGCCACGGCGATGACCTTCTACGTGGAGCCGGGTTACTCGGATCGAGCTGCAACCTGGCCCTCTACGGGGCGCCCACGGGACTGCCGGGTTTACCCGCTGAACCTGCGGATGGTTGTGCGATCGAACGTGGCGCCGCTGTACCGGTCGGACGTGACCTGACTGGAACACCTGCACCACGAAGTGGTCACCGATGTGCTGCCCGAGGACCTGGCCGACCGCGCCGGCAACCGCTTCCAGCGCTGAGCGCGCCGCCGGGCGCGGGGCTCGCTGACCACCGGCACCGAGGACCTTCTCAGCCGGCCCGCAGCGCCGACTCAGCGCGGGCTGCGGCGCGCAGGCTGGGGCTCGCCACGACAATGCCGAGCGCGACCGCAGCGGTGCCGGCGCCGGCGCCGAACGCCCATCCGGGTCCGACCCGGTCCCACAGCGCGCCGGCGAGCACGCTGGCCGGCAGCACCAGCAGCCCGGATGCGGCGGCGTAGAGGCCGTAGGCGGCGCCCCGGCGGTCCGGGGGGACGAGCCCCGCGATCCAGGCCTTGATCACCCCGTCGCCGGCGGCGAAGTACACCCCGTACAGCGCGAACAGCCCGATGAGTGCCAGTGGGCCGGAGGCGACGGCGAACCCGGCGTACACGACGGCGTAGACCCCCCCATGAGACAAAGAGCAGCGGTCGGCGCCCGATCCGGTCGGACAGCGCACCCAGCGGCACGGCGAGGGCGGCGTAGACGAGGTTGACCAGCGCGTAGGCGAAGGCGAGGCCGGCTGCGGACAGCCCGCCGGAGCGCGCCCGCAGCAGCAAGGTGTCGGAGGAGTTCGCCAGCCCGAACACCAACGCCGCGACCAGCAGCACCTTGAACGCCGGGGGCAGTGGTGGGCGAGCCTCGCCGCTGTGGCGTGGCGTTGCGGGCGGCGCGTCCCGGACCTGGCGCAAGGTGAGCAACCCCGCGACGGCGGGGATGGCGGCGAGGGCGAACACGATCCGCAGGCCACGTTCGCCATGGCCGAGGGCGAGGAGCAGCAGCCCGGCGATGACCGGGCCGGCCACGGAGCCGGCGGTGTCCAACGCGCGGAGCACGCCGAAGGCCCGGCCCGCCCGGCCGGCGCCGGCATCGAGGGCAACCAGGGAGTCCTTGGGGGCGTCCTTGCCGCCCTTGCCCAGGCCATCGACGGTGCGCAGCGCGGCGACGGTGGCCAGGTTGGGGGCGAGCGCCAGCAGCGGCCGGCTGACCAGGGAGGCCAGATAGGAGGCGACGAGTAGCCGCCGCGGGGAGAAACCGCGGTCCAGCGCCCGGGCGCTGCCGAGTCGGGCGAGGGTGACCCCGAAGGCGAGGACGCCTTCGATGCCGCCGAACAGGGTCGCCGAGGAGCCCAGCGCCACCACGACGAAGGTGGGAATGAGCGGATAGACCATCTCCTGCGCGGTGCCGGACAGGAACGAGAGCTGCCCGAGCAGCAGCGAGTTCGACCGGACGGGCGCCCTCGCGGCGGCCGGCTCGACGTCGGTCACAGCAGCGCCACCCCGAAGCCGGCCGCGGCGGCGGCCAATCCGGCGGCAAGGCTGGCGGCAATGTTGCCAACCGCCTCCAACAGCGCCCCGCTCTCGGCGAGGGCCACCGTCTCGTAGCCGAAGGTCGACCACGTGGTGCACCCTCCGCAGAACCCGGCGGAGAGCACCACCACCACGACCGGGCCCGTCGACAGTCCGTGGTGGAGGCCCAGCCCGGTGATCAGGCCCAGCAGCAGCGAACCAATGAAGTTGATGGTGAACGTGCCGACCGGGAACACCGAGTCGTGCTGGGCCTGGACCACCAGGTCGGTGACGTGGCGGGCGACCGCCCTGACCCCGGCGGCCAGGCCGACCAGGACTGCGATCACCACCCGTGCGCTCCGATTCTCTTATCCGGGTTGCCGACGTAGTGGACGACCTCGACGTCGTCGAGAATGACGGCACTCGGTGATGAGCTCATCGAGCTGCGGCCGGAACTTCTGGATCCGTTCCACCGCGGCGACAATGATGATGGCTAGCGCGAGCGGGAGGTCGTCGCCCAGGCTGAGCAGCCAGGGCGGTGTGGATGTGGCTCGAATCGAGGCGCCGAAGCCCTCGATGCCGCGCAGCACGCTGGCGCCGGCCAGCCCGGCGCGGTGCGCCCGGTGGACGATCTCGCGTAGAGCGGCTTGTGATGCCTTCTTCGGTGACCATCTCCAGCCCGCCCAGTCCGAGTTCTTCTACCCGGCCGTCGGCGTACCGGACCGCCACCTCGTCGGCGTCGCCGTAGGCCAGGGTCGTCGCGATCGCGGTCAATGGCAGCACGCCGGTCGGCAGCACCGGCCGACCGAGCAGCGCGTTCACCAGCGTCGACTTGCCCCGCTTGGCCTCCCCCACCACCAGTACCCGCAGCACCCCGTCGGTCAGCCGATGGCGGAGCTCGGCAAGCTCGGCACGGTCCCCGGCCTCCGTCAGGTCGGCCAGCGCCGCTAGGTCAGCGGACAGTACGGCGGCGGCCCGCGTCAGGCACCTCCTCGACAACGAGGGGCGGTAGGGACCACCGTTGGCCGCGCCCTGGCGGCGGTTGATGGCCGGCCCCCCAGCCGCGACGCCCATCCACCGTACCGGGAGACGACCCCAGGTTCGCTCCGTCACTCCGGCATCGAAGCCCGACGTCGGGACAAGGCGCAGCGCCGCACTCGCGAATCGGTCTGGGACTTCGCCGCTTGCCCGGGCGGGTGTGGAGGGCGTTGCGGCGTCGGTGGCGGACCCGGCGGCCCGCTGCTGCGCGGCGCGCACGGCCGCCTCGGCGGCTTCGCGATCTTGCCAGCCGCGGATCTCCGTGCCTTTGCCGGTTCCAGCGCCTTGTTCACGTCGAAGAAGTGCGAGATTCGTCGAGCTGATGGGGTGGCAGGTCCGCGATAATCGAGTCGGCCCGCTGCTGCTTCTCGGTGCCCGATGGTTCTTCCCCACAGGCGCTGTCCGGACCACAATGGCGCCGTGTTCGCCCGCGCGCTGGTCGCCTTCGACGGGTCCGCCGGCAGCCGCCGGGCGCTCGAGACTCTTCTCCGCCGTGCCGGCCGAGCGCCGCCCGGGGTACGCCAACTTCGCCCTCGACGACCCAGCGCTGAAGCTGGTCCTGATCGAAAGCCCGGGCTTC
>Ga0208079_1002064_pt1 | contig 10041 bp, 9 predicted proteins | sample NGESurdeep092012_5_FD_184474 | JGI IMG/M metagenome (GOLD analysis project Ga0208079, IMG submission 184474) | Arctic peat soil microbial communities from Barrow, Alaska - NGEE Surface sample 210-2 deep-092012 (SPAdes) | ecosystem: Environmental > Terrestrial > Soil > Wetlands > Peat ... | reverse complement strand
GGTCGGCGGGACTTCCAGCCAACCGGCGGTTTACATCACTGTCCAATATTTGAGTGTGATCGGATAAGGCACGACGATCTTCAGAACGCGATCGCCGAAACACTACAGGCGGGTTCAACGGGGTTGACTGTGCGTACACTAGTATGTACAATGAAACTGTGCCTTTCGAATGGGACCCGATCAAGGCAGCGGCAAACGTTCGAAAGCATGGAGTTCAATTCTCAGAAGCGCTCGGCGTATTCAGCGACGACTATGCGATCACGATCAAGGACGATGAAAGCGATCCGAATGAGCAGCGGTTTGTCACGTTAGGCGTGGGAATTAAGGGGCGCGTCCTGGTCGTTGTTTACTGCTATCGCGGAGAGAACCTCCGCATCATCTCAGCGCGGACAGCCGGCAGGCTCGAACGCGAAAAGTACGAGACGCAACCATGAAGGATAGTTACGACTTCAGTAAGGGCAGGCGAGGCCGCGTGGTGGCTGAGCCGCCGCGAGAGTCCGGAAAGGTGAGGATCACCATCCGGCTGGATGAAGACCTGGTCGACTATTTCGGTATGATCGCCGATCGGTCTGGCGGCAAGGTGGGCTACCAAACGTTGATCAATTCGGCGCTGCGCGAATGCGTCGAGGGGAAAACCCCGAAGTGGGAAGAGACTCTCCGGCGCATTATCCGCGAGGAGATGGCCAGGAACAGCGCTGCATGACATTCACCCGCCGGGGGCGCCTTGCCTCGCGCTCGCGGCAGGAAAACCGGCCGTGGCACTCGCGCGATGCAGCAGCAGACTATAGCCCCCGCAGCGCGACCACCGTCACGTCATCGCTGCGGGCGGCGCCGCTGAATTCGTTGACGTCGTCCACGATGGCTTGCACCAGGGCTTCGGCGGGCTGCGATTGATTGACACGCAGGGTGTGGACGAGGCGCTCTTCGCCGAATTCGTCGCCGCTATCGGCGCCGGCTTCGGTGACGCCGTCGGAATAGAGCAGCAGCGTGTCGCCCGGGTTCAGGGTGGTCGCAGCTTCGGTACAACTCCAGTGTTCGAAGGCGCCCAGCATGGTGGCGGTGGAGTCGAGGATTTCGAGATCGCCGGTGGCGCGCAGCAACAGCGGCGGACAGTGCGCGCAGTTCACGTAGCGGACCTGGCGCGTGGCATCGTCGTAGATGGCGAAGACGAGCGTGGCGAAACGTTCGGCGTCGGTGGAATCGAAGAAGTGGCGGTTGACGGTGGCCAGCACCTCGGCGGGACGCAGCAAGGCGTGCGGCGGCTGGCTGCGGAAGCAGGCTTGCAGATTCGCCATGAGCAGCGCGGCGGGGACGCCTTTGCCGGAAACGTCGCCGAGCACGAAGCCGATGCTGCGGCCGGGCATTTCGAGGAAGTCGTAATAGTCGCCGCCGACTTCGCGCACGGGCATGCAGTGGCCGGCGTAGTCGAGCGATTCCAGGCGGCGCAGTTTGCGCGGGAAGAGCTTCTGCTGGACGTTGGCGGATCTCTCCAGTTCGCTCTTGCGGCGGCGCGTGGGCTCGGCCTGTTTGCGGATGGTGGCCAGCAGGCGATTGTTGTCCCACGGCGTCTGCACGCAATCGCAGGCGCCGCGGCGCATGGCTTCCACGGCGAGATCGACATTGCCCCACGCGGTCATGACGACGACGGGCACGGTGTTGCCCTGGGCCTCCAGGCTGGCCAGCAGGTCCATGCCTTCCTGGCCGCAAGTGGTGTCGCGGGTGTAATTGAGGTCGGTGAGGATCAGGTCGAAAGGGCCGCGGGAGCGGACGGTGTCGAGCAGTCGCTGGGGTGAATCGGCGGTGACGGCCTGCCACCCCTGGCCCTTGAGGAGGAGGCGCAGGGCTTCGAGAACGTCGGGCTGATCGTCGCAGACGAGTACGCGGTAGCGTTTGGGTTCAGAAACCATCGGTCATCCACATGATAACCGACAGCGCACGTTACATGCCGCGCGGAACGGGTTGTGATCACAGGGGGGTGGGCGAAAAGGCGGTGTTCGGATATGGGACTGCCTGTTCGGGACTGGGCGATCGGCGCCCATCGGCCTGAGCATATGCTATTCGCGCGCCAAGGGCCTCTCCGGCGAGTGCTGCAAGCCCAGTGACGGAACGGGACTTACAAGGACTAATTCCGAACCGGGGACGTCGGCTACTCAAGCAGCCGCGCGAAGTAGAGGGCCGACCGCCAGGTCCTCGTCAATCAAGGGCCAGTGGATACCATAACCGGAAGGCGAGAGTTCCGCTCGATTTCGTTCTACCAGGGATGCGTGGGCAAGCCGGTCGGAACACTTTTCCCAAGGAATCGACACAGACCCGGTTTCCATAATCACAATGAGCGCCTCGGGCGTCGTCTCGATTGCCTTTGCCAAAACCGGCTTCGTTTTACTTTGCACGATCCCCTCCGAACTGCTCTCGCCAAGCCACCACGATCTGATCGAAATGCTCAAAGATTATCTGCCGCACCTCGCGTCGCAAACGCGGCGTGCAGTTGTACTCAAAATCCTCGACGATATCGAAACGGTCCGGTTGCAGCCAATACTTGCAATCCGCATCTCCCTTCACCGCATGCACGTGCATCGGCTCATTGCCCTCGTTCGAATAGAAATGAAACCGCCAGCCCTGCACATAGAGAATAGTGGGCATCAGATCGCAATTCCATTATAGGGAGTTCAGGGGATAGCCACCACCTTCAACTTTCTTTTCCCCCTCATTTCAATCACTTCCAGACCCGAAAATCGGAATCCCATCCTTCCCCATGCTATAGCTCGAATAGTAGAGATGCGCACTCCACCCAAATCCCGCGGCCCATCCGGCTTCGACGCCATCCTATATATCGCCCAACGCGGCATCCCAGTGACCTCGGCCGCCGGCCGTGATTGCGCCATCGACATCCGGTTCCGCCACCTCCCTGAAGGCCTCCGGACGATCGGCCGGTTGGCGTCACAAAATTTCCCAGCCGCCCCGCAACCCGGTGCAACAAAGGAGCTTACTCCCACCCAAGAAATACACCTAGCTTTTGGATTTTGCGTCACAACGTCCCCACTTGTGGGGCCGGTTCCCTACCGGCGCCACTGGCGAAATCGCCAACCCTCCTCATCGCGTTTCCCCACGGCGGAGCCTTCCGCCGCGCTACTTGGTACCATGAGAGTTACCCCTAAAATGGATCCGCAAAACGTAGTGCTGAAGCAGACCATCAATCTGCCAACAACCGCTTTCTCCATGAAGGCCAACCTGCCGCAGGCCGAGCCCAAGATGCTGGCGCGGTGGGAGGAGGAGAAGCTGTATCACAAGATTCGCGCGTCGCGCGCCGGCCGGCCGGTGTACGTGCTGCACGACGGGCCCCCGTACGCCAACGGGCGCATCCACATGGGGACGGCGTTCAATAAGATCCTCAAGGATTTCGTGGTGAAATCGAAGACCATGGCGGGCTTCGATTCGCCCTACGTGCCGGGCTGGGATTGCCACGGCCTGCCGATCGAAATCAAAGTCGATAGCGAACTCGGCTCCAAGAAGGCGCGGATGACGGCGGTCGAGATCCGCCGCGCGTGCCGCAAGTACGCGGAGAAGTACGTCGATATCCAGCGGCAGGATTTCAAGCGGCTGGGTGTGCTGGGGCGCTGGGAAGATCCGTATCTCACGATGAGCGCGAAGTATCAGAGTGTGATCGCCGGCGCGTTCGTCGATTTCCTGGATCGCGGCTACGTGTACAAGGGCCTGAAGCCGGTGCACTGGTGCATCCAGGACCGCACGGCGCTGGCCGAAGCGGAGGTGGAGTATGCGGACCACACCAGCCCTTCGATCTGGGTGCGGTTTGCGCTGGTCTCTGGCGCCGAGGCGATCGACCCGACGCTCGCCGGCCGCAAGGTATACGGGCTGATCTGGACCACCACGCCGTGGACCATCCCGGCGAACATGGCGATCGCCTACAACCCGCGCTACGAGTACGCGGCGGTGGATGTGGCGGGCGCGGTGTATCTGGTAGCGGCGGACCTGGTGAAGGTGACGGCGGAAAAACTGGGCTGGCGCGAGCGCCGGACCATCGCCACGTTCCCCGGCGCGCGCATTGAAGGCGCGGTGTTCCGCCATCCGCTCGTGGAGCGGGATTCGCTGGGCATTCTGGCCGACCACGTGACGCTGGAACAGGGCACCGGAGCGGTCCACACCGCGCCGGGACACGGGCAGGAAGACTACACCATCGGGCAGAAGTATGGCATCGCGACGTTTTGCCCGGTGGATGCGGCGGGGCGATTTTTCCGCGCGGAAGGCGCGCCGGGATATCTGCCGGACGAGCTGATCGGCAAGACGGTGTGGGAAGGCAACCCGATCGTGCTGGAACTTTTGCAGGCAGCAGGCGCGCTCATGGGCATGGAGAAACTGGCGCACTCCTACCCGCACTGCTGGCGCTGCCACCACCCGGTGATCTTCCGCGCCACCGAGCAGTGGTTCATCGGCATGGACTTGAACCATTTCCGCCAGGACGCGCTCGCCGCCATCAAGCAAGTCAAGTGGATGCCGGAGTGGGGGCAGGAGCGCATCTCCAACATGATCGCGGTGCGGCCCGACTGGTGCATCTCGCGGCAGCGTGTGTGGGGCGTGCCGATCATCGTGTTCTACTGCGAGGGCTGCCGCGAGGCGGTGACGGACCGCAAGATTCTGGACGGCATCGTGGGGCTCTTTGCCGAACACACGGCGGACATCTGGTACGAACGCACGGCGGCGGAACTGCTGCCGGCCGGGCACGCGTGCGCCAAGTGCGGCGGCACGGAATTCGCCAAGGAGACGGACATTCTGGACGTGTGGTTCGATTCGGGATCGAGCCACCTGGCGGTGCTCAACGAGAGCTTCGGATTGCCGTGGCCGGCCGATGTATATCTGGAGGGCGGCGATCAGTATCGCGGCTGGTTCCACAGTTCGCTGCTGGTGGGCACGGGCTTGCGGGGCAGTTCGCCTTACCGCGCGTGCCTGCTGAACGGCTGGGTGCTGGACGGCGAAGGCAAGGCGATGCACAAGTCGCTGGGCAACGCGGTGGACCCGCAGACCATCATCAAGGATCACGGCGCGGACATTCTGCGGCTGTGGACGGCGTCGGTGGAATTCAACGAAGACGTGCGCATGTCGGCGACCATTCTGACGCGCCTGGTGGATGCCTACCGCAAGCTGCGCAACACGTTCCGCTACATGCTGGGCAACCTGGCGGACTTCGACGCCGCAAGCGATGCGGTGCCGGCGGGCGAGATGGCGGAGTTGGACCAGTGGATGCTGCTGCGCGCCGAGGACCTGGTGGCGCGCTGCCGCGCCTGGTACGACAACTTCGAGTTCCACAAGGTCTATCACTCGGTCTACGCCTTCTGCACGGTGGACCTGAGCGCGGTGTACTTCGATGTACTGAAGGACCGGCTCTACACGTCGGCGCCGAAATCGCCAGGAAGGCGCAGCGCGCAAACCGCGCTGTACCGGCTGCTGGACGCGTTCGTGCGATTGCTGGCGCCGCTGATGAGCTTCACCGCCGAAGAGGTGTGGGGCCACATGGGACGCACCGAGAGCGTCCACCTGGCGTACTTCCCGGAGCCCGCCGACATCGCGGCCGGGCTGGACGATGCCGCGCGGCAACGCACGGCCAACTGGGACCGTCTCATGCAGGTGAGGGATGTCGTACTGAAGCATTTGGATACGGCGCGCAACGAGAAATTGATCGGGGCGCCGCTGGAAGCGCGCGTGCGGCTCTCCGCCAATGGCGAACGGTACACGCTGCTGGAGCAGTACGCGGCACAACTGCCCGCGCTGTTCATCGTGTCGCAGGTGGAAGTGGAGCGGGCGGAAGGGGACGACCTCGGCGTGAAAGTGGAGCGCGCGGCGGGAGACAAATGCGCGCGCTGCTGGAAGTACACGACGGATGTCGGAAGAGACGCGAGTTTCCCGACCATCTGCCTGCCGTGTGCCGGGGCGGTCCACGAGATTCTCCATGGGTAAGCTGCGGGTGAAGGCGTACGGAATGGCGGCGGGAGTGTTGGCGCTCGACCGCCTCAGCAAGTGGCTCGTCGAGAGCAACGTCTCGGCGCTGGACACGGTGCGGGTGATCCCGGGGCTGTTCAACATCGTGCACTCGGAGAATCGCGGGATGGCGTTCGGTATCCTGAACGATTCCACTTACGAATGGCGCACCACGCTATTGATCGTGCTGTCGGCGGCGGCGGTGGTGTTTGTGGCGGCCATGCTGTGGAGCGCGCAGCGGCTGGACCGCTATTCCTTCTGGGGTCTCACGCTGATTCTGGGCGGGGCGGCGGGCAACGTGTTGGATCGCGCGGTGTGGGGACGGGTGACGGATTTTCTGGACTTCTACATCGGCGAGCATCACTGGCACACGTTCAACGTGGCGGATTCGGCGATCGTGATTGGCAGCGGGCTGCTGCTGATCGATCTGTTACGGCCGAAAAGGCAGGCGCCAAATGTACCCTGAAATCTTCGGTCTCTCATTCCTGCACACCTATGGCGTGCTGGTGGCGGTGGCGTTTCTGAGCGCGCTCTGGCTGGCCGCGCGTCTTTCGCGGCAGGCGGGTCTGAATGCCGACGCCGTCACCAACCTGGGCATCTACTGCGCGCTGGCGGCGATCGGCGGCGCCAAGCTGATGATGTTTCTGATCGATATCCCGTACTACACGCAGCACCCGGGCGAGATCTTTTCCCTCGGCACGCTACAGGCGGGCGGCGTGTTTTACGGCGGGCTGATCGCGGCGCTGGCGGTGGCGGTCTGGTACATGCGGAAGACCAGGCTTCCGGGCTGGAAGACCGCCGACGTGTTCGCGCCGGCGATCGCGCTGGGCCACGGCATCGGCCGCCTCGGCTGCTTTTCGGCGGGCTGCTGTTGGGGTGTGGAGTGCCACCGTCCGTGGGCGGTGACGTTTACCAGTCCGGTGGCGCACGATCTGGTGGGTGTGCCGCTCCATCTCCCGATACATCCAACACAGCTCTACGAAGCCTTTGCGGAGTTCGCCATCTTCGCCTTCCTCTACTGGCGGAGCCGGAAACCGCACGGCGATGGAGGAATTATCGGGGCGTACCTCATGCTCTACTCGACGGCGCGGTTCACGGTGGAGTTCTTCCGGGTACACGAGCAGGGGAATGTGCTGGGCGGCGCGTTCGATGCGTCGCAGTGGATTTCCGCGGGCCTGTTTCTGCTGGGCGCGGCTTGCCTCTGGCGGCAGCGGCGTAACACCGCGCAGACCCGCGGCTAACTCTCGGCGAGTTCTATTCTTGCGACTTCTGGGCTTTCTTGGTCTTGGCCCAGCGGGCGCGCTGCGCGGCGGCAATACGCGCTCTTCCCTCGGCACTCATCCGATGTTTCTGCTTTTTGGGAGCGGCTTTACGCGCGCGCTTGGCGGCCGGGGCCGCGGCAGAGGTCTGTTTCAGCATGCGCCGCAGGTCTGCCATCTTCTCTTCGATCTGCTGGAGGTGCTGCTGGTAACCCACCAGCGCAGCTTCCAAGGTCGCTTTGTCAAGACTAATAGACATATACCGTCAATTATAAGTCACGCAGGCAAGGATTGCGCTATTGGTTTTGGTGAAGATCGGTACCATTACGCACCATCGTACACGCTCCTTCGTAGCGTAACCTTTCAGGTTGCCACGTCGGCGTCCTTGCCAACGTTCTTCGAAGCGGTACGACTGCCCGCGCGCCCCGCGGAAGGTGCACAATGGAAAAGACCATGAGAGTTACCGCCCGCGCATTGATCGCCGCGCTTGCCCTGGCCGCCGTCGCGTCCGGCCAGCGGCTTGCCCTGCACTACAATCAGCCGGCCGAGGACTGGCAGAGCCAGGCGCTGCCGATCGGCAATGGACGGCTCGGCGCCATGATCTTCGGCGACGCGCGCCACGAGCACCTGCAACTCAACGAAATCTCGCTGTGGACCGGCGACGAAAAAGATACCGGGAGTTATCAGAATCTGGGCGACCTGTGGCTCGATCTGACGCATGGCGCGGCGCAGGGCTACGAGCGGCGCCTTGATATCGACAGCGCGATCCACAGCATTCAATACATGGCGGATGGAATCGCCTACCGCCGCGAGTATTTGGCCTCTGCGCCGCAACAGGCCCTGGTGTTGCGCTACACCGCCGGCAAACCCGGCGCTTACAACGGCACGCTGAAGCTGAACGACGCTCACGCGGCGCGGACTACGGCGGCCGGCAATCTGCTGACGGCGGGCGGCAACCTGGCCAACGGCTTGCAGTATGAGACCGCGGTACAGGTAGTCAACAGCGGAGGACGGGTCACCGCCTCCGCCGACGGCGTGCTTCACATTGAGAACGCGGATGCGCTCACCATCCTGGTGGCGGCGGGCACCAATTATGTAGCGGATCGCGCGCGCGGGTGGCGCGGCGAAGGGCCGCACGAGCGGATCGACGGCCAACTCCGGGCCGCCGCGGCCAAGCCCTACGCCGACTTGCGCGCGGCGCACGTGGCCGATTACCAGCGGCTGTTCCGGCGCGTGTCGCTCTCTCTCGGCTCTGGCGCGCCCGATCTGCCGACCGACGAGCGCCTGGTGCGCTATCGCGATGGCGCGGCCGATGCCGAACTGGAGGCGCTCTTCTTTCAGTTCGGCCGTTACCTGCTGATCTCCTCCTCGCGGCCGGGCAGCCTGCCGGCCAACCTGCAGGGACTGTGGAATAACTCCAACAATCCGCCGTGGCGCAGCGACTATCACTCCAACATCAATATCCAGATGAATTACTGGCTGGCGGAGCCAACCAATCTTTCCGAATGCGCGATTCCGTTTTTCGACTACGTCAACAGCCTGCGCGGCGTGCGCGCCGAGGCCACGCGGCAGCACTATCCCAATGTGCGCGGCTGGACGGTGCAGACCGAAAACAACATTTTCGGCGCGGGGAGTTTCAAGTGGAATCCTCCCGGCTCCGCCTGGTACGCACAACATTACTGGGAGCACTACGCTTTCACGCGGGATCGGGAGTTCCTGCGAAATACGGCTTACCCCGTGCTCAAGGAGGTAACTCAATTCTGGGAGGACCACCTGGTGGCGCGCGCCGATGGAGCTTTGGTGACGCCGGACGGCTGGAGCCCGGAGCATGGACCCGAGGAACCCGGCGTGACCTACGATCAGGAAATGGTCTGGGACCTTTTCACGAACTACATGGAGGCTGCCGCGGCGCTCGGCGTGGATGCCGAGTACCGGCAGAAGGTGGCGCAACTGCGGGAGAAGCTGCTGAAGCCAAAGATCGGAGCGTGGGGACAATTACAGGAGTGGCCCGAAGACCGCGACGATATTCGCGACGAGCACCGCCACGTGTCGCACCTGTTCGCCTTGCATCCGGGGCGGCAGATTTCGCCGGTGGCCACGCCGGAACTGGCCAACGCGGCCAAGGTTTCGCTCTTCGCGCGGGGCGATCAATCCACCGGATGGGCCATGGCATGGCGCATCTGTTTCTGGGCGCGGTTGCTGGACGGCGATCACGCCCACCGCCTGCTGCGCAACCTGCTGCACATCACGGGCAAGGGGAACCACATCGATTACGGCCAGGGCGGCGGCGTGTATTCCAACTTGTTCGATACGCACCCGCCGTTCCAGATCGACGGCAACTTCGGCGCCACGGCGGGGATGGCGGAAATGCTGCTGCAGTCGCAGGCCGGGGAAATTCATCTGTTGCCGGCGCTGCCCCAGGCGTGGGCGGAGGGAGCGGTCACGGGCCTCAAGGCGCGCGGCAACGTGACCGTAGACATGGCGTGGAAAGACGGCAAGCTGACTTCCGCCACGCTGCGATCTCCGGTAGCGACTAAGGCTACGGTGCGCTTCAATGGACGCGCGCAGACGGTGACTTTACCCGCGGGACGAGTGGTGAAGTTAGGGGCGTAAGTCCGAGCTTCGCTCGGATGCACAAGGCGGAGCCTTATGCCACATGCAGATTGACCGCAAGTACACACTGGAGACTCTGGCCCGCCTGGTGCGGATCAATTCGATCAACCCCACGCTGGCGCCGGGCGCGCCGGGAGAAAAGGACATCGCCACGTTCATCGCCGAGTCGTTGCGCGCGTGC
>Ga0208079_1002062_pt1 | contig 10048 bp, 12 predicted proteins | sample NGESurdeep092012_5_FD_184474 | JGI IMG/M metagenome (GOLD analysis project Ga0208079, IMG submission 184474) | Arctic peat soil microbial communities from Barrow, Alaska - NGEE Surface sample 210-2 deep-092012 (SPAdes) | ecosystem: Environmental > Terrestrial > Soil > Wetlands > Peat ... | reverse complement strand
TTCCTGAACCGGACTTGGGTAGAGACGGTAGCGGTGGGACATCAGGGACACCCTACGGAGCGGGTGCGACAACCCCGGGGCTACGCCCCGAACTCGCTCACCCCAGGGCTGAAGCCCGGGGCTTGCGCTCGCGATTTGGTCATAGACCTCACGACGATGCCCGAGAGCCACAACCACGATCAGGAGCACGTCGTCAGCAACCGTGTAGATGATGCGGTAGTCACCCACCCGTACCCGGAAACCCGGTCGACCCCGCAGAGGCCGGGCGGCCGGCGGCCGTGGGTCGTGGGCAAGGAGAGCAATCGCTCCCTGAATGCGCGGACGAACGTCCGGGTCGAGCTTACGTAGCGCCCGTGCTGCGGCGGGACGGACCTCGATCCGGTACGTGGTCACTTCCAGCCGAGATCGGCCTTGACCTCTCCCCAGGGGATATTGGCGCCTTCCTCAACCATCGCGGCGTCGAAGGCCTCGACATCTTCCGCTTCCTCGAGTGCCTCCATCAGTTCCCCGTAGCGCTCAGGGCTGACGAGCACAGCGGCCGGGCGGCCGTAGCGCTCCAGGAAGACCGCTTCTGTGCGGGCGGTCTCAACCGCTTCGGAGAGTCGTTCCCGGGCTTCGCTGACTGCCATTGTCGCCATGCTGAGTATTGTACAAAACTACCTCTCGATTGTACAGATCAGGGACCCACCAGTTCCCGCTTGTCCCGGATGTCCGAACCGGTTGACACGCCAACTCGGGCGTTGCACCACGAAGTCCCGGAGAGAGGCCGGGACCCAATCCTGACCATCGTTCAGGTTCCGTTCAGGTTCCGATCAGGTCGGATGACCAACGGGAGGATGCGGTTCGCTTATCCCGAGTTTGTGGAGCCGGTAGTTGTAGCGAACCTCGTGGATCAGGTGCTCGTTGCCCATCATGTCAAACCACGTGTCAACAGGGCCTTCACTCACGGATCCAGGCGGAGGTTTTTCGTGAGGCAACGAATTGCCCTTGCCGGAGGTTTTGACACGAGGCAACCGGGACACCACGTGTTAGAGCAGGCTCACCAGACTGAAGACAGTAGGGTTCACGGTTCCCTCGAGACCGACCACCACGCCCTGGAGCGACGATCCAGATGCCGGGGGGGGACTCGAGGTCGTCGGAGGGGGTGGCGGAGTCGGGGACCTGGCCGTTGGCGACTGCCCGACCGAAGTGCCGGTGCCACCGCCAGGGGTGTGGGCACCAGTGGTGGCTGCCACCGGAGTGCTATCTGTCCCACCCGTTGTCACCACGTTGGCCAGGTGGACGTTGGCCGCATTACCGGTCGGCGACGACGTCGCCGAGGGTGAAGGCGAGGTGGTCGGAGTTGCGGAGGGCGAGGTGCCGGTTGACCCGGTGGACCCGGTGGACGGGGTGTGGGGGCTCGGACGGATGGCCGTGCTCAGGTGCGCGGCCGGCGAGAGGGAGTTGACGACGGCGAACGCTCCGCCGAGGGCAACCACGCCGGCGGCCACAGCCACGCCGGCCCTCCGGGAGATCCGCGACCTGACCGACCCGGTGGGATGATGCAGGTCCACCACCATGCTGGCCGCTCCCGCTCCCGCTCCCGCTCCCGCTCCCGCTCCCGCCGCAGCCGCTCCCGCCGCCGCAGCCGTTACTACGGTACGTCCCACAACTGCCCGTTCGACTCCGCGTCGGCGGTAAAGTTCGGCATCGGCGGCCTCGAGCAACTCGGCTGGCTGGTGATGCTCATCGGTGAGTGTGGCGGCTCCCCAGGTGAACGCGGGTGTATCGCCACGCGAAATTCGTCGCATCAGGGAGTCAACCTCACCCAATCCGATGCCCTGCAGGACAATGGCGAATTCATCTCCGCCGGTCCGGAACACGATGTCGGAAGTTCGGAGGCCTTCTCCGATGCCGTCAACCAGGGAAATGAGGACTCTGTCCCCTTCGCCATGCCCACCGGTGTCATTGATGCGTTTGAGGCCATCGAGGTCGATCGCCACCACCACCAACTCGGATCCCAGTCGACGGGCCCCGGACATGGCGCTGGTGAGAATCATGTCGAGGGCACGCCGGTTACCCACACCGGTGAGCGGGTCGAGCAGTGCCGCCTGTTCCAACTGATTGAGCGAGGTCCAGGTGGCGGCGTCGGTGACGGCGCGCCAGGCGCGGCGATAGGCGGCCCGGTCGGCTTCGGTTCCGGTGTCCAGATCCTTGTCCAGTGAAATCTCGAGCGCATCGAGCCGGCTACGCATCAGCGACGCCGACTGGTGGGCGAGCGCCCATCTTCGGCCGGCTTCGGTGAGCGAAGTCTCGATGACGCCACCGTCGACGCCGGGAACCACTGACCGTCCGCCGGTCCCGTGTCGGCCGTCACCGGCCAGCGGGCGCGGGGCCGCCACTGCCGCGTGAACGGCGTCGACCACCATCTGCATTTCATCGTTCGGCCACGGCTCCTCGAACGGAGCAACAGGTTGGATCATCAATGCTTCCCGGATCATCGAAGGATCGGGCTCTGCCGACTGACCGCCATCGCCCGATACCAAATTGTACTTCTGCGGTCGGATGCCTGGTGCATCTCCCGTCCTATCCTGTTGGTTGTATCGGCATCCTGCGAACTAACTTGAGTTTTATCACCACCCGTAGTGAGAAACTCACTGACAGCGCGTACCTTGCGATCGGATTTCGATTCATCCAATTTCGCCATGTTGCCGAGCCTGTGGCGTTCCTCTTAACAAGAGGCATCGGCAGCAAGCCGACGAAGACGGCGCGGGAGGTGGACATGACGGATCTGATTGGCAGCCGGATTCCCATGGGCACCATTGGCACTATCCCGACCGGCTCCGAACCTCACCCGTTGTCGACGTTCGTGTGCATTGCACCGTCCGGGTTCCCCGTTCCCGGTATGACTGAACGTCGGCATGCTGCCCCCCTTCGGGCTCTCGATTCCCCTCACACCATCCGGTGTGTCGGGCTGACGGACCGTGGAAGCCTTGGCCAACCTGCCGGCCCTGGCTTCGACGACTTCCAGATGTCCGGCATCGAGCGGGAGCATCGGAGGGGGGTGGCCCTTTCTCGTCGAAGGTGCCCATCCGCACTGGACCGCACCGGCGCCCAGCAGTAACTCGGGGCAGCTTTGAAGGTGCCCGGTCAGGGTGCCGGTTCGGAGATCCACCCCGATCCGGGGACGTAGCGCCTCACGATCCGGGCCGGGACTCCGGCGATCACACAGTGATCGGGGAATGTGCCCCGGACGACCGACCCCGCACCCACCACCACATTGCGCCCGAGGACGGCACCGGGGAGGATCACCGCACCGGTGCCCAGCCAACTGCCGGTCCCGATCCGCACCGGCTTGTCCGTCGGAATCTGGGAGTGCACCACCTCGTCGTGATCCTCGTACCCATGGTTCTGGTCGGTGATGTAGACGTAGGGGCCGGTGTGAACATCGTCGCCGATCTCGATGGAGAAGTGGCCGACGATGTGACTGCCGCGACCGATCATGCAGCGATTCCCGATCCGCACCACCGGGTCGGAGACCATCTGCTGACCCGGAACCATCCCGGCGGAGAGACAGACGTTGGTTCCGATCAGGGTGTTGTCGCCGATATGGATCCATCGCTCGCCGAACACTGCTCCGGGGGGAAAGGCCACATAGCTGCCCTGGCCGAATGAGCCGAATCGGGCGGCCTTCGGGCTGGCGGGCCCGGTGGCGCCGTGGACCCCCAGCCATTCCCACCCGTAGTTGACTGCCGAGTTGAGCCAGCGTCGCCGGCGCCGGCCCCGGAGCTGTTCCGGCGATGGCCGGGTGGCGGGAGGAACCGTCACAGGTCCAACCGGCGGGGACGAGGGACTTCCGACATCGTGGGCCTGGTCGGGATGCGGGTCGTGAGCGGACACCCCGTGACGCTATCCGACTGTCGTACCATCTTCGGCGTGAGTGGACCCGGAGAACGTGTCGGATCCGGACGGGGGGCACAGGGAGGATCGGTTTCGAAACCGCCTCCGACGTGTACGAGCGGGCCCGGCCCGGATACCCCGACGACGCGGTCGCACACCTGGTGGACCGGCTCGGCATCAGAGAGGGGACTCGGCTCGCCGACCTCGCCGCCGGCACCGGCAAGCTCACCCGGGAACTGTTCCCCTTTGGAGCCGAGTGTGTTGCGGTGGAGCCGTCGGCGTCGATGCGGGAGGTTCTTTGCCGGGTCGTCCCGCAGGCGGCGGTGGTCGCCGGCGTCGGTGAGGCCATACCGCTGGAAGCCAACTCCATGGACGCGGTGGTGGTGGCCCAGGCCTTCCACTGGTTCGACGCCCCGATCTCATTGGCCGAGATCGCCCGGGTGCTGCGGCCCGGCGGTGGTCTGTGCCTGGTCTGGAACGAACGGGACCAAGCCGATCCGGTGATGGTCGAGTTGGCCCGGATGACCCGATGGGATCGGTGCATGCCCTATCCGGCGGGCATGGACTTCTCCCCGATCATCGAGGCCAGCCACCTCTTCGGACCGGTCATCCGCACCAGGTTCTCTTTTGTACAGGCTCTGGATCGACAGTGCTTGTTGGACCAGGTGGCTTCCCGCAGCTATGTACAAATCCTCCCCGACGACGAACGGGCCGCGTTCCTCTCCGAGGTGGACGCCTTCGCCGGCTCCCTCGATGAGCCCATCCTGATGCGTACATCACCGACCTCTTCTGCGCCACGCTGGCCGACTGACCTTTCATTCCCGACGGGCGGAGACACCGGGACCGGGCTGCCGGCTGTTTTGCGTGTGGGGACCGGTTGGGTGAAGCCTCGGTCAGCCTCACCGGGGTGGTGAGCCGAGCCAAGGAGTGTCGTCGATGGTGAAGTTGACGTGTCTGTTGAAGCGCAAGGAGGGGATGACCCCCGCCGAGTTCCATGCGCATTGGAAGAATCAGCACGGACCGTTGATCGTCCGGTCCCGTAGCGGTAGCCACGTGACCCGGTACGAGCAGAATCCCCGTTCCCTCGACGACTATCGGGGCGATGACGACCGTTCGGGCTACGACGGGGTCACCGTCCAGTGGTTCCCCTCCATGGCCGAGTACCACGCCCATATGGCCGAAGACGACTTCCCCGAGGTGATGGCCGACCTGGCCAACTTCCTCGACCTCGACCACCTCGACTTCGTGGTCACCGAAAAGCCGCTGGTGGTCATCGACGGCCGGATCGACTGGGACTGACCTGCACGGTCGGGGCCGCCCAACCCGCGCCCGCGTTGACACCCGCGCCCGTCGGACTACTATCTGATCCTTCGGACAGTGTGTCCGATTCTTTGGAGGAGCGTCCGACATGGCGGAAACCGCTATCGATTTCGACCACATCGACCTGACCGACTCGAAATACTTCGTCGACGGCGTACCCCACGAGTGGTTCACCTTTTTGCGGCACAACGCCCCGGTGTGGTGGCACGAGGAAGCCGACGGGCCGGGCTTTTGGGCGGTCACCTCCTACAACGAGTGCGTGGCCGTCAATCGCGACCACGAGCACTTCTCGTCGCACAACAAGGCCACCTTCATCTGGGAGCTCGAAGAAGAGGTGCTGGCCCAACAGCAGCTGGTGATGCTGAACATGGACCCCCCGCTCCATACCCGTTACCGCCGTTTGGTGAACAAGGGCTTCACCCCCCGCATGGTGGCCCAACTGCACGACCGCATCCATGCCGCCACCGATCGGATCCTCGATTCCGTCATCGAGTCCGGCGAGGCCGAGTTCGTGACCGACATCGCCGCCGAACTGCCCCTGGTGGTGATCGCCGAGTTATTGGGTGTCCCCAATGAGGACCGGCACAAGATGTTCGACTGGTCCAACCGGATGGTCGGCCACCAGGATGCCGAGTACCAGAACGCTGCCGAGGATGCCCAAGTGGCATCCATGGAGCTCTACGCCTATGCATCCGAGCTCTTCAATCAGAAGCGGGCGGATCCGCAGGACGATCTGATGAGCGTGCTCTCCGACGTGGAGATGGAAGGTGAGAAGCTCTCCGACTTCGAACTCGAGCTCTTCTTTCTGCTCCTCACCGTGGCCGGCAACGAGACCACCCGCAACCTGATCTCGGGGGCCATGGTGGCCTTCTTCGAGAATCCTGATCAGTGGGACCTGCTCCGCCGCGATCGGTCGTTGCTGCCCTCGGCCGTCGAGGAGATGCTGCGCTTCGTGACTCCGGTGATGAACTTCCGCCGCCAGACCACCAGCCCCTTCGAGCTGGGCGGTCAGAAGATCGGAGCGGACGAGAAAGTGGTGTTCTTCCATGTCTCCGGCAACCGGGATGAGACGGTCTTCGAGAATCCCCACACCTTCGACATCACCCGCGATCCGAACCCGCATATTGCCTTCGGCGGGGGCGGCCCCCACTTCTGCCTGGGGGCCAACCTGGCCCGGATGGAGATCCGGGTCATGTTCGAGCACCTCCTCGATCGGGTCCCCGACATCAGGCTCAATGGTGAAGTCGAGCGGTTGCAGTCCCAGTTCATCAACGGCGTGAAGCACATCCCGGTGGCGTTCTCGCCCTCAGCCCGCGTGTCGTCGTAGGTGGCAGCGCGCAAATCGCCCGACAACCTCAAAGAGGTCATCCGGGGCTTCCGGCGTGATCAGGTCATCGACGTGGCTCGGCGGCTGTTCGGTGAGCGGGGGACCACCGAGGTCTCCATGGACGAGATCGCCGCCGAAGCCGGGGTGGCTCGCTCCACCGTCTATGTCTACTTCGCCAGCCGTGACGAACTGTTGCGGGCCTGTCTCAAGCGGATGCTCGATCAACTGCTCGAGTCCATCGCGGTCGACTGGGAACGGGATACCGAACCGGCCCAGCGCCTGCGCACGCTGGTCGGGGGGATGTTCGAGCGACTCGACGACAACCCCGCCTTCTTCCGTTTGGCCCTGGTCACCCAAGAGGCGGTGGCCCAGGGTTCGGCCGCGGTCGGTTCCGAACTGGCCCTCATCGGCCTCGAGATTGCCGGGATGATCCAGAATCTCTACCTCGAAGGGGTGTCCTCCGGCCTGTTCCGACCGATGGAGCCCGATCGGGCCACCTCGCTCATCGGACAGCAGATCTACGGGGCGATGTCGGTACGGGCCAGCGAGCTGATCCCGATGCCCCGGGCGGATGCCGCCGCCGAGGTCACCGAGTTCATACTGCGGGGATTGTCAGCCTGAAGGCAACTTGAAGGCGATCAGGCTCTCCCGGTCGCCAACTTCGAGTGTCCCGGCTTCATCCGACACGACGTCCCCATAGTCTTCGGGGTCGGCCCGGGCAAGGTTTCAGTCGCCCGCGCTGGGGGACTCGATCAGCTGCATGCACCGCGAAGCTCGGTCGGCGACGAGATCGACCAATCGGCCGGGCAGGTCCCGATCCAGGACTGCGACGTCAGGGGCATTGGCGGCCTCGGCGAACACGTCGGGTGCCAGCGCGGCCAGTTCACGAACCCGGCCCACGAGAGCGTCGGAGTCGAGGCCAAGGTCGCCGGCGGCGGCGGGCCACGTGTTCCGATGGGGAAAGACTCCGTAGCCGCCGCCGATCTTCATGGCCAGCCGCAGCTTCTTCTCGTGGACGCCGTACGGCAGGGATGAGGCGATGTCGTAGAGGGGGGCGAGGCGAACCTGCCTGTCGGCGAGAAGCAACGAGTAGTTCTTGGCGTGGGCATCGGTGCCGGCGATCAGCCAGTTCCAGATGAGGGCATCGGCAAACCGCCGGACAGCGTCGGCGGCGACTTGCGGCGCCATGACCCTACGCAGCAGGTTGGCGATGTCGGCCGGACCTGGTCCACCTTCGTTCTGGTATTTGCCGGACGGCAGCACACCGAGCGCCTGGCAGAGATCCTCTTGGTGCACACGAACGATCTCGGATCCCTTGATCTGGCGGTCGTAGCGATCGACGACGACGGCGGACTCGTCGCCGAAGCGCGTCACCTTGGTGCGAACGGCGACCAGTTTTGCGCGCCGGGCAGCATCGAGGCACAGGTGCTCATTCAGATCGTGATCGTCGTATCCGGCGACCGCCGGCTTCAGGATGTGGGTCGTGGGCGTCGAACCGGACGGGACGCCCCAGCGCCCATCCTGGTAGAGCAGGGCGGTCTTTGCCTGGGCTCCGGCGAGACTGAACTGGCCAGTGAAGGAGCGGCCGAGCCAGGCCGTCGAGTCCTCCCGAAGTTCCCGGAGGCGCTGGGCCACGTCGTCGTCGGTGAGCCACGTGACCTCGGCGGAACGTCCCAGCACGCGGTCGATTTCGTCCGGCGGCGCAATGCGCACCGCGCCGGCGCAGTCCTCGCCGACCGGAGTTGCGAGGAGCGAGAAGGGTGACGACGCCGAGACGTGGAACTGCCGAGCCCACCGGGCCAGGACGGCATTGTTGTCGGGAAGAAGACCCCACAGCCATGGGGTGATGACGCGGTCGGCATGCGATCGAACCTGGGTCGGCATGGACAGCGACAGCGGAGTCGCGCCGGGCCGCCTCCGATACTCGGCGTCGTAGTCGAATCGGAGCTTCCCTCCCCGGAGCCGGAGGAGGGTCCCGGCGATGGCGGAGTCGAGAACGACGAGAAGAGAGTCAGTCATTGTTCGCGGTACTCGTCGAGCAGGGCGTCCAGATCGACTGACCCGCCGGTTGGGGTGTCGTCACCACTGGCCCGCACATCGATGTCGAGGCGAAGGCGGAGAGCATCGAGGAGGCGGATGACGAGGCCGAACTCGGCGGTGGCCTTGCCGGCCTCGATCTGGTTGACCCAGTCACGGGAGACCCCGGCGCGGGTGGCCAACTCAGCCTGACTCAGGCCAAGTTCCTGTCGGCGCCCTCGTACGGTTGCTGCCACATCTTGTGTCGAGTTGATTTCCATAGGTCACCTTGTCGATGTTCGTCGGCAAGGGAAGAATGTCGACGCTCGCCAATAAGTATACTATCCCGACGTTCGCCGACAACCCCAATATATCGACGTACGTCGACTCCAATACCAACGTCGCCTGCCTGGCGGCCAAAGCGGTCGACCGAGACGCCATGGGACGGGGCCATCTTGAGGGAATGACGAGCGCACCCCAACATGGCACTGATCGCCGGCTCCTACCAACGGCGGGTTCAAGGGATCACTAGCTGCAGCAAGGGCCCTCGGTTGAACCAGGTACGGCCCGAACCCGAGCCGACGTTCGGCGGCACCTCGAGGGCTTCTCCGGTCCGTGCTATTGGGGCATGTCAGGGCGACCTGAGAACAAGGTCATCGCAAGAGTCACTAGGCAACCTGGACGGTGCTCGCGCGGGATGTCGGTGGAGGGACCTCTTCGCCGTGCTCCCGAAGCGATTCGACGTGGAAAGCAATTGCCTCTCGGATATTCGCGGTGGCCTCATCGATAGACGAACCCGTCGATACGCAGCCCGGTAGATCGGGCACGTAAGCGGAGTAGTTCTCGCCGGCATCTTCGATCACAATCGCATACTCTGTCATCGCTGCCTCCGGGCAAATCGAGCCTGTCCCACAATGCTACCAACCGTTCCTTTGGCCAATTCATCTCCCATCTTGCCCGGCACGGTAACCGTTCCAGGCTTGGATGGATGGCGGAATTGGCGATGGCTACCGGCCTGGCGCGTCTGAACCCAACCGTCCTCTTCCAGTTCTTGGACGATCTCCCTCACCTTCACGAAGCCAACCTATCGAGAGGGTGTATCAAACCAATTCGGCCCAACGGTGTGGCCCAGTGCCGAGACTATTCGCTTGGTCCGAGTCGGCCGCATGGTGTCCCCGAATGTTCAAGCGAGGTGCCACGCGGAGTATCCCCCGTCGTGTTGGTAGCGGCGCAGCAACCGGCACGAGCGCGGCATCCGCAGGTTGGTCGGACCTATCCATCTCACACCGGCGGAGCCTGGACCAACCGGGTGTGCCTCAAGCGATACGTGGCACGGGAGATCTACCGTCTCATCGTCAATCCCGGAGCCGTTCCCGCTGGAGCTGACCTGCGCGTCATTCGGGTCGGTGCAGGACTCAGGCTTCACCATGCCGCCACCGCACTCGGAACCACGGTCGTTTCGATTTCACGTCTCGAGCTCGGCCACGCCCACGACACCGGTCTCGC
>Ga0208079_1002060_pt1 | contig 10050 bp, 13 predicted proteins | sample NGESurdeep092012_5_FD_184474 | JGI IMG/M metagenome (GOLD analysis project Ga0208079, IMG submission 184474) | Arctic peat soil microbial communities from Barrow, Alaska - NGEE Surface sample 210-2 deep-092012 (SPAdes) | ecosystem: Environmental > Terrestrial > Soil > Wetlands > Peat ... | reverse complement strand
GCATGGCGAACGTTCGACGTGCTGATCGCCGGAACAAGCCCGTAGTCACTTGGGCAGCACACCGGCCACCCGCGTGAGTCACCCGCCTGCGGCCGGCAGATCGAATGACAAGAATCTGCCGGCTTGGTCAAACGCGTCCTCGCATAGGAACACAGCAGTCACTGCCGGCCCAAGGCAGGGCATCCCGCCCTGTGCTCCAGGCCAGAGGAGGTCAGTGGCTTACTCGCGGATGTAGGTCAGAGCTGAAGAACGATTCTCCGATCGCATGGGCCATGGTGGTCGACCAGCTAGGGCGAACACTGCGGGCGATCAGTGATGCCCACGTTGCTCGCGGGGAAACAGAGACGGCGAAGGCGATTGTCGACCGTCTCTCGGGCGAGCTGGGCGAGCTTCACCACCGGTTCGAGACGAGCGCGGCCAAGGACGTGGTTCCCACCGAGCGGACGGGGGAGGATCGGGTCGAGGTGGGGGTGGCAAGCAAGGTGACGGAGCGTTCCGCTCATCAACGGCGCCAAGGCCGCGTGCCAGGCCCGGGCCGGGGCCTCGGACGCTGATCCGGCAGCGATGCCACCCCCCACCGGCGGCGACCGAGATAGTCGAACCGACCGAGCCGTCTTCGGGTGACGACGACGTGACATCCGTGGGCGTCGGCCCCGACAGCGGAGAAGTTGTCAAGTTCGACTGCACACCAAGCTTCGACCAGGAAGCTGGACAAAAAGACTGCAATTCTTCACCAGCCCCCGTCGATGTCAATGCCCATGCCGTTGCTGTTGCAACCGATGAACTGGAAGCGGAGTAGATGTTGCTCAGCAGTCGGGCAGGTCCGCCAGGTTGTCGGCCGTCGTCTTGTCGGGGTCGGTGCGCAGGTACTTGCCGGTGGCGCCGTCGACGGCGACATCGGCCTCCCTGCCATTTGACGCATGGGTGTAATAACGGTGGGTTCCCAGCTCAATGTCGAGGATGGCGAGGGACTTCGACTGGGAACCCCACGATCCGCACAGCGAGGTGATATCCCCGGAGCTGTCCTTGCCTGTCTTGGTGCCTTGTCGGTCAGCCATGTAACCGCCTCCTGGTGAACCGTCCCTCTTCGGGTTGGTGGCTGCCACCGTAAGGGAAGGGGTGTATCAGTCCGTCTGAGGTGGGCTGATACAAAGTGGGGTCAGTGCCTCGATCAAGGGGGTCTCGGCTCTCGCCGTACAGGCAGCCTGATCCGGTACTACGAGGTCCGCAACTCGCTCGATCGGCTTCGAGGCACGGCCATCGCTACTGCAGTTGCGAGCATCGGCACGTGGGTGAGTGAGAGGAACACGTCCACGTCAAGCGCGTCTGCGTGCAAGGCAACGTCGCTGTGAAGACGGACCGACGGAGCCGGATCCCCTGGGTCGATCTCGATCTCCAATGGATCCCATCCGTCAACGCGAAGCGCCTTCACTACGGCCTCTTTCGCGCAGAATCGCCCGGCCAACGCCTGATACGGGTCCGACTGATCGCGGCAGTACTCCTGCTCGGCAGGGGTAAACAGTTCGCCGAGCAACTCCGGGTGGCCTTCAACTCGGGCTCTCAACCTTGCCGGTTCGACCGAATCGACGCCGATGCCCCAACCCATCCGCATGCCCTTTCCTTTGTCGGAATAGTCGACTAGTATGTCGTGATACTCAACAAGGAGTGTACCGCGATGACGATTACTTCACCCGCCTCGACATGGACGGCACCCAGCCTGAAGGAGGTCTTACTGGGCATCCTCGTCCCCTATCTGCACACGACCCGTACCGAGCTTGAGGCGAGAGGCCCGGGCATGCCCATCGATTCGCTGGATCTGTTCGATGTGCTGCCTGAATTCTGGAAAGCCACCGGCCTGACGGTTCCGACGAAGGAACTCCGTCGCGAGACGATGCGCTCGATCGACGCGTTCGTTGCCTATGTCGCGACATGGAGCGGAAAGTGAGCGATCGGCCGTCTGTCGGAGAAACCTCGAATGAAGAAGCTCAGGCCCTCGCTCGACGTCTGCGCGATGCGCGGGAGTTCCTCAACCTCAGTCAACAGTTTGTTGCTGATCAGACGGGGCTTCCCCGATCTGCCATCTCGGACATTGAGCGGGGAGCACGTCGGGTCGACAGTCTCGAGCTAAAGCGCTTTGCTGCCCTCTACCGGCTGCCACCCTCCCACTTCCTTGGCGACGACGATCCAGAGATGGCAGGCTCCGATCCGACGACGGTTGCATTGGCCCGAGCCACTAAGGAGATGGCCGAACCCGAGAAGCAGCAGTTGGTCAGATTTGCCCAGTTCTTGCGCAACTTCGACGACGGCACGAGCGTCGGCTCGTGACGACTTGGGTGGACGCCCACGCTCGTGCCGCCGTCTTGGCCAGTCAGCTTCATGCCGACTTGGACATCGACCTCGAGGTGCCAATAGATGTGTTTGGCGCCGTCCAGCGGCTCGGGATCGTGCTGGCCTTCTCCGATCTTGGGGATACATCGGGCCTCTACTTGCCGAGCGGTCCCCAGCAACATTCCCCCGGGATCCTCTTGAACTCACAACATCCGAGGTCGCGGCAGCGCTACACGGCCGGGCATGAGCTCGGACACCACGCGTTCAGGCACCGACTCGAGATCGACGGCGATCTCGAGGACCGGCTCGAACGCGCACTTGAGCGGGGCACCCTTGAGCGGTGGTCCGATAGCGAGAAGGAGGCAGAGGCATTCGGAGCATGGTTCCTGATGCCGCGTCGCCTTCTCCGCGCTGGCCTCGCCCGACAGGGCCTTGACGCTCCGAGACACCCGCTAGATGTCTACGCCCTGTCGTTGTGGCTCGGCACGAGCTACACGGCCACGGCTCGACAACTCGGGACAACCCGACTGATCGATCAAGATACGGCAGACCGCTGGGGATCGCTCGCCCCGAAACGGCTGAAGGCCGCCCTCTCCTCTGGCCTGCAACTGTCGTCATATCGCAACGATGTCTGGTGGCTGGATCAACATGCCGACGGTCAACCGATCGATCTCCGGCCTGGCGACAGGGTAGTGCTCAATCTTCCCGAGGATGTCTCCACGGGCTACACCTGGCAGTTCGAAACCGTCCCCGATCCCGTTACGGTCGTAGCTGACTCATTCGCCGACGCCTGGGAGCCTCGCCTGACCGAACCGTGGGCGCCCAGGAGCATGTCAACGGTCGATGTGGAGTCCGAGCTCGCTGGCGGTCCGATCCCGCGGGCGTTCGTGCTGGACGTCGGAAGCCAAGCCGACCCGGGCATCTACCACCTTCTGATGTCGTATGGACGAGAGTGGGAGGACACCCCATTGGGCACCTTTGAGTTGCTCATTGCGGTCATCGCCCCGCTGCACGGAGTCCAGCTCCGTGAAGACCAGTTGGCAGTGTCGGCTTGAGTGAGTCATCCGATCATCGGACCGTTCAGACTCCCGTTCGCGACCAGGGCAACCGCGGTGCCTGTGTCGGATTCGCGGTCGCGGCGGCCCACGAGTGGATGCGTTTGGGCACCGTCCGATCGGTGGAGGATGTCCTTTGGGCGGCGCACACACAGGGCGGAGACCCACTGTTGGAGACTACGACGGTGCAGCGAGCCCTAGTAGGAGTGCAGATATACCGACATGCCGAAGAGGCTGCATGGCCGTTCAATACTCCGCCTTTCCCAGCGACGCGACCGACCGATGCCGCGGATCTGAATCGACAAGTCGACCTTGTGGCCTGGCGTCGCCTGCCCGAAGTAGACGCCGAGGTGGTAACTCTGGAAGTGGCACGAGGCAATGCAGTCGTCCTGACGTTGGGCGTGGTCGTCGGTGCTTGGCCGAGGAGCGGTAATGTCGATGCTCCCGCGGGTCGAAAGACACCCAAAGGCCACGCAGTTTTGGCCGTCGGAAGTGACGGCACCTCGGACGGCCGTACTCTGATCAAGAACAGTTGGGGCGTGAGGTGGGGTGTCGGAGGCTACGGCTTCGTCTCTTCGCGCTATCTCGACGAGTACCACCGAGTGGGTCATGTCTTGGAGGCCGTCGCATGACGCAGTGCGACCGTTACGTCGCCGCCGATTCCTTCTCGATCGCGTGGCTGGACGCCGTGAGAGGGGTCCACGCAACATCGTCCAGGAAAGCCGTGCATCTGCTGCTACGCATTGCCAACCCGGCCGCCGAGGATCTGGTGATCCGTGACAAGGCCCAGGGTCTTATTGATGATTGGAACACAAGCCACCCTGCCCATCCGAAGTACGACATTGAGACCACCCGAAACACCATCTTCCCGGCATCGTGGGCGGCCCGCAATCCAGAACCCAGCGACCTTGCCGAGTACTATCGCTCTCGGTATTCCAGGCTGCGCAGCCACGACTCCAGCAATAAGTACGGTACCTACTTCGGTCGGCTGGTGGCGTACCCACGCGAATCAAAGCACGACGATACGGCGGACCAACTGACGACTCTCGTGGCCAAGCTTCGACAGGAGCTCAGGGGACAAGGTCCTAAGAGTTCCCGGTACGAGGTCAACATCTTCTCGGAGCGATACGACACCAACACGATGAGTTTTCCCTGTCTCGCGCACCTCTCCTTTCATCTGTGCGACGGCCGGCTCCACCAGCAAGCGGTGTATCGTAACGAGTACTTGGTGGGACGCGCCTATGGAAACTACCTGGGCCTGGCACAACTGCAGTGCTACATTGCCGCAGCGTGCGGCGTTGATGTCGGGGAGTTCCTCGTCACCATCGGCCATGTCGAACTTGAGGGTCGGCGGGGCGCGATCACCGACATGCTCGCGGGCATCGGGGACTTGCTGTGATGCATGGTCACGGACGGTTGGCAGACTCACGTAGGGGCGAGTCCCCGCCAGCCCCCGCTTTCGTGGCATCCTCGAGACATGCACGCGCAGATTCGCCCAGCCCTCTTCGACTCATACTGGCGATTCGCCGCTTCCCGGCAGTCGATCTTCGATCGACGCTGGGCCGGCCATCCAGCCCCCTGGACGGACGATCCCATCTTGGGGCAGTACAAGTTCTGCAACACGTTCCGGGCGGCGGACCGGGTCACGCAATACCTGCTCTCCGAGGTGATCTACCGTCCGGATCGACGGGACTTGCCGGCAGAGGATGTCTTTTGTCGGATTGTCCTGTTTCGACTCTTTTCGAAGCCGGAAACGTGGGAGGTGCTCGACACTCCAGAGCGACCATTAACTGTGGCATCGCTCGATCCCGAACGACAGGCGGAGGACCTCGCTCGACTCAAGCTACAGCAAGCGATCTACACGTCAGCGTTCATTCTGGCGCCGCCGACGAAGAGCCTGGGCAGCAAACACTCGCATCACTTGCACCTGGTCAAGCAGATGTTTGCGCCAGGCGGTTTGGGAGGGACGTTGGCCAAGGCTCGAAGTTTGCGTCAGATCGTCTATGCGCTGCTGGAATGGCCCACCATCGGCCCCTTCCTCGCTTATCAGATCGCCATCGACCTGAATTACAGTCCGCATCTCGCGTTCAGCGAGAACGACTTCACTCTCCCCGGACCAGGGGCTCAACGCGGCCTCCAAAAGGTCTTCACCGATCTGCGCGGGACATCACCGGAGCATCTTATTCTGGCAATGGTCGACGAGCAGGAGCTTCATTTCAGCAGATTGGGCCTCAACTTCAGCGGCCTGTTCGGACGACCACTGCATGCAATCGATTGCCAAGGGTTGTTTTGCGAAATCGACAAGTACTCGAGGGTCGCATTTCCGGAACTCAAGAGCGAACGAGTACGGATCAAACAGACGTTTCAGCCCACTGGACCGCTTCCAGCCCTGGTGTTTCCCGAAAGATGGAACCTCTCACCATCGCAGGCTCCTCCCTCATGCCTACTAACAAAAGCATTCAATGGAGGACATCTGCAAAGGCCGCGGGACCTGTCCGGGCAAGGGTCGCTGCTCTAGGGGCAATCCACGGAGAGCACCAAGATTGCAGAGGCCGTGTTTGCCGCGATCTCGGGTCCAAGGGAACGACGCCGCGATGGTCTGAACGATGAGCACGTGGCCCGAGTACCTCATCGAGCTACATCGAGAAAAGGATCTGGCCTACGGCGATGCCTGGTGTCGCCGAGGCGAGCTGACTGGAATCTTTCCGAACATCGCCCGAAAATACGATCGCTGGATGCGAATCGACGATCAGTCCGCCGCCGCAACGAAGACCGTCGAGCCATTGGACGACACGTTGGCTGACCTGCTCATCTACGCCGTGAAGTACGTCCTGTGGTTGGTGGATCGGTTCCCTGAGGTGGTGACCCCACCACCGATGGACATTTCAGGGTTGAGCGTGGGAGATGTGCTCACTTTGGTCTCACAAACCGCACTAGTCGACGATTCTGCCCGCCTCCTTACCTCCGCGTTCGAGCAGCTGGAGTCGCTGCTGACCACTGGGTCCGACGGAGATGACACGGTCGAGACTCGCATCAAGGCGGCTTGGCTTCTGGCCCGTTGTTCATGGGCACAGCTGCACACGTTGCCCGTACCAATGTCAGGTAGTGAGCACAAGACACTCCTCGAATTGCCGTCTCGTCAGTCACTTCCGACAACCAGAGCACTGTTGGACCAGCTCCTCGAGGCATTCACCAGGACGCCGGGATCTATCCTCATCCTCGGTTGTACTCCTACGGCTCTGGAGCTAAGAGTGGAGCTGGTCGCGCTCGGACTCGGTGACAAACTCCTGGGCATCGCCCACCCAGGATCGGCCGCAGACCACAAGCTCTGCCTAGTGGAATGGGCGTCGCTCGATCACATGGCGATCGATTACCTGGTGGTGGCCAGCGACGATGACAAAGAGCGCCTCCTCCGGTCATTCGCAGAGGAAGTTCAGCTCCTCCCACACTTGCCGCAGGTTATCCTGACCGGTGTCGCCCATCTTTCTTTTTGCGACGAATTGTATGCGGAGCTAGATGCGCCCGCTCTTGTCCCGAGCTACGCCACGGGATACCCCTTCACCCGGGTCCACATGTATCAGCACCTTCGAGCGGCAGCGGAGAGCGGGTTATCGGGAGCCATCGTCGAGTTCGGTGCGTTCAAGGGCGGAACCACGGCTTGGTTGGCCCGTGTGGCGCACCGTTTGGGACTCGATGTGCCGATCCTGGCGTTTGACTCCTGGGATGGATTCCCACCACGTCGATCCGTGTTGGATATGTACTCCCATCCGCGCTGTGTCTTCAACGACCTCGACGCGGTGAAGACGTACCTGGAACCGCTGGGCGTCGAGATTGTGACGGGCGATATCAGTGACACGGCACCGGTGTACCTCAATCATGTGCCCGTCCTTCTGGCATTCGTCGATACCGACAACTACAGCCCAGCAAATGCAGCGCTATCCGTAGTGACCGACAATGTGGTACCCGGAGGGGCGATCGTCTTCGATCACTTCACCACCACCGAAGAGTATGTCTACACGCTCGGAGAACGCATGGCTGGAGCGAGTATTCTGAAGGATCGCGGCTTCTTTCATGTGCACGGCAGTGGGGTATTTGTCCGACTTCCCAAAGCAGGTGATCCGGATCAACCGTCTGACCTCCGTCCGGATTGGCCATCCCATGGAGCTTGACGAGTATCAGCGGCAAGCCAATCGCACCGACCAACGGCCGGGTCAATCCGCCGAGGCCCTGGTATTTCCGCTCATGGGGTTGGCATCAGAAGTCGGCTCCCTGGTCAATCAGTACAAGAAGCGGGTGCGCGACGGCGAGGCTCATGAACTGTTTGGCTCAAAGGCGGCTATCGAGCTAGGTGACATCCTCTGGTATATCGCCAATCTGAGTGAGAAACTTGGCTACACTCTGCAAGAAGTAGCAGATCACAACCTGCGTCGAATCAATGAACGCTGGCCAGTGGAAGAGGCGGAGTCCCCGGCACTCTTGCTGGACGATGACTTTCCTGAGAGTGAACAGCTCCCTCGCGAAGTTTCGATCAGATTCGAAGAGGAGATCACCGACGAGGGGCGGGTGTGTGTATCGATCGCTTCCGGTGACATTTCGCTCGGGAATCCGCTAACCGACATGACCTGGGATGAGGATGACTACCGATTCCACGACGCATTCCATCTCACCTATGCAGCGCTCCTGGGCTGGTCGCCGATCATCCGGTCCTTCTTCGGCCGCCAACGCCAATCGGACCCTCGGTACCGAGAGGTCGAAGACTCCGGTCGGGCCAAGGTCATCGAGGAGGCGATTGCAGCGTTGGTCTTCGAGTATGCGAAGGACGAGCACTTTCTCGAAGGTGTCGATGCGATCGACTTCTCGGTATTGGAAATGGTGGTCGGAATCGCTAGTCGATACGAAGTCCGAATCCGTACGACTCGAGACTGGGAGCGCGCGATATTGAGATCATTTGAGATCTGGCGCGAACTTAGGAGCAAACGGAAGGGTATCGTGATCCTTAACCTTCGACATCACACAATCGATTTCGTCGGAGTCAATGAAGGCCGACCGGCGTTGGGTAATTGAGCCGGGCATTCATGCCGAGAACCGGTGGTAGTCGGTATATATTGACTGCGCCTCCATCTGTCCCTCGAGAGCCAGGGAGAGTTCAAACGGTCAACGCAACGATGCCCGCAGTGTAGCGTTCGGCGGTTGACTCCCACTGGTGGATCCGTCGAGGCATGGTGTTGATCCGGTGACTGATGCCATCGAGGTCCTGTTGGGAGTAGACGGAGAGATCGGTGCCCTTCCCGACGTAGCGGCGCATCTGACCGGGCCTGTGCTCACACTGAGGACGGGATAGATCACTCTCAGTGGGGTTCTCCATTGCAATCTTGATCTCTCCTTGTTTTGTCCCTCGCCAATCGTCATGATCGCGGTGAGGGTCCCATCGAGTGCGGTCCAAGGTGTCAAGCAGGCACCATCCGGGCGCAACGGGGGGAAGCGCTCAGCGGGGTGAAGTACATGTGGTGCAGCGGGGGGCCGATTCTCAGAAACACCCGAGCGGCGTGCATTCGAAATACTTCATCACCGGGATCAGAACCTGTGGGTGCCGAGAACCCTATCCCTCCAGGTCAGGCTACGGAGCGGTACTCGTGAATCAGCCCGGCAACAACATCGGTTCGTCGCACGTGTTCCGGTTCGGGATCGGTGATCGGGACGATCATTTCGGTGACCGCTGAGGGGCATCGCTGATCGAGGGATCGGTGAGGCCGATGCCCGTTGTAGTGATCCACGTATTCGGCGAGCACGGCTTCGAGATGGCGGCGGCCGAGGATGAGGAACCGGTCCAGGCACTCTCGGCGGATCGTGCCGACAAACCGCTCGGCGATAGCGTTCGCGCGCGGCGCCCGGATGGGTGTCTTGATGATCCGGATCCCTTCGGTGGCGAAGACGGCGTCGAAGGAAGAGGTGAACTTGGTGTCCCGATCTCGGATGAGGAATTTGGCCGGCGTCGCCCGTTCCGTCAGGTCGTAGCAGAGGTTGCGGGCCTGCTGGGTCACCCAGCCGGCCACGGGGCTGGCCGTGATACCGGCGAGGTGGACCCGACGGGTGTCGTGGTCGATGAAGAACAGCACGTAGAGACGCCGGAGCAAGACGGTGTCGACCGAGAAGAAGTCACAGGCGATCAGACCCTTCGCCTGAGCCTGGAGGAACTCCGCCCACGTTGGCCCCGACCGTCTCGGTGCAGGGTCGATGCCCCGACGCTTCAGGATCGCCCAGACGCTCGATGGGGCGATGGAGATGCCCATGCTGGCGAGCTCGCCATGGATGCGCCGGTAGCCCCAAGTCGGATTCTCCTTGGCCAGCCGGACGACGAGAGCGACGGTGCCTGCGGGAACCACTGGCCGTCCCGAGCGGCGATGCGGGTAGGTCCAGCGTCGGCGGACGAGATCTCGGTGCCAGCGCAGCAGCGTGGCTGGCTGGACGAAGAACCCAGCGCGACGCGCTCGTGGGAGAAGTCGTGACAGCCCTGCGAGTACCGCCCGGTCTGCTGGCCGCAGCGCGGGTCGGTCGACCTGGCGTCGCAGGACCGCCACCTCGTGGCGCAGGATGACGATCTCGATCGCCAGGTCATCCTGAGCGCGGCACAAGAGGCGGACGAGCTGGACCACGCGGACGAAGGCCA
>Ga0208079_1002059_pt1 | contig 10059 bp, 7 predicted proteins | sample NGESurdeep092012_5_FD_184474 | JGI IMG/M metagenome (GOLD analysis project Ga0208079, IMG submission 184474) | Arctic peat soil microbial communities from Barrow, Alaska - NGEE Surface sample 210-2 deep-092012 (SPAdes) | ecosystem: Environmental > Terrestrial > Soil > Wetlands > Peat ... | reverse complement strand
CATGAAGGTTCGCGGGCGGAACGCCCATCCCAACAGGTTCGAAAAAGCACTGCGGGGAGTGGGCTCCGAACCCGGGGACAGACAGGACTGGCAGCGAATTTCCAGCAAAATGCGCCGGAAATCCATGCCAGTCTTGTCAGTCCCGGGGGCGCTCGTGGGTGGCGATGAAGTCACCATGGCAGTTTTTCATGAACTTTCGCGGGCCGAAGGCTCATCCCAACAGGCAGGTCAGTCCCCGGACCGGAGCGCCGGTGACCGGCTAGCCGGTTACTCCCGCTCCATCCGGTCCAGCAGAATCGACAGCCTGGGCGCCGCCTCGGCGTGACCGCCGAAACGCAGTGCGTTGTAGGTGCCGGTGAACTCGCCGACCGAGTCGCCCAGTGACGTGCGCGGCAGGGACGCGGCGAATTCCGCCGGCGTGAACCAGGGGGGCTTCTGGTAGCCCCGGCGCTTCAGAATGTGCAGCATGCGCTGGTAGAGCAAGGTGGCGTCGGCCACGCTGGCCTGCCCGCGGCGGACGCGCTCCACGCGCTGCCGCATGCGCATCAGCCGGACCAGCGGACCCGCGGCAAACCCCAGCGCCACCAATCCCGCCGCCCAGGCCAGAGCCTGCCAGCCGAAGCGGCGCGCCCAGCCGGCCACATACCGCTCCCAACCCGAGCGAACCGATACCGCGGTGTCGAACCAGCGGATGCCGGCACGATGAACCCCCTGTTCCATGCGGTACGCCAGGGTGCCTTGGCGCGCCACGTCGTAGGTCATCACCCACTCCCGCCAGAAGGTCTCGGCGGCATCCAGGTACAGGGATAGTGGAGCCAACCACGCCAGTCCGCCGGCGTTCGGGTCGGCCGGGGTGGGGTCGAAGGTAGTCCATCCGTAGCCCGGAATCCAGGCCTCCACCCAACTGTGCGCGTCGCTGGCGCGCACCAGCCAAAGGTCCGAGACCGGGTTGTACACGCCGCTTTGAAACCCCGTCGCCAGGCGCGCCGGAATCCCCAGCGAGCGCAGCATCACGGCCATGGAACTGGCGAAGTACTCGCAATGTCCCTGGCGGCGCGCGAACAGGAAGTTGGCCAGCGGATCGGCCACCTCGCGATCGGGCAATTCCAAGGTGTATCCATAGTCCGAGCGCAGATGGCGCTCGATGGCTCGCGCGCGCGCCAGATCGTCCGTGGCACTGGCGGCGAAGCTGCGCGCTAGTTCCCCGATGCGGCCGTCGAGCGCGGGAAGCTGCAGGTAAAGCTGGCGTGCGGCCAACGGAAGCACGGGAGGCGGAAACCGTACGGGCGCCCCTTCCGGCGGGTCGTCCAGCAGGCTCCACACATCGTAGTGGAACCCCTGCGGCACGGCGTGGCCCAGGCGAAAACTCGAGGTTTCGGTACGGTACAGCGCGCGCACCCCCAGGTCCAGAGTCTCCGGCGTGCCGGCGAAGAACAACGTGTCGTTCTCCAGCGCCTCCAGGTCGACGTGGTAATTGACGCGCCGCCCCGCCGGGTGCAACCCGGCCGGCGCCAGCACCACGTGCCCGTTCTCCACCAGGATCGTTTCCGGCTGGCGGCTTGGATTGGTCCAGCGCTTGCCGTCGAAATCGCTCAACGCCGCGCCGCGCCACTTCATTGGCGCCACCGCGAGAGCGCTCCAGATCCGGATGTGCATCATGGGCCGCGAACTGGTCTTGATCTCTCCGATATCCCCCAGGTTCACCTGATTGGAAAAGCCGGGAAGGAAAACGCGGTGCGCAATCAGGCGCGAGAAGGCCGCTTCGGCGGTGCGCGGCAGGATGAAGAACAGTCCGGCCGTCAACGTCAGGATCCCCAGTGTGACCAGCGCGGAAAGCAAGCTGAGGCGCGAGTAGAAGGTCTTCAAGGCGCTGCGCGCGGTCACCGTGGACCGCTCGATCGACCGCCGGATTTCGCCGGAAGTGAGCGCCGCAATCGCGAACAGCAGGTACAGCGCCAGGAAGAGGAAGAAATTGAAATTGGTGGAAAGGATCGCCGCCGCCAGCAGCTCCAGAAAGGCGATGACCGCCGTATACAGATAGTCGCGATTGCTTTTGGCGGTCAGGATCTTCATCACCGCCAGGAAGAACAGCAGATGCACCGTGGCCACCAGAAAATCGCGTGAGAGCAGAAAGTAGTCGGCGACAAAGAAGCCGGCGTAGGCGATGGTGACGATGGTGGTGAGCCGGTCGGAGAGGTTCAACCGCACCAGCCCGCAGATCAGGATGGCGCGTAATAGCAGGCCTGTCGTGGTCAGGGCGATGGTCGGCGCGTCCAGGAAGCCCGAAGCTGCCACTGCCAGGTAGCCGCTGGCCACCAGCCCGAGAAGCGAAAACTGAAAGAAACGCTCGACGCTGACTGCGGCGAGAGCGTCCTGACGCGGCATCTCTGTATTTTACCGCCGGTTTTGCTCCGGGAGCCTGCCGATTCGCTACTGGACCAGCAACCCGTATTCGCGCAGCAGTTTTCCCGCCGGCAGATACACGCGGACAAAGTACAGCCCTGCGCTCAGCCCCGGGACCTTGATTCCGTTTTGCGCCCGCGCGAGCGTACCCTGCCGCACCGTGTGGCCCGTCCGATCCACGATTTCCAGACGGTACGAAGAGTCCTCCGCCAGGCCGGTCAGATCCGGATGAAGCATGAGTTCCCGGCCCGCCGGGGCGCTGCTTCCGGCCCCGTTGCCGCGCAGCGCAGTCAGGGAGACCCCCACCACTGGCCCAGGCGGCTGGGCCAGGCGCAGCGTGGCTACCACCAGCAGCATGCCGCAGGCCGCCGCCGCCAACGCTGGAAACCAGGCCGGGACTCGCCACTCGCGTCCCTTTGCGGCTTTTTCGTCCCGCCGCAACTCTTCCGAGGCCGCTCGCATGGCGCGCCGGTAATCGTCGGTCTCCCGGAACCGGTCCCGGCAGCCCTCGCAAGTCAGCAGGTGCTCCTCAATGAGCGTGGCCGCCTCCAGGGAAATGGCGCCCATCGAGTACCTCTCCAGGTCTTCCGCATCCACGTGACGATGGATATCTCGCATGATAACGAAGGCTGACATTCGATTCTAGATCACTTGCTCCTTTAATGAATAGGTGGTTTAGTAATAGCCGTACTCTCACCAAATATTCAGTACGGAATAGACCTATTTCGCCCGGAAGCCGGAACGCTGGGAAAACCGCCGCCGTCCCAGTTCGCCGTAGCGTGCCTTGGCCCGGGACTTGATCAGCCGGAACTGGGTCTCCGTCAAGTCCAGGTCGCGGCAGATCTCTTCGGCCGTTTGCTCCTGTAGATAGAAGCGGACCAGCACCTCCCGATCGCGCTTGGGCAGCCCGCTCAGCATGCGCAGGGCGACATCCTGGCTCTCCTGCTCGATCACCCTGCGTTCCGGGTCTGGCTGGTGGTCGGAGAGCCCCATCGCCGGGTCGATCGACTGCTCGTTGCGCCGCGCGTGTACGGCGCTGTCGATGTGCGCCGCCACCTGCCGCCGGACCACCGTGCGCACGTAACCCATCAGCCGGTCCGGCTCGCGAAGCTCGCCCCGCTGGATGGACTGCGTGACGATCAGGAAAACGTCGTGGACCTTGTCGTCGAGGTCTTGCGGCCCCAGTTGGCGCCACAGAAAGAAGCGTACTCCTTTCACGAAGACTGCATACAACTGCTCCATGCCGGCGGGATCTCCCGCCCGCACGCGGTCGACCAGCCGGGACCAGGACGGTTCCAGGGGATCGCTCTCGGTTTGCACGTCCGGTCCGATTTCAGTCATCATTGGCTCCCCACTACAAAATAGGCGCCCCAGTAGCTGGGCCTGGCGCGCCAGCCCCCGGAGCGGATCATCTCCAACTGCGCCGCGCGCAGTGCTGTCGCCGGGGAGCTGCCGCGCTCCCCGCTCAGGTTTCGGTAGAGAGCGCCGAAGAGCGCCCCGCTTTCGTCGGGCGTGGCCCAGTTGCTGGAAATCACCGAGTGCGCGCCCGCCATCAGCCAGGCTCGCGTCAGGCCGAGCAACCCGGTTCCCGGGAGTTTGGGGCCCTCCGCGGAATGACAGCCGCTCAAGACCACCAGCCCGGCATTGGTCCGCCAGCCGGCAATCTCGTACGACAGCAACAACTCGCTCTCGCGCCGCGGGGTCAGGCTCAGTGCAATCAATCCGTAAGACGGCCGCTTCGAGGATTCCAGGACGTGCGTCGCCAGGTGGACTACCGCCGGATTACGCCGTAACTGTTCGGCCAAGCCGTCTCGCGAGGCGGCGGCGCCCTTCAACAGCACCCGTTCCCCGCGCCAGCTTCGCGCACAGACGTCCAGTTCCGCGCCGCTTCCCACCAGCCGCGGCAACATCAGCGCCGGTTTCGACGCCGGCGCCGCGCCCGGGGCGAGCGGCGGCAGTCTGGGGTCGGCCGTGTTGTAGATGGCGTCGCCCACCCCGACGAACACCGGCGCCGGGGCCTCACGGGTCCGGCCCCTGGCCTCCACCCAATACCCGGCGCCCGGGATAATCTCGATCACGTGGCGCTCCGCCAGGTAGGCCGGCGGTTGCCGGCTGGAGTCCTTGAGCGCCGCCAGCGGGGCCTCGAAGGGGAGTCCGCCCGCCGTGAATCGGTTCTGCGAATCCGTCAGTGTCGAGCCCCGGTCCAGCGCCACCAGCCACCGTGTCTTGCGTTGAAACCGCGTTGCCAACTGTCCGAACAGTGTTCGCCAAAGGCGCGCGGGCCCATCCCCGCCAGGCGCTGTATCCTCCCGAATGGCTTTGGCCGCCGTTTGGGATTGCGACTCTACCTCGGCGCGCGCCGGCAGAGCATAGAGCGCCAGACCCTCGCGGTCCAGCGCCCACAACCACGAGATGCGGTCGCCCAGTTGAAAACTGAGCAGCGCGCTCTCGTCATCCAGCGCCCGGCGAGTGCGTTCCAGCAGCGAGGATGGCAATGACGCCACAGCCGGCCCCAGCGCCAGTTCCATGCGCACCAATTCGGCGCGGACACTGGCCACGGTTTCCTGGCTACCCGCGTCCTCGGTGCGCAGGGCCCGCACTTCGGCGCGTTGCAGCCGCGCCAGCGTCTCCCAATAGGCGGGCGGCAACCCGGAGGGGTCGGGCCTGCGTCCACCCGAAAGCACGGCGCGCAGGCTGCTGGCGCGATTCTCCTCCACGGCCTCGAAGGTCTCGCGGATCAGCGCCGGTGCCCGGGTCTCCAGGTACAGCCGGTTGCCGGCCTCCACCAGCGCCGAATGAACCAGTTCCAACCAGCCTTCCGTCCCCATCCGCGCGGCATCGTCGGGCGGCGCGTTCCAGCGCCAGTCGCGCGCCAGGCGAACGGCGATCCGCAGATCTCCCATGGCATCGCGCAACCGCCCCTGGGCCATCCGCACGCGCCCGCGATAGTGATAGATGTCCCACGTCGGAATCCAGCCCTGCGGCTGCGCGGAAAGTTCCACCGCACGGTCCAGCAGCGCCGCCGCCGAGGTCAGATCGCCCTGCTCCATTCGTAAACGTCCCAGGCTGCGATAGGACGCATCCATCACCAGATGATTCAACTTGCGGATCCGGTACGCCTCCAGCAGCGGCGCCTCCGCCAGCGCCAGTTCCCCGCGCTTCAGGTATTCCTCACCCAGACGGTTCCACCCGTTGGCGTAGAGACTGAGATTGGCTGCCCGGTCTGCCGCTTCGATGCCTTCGTTGAAGAGCTGCCGCGCTTCCGGCATTCGATCCTGACGTGCGCGGAGGGTAGCCAGTTGGATCAGGATCTGTGGTAAGTTCTTCCGGTCCTTGGCGTTGAGTCTTCTGATCGTGCCTTGAATCCACTCCGAGGCGGCATCCAGTTCACCCAGCTCAGAGTAGAGAGACGCGATATTAATGTCCCATGTGGCGGCCGCGCTGCGGTCGCCGGCAGCCTCTGCCTGGCGGTGCGCTTCCAGAAAAGATTGCAGGGCCGGACGATACTGGTGGAGGGCAAACTGGCAAGCGCCGACGTCGCCCAGCGCGCGCGCTGCCTTGTCCGCTACGTGGGCTTCGACGGCGGCCGCCCGCGCGGCTTCAAATCGCTGTCGCGCTTCGGGATAACGTCCGGCCTGGAAGAGCCTCTCGCCCGCATCCAAGACTGCCTGCACGCGAGCCAGGCGCGCCGATGCTTCGTCACTGGATGCCAGGGACTGCGTCCTGGCCCTCGGTCCGGGTATTGGCGCCGTGCCGACGAGCGGAAAAACAAGAAGGCAACAAGCCAAAATCTTGGCTGTTCTCAAAGAGCCTCGGCCCTAATTCAAAGTGTATTCGGGAAAATCTTCTGGTCTTTCTTTGGGGATACCCTGTTGTAATTAGGATCTCCCCAAAGAATAGTACCAGCTTTCACCTAAGAATAGGTCCCCCCCATTGGGGAGTATTTGAAAGGCGCGCTTGTGGGTAGCGCGATGGGTTTACTTCATGAGCAGCTTAGAGCCACGATTCGGTAATGATGATAATAATCGGTTCAGTCGGCATCTTCACTGTGAGGATTGCCCTGACTGCAGCAGTCCTGCTGATTCCACGGTAGTCCCTCGGTCGGCCCCCAGCGGCTAAGAATACCGGTAAGTTATTGAAAGAACATAGAAAGAAAAAAATATGTTTGTGTCACTGATATATTTGTGCCACCGATAAGAATTGCTCCTCATGGCGGCGCCGGCGATCTGCCGGCCAGGGTTCCAGGCGCCCTCTAGCATTCTTCCACTTCAACGGAAGTCGCTCGCCGGCAGGGAGGGGAGCCGATCCTCGAAAAACATTTCCGTAGGAAAATGTTCTGAAGGCACTTCCCGCAAATCGGCCGCGCGCGATTTGAATCCGGCTTCCGGCGGTCGAAGAATGCGCTATCGGCGTAGCTTGTCAGGCCACGGCCGTCGGTCTGTGGCGGTCGCTGGTTCCCCCCATACCCCCTACTTTGCGCCGGTTTGGCGGTACAGATCGTCCAGCCGGCAGCGGCGCACCCGGTTCTACGATCCCGGTCCGGTGCGCGGCGCGTTGGACGCGTTCCGCGGATTGCGCCGGAAGGTCCGGTCGAATGGGCGATTGCCGCGGCGGCCGCCAAGAATTCGCCGCCGCGCCAAAAGTTTGCTGCGGTTATCTCTTCCATCATACTGATTTCATGTGACTTACCGTTTGGCGAACCATCTGCACAAGATCCCGTGCCATGCTGCAACCCATCGCCGGACAACTCGAGAGATACATGGACTGGTTGAGTTCCCGGCAGAAGCTGGTGGCGTCGAACATCGCCAACGCCGATACGCCCGGTTATCGCACCCAGGACATCGATTTTCAGTCGGAATTCCTCAACGCCACGGGTGGCGCGCCCCGCGCCACTGAGGTGACCGGCCTTCCCGTGCAGAATGACGGCAACAACGTCAGCCTCGACCGCGAAGCCCGTCTGCTGGCCGAAAACGCGCTCCGCTTCCAGGTGGCGTCCCAGTTGATGAAATCGCAGATTCGGGTCGCGCGCTCGGCCATTCAGGAGGGCAAATAATGAGCCTGTTCTCGGTCCTATCCGTGGGAGCTTCCGGCATGGCGGCGCAGCGCGCCCGGGCCGAAGTGCTGGTGGAAAATCTGGCCAACGCCGAAACTACCCGCACTCCCGGAGGCGGCCCCTATCGCCGCCAAGACGTGGTCTTCGAATCCACCACCGTGAGTTCGCCATTCGCGTCCGTCTTCAGCTCCCAGCTTCAATCCATGAACGGCGTTGAAGTTTCCGGCGTGGTCACCGGCAGGAGCGACCCCGAACGCCGCTACCTGCCTGAAGGAAAGGCGCGCGATTCGCCTGTCCTTCGGCGCGGCGCGCAGAGTGTCCTCCGCGTCTTTCTCCGCACCTCCACGTCAAATCCATTGTCAAACTGTGCTCTCTGCGATTCCTCTGCGTTGTCCGCGTCTCTGCGATGAATCCCGTCCCGCCCCAGTCCAGTCCTCCATATAATGGATAGATGCCCCCCGACACGCCTGCCTCTGTCGCCATACCGCCCGTGCCGCTCAGTGTCGAAGGCGCCAGCGTGTTGCACCAGATGATGCGCTTCCGCCGCCCCGCCTGGCGCGCTCTCTCCGATGCCGCCCGCCAAGAGATCCTGGAGGAGGCGTCCAGCGCCCTCACCACACTCGAACGCACCACCGAAGGACGGCAGAGCGCCCTGTTTTCCCTGCTCGGGCATAAGGGCGACCTGATGTTGGTTCACTTCCGCCGCAGTTTCGAGGAGCTCAACCAGGCGCAACTCGATCTGGCGCGCCTCGCCATTGGCGATTTCCTCGAGCCCACCACTTCCTACCTCTCGATCGTCGAACTCGGCATTTACGAATCCACCTCGAAAGTCTACGGCGGCCTGATCGAGAAGGGCATCCAGCCGTACTCTGGCGAGTGGAAACAGGAAATCGAAGCCACGCTCGACCGGCACCGCCAGGCCATGGCCCCCCGCCTCTGGCCGGAAATTCCCGCCACCCGGTATGTCTGCTTCTACCCCATGGACCGCCGCCGCGGCGAGTCCAGGAACTGGTACGAGGAATCGTTGGCCGACCGCCAGCGCATGATGGAAAAGCACGGTCTGATTGGTCGCCGCTACGCGGGCGAAGTGCGCCAGATCATTTCCGGATCCATCGGCCTGGACGATTGGGAATGGGGCGTCGATCTCTTCGCCGAAGACCCGGCCGTCTTCAAGCGCCTCATCTACGAAATGCGTTTCGACGAAGTCAGCGCCGTGTACGCGCTCTTCGGTTCGTTCTATGTGGGCGTGCGCGTGGCGGCCGCCGACATCGCCGGAATCCTCTAACCTTGACCCAGACCATCCACATCGCCGGCGGCGGCTTGTCCGGCTGCGAAGCCGCCTGGCAGATCGCCCGCCGCGGAATTCCGTGTGTCCTCCACGAAATGCGTCCCGTGCGCCCCACCCCCGCGCACCAGACCGATCGCCTCGCCGAACTCGTCTGCAGCAACTCGCTCAAGAGCGAGAGCGCTTCCACCGCGCCCTGGCTCCTCAAAGAGGAACTCCGCCGCCTCGATTCGCTCCTCCTCCAGGCCGCCCAAAAAGCCCGCGTCCCCGGCGGACACGCTCTCACCGTCGATCGCGGCCTCTTTGCCCAGGAGGTCACCGCCGCCATCGCCGCCGAGCCGCTCATCCGCCTCCGCCGCGACGAAGTCACCGCCTTGACCGATGACGCCATCTGGATCGTCGCCAGCGGCCCGCTCACCAGCGGCCCCCTCGCCGAGGAAATCGCGCGCCTCACCGGCTCCGGCCGCCTCTACTTCTACGACAGCATCAGCCCCATCGTCGCTGCCGAGACCGTCGACACCAGCATCGCCTACTGGGCCTCGCGCTACGGCAAATCCACCGATGGCACCGACGACTACCTCAACTGCCCGCTCGACCGCAGCCAATACGAGCATTTCGTCGACGAGTTGCTCCAGGCCGCCTCCGTCTCCGCCCACATTCCCGAAGACAACACCAGCTACTTCGAGGCCTGCCTCCCCATCGAGGAAATCGCCCGCCGCGGCCGCGACACGCTGCGCTTCGGCCCCATGAAACCCATGGGCCTGGATAACCCGCGCACCGGCCGCCGTCCCTGGGCCGTGGTGCAACTCCGCCAGGAAAACCTGCGCGCCGAGAGCTTCAACCTCGTCGGCTTCCAGAATCACATGAAGTTCGGCGAGCAGGCCCGCGTCCTGCGCCTCATCCCCGGCCTCGAGAACGCCGAGTTCCTCCGTTTCGGCCAGATCCACCGCAATACCTACATCAACGCCCCCGCGCTCCTCACCCCCACCCTGCAACTGCGCACGCGCCCCGAAATCTTCTTCGCCGGCCAGATTTCGGGCGTCGAAGGCTACGTCGAATCCATCGCTACCGGACTCATGGCCGGCATGCACGCCGCCGCTTTTGCCCTCGGCGAGACCCCGCGCCCCCTACCGCGCTCTACCGCCCTCGGCTCGCTCTGCCACTACGTCTCCGCGGCCGACCCGAAGGACTACCAGCCCGCCAACATCACCTTCGATCTGCTCCCGCAACTCGACGAGGCCGCTCGTCAACGCTTGCGCCGCGATAAGAAAGCGCGCCACGCACTGATCTGCCAACAAGCGCTCGAAGCGCTCGCTGG
>Ga0208079_1002056_pt1 | contig 10068 bp, 15 predicted proteins | sample NGESurdeep092012_5_FD_184474 | JGI IMG/M metagenome (GOLD analysis project Ga0208079, IMG submission 184474) | Arctic peat soil microbial communities from Barrow, Alaska - NGEE Surface sample 210-2 deep-092012 (SPAdes) | ecosystem: Environmental > Terrestrial > Soil > Wetlands > Peat ... | reverse complement strand
GTACGGCGAGGGCATCGGCCCGAGTCTGTATGCCGCTAGCCGTCTGGGCGGCCGTGTCCGCCATGTTGAGAGCCGCACAGGCAGTGGCGCCTGCCTTCACGTTACGGGCGTGTGAGGCAGCTTCGGCGGTCATGAGAGCCGCCTCCACCACTGACTTTTTGGTGGCGGCGGCGGATTTGGCCACGTACTTCGCTTCGCGAGCGGCTGCAATGTCGACCTGTGCGCCGGCGACAAATGCCTTAGTCTCGGCGAGAACAGAAGCAGCAGATGTTGGTTCCCGAGAGCTCATTTCAGAAGCGCCACGTATCAACGCAATTCGTAAGGCGTCCAGCCCAGAGCCACGCCTGGCGCTACGGCCGATCAGCGTGGCCAACGCCTTAGCTTGCATCGGTGTCACGGTTAGCACGACGTTCGCGGGGGAACTATCGCCCCGGCCCGATGAACTTGTCGTGCCCTCGGTGCCCATGCCACTGCTCCTCCACAGATGTCAACCGTCTCCGTTCCCAGACTACGCGGACGATACGACGCAACATGTTGGTTTGACTCACAGCCGGGCTTCCCCCGGTGGAACCAGCCCGCCCGCATGCGGTTCGCATACGGAAGAGGTGGATCGCTCGAAGCCACAGCCGGAAGCAGATCACTTTTCGATTGCCGTCGACATCCGATGGTCAGTAGCGTCAGATCGGTCATGGAAGCAACGAATCTCGACAACACCTACGGATCGCCTCTCCTCGACTGGAGCAGCGTCGAAGCACGCCTCAACAGGGGCGTCACCCAAGCGCCAGGGACGGGCGGCCCGGACCGGCACACTTGTTGGCTGACCACGATCAATCGCGATGGAAGTCCACACGTCACCGGCATCGGCGGGCTTTGGGTTGATGGCGCATTTTGGTTCCAGACCGGCGAGACGACACGCAAGGGCAGGAACCTCGCTCGCGACCAGCGATGCACGCTCGGTGTCGCCACCGCCGAGCTCGACCTCGTAGTCGAGGGAAAGGCCCCTAAGGGCACCGACCCGACCACGGTCGCTGAATTGGCAGCAAGATGGGCTGGCGAGGAATGGCCTGCCCGCGTTGACGACACCAGTGGAGCCCTTACGGCCGACCACAGCGCACCATCGGCTGGAGCGTCACCGTGGTACGTCTATCGCCTCCAACCTCACACGGCCACAGCTGTCGGGACAGCGGAGCCGTTCGGAGCCACGCGGTGGCATTTCTGACAGGCGCTGAATGCCCGGTGCGCGTCATGGAGTCCGGTGCCGGACCCGGCTACGGGATGGCCAGAGGCGGCGGTGAGCGGTGAGCACATTGCCCCGCTGGCCGTTCGCGCCGCGGCGTCGCTCAGCGTCGCAGGCCGTGAAGGGTGGGGAAGGCCTCGAGCTGGCGGAGTTGCTCGTTAAGATCGGTCGAGGTCGTGCCGACGACGAGGCGGTCGACGCCCTGGGCGGCGCAGGCCTGCGCACTGCTGCGCTCCATGTCGATCGAACCCCAGCGGGTGTACTCGAGAACCTCCGGGTCGCGACCTTCGGCAAGAGCGGTCGTGTGCATCAGTTCGATCTGAGCGAGCCGTTCGGCCCAGGTCAACCGGCCGCCGGGGAAGAACCCGTCGCCTCGCCGGCCGGCGATGGGCGGCGGCCGCGCTCGAGCCGCCGACGTGGATCGGCAGCATCTGCAGCGGCTTGGGATAACTGGTCACGTTCTGGAACGAGTAGAAGTCGCCGTCGAAACTCGTGCCGGTGGCCTCGCCCGCCCACAGAGCGCGCCGGACGTCGATCGCCTCGCCGGCGCGCCGGCCTCGGGTCGCGTAATCGACTCCTACGGCGGCGGCCTCGCCCGGGAGGCTGCTGACCCTGATCGTGAGCAGGCGCATGCGACCGCTGGAGAGCACGTCGATCGTCGCCAGGCGCTTGGCCAGCGCCACCGGGTGGTGGAATGGCAGCAGCAGCACGCCCGTGCCGAGCAGGATCGTCGTCGTCGACGCGGCGACGAAGGCCAGGCACTCGAGAGGGTCGGCGATCGGCAGATCAGGCGCGACTCGACCTCGCCGACCCGCGCGCCCGGGTAGAGCGTGACGTGCTCGGGCACGTAGAACGACTCGAAACCCAGGTCGTCGGCGTGGTGGGCGATCGCCTTCAGGTTCGCCGGGTCGGTGCCCGCGACGGCGGTGTTGTAACTGAGGCCGAATCTCATATTTCCAGTTCCATATATACCGGGACTTGGGAGCCGACGGTGCGCTCGATCATCAACCCGGACAAGCTCGCGCACCTCGGCTACCCTTTGTCGCCGCGGGCCACGCGCGCCCCCGACCAGGGATCGTCAACCAGGACTCAACGGATTCTCGCACCGAACAGGAGTCAAGAGTCAGACCGCGAACTCCGCCATCTGCCCCGTCGGGTGCGCGTTCACCCGTTCCAGCACGCGGTCGAAGATCACCGCCCGGTCGAACTGTCTCGCATGTGCACGGGCCCGACTCTCCATATCCGCCCGATCCTCACACGACATCGCACAGACTCGGTCGAGCGCCGCCGCGATCGCATCCGGGTCCTGGCCCGGCACGAAGATCGCGCAATCGCCGACGGCCTCGCCGATCCCTCCCGTCGCCGTCGTGATCACCGGCCCACCGCCAGACAGCATCTTCTCCACCAGCACGATTCCGAACGTCTCGACGAACTCAGGCAGCGGTTTGCTGGGCAGTACGAACGCAGCTGAGCTCGCCATCAGGTGAGGCTTCTCGACGTCGTCCACATCGTCGAGAAACGTGATCCGCTCGGCGACCGGGGACGCCGCGGCAACCGAACGCAACCATCGGGCCTCCGGCCCACTGCCCGCGATGACCAGCCGCAGCGTCTTGGCCGCACGGCTCCGCGCGAACCCGCCGATCAGGTCGTCGACACCCTTGGCCGGGCTCAGGCGCGACAGGAAGAGGACGTACGCGTCCTGATCCAGCCCCCGTCGCGCTACCACACGCTCGGTCTCGCGAGGATCAAGGGACAGGTAGGAACCAGCGTCGATCGCCGGGAAGGACACGCTGACCCGCTCCCGGCACCGCTCGGCGAACGTGGTCCCATGCCGTGCGTCGATCTCCGCGGCCTCTGCCAGGATGATCTCCCGCGTGTACTCGGAGACCGCGAGACACAGGTCGTGGGCCAGGTAGCTGGACAGTACGTGCGCTGCCGCACCCCACCGCCCCTGCTCGACGCAGGACCGGACGACATTCGTGACGTCCGACCCGACCGCCTCCGCGACGGTCGTCACGTTGACCGGCAGGCCGGTGCTGCGCGCGACCCGCACGGCATCGGTCACCGCGACCGCGTGCGGACTCAGGTACAGCGACATGCACAGGGTCGGGACGCCGTCGGTGAACAGCTCGACGAGCCTGCCGGTCAGGCCCGCCAGGTAGCGACCGTCTGGCACCTTGTAGTCACCCACCGGTGCCGGGCGTTCGACGATGATGCCGTCGCGGTAGGGCAGCACCCGGTCCAGCGGCTTGAGTGGCAACCCGCTCTGCTGCAGCAGGTCGATCGGCCAGGTGATGATCCGCACCTCGTCGAAGCCTCGGTCCAGGGCCACCTCGGCGAGGTTACGCGCCTCCCCGGAGTGCCCGCAGATCACCGGGTCGGCACGGGCGACGATCACCAGTCGGTTCCTCGAGGCCGTGGTCATGGTCCCACTCCTGTCGGCTCAGTGTGGGAGAGCTCGGATGTCGAGGCGGACGGAGGTCGGACGTCGGTTCCCCACCGGCCAGGAACCGGGCCGAGCTCGACACGGAGACGACCCCCGCGGTGCAGCTCGGTGCCGGTCAGCCAGGTCCGCTCGAGCGGCACCCCGTCGAGCTGGACCGACTGCACGTACTGAACGGGCCCGCCTGGTTCGGGCTCGACGAAGCCCTGGGTCTCAATCGTCATCGCCGACCCGCCGACCTCGATCCGCGACTCACGCCAGGCGGGAGCGTTGATCAGGAAGAGATTCTGGCCGGCCACCGGGAAAAGGCCAAGGGTTGCCCACACGTACCAAGAGCTCAGGCCGCCGGAGTCGTCGTTGCCCGGCAGCCCGCCACGGCCCGTCCCGAACTGGTTGTGCACCACCGCATGCACGACGTCGGCGGTCCGGTCTGGGCGTCCGGCGTACTGATAGGCCCACGGCGCCTCCATGTCCGGCTCATTGTTCAGCCCCTCGAACCGGTTCAGGGCGTAACCGCGCGCCATCTCTTCGATGCCCGGTCGCACCCCGGGCTGGGTGACAGCTTCGCAACTGAACCCGAAGAACCGGTCGAGCAGCCCCACGAACGCCTCGTCGCCGCCGGCCAGGGCTATGCGGGCTGACATGTCGTGGACCAGCCGGAACGAGTAGTTCCACTTTCCGCCCTCGTAGAAGGTGGACTCCTTGAGCAGTCCGGTCGCGGGGTCAAAGGCGTTGGCCCAGCGCGCGGCCAGCGGAGCGAACTCCGCTACGAGGGCGTGGTCCCCGACGTGATCGGCGATCTTCGAGGCGCACCAGTAGCCAAACGCGAGGTCAAGGGTGTGGCTGATCGGATGGACTTCGCCGCGCAGCAGGAAGTCCTCGCCGTACATGCGGCGAAGGTCGTTGTGCATGTGCACCAGGGCCAGGTCCCAGTCGACCCCCAGGCCCAGCTGGCACAAGTCTGCCAGGAAGGTATGGGTCAGGGCGCTGCCCTGCCGCGAGAACTGGTCTGCCCCGCGGGCCATCCGGTAGCCGATCGGCAGGTTCCCCTCCTCCTCGGAGATGCGCAAGAGCGCCTCCGCGAGCTCGACCGCCCGTTGCGGCATGAGCGCGGTGAGCAAGGGCAGCTGGGTCCGGTAGATGTCCCACATGGTGGCGATGTCGAACGCGAACGGCCCGCTGGTCGGCCAGAATGGACTCTCCCCCGGTGCCATACATGGCTTGATCAACGCGTGGTAGAGGGCGGTCGAGAAGACCGTCTGCCGGTCGTCCGACGCAGTGTCGACCCTGATCGCGCCGAGGTGCTCGCGCCAGGTCGCGGCCGTGGCGGCGCGTCGTGACTCGAAGCTCGACGGGCCGGCCCCGCAGTCCTTGTAGAGGTTCTCACGGGCTTGTTCCACCCCACGAAGCGAGAAGCCGAAACGCAGCTCCACCACCTGCCCGGGCTCTGCCGGGCCGGCCCACATCAGACCGAAAGGGCGCAATGTCGTCGGGCGGATGTAGTCGAAGTCGAGCCTCGTGCCGCCGGGCATCAGTCGAAGGTCGTACCAGAGCATCTGCCGCCACTGTCTGGTGTCGCACTCGACGTGCACGGCCAGCGGTGCGCCCTCCATGACGATCTCGCCTTGCGCGACCCCCGGGGCCACGGCATGCAGTTGCGCCCGTAGAGGGACCGTCCGCCCATGAGGGATCGCCAGACCGCCCAGGGAGAAGTCGATCACCAGTCGTGCGTCCTGGTGGCTGGGGAAGGTGTAGCGGTGCACGGCGCTCTTAGGCCCGACCGTCACCTCGCACTGGATCCCCGAGGCGAGCGTCGCGGCATACCATCCTGGCTCGGCGCGCTCCTCCTCGATCTCCCACAGGGTCCCGAGCTCGTCGAGCGACTGGAGCATGGGGGTGACCCGGAAGTAGTTGTAGTACTTGCGGATCGCGCCGGTGCCGGACTGCTGGAAGTGCGTGAAGCCGGAGGCCAGCTGGCGGTCGTGGATCTGGGTCGGGACTCCTTCGGTGACGAGGTCGTACCGCCCGTAGCCCGTCGGGTACCCGCCCGAGTAGGCACACGCCGACACCATGCCCAAGGGGTACGTGGCGCCAGGATGGGTGTTGCCGACCTGGGGCTTGGGCCACCACCAAGTGGCTGCAAGGCCGGTCTGTGTCGGCAGGGCGGTGACAGCGGTCCCGATGAAGGGGTCGACCCGGTCGATCATCGCGCGCCCTGCGTAACCGTCCCTGTCCATGCAAGGACGGTACGAGCCGGATGTTTACGGCCGGTTACCGATAGATCACCTCCGGGTCACACGCGGCTCAGCCCCTGGTGTCGTCAGCCACGGACACCGGATCTGGGGATCGGTGTTCGGCTGGACTCGGCCTAGGCCCGCCACCGAGGAACCCGGGTTCTACTTCGTGGCGGACCTGCACGCCACCCCCCTCGACAGCCACGCCCCGCGACAGTACGAGAACCGGGCCAAGACGACCGGACCAAGTCCAGCTGACCATGGCTCACCGGGCAAGAAGGCAGACCCATCGCAAGCAGACCCGGTAGTTTCTTGTCGCCTTCCGCCGTCTCGATAGCGGAACCACGAGCGGTGCCAAAGAGAGTCCAACACGAAGAGGGCGTTGCTTTCGCAAGGTGTGCCATGCGAGACAGCAAACACCGTCAACCAACGGTGCTGCCGGCACCCACGATCGCCCGCACTGGCTCCCTTTCCACCGCCCGGTAGACGGTAGAGCGAGCGACCCCGAACAAGTCGGCGTGCGTAGCAGTGCTGTACTCCCCGCCCTTAAGCAGGGCCACCAGGTGCGCTTCCTGCCGGCGATTGAGCTTGGGCTGCTTGCCATGCAAACGCCCTTTGGCCTTGGCGACCTTCATGCCCTCCTTGGTGCGCAGCCGAATCAGGCCGACTCAGCAACCATCGCGAGCACTTGAAGAGCAGCCGGCCAACCGGATCCGTGGGGTCGTACACCGACCCGCCCAGATTGAGACGAACCTGGCCCGCGGTGAGCTCGTCGGCGATTGCCCTGGCGCCAGGCCGCGACCGGGCGAGCCGGTCCAGTTGCATCGGGCATACCCGATGAGCATCGCCGCCATGGCGCACCTCCTACAACGTTGCCGGCCCGACGCTGCGCCCCGGCTACCGGCACGACCGAGGCCGCTTCCCACACCCCGCCCCTCTCCCACAGTCCGCAACACACATCCCATGGTCTTAGATGTCAAGCTCCTGCTTGTTGGGTGTGCTGGGGCCAGGCAGTGGATTCGTCGTAGGGGTGTGCGTTGAGGCAGCCGTGCAGGATGCCGACCAGACGGTTGCCGAGCTGACGCAAGGCCGCGTTGTAGCCGTTCCCTCAGCGAACGAGGACGCGCACTCGTCGAGGCAGTTGACTTGCGGGCTACCGCCAGGCCGCGGCCTCCTCGGACCGTGCCAGCCGACTATCCAGGCCTGGCGATGAGCGGTTCGGGGCTGTCACCTGTGGGTCGTTGGTTCAGGAGGATCGACGATGAAGGTGGGGGACGCCGGTATGGGCGTGGGCCTGGGTGCTTGGGCGCTGCGTTCTGTGCGTTGTCGACTTGGTTGGTACCCAACACGAGCACATCGAGGAAGTGCGTTGGCTCAACTGGTCCGACAACAAGGCCGGTAACTTGCCCGCGGCGTCCATGGTGATGTTCATGAGAGCGCCGTGTCTGGTTGTGGCTGAACGCATGTTCAGCCATTCTGCTGAACATGCGTTCAGCAGAATACGATTTGGATGACTCGCGTTCGAGGATGGTGCACGCGGCTGTTGAACTCATCGGTCGCGTCGGTCGACAGGCTGCGACGGTGCGCAAGGTCGCTGAGGCTGCTGGGGTCTCGGCCCCACTCGTGATGCATCACTTCGGATCCAAGGCGGGGCTGGTTCGAGCGTGCGATGAACACGTGCGTTCCAGACTGGAGGCCGCGATGGCCATGGTCGGTGGCAGTGGCCACGACGCTGGTCTGCGGGATCTGCTCGGCGTCGATGGGATAGAAACTGCGATCGTGTACGTCGGGCGTTCGATGCAAGACGGCGGCGAGGTTGGCCGTGAGTGGTTTGACCATATGTTTCAGATGTCGGTGGCCCAATATGAGGGGTCGCTCGCGGCCGGGACGGCGCGCCCGTCGCAGGACCCGACGATGCTCGCGCTGCTTCTCATGGCGATGGACCTGGGCATGGTGGTTCTCCGTCCACTCGTGGAGCAGAAGCTCGGTTCAAACCTGACTGATTCTGCGGTAGTCCAGCGCTGGATGCGGACCGAGTTCGACTTGCTGACGCACGGTCTCATTGTCGATAAGGAGAAGACGTGATCATCGCAGCCCCGTCTGTGCGGTTCCGTGCTTTCAGGGTGATTGCGAACAATGACCCTGACCGAGCAAGCGTGACCGGGTCCTGCAGTATTCCCGGTCACACCTCGTCATGCGCGGGCGTGGCGAGGTGACCCCGGCAATCGTCGTGCGTTGCCTAGTGAAGACCTTCGGCCAGACGCGCGCTCTGGACAAGCTTGATCTGGTCGTCGAGGCGGGGGAGGTCCACGGTTTCCTGGGGCCGAACGGCGCCGGCAAGACGACGACGATCCGTGTGTTGCTCGGCTTGCTACGAGCAGACGCCGGGGAGGTTGCTCTGTTGGGCGGTAACCCGTGGAAAGACGCCGTCGAGCTGCATCGGCGGCTGGCGTACGTGCCCGGCGACGTCAGCTTGTGGCCCAAGCTCAGTGGGGGGAGGTCATCGATGTGTTCGGCCGGCTGCGCGGCGAACTCGACCCCCGGCGCCGAGACGAGCTGATCGAGCGCTTCGAGCTCGACCCGACCAAGAAGGCTCGCACCTACTCCAAGGACGCGTTGTGCATCTCAGAGGTGTCTGCGGCACGCCGGGCAGCAGTATCGGTGCTCAAATATGCGGGGGCGCCCATAACAAATCCACCTCACTCCTCGGTGCGAAGGTGCCCAAACCGGTGTATTTCGACGATACCTTGGCTGGCCCCACCGGTAAATGGCGCAAATGACTCCCCGGTTTGACCGCCAGAGCATCAGCGGGCCGTCGCGAACGTTGTCCGCAACGAGCGGCCGGTCACCGATCCTCGAGCGGGACCCAAGCGCGCGCTGTATGCATGTGCGGACGTTCGGCGGGGTCGGCAGGTGGGTGGACGTCTTAGCGGTCGTCGCTCGACCTGTCGCAGTTGGGACCGTTCGGCGGACATCGACACGGTGAGCATCCCTATCCGAATCTTCATGACGCGTCTTCGACCGCGCAGGTGGTCGCAAAGTGTTACACCAAGTTGTATGACAGTTGTTGGCGTCGACGCGGGACATGTCACGGAGGGTCGCTACGACTCGAGTTGAGAGGACGTTGCGAAGGGGGGCGGGACTGCGAGCACTGCACTGACTGAGGCACCGACGATTCGGTTGCTCTGCTGGAACATGGGCGCGGGTGGTCCTGGCCATCGAGCGTCGTGAAAAGACGTGCGTGAACAGGAGGGAGTCGATGCCGCCCTGTTGCAGGAGGCGCCGAACCCCTGGCGCAGCGCCGTCGACGTTGACATGGTTCCCTCGCCGGGTTCGAAGTGGGACATCGGGTCGAACTGGGCTCAGACCGCGGTTGCCAGCTTGAGCGACCGCGTGGCAATCAGCCCGTTGATGATGCAACCGCTCGGAATGGACGGGCCCCTTCAGTTGGGCATCTCCGACCGGGCACGCTCACGGTGGCGAAGCTCACGATCCTCGACACGAGCGAAGAGATCCTGTTGGCCTCGATCTACGCCCAGTGGCAGGGGCCGAGCCCGGGCGGACCGGGAATCTTCTCGGATGCCTCCATGCACCGGATCCTGTCTGATCTGTCGCCGTTGCTGTCGTGGCGCGACCATCCGTTCATCGTGGCCGGCGACTTCAACAACGTCTTCGGAGCGTACGTCGACAGCCGCTACGGGGCCGACTGGACCGCGCGCAGCGCAGGAGTGTTCAGTCGCATGGGCGATCTCGGCTTGCGACTCGCAGGGCCCCAGGCCCCGAACGGCAACCAGGCCGATCCACGGCCACCCAGTCTTCCGGCTGACACCAGGAACGTCCCCACGTTCGTCACGAACCTAGGGGCTCGAACCACCGAGCTCGACTACTGCTTCGTCAGCGAGGACCTGGTCGATCGCATCTTGGTCTTCGCTCGCAACGACATCGATGATTGGGCCCGTCGGACCACTGCCGGCTGAAAGCGGATGGTCTACTTGTCCGTCCGCCTCATCTATCCAGGAGTCGTGTGCTCCTTGGCATGAGGCTGGCTGCTATCAGCGCCGAGTCGGCGGTCGGCGATGCCGCGCAGGATCGGAATAGCCGCGGCCAGCGTCCGGCGCTCGTGGTCGGTGAGCTCTTCGACGTCGGCTGACAAC
>Ga0208079_1002054_pt1 | contig 10072 bp, 10 predicted proteins | sample NGESurdeep092012_5_FD_184474 | JGI IMG/M metagenome (GOLD analysis project Ga0208079, IMG submission 184474) | Arctic peat soil microbial communities from Barrow, Alaska - NGEE Surface sample 210-2 deep-092012 (SPAdes) | ecosystem: Environmental > Terrestrial > Soil > Wetlands > Peat ... | reverse complement strand
CTGAAGTATTTTTTCAGCCTAGTCGAATGGCTAGTTGTTTCATCAGTGCTCGCCTAAACCTCCGCTCACTTGCGGCTGATCGAGGCGGCGCACAGGGGATGAAATTCAAAACCTTAAACCCGAATGGTGGGCAACAAGTTGCCCACCATACTGAGGTATGTAGCCAAAACAATTCGACTCCGGTACATTGAAGCCCTCAAGAAGTTGGTGTAGCGCCAATTGGAAAAACCATGAATCCAGACACTCCTATCTATCGGTTTTTCGATTTCTTTGCCTTGGTTGACACAGTCCGTAACAAGCGATTGCGCTTTTCTGCGGCTTCAACGTTTTCGGACAGGAACGAAGGGCTCGAAATAATTTACAACTCTTTACGTGCAGCAGTCGAATCAAGTGATGGTTCATACAGCGGCATTACAAATCAGGATGACCTTCTACGTATCCATAACACTTTAAAAGGAAGTTCCTTTGTCAGCTCTTGGACACGCACGGCAGATTCTATTGCGCTTTGGTCTTTGTACTCACCAGACAAATGTGGTGTTCAAATCTTTTCTACGCTGTCGAAACTCAAGACCGCAGTTGAAGATTTTGCGCATAGAAATAGTATGCAATCTCAGTTCAACCGTTTTGGGCTGATTGATGGAGTGCCATATGCGTTTGTACAGGGGGGAGCGATCACGGAGGTGTCATATGAAAACCTCCGTGCCTTGCATGAAGATATTCTCGGGAATGATAGACGCCAACAGGTTCTATCTGAACTAAAGAGGAAAGGAATATTTGAATCTTTTACCCTAAAGGATAAAGCATACATACACGAAGATGAAATTCGGGGAATAGTCACATGTGGCTTGGCAACCCCCTCGGAATCAAAGACTCCGTTTGCCGATTCGGCTCCGTGGCTGGATGGCGATCACGTTTATGTGGATATCCATAATGATTTTGTCGAGTACGTTGCGATTGATCCTCGTTGTCCACGCTATAAGCGCGAGATTATCGAAGGATACCTTCGCGACAATAATATATCGTTAGCTCCGTCACGAGCATTTGGTTATCTCCCGGATGAAATAAATTGTGTTACCCCCAAAGCCTTGTAGGACGCAATCGTTATTGCGCCGAATGAAAACATACGGTGCAATGTGATTCGCGTATTGACACCCTACAAGTCTAGAATCGTGGGCACAATTTTGTGCCCACGATTAAACGGTTTCAGGTTTTTGCTTTTCATCCCCTGTGCGCCGCCTTGATCAGCCGTAAGTGAGCGGAGGTTTAGGCAAGCACTGTTCGAGTCCCGCAGTGGGGCGCGGGGTGTGCGCCCCGCCAGGTCGAGTTGCGCAGCCCCGCTTGCTTGTGGCTGATCGAGGGTACCCCGCAGGGGCGGCAAACCGGGGGCGATTTCTTTTGGTTACTTTTCTTGGCAAGACAAGAAAAGTGACTAGTTGCCGGTCTACCACCGGCGGTGTTGATTTGTTTCCGGTCATTCATGTTTCGATACGGCCTTCGGCCTACTCAACACGAACGGCTTGATTTGTCGGGCTACCCCCGGGCGGTGTTGATTTAAATGTTGTGTACGCTCACCCTTCGACAAGCTTAGGGCGAACGGCCTAATTGAATATTGAGGTTTCATTGAACAACCCGATTGAAAAAACCAAAATCGTCGAAGTCGCCGCCGCCGTCCTCCAACGTCCCGACAACTCCTTCCTCCTCGCCCAACGTCCCCCCGACAAAATCTGGGCCGGCTATTGGGAATTCCCCGGCGGCAAGATCGAACCCGGCGAGACTCCTTACCATGCGCTGGTGCGCGAGCTGCGCGAGGAGCTGGGCATCACGGTCACAACCGCATACCCGTGGGTGACGCGCGTGTTCGCTTATCCGCACGCGACCGTGCGACTGAATTTCTTTCGCGTGACGGCGTGGAGTGGCGAGTTGCATCCGCATGAGGGGCAGCAGTTTTCCTGGCAGCGCCCCCTCTCCCTAGCCCTCTCCCCGGAAGGGGAGAGGGAACAGGTACTCGTTGCTCCGTTACTTCCCGCCAACGCGCCCATCCTGCGTGCGCTGGAGTTGCCTGCGTTGTATGCGATCAGCAATGTGCGGGAATTGGGTGAGGATGAATTTATGCGACGGCTGGAAGCAGCGCTGCATAATGGTTTGCGGCTGGTGCAGTTGCGCGAGAAGAATTATTCGCGCGATGCATTGCGTGCGCTGGCGCTGAAGATGTTGCCGCTGATAAGGCTGCATGATGCACGTTTGATCATCAATGCAGACGTCGAGTTGGCAAGTGAGATCGGCGCGGACGGGGTGCAGCTCACCGGCGCGCAACTGGCCGAGTTAAGTGTACGTCCTGACGTGGAATGGTGCGCGGCATCTTGTCACAACGCTGAGGAGTTGCGCCGCGCCGAAGAACTGGGTTGCGACTTCGCGTTGCTGAGCCCGGTGCTGGCTACGCAGTCGCATCCGGGTGCGCTGCATCTGGGCTGGGAAAACTTTGCGGCGATCGCGGCAGGTTCATCCATCCCAGTGTATGCGCTCGGCGGGCTGCAGCTTGGTGATATGGAAACTGCCTGGCAACGCGGCGCGCATGGCGTGGCGTTATTGCGTCAAGCCTGGTGATCCGCTTCGGGTAAATCCTGTTCGCGTTGTTCGACGCGATATTCCTCATTGGCCCATTTGCCCAGATCGATCAGCTTGCAGCGTTCGCTGCAAAACGGGCGTGAGCGGTTGTTGGTGTCCCATTGATGTTCTTTGCCGCAATGCGGACAGGTCACGATCGGCGCTGATTTGTCCTGCTTCATGGAGGTTTGGTTCATCGGGTTTGGCATCATGTTGAGATGCTGCAGAAGGTCAGTTCGAACGGCACATCCTGTTCGAACAGGGCGGACTTCGCCGCATAGTTTGCGGCGATGAAGCGGATGTTGATCGCGTATTTGTTGGCACCGACTTCGGGTATGCATGCCAGTTTCCTGCTGATGCGGACACGCAGCATTTGCGCGACACGCCCGCCTTGCATTTGCTGGAAGGTTCCCTGGTGCGCAGTGAAGCGAAACACCTTGCCGTTTTCGCGCAACAGCCGCAGGATAATCTTGAACCCGGCATGCAAGGGCGAGAGCGGAGCCAGCCAGGTTTGCAGACTTTGACGCCGCAAGATCGCATCCTGTTCTTGCCAATAATGATAGGAAGGCAAGTCGAATTCACAAGTGCCGCCCGGCATCACAGCGCGTTGCTTGATGCCCATCAGCCATTCGTTTTCGCGCAGGTGCTGGCCGACCTTGCCGGTCATGGCGAGCAAATTTGCGCTAGCCGCTTCGATCTCAGCAAGAATGGTATCCAGAGCATCTTCTGATATCTCGGGGTTGTTATGCAGCGCGGATAAACTGCGCTTCTGGCGTTCCAGTTCTTGCAGCAGATCAGATTTCAAGTCGGCGCGGCTGATCACTTCAAGAATTTCAAACAGTGTGGAGAGTGCCGCATGGTGATCCATGCTTTGATCGTGATTGGTAAAGTACACCATGCGCGCGAACAAATCCTCAAGGCGCAACAGGGTGCGCACTTTTTCGTTAAGGGGATATTCGTAGCTGATCACGTCGTTATTGCCGAATGTTCTATTGAAGGAAATCGTGCTGTTTCAGGAAAATCAGTCGCGAACGATATATTGAATGACCTCGCATCGTCAATGGTTGTATAGCATGTTCGAGTAGTGTCCATGCAAAACGGTAACCTGTTCGGCCAGGTTGCCCAGGCCGTCATCGTTATGTATGACATCATCAGCCAGTTTCAGGCATTCGGCGCGCGGTACTTGTTGCGTGATGATGGCAAGCACTTCCGGGGCCGTCATCCGGTTGCGTCCGGTGACGCGCTTAAGCTGGGTGGTCGCGTCGCAATCCACCACCAGCACTCGTTGTACCAGTTGCCGGAACGCGGGGCTTTCCGGCAGCAGGGGGACGACAATGATGATGTAGGGTTTGGTTTGCAATTGCCGCAATTGCGCCTTGGCCTGTTCGAGTATCAGGGGATGCAGGATCAGTTCCAGCCGTTGCTTGGCGGTCACATCCGAAAAGATCAGGCCGCGCATTTTTGCGCGATCCAGTGCGCCGCCGTCCGTGATGTAATCATTGCCAAAGCTCGCACGGATCGCGGCGATGGCCTCACCGCCATTCTGGGTCAGCTGGTGTGAGATGACATCGGTGTCGATGATGCCCGCGCCAAGTTCCGCGAACAGGTCTGCTACCGTGCTCTTGCCGCAGCCAATCCCGCCAGTGAGCCCGACGCAGAAGGGCGCCTCTAAAAATCCAGATTTCATCCCAACTGATGAACTGCTAGCCATTCGACTAAGCTGTCAAAAGACGACAGCCAAGTCGCTGGTTATGCTGCGTTGCTGAAAAAATTTCTTGCTTACATATAAACCATATGCGGCGCGGCGAAATTTTTCCCGCGCCTTGCATTTGGGCGAACTCTGAATTTTTAGAGGCGTCCTTATTCATGGAGAGGAAAGCAGTTGCAGATATCCCTGAGTCAGAGTTTGTCCCCAGAACAGGGCAATCAGCCCACCACCGGCCAGATAGGGGCCAAAGGGGATAGGAATATTGCGGCCATGCTTGAGCGCCACGATCAGGGTGATGCCGACCACGGCGCCGACCAGCGAGGACAGCAAAATGATCAGCGGCAACATCTGCCAGCCCAGCCAGGCACCCAGGGCCGCAAGCAGTTTGAAATCACCATATCCCATGCCTTCTTTGCCGGTAGTGAGCTTGAACAGCCAGTACACGCTCCACAGCGCGAGATACCCGATCACCACGCCAAATACCGCGCTGGGCAAATTGGTAAAGACCCCGAACAGATTGAACAGCAAACCTGTCCAGAGCAGCGGCAAGGTGATGTCGTCCGGTAATAATTGCGTGTCAAAGTCGATTGCGGTGAGCGCCAGCAATGCCCAGATCAGCAGCAACGCGCCGGCTGCAACCAGCCCGAAACCAAAGTGGGCCGCCGCGTAGGCACAAAGGATGCCGCTGATCGCCTCGATGATCGGATAGCGCGGCGAAATGGCAGCACCGCAGCCCCTGCACTTGCCGCGCAACAACACATAGCTGATGACGGGAATGTTTTCCCAAGCGCTGATCGCATGGTTGCAATGCGGGCAGGCCGAGCGTGGAACCACAAGATTGTAGGGTGTGTGTGGAGAGGCATCACCGTCCGGGTGCGAGGATATCTGCTGGGTTTCTCCGTGCAACTCGGCGCATTGTTGCTGCCAGCCCAGTTCCATCATTTTCGGCAAACGATGGATGACCACGTTGAGAAAACTACCGACCATCAGTCCAAGTATCAGGCACGCACCGATAAACGCGGCGGGAACCGTTTGCAGCAGATCAAAGAGACTCATTGGGCTGCAACAAGGGCTGAGGGTTGAAGATTCGGGGTTGAGTGTTGGGGGAGGTAGCTTGTACCTTGTACCTTGTACCTTGCACCTTTTTCCTGTTTTTTCATTAAATGACTTCGCCCATCTTGAAAATCGGCAGATACATCGCGATCACCATGCCGCCGATCAGCGTACCGAGAACCACCATGATGACCGGCTCCATCAGGCTGGAGATGGCCGCCACCGCATCATCCACTTCGGCTTCATAGAAGTCGGCCACCTTGCTGAGCATGGCATCCAGCGAGCCGGCCTCTTCACCGATGGAACACATCTGCAACACCATGCTCGGGAATACGCCGGTATTTTGCATGGCGACGGTCAAGCCGCTGCCGGTGCTGACTTCGCGTTGAATGACTTTGGTGGCATCAAAATACACCGCATTGCCTGCCGCACCTGCAACCGAATCAAGAGACTCGACCAAAGGCACGCCGGCTGCGAACATGGTGGAAAGTGTCCGGGTCCACCGGGCGATAGTGGCTTTGCGGATCAACTCGCCAAACACGGGCAGTTTTAGCATCAGTTTATCCATCACAATCTGCATTTTCCTGCTGCGTTTCCAGAAATAGAAGAAGGCGTAAAAGCCTCCTCCGATCCCGCCAAAAATCAGATACCAATAGGTTACGAAAGCATCGGAAATGTTCATCAGTACCAATGTCGGAGCCGGCAACTTCGCGCCAAAGCCTTCGAAAAGCTCCTTGAACGCGGGAATCACGAAAATCATGATCACGGCGGTGATCAGGAACGCCACCACGATGATGGAAACGGGATAGAACAGGGCCGATTTGATCTTGCTCTTGAGAGCCTGGGTTTTTTCCATGTAGGTCGCCAGGCGTTCCAACAGGGCATCCAGAATACCCGCCGCTTCGCCCGCGCCGATCAGGTTGCAATACAACTCGTCGAAATACAGCGGAAATTTTTTAAATGCCTGTTGCAGGCTGCTGCCGGTTTCGACGTCAGTTTTGATGTCCAGCAACAGTCGCGCCACTGAGGGATTGCTATGTCCCTTGCCCACGATGTCGAAGGCCTGCAACAAAGGTACGCCCGCCTTCATCATGACGGCAAGCTGGCGCGTGAACAGCGTGATGTCTTTGGCGGTGATGGCCTTGCCCTTGTTGCTCTGGCGCTTTAATTTTGTAACATTGACACCTTGGCGGCGCAGATTGGCTGAAACGCTGGCTTCGCCGACTGCGCGCATCTCGCCTTTGACAGGCTTGCCGGATTTGTCCTTACCTTCCCATGCGTAGGTAAATTCTTTCGATTTTGTTTTTTGGTCTCTTGCTGCGACAGCCATAGCGTCTCCCTAAGGTCACTCACTGAATGTTTATGGGCTAATGTTGACGGGCATCATGCCGAGCTTTATGCCGCTTGTAAAGGCATGTTTTCTATTGCCGATTCTTCGGCGGTGCCGGAAAAATGCGCGCCACCTTCACGATGCGATCCTGCGTTTGAATGACCTCTATCGCATAACCCGCGATTTTCAGGCTGGTGCCTGTTTCCGGAATGTCTTCAAGGTGATCGAGAATCAGGCCGTTCAATGTTTTCGCGCCATCCAGCGGCAGATGTAATCCCAGTTTCCGATTCAGCTCGCGCAAACTGCTGCTGCCTTCCAGCAGAAAACTGCCATCTTCCTGGCGCAAAAACTTGCCGGTTTGCGCGGGTGATTGCGTGGTGAATTCCCCGACGATTTCTTCCAGGATATTTTCCAGCGTCACCAGGCCGAGCAGTTCGCCATATTCATCCACCACCAATCCCAGTCGCGCGTGGCGCTCCTGAAATTGTTGCAGTTGCTTGAGCAGCGGCGTGTCGGAAGGTATGAAATATGGCTCGTTGAGTATTTCGCGCAGTTTTGCCAAGTCCAGCGCTGATTCTTGCAACAAAGCGGGAACTCGCTTGAGATGCAAGATTCCGATGATGTTGCTGGGTGTGTCGGCATAAACCGGCAACAGCGTGTGATGGCAGGTGATAATCTGCTGGCGCAATTCGTTCGGTTCGGCGTTGATATTCAACGCTTCGATCTGATTGCGCGGGATCATCACGTCGTTTACGGTGATACGTTCGAGATCGACCAGATTGAGCAGCATCTTCTGATGCTTGCGCGGCAGGAAATGCTCGGCATCCAATACGAGTCCGCGCAATTCCTCCATCGTCATTTTTTGTTTGCGTTGATCAGTTTCTATCTTGATGCGCAGCAACCACAGCACGCCTTTCACCAAACCGCCCGCCACCGATACCACCGGATGGAATAGCGTGATCAGCGGCGTGAGCAAATAGCTGGCCGGCAGCGCGATGCGTTCCGGGTAACTTGCCGCGATGATCTTGGGCATGATTTCGCTGAATACCAGTAGCAAGAAAGTGATTGCAAGTGTTCCCATCAGTATCGCCAGATCGTTTTGACCGAACATGCGCAGGATGATGATATTGGTCAGTGCTGCGGCAAAGACGTTGAGCAGGGTGTTGCCGAGCAGGATCGAACTGAGCAATTTGTCCACCTTGCCGAGCAGGCGGCTGACCCGTTTGGCGCTGCGATTTCCTTTGCGTACCAAGCTGTTCAGGCGATAGCGGTTGATCGCCATCATGCTGGTTTCCGAGCCGGAAAAAAACGCGCTGCAAACCAGCAACAACAGCAAGATGGCAAACAATGCGGCTAAAGAGATGTCGTCCAAAGTAATGCCCTAGTTATGGTGATGACGGGTCATTTCGACGATGGGAATAGTGGGCGAGAGGCAGTCGGGTGTCAAGCGGTGCGCCTGCTGCTCCAAACCATCAGCAACACACCGGCAATCACCATCGGCAAACTCAGCCATTGCCCCATGCTCATGCCCAACGACAGCAGACCGAGAAAATCGTCCGGTTCGCGGGTGAATTCGACGAGAAAACGGAAGCTGCCATAACCTATCAGGAACAAGCCGGATACTGCACCGATGGGGCGCGGCTTGCGCCCATACAGCCAGAGCAGCATGAACAACAGCACGCCCTCCAGCGCGAATTCATAAAGCTCGGAAGGGTGGCGCGGCAGGTTGTCCACTTTGGGGAAGATCATTGCCCATGGCACGTCAGTGGGTCGTCCCCACAGTTCGCCGTTGATGAAATTGCCGAGGCGGCCAAAAGCCAGGCCGGGCGGCACCAGCGGAGCGATGAAGTCGGTCAGTTGCAGCCAGTGCAATCGCTGTTTGTGCGCGAGCAACGCCATTGCCACCAGTACACCGAGAAAGCCGCCGTGAAATGACATGCCGCCTTGCCAGACCGCGAAAATCTCAAGCGGGTGAGCAAAGTAATACCCGGCTTTGTAAAACAGCACATAGCCCAAACGTCCGCCCAGGATCACACCGAGTACGCCATAGAACAACAGGTCGTCGAGGAGTTTGGTATTGATCTGCGGATTATTTAATATGGCGATACGCTTGCGTCCCAGCCACAGGAAAGTCATAAAACCTGCAAGGTACATCAAACCATACCAATGAATGGCAAGCGGACCAAGTTGCAGGGCGATGGGATCGAATTGCGGATGAACAAGCATGGGCTATTCAGGTAAAATCAAAACGCCCATTATACGGGCATCTCTAACGACCGTCTCGAGTAATGTCCAACCCGAAAATAGCAGTCGCGGTTTGAAGCCGCGTCTGGACACATGATATTTAAAAAACAGAAAGAGCATAAACATGACTACAGCACAGCAACTAAACGCCCAGTTCGGCATCAGCGGACACCTTGAATTTCGTGAAGATGCCGGCGGGTTGATCGTCGCAGAAATCAACAACCCGCAAGCAAGCGCATCGCTATGTTTGCAGGGTGCGCATCTGATGACCTGGAAGCCCAGGAGTCAAACCGTACCCGTGATATGGCTGTCGCGCGATGCCAAGCTGGCAGCGGGAAAATCCATACGCGGCGGTGCGCCGGTGTGCTGGCCGTGGTTCGGTGCGCATGCTTCCGAATCCGGTTTCCCCGGACACGGTTATGCGCGTACCGTGCCTTGGCAGGTGATCGGATCAGGTACTGAGCCGGGCGGTGCGACACGCCTGACTCTGCGCCTGGAAGAAAGCGAGAAGACGCGCGCGCAATGGCCGCATGCCTGCACATTGGATTTGACCGTGATCGTTGGTGAGACGCTGCGCATGGAGTTGACTACCGAGAACACCGGGAAAACCGATTTCGTCATCGGCGAGGCTTTGCACACTTATTTCCAGATCGGCGACATCGGCGCGGTGCGCGTCAACGGTTTGGCGGGCTGCGACTACTGGGACAAAGTCGGCGGTTCGACGCTCAGAAAACAAGAGGATGCGATCAGTTTTTCCGGAGAGACTGACCGCGTTTACATCAACACCTCAGCCGAGTGTGTGATCGAGGACGATAAGCTCAAGCGTCGAATTCATATAGCCAAGTCCGGCAGCCTTTCCACCGTGGTGTGGACGCCATGGACGGAAAAGGCCAACAAGATGGCCGATATGGGGCAGCCGGACGGCTGGCGCGAAATGGTGTGCGTGGAGTCGGTGAATGCGATCGAAAATGTGGTGAAAGTCGCGGCGGGAACCAGGCACACGATGATAGTGGAGTATCGAGCCGAGCGGGTTTAGCGGGTATACTTAAATATTACTGAATTGAGTATGCGAGGAGATAAGTCCGGCAAAGCGTGGATTTTGAGAATATGTATTGAGCCTTTGCGGACACAAC
>Ga0208079_1002052_pt1 | contig 10081 bp, 12 predicted proteins | sample NGESurdeep092012_5_FD_184474 | JGI IMG/M metagenome (GOLD analysis project Ga0208079, IMG submission 184474) | Arctic peat soil microbial communities from Barrow, Alaska - NGEE Surface sample 210-2 deep-092012 (SPAdes) | ecosystem: Environmental > Terrestrial > Soil > Wetlands > Peat ... | reverse complement strand
GCAACACAGGGTTCATCGGCGCCATAACGGGCAACACGGGGTAGCCAACAAGTCTTCGGGGGTACCGGCTGTGGGCGTTCTCGGTTCAGCGAGTCCAGGCCCTACTCGCTTAGCGTGGATATGAAGATGTCGCTCGAGTGGGAGGTCGGATGCTTGGGCGCCGGAGCCTGGTGGCGATGATAAGCCTGCTCCACAACTACCCAAAGTAGTGTTGCTAAAAGACACTAAACCATGGAGGACTTGACATGGCAGGCAAGCAATACAAGGTGCTGACCGAGAAGGACAGTCGCTTCACCGGCGGTTTCAACCCGGAGAGCTTGGAGACGGCGCTGAACAGTTACGCCGCCGAAGGCTGGCGCGTCGTTGGCAGCTTCGCGGCGTCCAGTGTCTGGAAGAGCATGAACGCGGAGATCATCGTAATTCTGGAGGGTGACGCCGAGTAGAGAGCCCTCGATCCAGTTCTCTCGTAACAGTTGGCGCCTACGTCATCCCAGGATGACGCAGCTGCTGGCTGTTGCCTAGCGTGACGCGGCGGACTGCCGCGCACCGTGGACTGCCGCCGCGAACCCACCTGGCGTCGCCCGCCGTGCAGCGGAGTTAACCGGATAAGCATGAGCCTGCTCATACGGTTTCCAAGCGATTAGCGAAACAGCGATGCGCGCGCCCGAGACCAGAGCCTCCGGCACATCCGTATCCACGCTAAGCGAGTAGGAAGTCCAGGGCGTTGGAAATGGGGTGCGGTATGCTTCGACTTCCCCCCGATTGGGCCAGCTAGGTCGTGAACTTACTATTTGAACTTACTGACCAAATCGGATCGCAGTAGACAGGGCAGAAAGTGCCTCTGAACAGGAACGGGCTGTGGCGCAGCTTGGTTAGCGCGCTTGACTGGGGGGACGCAGACAAGCCTCTCCGATGTCGTCCTCCTCTGCCCCACGTGCCATCGGGCGGCTCGCCGCACCGGGCCATGGCCGGGCCTCCTGCAGATGCAGGCCTGGCATGGGCGCTGAAATGCCCTGGCACGCACCAAGCCTCCGCCAGATGATGGGCTTGGTCGGTTTGGAGTTGCACGGATTCGAGGGGCGGCTTGCTTGTAGTGACTTTTCCGCCTGACGGTCGTCGTGGTGGTGGATCCCAACGCGCCGCCGAACCCAATCGTGCGAAGGTAGCCACATGAAACGCCTGCTCGCCGGTGTCCTCTTGGCAGGGCTGCTTGCTGGGTGTTCGGCTTCCGCTTCCCCACCGCCGCCGACACATTCGCTGGCCCAGGATCAGAATGCCGTGAATGATGCCCGAGCCGCGGTCACAAAAGACCAATCCCGTGTTCTTGCCGACCACGAGGCGGACGGCGGCCTGGGCCAGCAACTGTGCAAAATCCCCGCCGCCAACTGCCCGAATGGCGTGTACGTGAGCACGACTCCGCAAGACGAAGCAACGCTCAAGAACGACCAGTTCAAGCTCCAAGTGGCCCAGGATCAGTTGACGAAGGACGAAGGGTGACCGACGAACCCGACACCCGCCCCGAGTTGACCTGTGGGTGTCGAAAACACCATCCATGGTCCCTACCAGGGTGTTCTGAGGTACCGAGGTAGGCGACAAAAACCGTTCAGCGAGGTGGAGATGTCGACCGGTAGGCGTGAGCTTCGCCGCATGGAATACCCGCCTGGTCACTGTGACCCTCGGCATCGAGATCCGCTTTGCCTGGGTACTACTCGGCGGGCGGCTCGATGGTGGCGACCTCAGCGCTCGAGGAAGCGTTGAGAATAGGCGGCGGCCGACCAGTTCCACACCGACGCGGCCATCGGTGCCGCACCACTTCCAGAAGCCATCCGATATCGATGTCGACGAATTCGAGCAGGTTTGTGGCATCGACATCGACGTCTACCCATACGACTTCCTCGAGCAAGTGCTCTGGGCGATGAACGAGACGACAGCCGGCGTACTCCAGATTGCCAAGGACTTCGCCGACGGCAAAGAGCAGGTAAGGCCGCAGTGAACAGCCGGGTGGCGCTGCGAAGTACATTGCGTTTCACGCGGCAGAAAACGTGGAGGGGAAGGCATGGGAATATTCGAAGGTGAACTCCATGTGCTTCAGGATCAGGACGTGGATGATCAGAAGCTGTACCACTATACGACTGCCACCACTCTGGCAAAGATCCTCGATAGCGGAGCCCTCCGAATGGACCCCTACTCCCGGACGAATGATCCGCGCGAGCAGAAAGAGTGGGTCCCGCTCTTCACGATGCCACCCGGACCGGAACGTCCACCAGAGAAGTACCTAGCGACATCGGTGGATGACGCTCGGGCCGCCGAGCTTGCGACAGACCGCTACCTGCGTCGTGGCGCTCGTCTCGCGTGCTTCACACTCGATCGACAACGAGCTCAGAACGCCACTGCGGGAACCCTCTTTCACAGGGGATGGGCCAGGGCCAGAATGTGGGAACAGTATTCGGGAAGACACACGGGAGCATGTCTCGTTTTCGAGCGAAGCGAGCTTGTACGCCTAGTGGACGAGCACCTACCTCATGGCGACGGTGATCTCTTTAGCTGCGGGAGCGTCACGTACGACGATCAAGCCCTTACGATTCCACTCCCGTGGATGGAGGTTGTAGATCAAGGCATTGACGCGGTGCTCGATGATTTCCAAGTACGCAAGGGTGCCGCTGATCAGCTGTACTTCACCAAGAACACTGACTGGCGATCAGAGGAGGAGTTCCGCATTGTTTGCGTCCAATGGAATGTAAGCGATGAGGAAGAAGACCAGCCGATCACGGTTCCGTACGAATCCAGTCTGCTCGCCATCGTCCTAGGCGAGCATTTCCCCGATACGGAACTGAGCGTCATTAGAAGCCGAACAGGACTCGCCTCAAGCGTCGATCTCCTCCGATGTGAATGGCACAGCGGAGTCCCATGTCTCTTCTATGTCTGAGGTGCACCGATAGGTTGCAGAGTGCTTCCGGAGTAGCGACTCGGTGTGCGAAGTGGAGATCTGACAGGACGCGCGTACCTTCGTCGCGGTGGTGAACTCTGAGGTACATGGAGATCTTCATCGGGCCGAAGTGGTAGTTCTGGCGGAGGTAGAGGATCTTGCCGACAACCTCAGTCTGGGTAGCCCTAGGACTGCTCAAGGGTCGTCTGGAGCGATCCTGCAGGCCGTCCAGCCTCGTAGCGCCGAAACCACTTGTAGTACATATTCCGGCTGATCCCGTAGTAGCGGCAGGTCTTTGCCACATTCCCGGTCACTTCTTGGGCGTGGCGGATGATCGCCAACCGCCTTCTTGCGTTCCTCGCCAGTTCTTGCTCGCTCACCTGGTCTCCTTGTCATTTAAGAGACCTCAGGTGTAATCCGTGTCTGTCGGTTTTAGATCCACTATCTCGTGGAACCAGACACCACCACCCCCGCCACCACATAGGTGCGACTGGACGCGGGGCGTCTCTGGACTTGCCGGCCCTCTCCGCTCGGACCCAGTTGCCTAACGTCTCTCGCTGATGCCCAGATCCTGGGCTACCGAGAGCATGGTCTTGTCGGTGCTGAGCACCAGCTGGACAGCCTCACGCCGGAACTCCGCCGGGAACATTGACCGGCGACCCATGCCGGACTCCCTCCTGTGGGTTCACACCCACTATCAGGTGTCCATCGGATCGGGGCAACACCACTTCGTTCCGCAGCGATTTCTGGGCTGGTGCCCGACTTAGCCGGATCGATTGCACTTCTCACTTCCGGCGGGCGGACAACCCTATAGCCTGCAGTGGATGACGAGCAGAAGCGGCTACATGGGAGGCTCGCGAATGGGTCGCCTGGGCGCCACCGCGCCGGGAGCTGCGAGCCGCCGAGTGGCGAACGGCGGCCCTCGCAGCAGTCGTCGTCGTCCGGCTCATCGAACGGAGAGAGTTTCGCGAGCGTGAACATCGTTTCGTACAACCCGGGTCACGACGGAGCCGTCGCTCACCTTCGCGATGGTCACCTCGTCTCCTCCATCGAAGCGGAGAAGGACTCCAACTACCGGTACACCCCGATCGCTAGCCACGACCTGCTCGACGCCCTCGGCCGGCTAGAGCAAGTGCCCGACGTAGTGTGCACTGGTGGCTGGTGGCCGCGCGAGGCAGGCCCGACCGGGTCACCGTTCCATGTTGGGTATCGCGGCATCGCTAAGGACGGAATCACCGTAGACCGTCGCCGCTTGATCGGAAAATTAGTCCCGTTCTTCTCCTCATCCCACGAGAGGTCGCACCTGCTTTGCGGATTTGGCATGTCGCCATTTCCCCAGGGCTCGTCCTGCTATGCGCTGGTCTGGGAGGGGGCGATCGGCGCGTTCTATGAGATCGATCCAGACGTGAACATCTCATGGATCGCCGACGTGATGAACGAACCAGGCAACCGGTATTCCTCGATCTACGGATTGGCAGATCCGACTTTCCCCAAGGAAGCGCCGTTCTCCCGCTTCTCGGATGCGGGCAAGTTGATGGCGCTCGCATCCTTCGCCCGAAGGACCACGCCCACCGCCGAGGAGGAGGAGTTGATGGACTTCCTTCTATGCTCTCAACACGTTCGACTTGATCTCTACGACCGACTTGAGTTGTCCGTCTATCACAACGTAGGCCCGGATGACACTGAATTCCGAAACTTTGCCGGCATCTTTAGCGACAGAATTTTCGAGACTTTCCACCGTTTCGCGAAGACGAACTTGCACAAAGGTCTGCCGTTGATCATCGCCGGAGGTTGCGGCCTGAACTGCGACTGGAACACGAGGTGGAGAGAGGCCGAAATCTTCTCCGACGTCTTCGTGCCACCCGTTGCCAACGATTCCGGTTCCGCAATCGGGACGGCGATCGACGCTCAACTCCACTTCACCGGCGATGCCAAGATCGAATGGAACGTCTATTCCGGGTTACTGTTCAGGACGGATTCACCTGTCGTTCGCGGCCGCTACGACGTCCGAGATGCGAGCTACGAGGAGGTGGCCCACATGCTGAGTAGCGGCCTAATCCTCGGCTGGGTCAGCGGCAGGTACGAGATCGGCCCTCGCGCCCTCGGCAATAGGTCAATTCTCGCCGCTCCATTTGACGACAGCACGAAGGTGCGTCTGAACGAGATCAAGCAGCGCGAGCAGTTCCGACCAATCGCGCCTGTCTGTCTAGAAGCTGATGCAGCGCGTTGGTTCGGCTGCGACCACGAAAGCCCGTTCATGTTGTTCACCTACCGGGCCAACACGGATGCGCTGGCCGCAGTAACGCACGTGAACGGCACGGCCCGACTCCAGACGGTAGGCCCAAGCACGAACGCCCACCTCTACGATCTGCTTGTTGCCTTCAAGGCGCGTACGGGATACGGAGTCCTGTGCAATACATCTCTCAATTTCAACGGAAAGGGATTCATCAACAACCTGACGGACCTTGACACCTACACCGTGGATCGCGAGCTGGACGGGTTTGTAGTCGAGGGGTGCGCGTATCTCCTCCGGAGTTCCGAACGCTACAGGGCGTATCGGAAGGACGGGGGTCGGTGAGATCGACGAGACGCGATTCGGAGAAAAGACCGATCGCTCCGGCATCGGATGTCGCTCCCGGAGCACACGGCCCTCGGCGAGAGACCTCGGCAACTGATGATGCGTACCCGCCCGGCTTCGAAGAGGACGACCGCCTGCGGTCCTACTTCATTCGGCAACTGACGCTGCGGCAACTAGGACGCGATCGAGCATCGTCACGTTGCGAGCGCACAGATCAGAACGGGCCAATACCTAGAACGCTGGTGCGGTTCTGGCACGACCCGTACAACGTGCCGCCGGACGTCCGCAATTGCCTGGAGAGTTGGGACGGGCTGCGCGACGAAGGATTCGCGTTCCGGATGTTCTGCGACACCTCGGCAGCCGCCTACATCGCTGAGCGGTATGGACAGCGGGAGCTCGCCGCGTTTGCGCGATGCAGGCATCCCGCAATGCGCAGCGACTATCTGCGCATGTGCTTTGTGCTCGCGGAGGGCGGCCTGTACGTCGACGCCGACGATGTGCTGCTGGGCGACGGCTGGAAGGACGTCTTCCGCGACGGCACGCTGAAGGTGCAGCCGCTGTGTTACGACGTGACTGCCGGCGGCATGGTGTCGGCGTCTGAACTCCGGCGAACCGACTTACCGACGGACGGCCGGATTTTCTACGTCAACAACAACCCGATCGCCGCCCCAGCCGGTCATCCAGTCTTGCGGCGGGCGCTCGCCCGCGCGACCGACAGCCTGCTTGGAGACGAGCCAGCCCCGGAGATTCAGTCGACGACCGGCCCCGGAAATCTCACTGCCGCCCTAGCCGCGCATGCCCGCGAGTCGCAGGTCAGGGACCCCCTGCCGGACTTCGAGCTGCTCCTCGACTGGGAGGAGACCGCGGAGCCGTGCTGGGATCTCGCCTATCGTGACGACGCCCGCAACTGGCGCAACATGGACTTTCGCTGACGCGTAGGACAGGACCGACCTTCGATGAATCTCAACAACGTGGCCAGTCCGATGCGAACGTTCGCGTTCCGAACCTGGCGCTTTCTGACCGCATCTGTCCCGGGTGCCAGAATTCGGGCCTTTGGCGGGGGTACCGGCCAGATCAGGGCAATCATAGTCGTAAATCTGGACAGGCAGCCGAGGCGATGGCGGCGCGTGACGAGAGAGTTAGGCCGGTTCCGAACATCCGAAGGCGCTCCGTTGATGTCGATTACGCGGCGGCTCGCAGCAGTCGATGCGCAGGACGGCAGGGCCGTGGCGGCAACCGTTGATGTGGACGTGATGTATCGAATTGGGGATCAGTTGTATGTGCAACCCGACGACCGGCTGGCGGAGTGCTTCGCCGAGGATGAGCCGGTGCGGATGACGCGGCAGGAAGTGGCGGTGGCGCGCTCACACGTTGAGGCCTGGAAAGCCGTCGCGACCGGGACCGACGACTACGTTCTCGTGCTGGAAGACGACGTTTGGTTCACACCCGGCGCTCCAGCCGCTATCGATCGGGGCTGGCGCGCCGCCCATGGCCGGTGCGCCGCCGAAGGCGGCCCGAAGCTGCTCTACCTTTCGTACAGTGACGCCGGCGGAACCGCGGTGCGTGGCGATGCTTGCGACAGCCTCTTCCGGCCTGTGCGCGGTCTGTGGTTCCTTTCGGGTTACGTGCTCTCGCGCAAGGGAGCGGCCGCGCTCCTTCGCGCTATGCCCGTCGTCGGACCTGTCGACCTCTGGATGAACTACCAATTTGCGGAACTCGGTGCGCTGGCGCTCACTTCACCTGCGATCGTGCAGAGGCAGGACGGGGCATCGGACAACGCCTATTCGGTCCTGCCGTACCTGGCCCGGGCCGGCATCGTCGACGCGGGGCACGGAGCCAAGCCTCCTGACCTGTCGCGCGCCGGTCCAGTGCTGGCGTGGACCGGCGGCGCGGAGCGGGAAAGCCTCGCCATGGCGCTGTCGATGCTCGGGCTGCGCGTCCGTGCATTCGACGGCGATGAGGAACCAATGCACGAGCGAGAACTGAAGGAGGTACTGAAGACGTTCGACGCCCTCGTTGACGCTCCGCTTGTGCCCGCCGTGCTTGTCGCTGCGGCGGCGGACGAGCGCTCCGTGATCCTCCTGGAGGCCGACGCGCCGACACCAGCGGGTTTGGAGCGAGACCGGCTGCCGCCGTTGCGGTCGGCCATCCTGGCGCCGGCCGATTCGTGGGACGTCCTGTGCGGCGTTTTGGGCCTTGTCAAGCCCGTCGAAGCCTTCCCGGCTGGAGCCCCCCGAACTCTCCGCGTATTCCGAGACGAACGCCCGACCGGAGGGCTCGCGGCTGCTGCGCGTATACGGCGGGACAAGTGCTCGATGGACGATTCGCCCTGGGTCCTTCCGCAGTCGAGCGGGTGGCAGCCCGTGCTGAACGAGAGCCGTTCCGCGCTCGTGGCGGGCCTGTCCATTGCCGAAGCCGGCATGACAGAGGCGTCGACATCGTTCCCTGGCCTCATCGAAACGTTTCCAGGCAACCTGGCGTCGTTCGCGTTGGAAGGTCTCCGGCACAGCGACGAGGGCGCGCAACTATTGATCGACGTTATCGAAGGCGGACTGCGGCCGTACCGGTCGGGGGCCTTCGCATCCGTACGCTCTTTCAGCCATGGCCGGGTTGAGGCAGAGATTAGGGCATCGCCGGGATCGGGGCTTATTACCGGATTCTTCCTGCATCGCGACACACCACGGCAGGAGATCGACATCGAGATCGCGGGAGCCGATCCCCGGCGAATGCTGGCCAACGTCTATTTCAATCCTGGCGACGATGGCATGGCCATGGGCTTCGGCTATCGTGGCTCGCCCTGTCGGATCGATCTCGGCTTCGACGCCACCGCAGACTTTCATCTATACGCCATCGACTGGCGGCCGGACCGTGTGGCCTGGATGGTAGACGGCAGAGTAGTCCATGAGCGTGTCGGCTGGGATCCGACACCCATCCCCCACCTGAGCATGCGCGTCCATGCCAACCTGTGGGCGCCCCGTTCCGAGGAACTCGCCGGACGCATCGACGAGCGCACGCTACCCGCGGCCGCTGTCTTCAGGAACGTATCGGTGAGGGCGTGAGCGTTAGATCGCACCTATTGAAGGGTGCGATGACTTGGCGGTCCGCAGATCCGTTGGGCCAGGTCAAGAGCTCGTGGTGTCTTCACACCCGTCGTCGTACACCTGGGTGCTCGCCTTCCCCACGTGTACTCGTCGAAGTCGCCATGCGTTGGCCTCGTCCCTCGGCTCTTGCCGTCAGGCACGGTTATTTCGGTTGCTAACCCCGAAGGTCGGCAAGAGGCTGGGAGTTTCTCGGGACTAAGACGTGGTTGCACCGAGATCGAGTGGGCGGCTGCCCTATGCAGTGCATATGCACGCCTCCCACTCGACCTTGGTGGCGTGCCCGGTCACGCGACACCCGGGCGCAAGGTGCTGACCTTGGTCCACGCCATGGTGGCCGGAGCGGACTGCATCGACGACTGTGACGTGTTGCGCCCTCCGCCGTGGACCCTTCGCTGCCCGCAATAGTGCGCAGACCGTGGCGCGTCCCTGCCCCACGGCCACGGCCTTCTGCATTGGACAGACGAGGGTGACCAGCACCGATACGTCCACTTCCTGCAGCCGCATCAATGGTCATGGGGCGCCCAATGAGCGTCACCCGGCGGGACGGTAAGCTTCACCCCCCGCTCAAGCCCTGCAGCATCGACCTGCCTGGCGATCTCGTGCCAAAGATCGCTCAGCTCCGGCTTGGTCGCCTTTGTCGCCTTTGCTCCCATCGGTAGATTCGGATTGATCCACCTTCGATCCAACTGAATGGTCGGCCGAGGGAAGGCTGAGCCACCCCTTTCATAAGGGCGGCAAGGGACGAAGCAAAATGGACCAGAGGCTGCTTCGTCGTAGGTCCGTCCGCGGTAGAGGCGAAACTTCGTGGTCGGTCGTTTCGGGTCACGGCGGAGTGGCTCGAAGACGACGTCTTGGACCCAGGGTGGACAGTCGAGGTCGGTTGAGGAGTCGACCGTGAATTCCCCGACGGTCTCTCCAACGACAAAGACCGTGTCGAGCACAAATTCGAAGTCCCCTCCAACCCCTTTCTTCCTGGAACCGAAGCAGACGATCGAGCCAGCACGCAGCCGCCGGAGTTTTTCGTTGTGCGCTTGCTTGCAGTTGCTGTAGAGAAAGTGCTCTCCGAACACCAGCGGATCAGTGTTCTGACGCCATTCGTGATCGTGAGGCACTTCCAAGAGCGGCTCGTGAAGGCAACGCGGCCACCCAGGAAGATACGAATCGAGTGGCTCGACCATCCGCGACGGTGGTTCCCACTCTCCCCAGAAGCAGAACGACCCGAGTCGAACGGTACCGTTCTCCAGGTACCGCCCATCCGCCTTCAGAAACTTACGGGCGTGATTCTTGCGTCGGCTCCATCCCATCTCCGGACCTTCGAGCTTGTGTTCGGATCCGGGATGGGGAAACTGCACGAACATCAACTCATCTGGCATCAAGAAGCTCCTTCACCGCCGCGCCGATACGGAGCTTGTCGGCACTACTAATCAAAGAGAATGGCTTCTGGGCCGCCTTGCCAAAGATCGCGGTGGTGGTCAC
>Ga0208079_1002051_pt1 | contig 10081 bp, 7 predicted proteins | sample NGESurdeep092012_5_FD_184474 | JGI IMG/M metagenome (GOLD analysis project Ga0208079, IMG submission 184474) | Arctic peat soil microbial communities from Barrow, Alaska - NGEE Surface sample 210-2 deep-092012 (SPAdes) | ecosystem: Environmental > Terrestrial > Soil > Wetlands > Peat ... | reverse complement strand
GCACTTCATGGCCGAGGGCAATCAGCTGCGCGACGGTCTTGGGCGTGGCGGCAACCCGGGTCTCACCTGGCCGCGTCTCTTTGGGCACACCAATGCGCACAGCAACTCCCTGTCGTGTGAGGTTCAGACACCTTTGACGGGCGCAAATCTACACATTCGACGGGACCGGAAAATCGGCGAGTCCCTATCACGTTGTGTGGAGCGCCGACACAGCCCCCGACGCTGGCAAGCTCAGCGCGCTGCTCTTATTGCGAATCACTTGCAACAAGGCGGTCCCGCTCCCTAACGTGGGGGCATGACCGTTCAGGCCAGAGCGCCGATCTCCCGTGACGAGCGGCGCAGCCTATGGGGAATGGGGGGGTTCATCCTGCTGCTGCACGTGCTCGGTTGGGGCGTGCTGATCGGCTTCGTGGCACCACACGGCTACGCGGTCGGCGGACAGCTCGTGGGGGTAGGGCTGGGTGTCACGGCATACACGCTCGGCATGCGGCACGCCTTCGACGCCGATCACATCGCGGCCATCGACAACACGACGCGCAAGCTCATGGGTGAGGGCAGACGTCCGCTCAGCGTCGGGTTCTGGTTCAGCCTCGGCCACAGCTCGGTCGTCTTCGTCATGGTGGCGCTGCTCGCATTCGGCGTCCGCGCCCTGGCCGCACAGCTGGGCCAGGACCAGTCCGCTCTCCAACGCACCACGGGCGTATGGGGAACCTCGGTCTCGGGCATTTTCCTGATCCTCATCGGCCTGATCAACCTGGCCTCACTGATCGGCATCCTCAAGGTCTTCCGGGGGATGAGGCGCGGGCACTTCGACGAGGCCGCGCTCGACGAGCAGCTGGACAAGCGCGGCTTCCTCAACCTGCTCCTGGGCCGGGTCAGCAAGGCGGTCACGAAGCCGTGGCACATGTACCCGATCGGGCTGCTCTTCGGCCTCGGCTTCGACACCGTCACCGAGGTCGGGCTGCTGGTGGTCGCGGGCGGTGCGGCTGCCGCGAACCTGCCCTGGTGGGCGATCCTGACGCTGCCGATCCTGTTTGCCGCAGGCATGTCACTGCTGGACACCATCGACGGCTCGTTCATGAACTTCGCTTATGGCTGGGCGTTCTCAAAGCCGGTCCGCAAGATCTACTACAACATCACCATCACGGCGCTGTCCGTGGCAGTCGCCCTCCTGATCGGCGGCATCGAGCTCATCTCGATCCTCACCGAGAAGCTCGACATCACCAGCGGGCTGCTGGCCACGATCGGGTCGATCGACCTCGCCAGCGTGGGCTACTGGATCGTCGGCCTTTTCGTCGGCACCTGGGCGGTGGCCATGGCCGTATGGCGTTTCGGCCGGATCGAGCAGCGCTGGGAGTCGAACCTCGGCGCCTGACCCGACCGACCCACCCGCCATACGTCATCCGAACACCGGGGTGTTAGGACTGGCCTCCGACGTCACCGTGCGGCACTGGATTGCCAAGACGCCCGGCGTTGTAGTCCTCGAAGGCCTGCATCACCTCCGCGCGGGTGTTCATGACGAACGGCCCGGCCCACGCGACCGGCTCTCGGATCGGCGCGCCGCCAAGGATGACGACATCCAGACCTGCCGCATGGCGCGCCTGCTGCGACCGGGCGGCCGACAGCCTCAGCGCATCACCACGCCCGAGCACGGCGAGCTGACCGGTCCCGATGGGCGACTGGCTGGGGCCGACGAAACCGTCACCGCTCATGACGTAGACCAACGCGTTGAAGTCCGGGCGCCATGGCAGCTCGAGCTGGGCGCCGGGTGCGATCGTGGCGTGGACCATCGACATCGGGGTGTGTGTCGAGCCCGGGCCCACGTGTCCCGCGACGTCGCCGGCGATCACGCGAACCAGCGCGCCGCCATCGGTCGAGCGGAGCAGGGCCACCGCGGCGGAACGCAGATCCTGGTAGCGCGGAGCAAGCAGCTTGTCGCTCTTGGGCAGGTTGACCCACAGCTGGAACCCGTGGAACAAGCCCCCCGAGACGACAAGGTGCTCCGGCGGCGCCTCGATGTGCAGGATGCCCGAGCCGGCAGTCATCCACTGGGTATCGCCGTCGGTGATCGTGCCGCCGCCACCGAACGAGTCCTGATGGTCGAAGATGCCGTCGATGATGTAGGTGACCGTCTCGAAACCGCGGTGCGGGTGCCACGCCGTGCCCTTGGGCTCCCCCGGCGCGTAGTCGACCTCACCCATCTCGTCCATGTGGATGAACGGGTCGAGCAGCTTCAGGTCGACGCCGGCGAACGCCCGCTTGACGGGAAAGCCCTCGCCCTCGAAGGCAGATGGCGCGCTCGTGATGGACACGACCGGGCGCTGGATCACGCTTGGCAGCAGCGCGGGCACGGGTGGCAGAACGGTCACGTCCGGAACGGTGAAAGCGGGCACTGCAGACTCCCTAGGTCGTTTCGTTTTCAACAATCCTTAGGAAACGCCCACCGCGGGCAACACATTCCCTGGCTACATTCCCTGTCTCCTGCCCGGCCGACCGGCATACGGCCTCAGGAGGGTTCGATCACCGCGATGGAGTCGCCCTCGTTGACCACGTCGCCCTCGTTGACCGTTATCTCGGTGATGACACCGGCGACCTCGGCGGGCACGGGGATCTCCATCTTCATGGACTCCAGGATCACGAGCGTGTCGTTGGGTTCAACGATGTCACCGGCACTGGCCACGACCTTCCAGACGCTGGCGACCATTTCCGCCATGACCACGTGACTCATGCCTGCTCCTTGGTTCCCGTCGGGCGAGATGTCGTGCGAGACGTATCGCGAGGAAGCCTACGCAGGGTGAGAGACAGGCGCCCCCGGCGACCTCTGCCACGTCGATGGACGCAGCAGGGTCACCGGGGGTCATATGCGGCCAGCGGGATTAGCGGTACTCAGCGGGAGTAGCGGTAGCCGGTTGCCTCACCCGTGCCGAGGTCCACGATCGCCGCGACGGGGCCCCCGCCGTCGGGGCCCTGGTGGGCAGCCGACACCGAGACGAAGACCGCCGGGTCGCCGGTGACAGAGGCCGTCACTCCGCCGACCGCTGACTTGATCTGACGGTGCCAGTGCACGTCCGAGTCATCGAGCATCGCGTTGCGGCGTCCATGAACGGTGCCGTCCTGGCTGACCTCGCACTTGAGGAAGACGTTGACCAACCGGCCCTCGAGGTCGCTGCTACGCGGGCGGTCCGGCAGCTCGAGCCCAGCATCCTTGATGGCGGACCAGATGCCGTCGGCGTCGAGCGCGTCCTGCATGACGCCGTGACCGATGCGGTAACGACCACCCACGCCACGGGCGTTGCCGACCACGACGACCTGGGCCTGGTCGAGCTCCACGCCCGACGAGCAGGAGGCCACCGCGGAGTAGAGGCTGCGGTTGTGCATGACGTCGGCGTTGGTGGGCATGTCGATCTCACCGAGCGCGACGGCGATGCCCAGGCCTGTGGTGCCGTTGGACAGGTCCATCGACTCGTGCGTGTGCTCGGTCCACACGCTCTTGCCGCGCGACTTGGCATCGCGAATCGTGTGGATCGTCAGCAGAGGTGTCTTGGTCTGGACGTAGTGGACATCAGCCGGGTCGGTGATGCCGGCCCGCTCCATGGCGACCTTGACCGCGTCGGCGACCTTGGTGATCATGCCCACGTAGCCGATCTCCTCGGGCAGGATCGGCTCGCTCATCGCGAAGCCGACGGTGAGCCGGGGCTCGTCGGTCTGCTCGGCCTTGGCCGGGTCGACGGTGGCGAAGATCGTCGCGTGCGGACTGATGACGCCGTCGGTGCCACCCGACCACACGATCGGGATCTGGCTGACCTGCTCGGCCGGGGCGCCCTTGGAGATGAGCGCCTCGCGGAACGACCGGTCGGCAAGGATGCGGGTGTAGTCGTTCACCCCGCCGTTGCCCTCCGTCTTGCCGATGATCGCGATCACCCGGTTGGCCTCCAGCACGCCGTCATCGATGAGCTTGATCAGCTCGGATGCATCGGAGACGCTGTGGATCGGAACCTTGCGGACCTCAATGGGCTCTGGCACCGGTGTCACCTTTCGTTGTCCTGCATTGGTTTTGCGATGTCTTGTCCGTGTTGGGTTGATCAGCGATCAGTCGTTTGGTGATGAGTCCGAGCGGCCCTGGATGACCGTCCCGAAGTTGTCGGTGATGGCAGCCGTGATGTGCTCCAGCGAGGTGATGACGGCCCGCTGACCTCCCTGCTCGACGAACTCCATGGCGGCGGCAACCTTGGGGCCCATCGAGCCGCTGGCGAAGTGGCCGGCCGCGGCGAGGTCGCGCATCTCGTCCAGCGTCACGTTGTGGATCGCCCTGGCCGAGGGGGTTTCGAAGCCGATGATCGCGTTGTCGACGTCGGTGGCGATCATGAGCACGTCAGCCTCGACGGAGCGCGCGAGCAGGGCGGCGGTGAGGTCCTTGTCGATGACTGCCTCGACCCCGCTCACGCCGCCATCACAATCGCGCACCACCGGTATGCCGCCGCCGCCGGCTGCGACCACGACGTATCCGGCGGCGATGAGGGTGAGGACCGTTGGGGTCTCCAGAACCTCGAGCGGTGCCGGTGAGGCGACCACCCGGCGCCAGCCCTTCTCGCCCCGGTCCTGCCACACCTGTCCGTGCTCGATCATCGGCTTGGCCTGGTCGTACGGCAGGAACCGGCCGATCGGCTTTGTCGGGTGCTCGAAGCCAGGGTCGTTGGCGTCGACCCGGGTGCGCGTGACGATGGCAGCAACTCGGGCGTCACAACCCAGCCGGGCCAGACTGCGCTCCAGGGTGTTGATCATCGTGAAGCCGATCGTGGCCTGCGTCTGCGCGCCACACCAGTCCAGGGGCACCGGCGGGACGACCGATGCGGCCAGCTCGTTCTTGACCAGGAGGTTGCCGACCTGGGGGCCGTTGCCGTGGGTGATGACGACCTCGTGACCGGCTGCGATCAGCCCAGCCACGGACTCCATCGCCCCGGCGATGGCCGTTTGCTGCGCCTCTGGAGTCGCACTGCCGTCGGGCGCGGTCATGGCGTTGCCGCCAAGCGCGAGAAGAACCCGCACGACATACCTCGTTTCTCTTTGCTCAGTTCAGGCCGCTTTGGTGGGGTCAATACTGCGAGCCTACGGAAAAGCCATCGGGTTGACGTGGGCGGATCCTGCCCAACGACCTACAGGTTCTTGGCATCTCTTATTCCTTGTTTCTGGCCCGCGCTGCCTGCCGGCTCACCCCAGTCGCCGGTAGCGCGCCAAGCGGGCCGCGAGTCGTTGGCCTGGATCTGCACGCAGCAGGATGCCAAGCTCGTGTGCGAGCACCTCGCTCATCCGGGCGACGAACTCGGCAGGCTCATCGGCCGCATCCGGGTGCTCGGCGACGATGCGGTCGACGATGCCATCGCGAAGCAGGTCGAGGGAGCGGACTCCCTGAGAGGCGGCCAGCTCGGGGGCATGGTCGATGTCGCGGTACAGGATCGCCGAGGCGCCCTCCGGCGGCATCGGCGAGAGCCACGAGTGCTGGGCACAGATGACCCGGTCGGCGGGCATGAGCGCGAGCGCCCCACCGCCGGTGCCCTGACCGAGCAGCACACACAGGGTGGGTGCATCGAGCATCACCAGCTCGGCGAGGCACCGTGCGATCTCGCCGGCCAGGCCGCCCTCCTCGGCCTCCTTGCTCAGCGCAGCCCCCGCGGTGTCGATGATGCTGACCAGCGGCAGCTTGAGCTCGTGGGCGAGCCGCATGCCGCGCCGGGCCTCTCGCAAGCCGGCCGGGCCGAGCGGGCTCTCCGCCGTTTGGTGGCGCCGGTCCTGACCCAGGACGATGCAGGGCGCGCCGCCGAATCGAGCCAGGGCAATCAACAACGCCCGGTCCTGCTCGCCCTGCCCGGTTCCGTGCATCGGCACCACATCGGTGGCTCCGAGCCTGAGCAGCATTCTCACGCCTGGTCTTTCGGGCCTGCGTGAGCGGGTGATCGACTCCCATGCCGGGATATCGGGCAGTGTCTCCTTGGGCAGCTCGGGGATATCGGGCAGCCCCTCGCGGGGGGCCATCAACACATTCAGCGCCCGGTTGGCCACCTCGGCGAGAGCCTCGAGCGGCAGTACGGCGTCGACCAGCCCGCGCTCGTAGAGGTTCTCCGCCACCTGCACACCCTCGGGGAACGGCGCACCATACAGAGCCTCATAGACACGAGGCCCCAGGAAGCCGATCATGGCGCCCGGCTCAGCCACGGTCACGTGACCCTGCGACCCCCACGAGGCCAGGACCCCGCCGGTCGTGGGGTGGCGCAGATAGACGAGATACGGGAGCCCGGCGTTCTTGTGAGCGGTGACGGCCGCGGAGATCTTGACCATGCCGACGAAAGCGTTGGTGCCTTCCTGCATGCGGGTGCCGCCGGACGCGGGGGCACCGATCAACGGCAGCCCGTCGCGGGTCGCGCGTTCGACCGCCAGCACCAGTCGCTCGGCTGCGGCGTGACCGATCGACCCCGCCAGGAATCGGAACTCGCTGACCACGAGGGCCACCGGGCGCCCTTGCAGGGTTCCCTGCCCGGTGACCAGGGCCTCATCGGTGCCCGCCTTCGCCGCGGCGGCCACCAGCTCGTCGGCATACGGGCTCCCGGGCGCAGCCACCTGTTGCGGAGCGGTATCCCAGCTCTGCCAGCTGCCTGGGTCCAGCACCGCGTCCAACAGGTCGCGGGCGCCCAGACGTTCCACCGTTGTCATTGCCGGTCCCCTGTCGTGTCGTGGCTCGAATCCGTCGTGTCGTGGCTCGAATCCGCGTTACCGTGTGTCGGGTCCGCGCGATCCAGCTCGTCGAGCCAGCCCCGGACACTCTCGTTGTGCGCGCCCAGCCCTGGTGGCGGCAGGTGCTCGGCGCGCCCGCCGGCATGGGTGAGGTCGTCGAACCGGAGGGGTGGCCCGGGCAGCTCGATGGTGCCGAGCACCGGGTGATCGACGGTGATGACCAGCCCCTGCGACCGGGTCTGCTCCCACTCGTACACGCGGTCGAGCGTGCGAACCTCGCCGGCCGGTATGCCGCTGGCCTCCAGCCGCGGGAGCAGATCGGCCAACGCCTGGTCTGCGAACACAGCATTGACCGCGGCCATGACCGCCTCGCGGTTGCCGACCCGATCGGAGTTGGTCGCGAAGCCTTCCGCCTTGGGGTCGAGCCCGAACTCGAGGGCAAACCTCTGCCAGAGCCCGTCGCTGCCGATGGCGATCTGCAGCGTCCCGTCAGCGCAGCTGAAAAGGCCGTACGGAACGATCGACGGGTGGTGGTTGCCCTGCGGGTGAGGCACCTCGCCGGCAACCGTATAGCGCGTGCCCTGGAAGGCGTGCACCCCGACTATCGCGGCCAGAAGGCTTGTCCGCACAACGCGTCCGACGCCGGTCGTGGTGCGCTCGTGCAGGGCGGCGACGACGCCGTAAGCGCCGTACATCCCGGCGAGCAGGTCAGCGATCGGGACGCCCACGCGGGTGGGGTGCTCGGCGTCGGGACCGGTCAGCGACATCAGGCCTGCCTCGCCCTGGGCGATCTGGTCGTAGCCGGCTCGACCGCCCTCGGGTCCGTCGTGGCCGAATCCGCTGATCGACAGGATCACCAAGCGCGGGTTGAGCTCGTGCAGCCGCTCGGTCGAGAACCCGAGCCGGTCCAGGACGCCGGGCCGGAAGTTCTCGATCAGCACGTCGCCGTGGGTGGCCAGCCGGGTCAGGGTCGCCGCGCCGTCCTGGCTCTTGAGGTCGAGGGTGATCGACTCCTTGTTGCGGTTGCACGACAGGAAGTACGTCGAGATCGGGTCGTCGTCGGGCCCGACGAATGGAGGCCCCCAGCTGCGGGTGTCGTCGCCCGTGCCGGGAGTCTCCACCTTGATGACGCGCGCGCCGAGGTCGCCCAGCATCATTCCGGCATGGGGGCCGGCCAGGGCCCGGGACAGGTCGATGACAACGATGTCGTGCAGCGGGCCTGTCGAGGTCACGGAACTTCCTTCGCGAGCGGATTCGGATGGTCGTCCTTGATATCACTCACAACCAGTCGACAGATGCCGAGGTTGCTCCACCGGAGAGCTCGGCGTAGCCCGGGCCACGGTCGAAGAACGGCTCTTGGCCGGAACGCTGTGAACGCAGCGACTCGCGAAGGGCGTCGGATGCCGCGGCGTCGATCACGACGGACTCCTTGGTCCCTGAGGCCACGACCCCGTAGCCATCCCTGGCACCAGCGAAGGAGATCTTGCCCCAGCTCAGGTCGCGCTCAACCTCGTCATACGGCCGCTCGAGCGGGTCGCCCCACCCGCCGCCACCGGTGGTGCGGATCCTGATCACCTCGCCGGCAATCACAGGCTCCTTGTCGGCGAGGGCGTCGACCTCGCGCTCGTTCGGCCCGCCGACGTCGATGGTCACCTGGAAGGACCGTCCGGCCTTGCCGCCCTTGACTCCCCAGCAGGCCAGGATCGAGCGGTCCGCGATCGACATGAAGTTGGCGTCCTTGAGCATCCGCAGGTGCTTCTCATAGCCGAGGCCACCGCGGTAGCGACCGGGCCCGCCGGAGTCGACGCAGAGGCCGAGGCGTTCGACGAGGAACGGGAACCGGCTCTCGGTGAACTCGGTCGGCAGGTTCCGCGAGTCGGGCACGACGTGGATCGTGTCCTCACCGTCGGCGTAGTAACGCCCTCCCGAGCCACCGCCGAGCACCTCGCGCATGAGGTAGTCGTTGCCGTCGCGGTCATGGCCGTAGACGCCGGTATAGCGGATCGTCTCCTGGTCGGCCGGCATCTTGCCGTCCACCGCCTTGGCGATCACGCCGGCCAGGACTCCGAGCAGCCGCAGGATCACGAACGTGCGGGCATTGGTCGGCGCCGGGAAGATCGGGGTGAGCAGGGTTCCCTTCTCCGGGAACCTCATCTCGATCAGCGGCACGACGCCCTCGTTGACGTCGAGCTCGGCCATCCTCTCGGGGGTGTCGGCCAGGTTGCGCAGGATCGGGGCGAGCCACTTCTTGAGGAAGTTGCCGTCGGCGTAGTCACCACAGTGGTTGATCGGACCCTTGGCCTGCGGCGCGGTGCCGGTGAAGTCGATGATCAGCTTGGGACCGCCACCCGGGCCGCCAGTACTGGTCTTGGTCAACGTGATTCGTTGGGTATGCAGCTTGGGCTCGTCGACGCCGTCGTGCTCCGCGTAGTCCTCCCAGACGTACTCGCCGTCAGGGATCTTGGACAGGATCTCGCGGCGGTAGGTCTCGGTGGTCTTGTCCAGGATGGCGTCAAACGCCGCCTCCACGGTGTCACGGCCGTAGCGCGTGAACACGTCCGAGAGGCGGGCCGCTCCCATGAGGCACGCGGAGCACTCGGCGTCGAGATCGGCGGCGAGCGACTCCGGCATACGGGAGTTGCGGGTCATGATCTTGAGTGCGGCCTCGTTGGGAACTCCCCTGTCCCACAGCCGAATTGGGGGCACCATCAGCCCTTCCTCGAAGACGCTGGTGGCACTCGAGGGCATCGAGCCGGGGCACGCGCCTCCGATGTCGTCGTGGTGCCCGAACGCCTGGACGAAGGCCACGACGACGCCCTCGTGGAACACAGGGACGGTCACGCACAGGTCCGGGAGATGGCCGATTCCGCCTTCCGACGCATACACGTCGTTGTGGAAGAAGACGTCGCCCTCATGCATGGTGTCCAGCGGGTAGTCACGCGCGATGGGGTGGACCAGGGCGCTGTATGACCGGCCGGTCAGCTTGCGCAGCCGGTGGTCGTGGATGCCCGCACGGAAGTCGTGCGCGTCGCGGATCATCGGCGAACGGGAGGTCCGCGCGATGGCGGTCTCGACCTCCATCTCGACGCTGGCCAAGGTGCCCTGGATGATCTCGACCGTGATGGGATCAACGAGATGGGTTGCGGTGACAGCGTTCTCGGTGCTCATTTCGCGCCCTCCCTGGTGATCACGAGGTTGCCGAACGCGTCGACTCGGACGCTGAAGCCCGGGTGCACGGGAACGGTCGAGCCGAACTCCTCGACGATCACCGGACCTTTGAGCTCGTCACTGGCGCACAGGTCGGGCCGCCAGTAGATGCCCGCGTCCACGCGCCCGTTGGCGGGTTCGAAACACA
>Ga0208079_1002048_pt1 | contig 10087 bp, 7 predicted proteins | sample NGESurdeep092012_5_FD_184474 | JGI IMG/M metagenome (GOLD analysis project Ga0208079, IMG submission 184474) | Arctic peat soil microbial communities from Barrow, Alaska - NGEE Surface sample 210-2 deep-092012 (SPAdes) | ecosystem: Environmental > Terrestrial > Soil > Wetlands > Peat ... | reverse complement strand
ATCCGCTCGACGAGGTAGTCGAGCGTGTCGCGGTGCTCGGTGAAGATGATGAGCTTGCGTCGACTGCCGCCGGCGTCCTTCATCTCGGGTGCGTCCTGGAGGACCCGGGATAGTTCGGTCCATTTCGTGTCCGTGCCGAGCCTGCGGACCTGGGCGGCGAGCGCCTCAAGCTGCTTGAGGCGCTCGATCTCGAGTCGCAGTTCGGCGATTGTGCTTGCGGCGGTGGCGAGATCGACCGCGGTTTCCTCGACGGCTTCGGCCTCCTCGGCGGTGGCTTCGTCGTCGTCGATCTCCTCGATGTCCGCGACCGTCAGCGCCGACAGATCTGGCTGATTGATCCGGGCCTGCTGGCCGTCGCGCTGGATCAGGGTTTCGGCGAGCGTGCGCTCCAGGCGAGCGAGCCGGCGCTTGAGGGACATGTGGATTGCCGCCGGTGACGAGGCAAGGCGACGCTGGAGGACCATGAGCGCGAAGCCGACAATCAGGCCGCGCCTCCTCTCCCCTGCCGCCTTGATCTTCTCGGCGCGGTTCATCTCCTCGCGGACGTAGGTCGTGACCTGCTCGTACAGGTCGGCCTCTGGACCGGAGAGGTCGTACGGCACGACGTAGGCGTAGCGGGGTGGGAAGAGCGGCGTTCCGTCGAACTTGACGAGCTGCTCCTTCATCAGCCGGCGCATGAGTTCGCCCGGGTCGGAGACTGGCGGAGCGGCGTCGGACGCCTTGCGCTTGTGGCCCGCGAACCGGTCAGGGTCGAGCAGGCTCATGAACAGCTCGAAGTCCTCTTCCTTGCCGTTGTGCGGCGTCGCCGTCAGGAGGAGGAAGTGGCGGGCATGCGGCTTGACCCGTTCGGCGAGGAGACGACGCTTCGTCTTCTTGACCTCGCCCGCAATCAGCTGGGCCGATAGCTTGTGCGCCTCGTCGAAGACGATGAGATCCCAGTCCGGGGCGTTGTCCAGGAGGAGCTGGAGGTCCTCGTCACGGCTGAGCTTGTCGAGCCGGGCGATCATCAGGTCCGTGTCGGCGAAGGGGTTACCCGAGGCGGAGCCCTCGATCCGGTCGCGACTCAGGAGCGTGAAGTCGAGGTGGAACTTCTCGGAGAGCTCGGCCTGCCACTGTTCGGTGAGGGAGCCGGGAACGACAATGAGACAGCGGCGGAGGTCGCCCCGCACGATGAGCTCGCGGATGAAGAGCCCAGTCATGATCGTCTTGCCCGCGCCCGGGTCATCGGCGAGAAGGAAGCTGAGTGGCTGGCGCGGCAGCATCGCCTCGTACACCGCCGTGATCTGGTGCGGCAGCGGCTCGACGAGGCTGGTGCTGACCGCGACGTACGGGTCGAAGAGGTAGGCGAGGTCGATCCGCTTCGCCTCGCTGACGAGCTTGAAGGCCTCGCCATCGCCGTCGAAGGCCCAGGGCTTCCCCTCCTCGACGATCGCGAGCCTCGGCTCGTCGTCGCGGTAGACGAGGCGCTCGGCGACCTGGCCATCGGCCGTCCGGTAGGTCAGGGTGAGGACCTCGGAGCCGTGCCAGGTCACGTCTACGACGGTCACCGCGTGGTCCGCGAGGATGCCCGAGACGAGGGCACCCTTGGTCAGGTCTTCGAGGCAGGCGATGGTCTCAGTCCTCAGCCAGCCGACTAACGGTCCGTTCGGGATGGGGCGAGCGGCAATGAACTCGGATTGTAGGGCGCGCCGAGGTGCCTTCGGTGAGCTTGATCGTCCGAGGTCGGCGGCATGCGAACGCCCCGTTTGCTACTCGTCGTCTCCGTGGGCTTCTCGGAGCGCGTCGGCTCCGCGGCGATGCCGGGGTCAGTTCCCGTCGCTCACTCCCCACTCGAAGCCCATCCCGCCTAGCTCCTCGACCAGGGCCTGGGTCTCGATCGGCCCGCCGGCGCCGAGGCTGGCCAGGGTGTCGAGGGCCTTCTCCAGCGGCGCTCCACCGCCAGGGCCGCCCGTGTGGAAGGCGAGGCGCTCAAGGCCGGCCATTTGCGCCACGACGACCTGGAGCAGGGCCATGAGGACGCGGTTCCCGCCGAACGCGCCGCAGCCCCAGTACCCGGTGTGGACGGCAACGTGGGTTCCCTCGCCGCGGAGCCACGCGGACTCGAGCGCGGCCGCACGGAAGCCCGTGTACGCGGTCGCCAGGATGGACTCGATGACATCGTGCCCGTACCGGCCGTACCCGCCCGGCGGTGCCGACATGGCGATCAGGTTCGAGATTGTCGGCGGCTCGATCCGGCGCGTGGCCTGCCGAACCGCCTCGGGGTCGGCGCGCGCGAACTCGTTCCCGTAGAGTCCGTGTGGCCGGCCGGCGGCGGCGTTCGGACCCGTCCGGATCGACACGCGGCGCTCGACCTCGGTGACGAGGATCGGCGTCGGGCCAGCGCGGCCGAGCGTCGTCGACCGGATCCCGGCTGCGTCGAGCGCCTCCCTGAGCGCGCCGAGAGCGGGGTGCTCCGCCACCTGGAACTCGTCCTGGGCGAACAGCGGCCCGCCGTACGCGACGAACAGGTGCGGGTCGGCGAAGTTCACGTGCCACTCGACGGCCTCGGCCGGATCGAGGACGGGTTCGTAGTCGTAGAAGCCGTGCCGCGACACGACCACGTCGGTTCGCGCGGACTCGACGGCCGCGGGGACCGCCATCGCCTCCCAGCGCGTGAAGCCGATCCTCCCGTGATGGACCGAGCCGGGAGGGCACGCGATCCCGTACACGACCTGCTTGTTGGAGTTGCGCCAGGCCGGCGGGTGCTCCTTCATGAGCTCGGCCGCGTCGAAGTCGAGACGCTCAATCGGGGTCACGCTGCCATCCTGCCCCGCAGTGCCCGGCGACGCGCGTGACCGGTGGCGATCGCCGGAAGCGACGAGACCGCCGGTGCCGTCACGGAGCCGACTGCGGACTCTCGTGTGGCGCCGCACTCTCGAGCCCGATCGCCGCGAGACGCCCCGCAAGCTCGACGAGATCATCGCGCCGCTCGATCCGGTCCCACCAGTCCGGCATCGCGGCCCCCAGCACCTCGGCCCCGAGCCAGGCGCCGACGAGGTTGCCGGCCATCGCCGCGATCGTGTCGGTGTCGTGGCCCGCGTTCGCTCCTGTCAGCAACACCGACCGGGGGTCGCCCGGCGAGCGCAGGAACGCGAAGATTGCGGCCGGCACGCTCTCGAGCGCGAACGCCCCGGTCCAGGTCTCGGCGAACACGTCGATCGGGTCTCGATCCAGCCAACTGGGGACCAATCGGATCTGGTCGCGGAGGTAGAGCGGGGTCCCTGGCGGCCGTCGGGTCGGGGTCGGGGCTGTCTCGAGGTCGGCGATCGCCGCGCAGAGGAAATCGACGAAGGCCGCGGGATCGAGCGTCGTCATCCCCTCAGTCGCGCGTCGCGCGAGGTAGGCGACACCCGCGGCCATCGCGACGGCACCGGCGACCCCGACCTCGCCACCGTGCGTGGGCACCGAGAAGCAAACCGCGTCCTCGAGCAGCGCGCCGGGGGTGGGCGCGAGGGCATGCACGAGCCCGACCGGCGCAGTACGCATGGCCGCCCCGTTGCCCGACGAGTCAAGCCGGGGCCCGACCCGGTCCCACGGCTCGCCCCGCTCGAGCTCGCTGATGGCAGCGCGGGTCGCCCTCCCGACACCGCGGCCGGTCGGGAGCCAGCGCACGAGCCGGGACACGAAGTCGTCGGGATCGAACCGGCCCCCGGCCGCGACCAGGCTTTCGCCGACGAGCGCCGTGAGCTGAGTGTCGTCGCTCCAGCGGGCACCACCGGCGGGAAGGTCGATGATTCCCGCCAGCCCGTACTGGGCGACGATTCGTTCCCGCGACCAGCTCTCCACGGGACTCCCAAGCCCGTCGCCGAGGGCACCCGCGACGATGGCACCGACGCACCGGTCGGCATAGGTGCTGCCGTCGAATGAGAGCGATCCCGTGTCCGGCCATGCGAGCGCGGCGGGCACACGGTAGCGAGCCACGATTGGGTCCTCCATCACGTTTCGACGGCCGCCGGCAGGAACCGGAACAGCTCCGCTGGTCGGAAGCGAAGTCCCTCGCGTCGGCGCCCGACCGGGGCGACCAGGCCCGAGGCCACGATCCGGCGCCGGAACGAGTTCTTGTCGAGCCGGTAGCCGAGGATCGCCTCGTAGATCTGCTGGATGCGCACGTAGGCGTCCTCGGCCCGGGCAATCGGGTCGAGGTCAGCCACCTGGGCCCTTTCGCCCTCGAAGGAGGCCGAACACGCGTGCGACGAGGCCGTCGCGCTGCGGCTCGGCCGGGAGGTCGAGCGGGATCGTCACGCGCGTTGCCGGAGCCGGCTCGTAGACCTTCGCCGGTCGTGGCGCCGGCGGTGGCGCGGCGAGCGCCTGCTTCGCGATGGCCACGAACCGGTCATAGGCTTCGCCAGGGTCCGGTCCGAAGACGCGGTACTCGCGGTAGTTGTCATACCGCAAGCGCGCCGTCTGGGCCGTCATGAACGGGCCGGAGCCCGCCTCGTCGAGCGTGGGCTGGTGCCCGAGCGTCTCCCACACCGAGACCCATCGGTAGGCGAACCGGCCCAGGTCGGCGGCCTTCGCTTGCTGGTCCCACTGCCGCGACTCCGCGTCGGCGCCCTTCGTCGCGGGCAGCTCCGGCACGAGTGGCCTGAACGCCACCCAGAGGGTGCGGGGGTTCCCCGGCAGGATGCGGACGCCGGCCCTGACGCTCGCGGGGCACTTCTCGCCGATGGCGGCATAGAGCAGCGACACGTCGCCGCCGAACCAGGTGTTGACGACCGTCGCGACCTTCCGGCCGTATGCCTTGATCGTTGGCACGCGGCCGTTCTCGTTGAGGAGGCGGTGATAGAGCACCGAGGCGTCGCGGATCGTGCCGTCCCAGCAGCGCCGGAGGTACGCGTCGAGGTGGGTGGCGGTCCAGGCCCGTCGATGACGGGTAATCACGTCCCGGAGGTGCTCGAAACCGTCGAACTGGCCAGGCCCCATCGTCATCGTGAGGACGACGGCCGGGCCCTTCACGTCACGCGGGCCTTCGTCCACATACCGCCGCTCGCGCGGGCGAAGCTGCCGCTGCGCGGCGATGAGGTCCTTGAACAACGCCGGGTCGATTGGGGTACCCATGGCCTCGAGCTCGCTTAGCGCCTTCGCGTAGTACTCGGGGGCATGCTCGAAGTCCGTGCGGCTGTACGGCCCCTCGCAGATGAACCAGGCCGTCAGCGCGATGCCATGCCAGAAGGCGAGCGCCGGCCCGAGTGCCTTCGCGACGAGGTAGTGCGGCTCCGGCGTGCAGACGATCACGTCCGGGCTCGTGGGCGACATCTGGCGGCCCCACAGCCTGTCGATCTCGGCGAGCACCTGGGCCGGGAGCTGGGCGGCAAACGCGTGCGGCGACATCCGGCCATCGTCCAAGGCGTCGTACTCGACCGGCGTCTCCTGCTCGGCGATCAGTCCCCACAGCGACGGCATGCCCTTGGCCTGGCGCGCGTGCACCTCGTCGAACGTCGCCCAGAACCGTGTGAGCGCAGCAACGCGGTCCTCCACCGGAGACACGCCCGAGTCGGCGGGCCAGAACGTCGCCGCGATCTTCGCCGCCTCGTCGGCGGGGATCCCGAGCGGAGCCGCGGCGGCCGCGGCCTTCGACGCGCCCGCGACCATGACCTTCGCCTCGGGGAGCGCCGTCGCGATCTGCTCGCCCGGATGGACGGCTTCCCCGAGGTAGTCGAGGAATGCGAGCCAGTCACCGCCGAAGTAGGCGATGAGCGCCGGCTTGAGGCCTACCGTGAGGACCCGCGTCCGGAGTGCACGGCCGTCGGCATCCGCCTTGGCGTAGTAGGCGCGGGCGAGGTCGCGCAGCACGAGCGCCCGCCAGTGTCGGGCCGCCTCCGGTGCCCACTCGGCGAGCGCGGCCGTCAACCGCGCCGCGACGGCCGTCCGCTCGCGGGCGCTGAGGCGCGACCACCCGCCGCCGTATCGCATCGAGTCCATGAGCAGCCGGATGTCCACCCCGAGCTGCTCGAACAGCCCGTAGACGCCCTGCCACTGCGCCATCTGCTCCGCGGAGGTGCGACCGACGCGGGCGCGGACCTCGAGGGGCGAGTGAAGGGCCTCGTACGCAGGCGCGAGCAGCGCCCACAGGTACACCGCCTCGGGGTTCCCCTGCACCGAGGAGTGGCCACGCTCACCCTCGGTCCGGTTGGGGGCCATGAGGTGCCCCGGCACGCGGATGTCGGTGGGGATCGACCAGGAGCCTCGACTCTCGATCTTCTCGACGGCGAAGGCGTCCGCGAGGAGGGCGCGCTCGGGCGCGGTGAGCGACGGGATCTCGACGCGGTCGGCGTTCCACGACCCCGTCGCGATCGCCTGTCCCGCCAGGCGCTGCGCGAGCAGACGGCCCGTGAGGGCATCTAGCGCGGCGAACCGCTCCGCCTGTCTCTCGGCCGCCTCGAGGGCCAGGATGTCGGTCGGCAGGTCAGCGAGCGCGACGCGGGCTCCGAGCGTCTGGCGGGTGATGGGCTTGGGCTCTTTCGCCTTCACCGGCGCCTTGCCGACTTCCCTGGCGAGCCGGGCGGCGCGCTTCGCCACGCCGTCGCGCAGCGATCCCGGCCGAAGCCGCGTCCCGAGCTTCGTCGCGACTTTGAGCGCCTCCGCGTCGCGCCCGGTCCGCTCGAGCAGGATCAGCAGGCGCTCGACGGTCTGGTCGTGGCCGCAGCCCTCGTCCATGAGCGTCCGGTATGACGCGATCGCTCCGTCGAGATCGCCGAGCGCCTCCGCGGCGAGGCCCCGCTGATGGCGAACCAGCCACTCGACATCGCGGTTGCCGATGGCGTGGGCGAGACGCTCCGCGCGCTCCAGCGGCTCCTTGTTGTCCCGGCCGGCCGCCGCGTAGTCGACCGTTCGGGCCGCCAGCTGCACGAGGAGGGACGCGCCATTCCAGTACGGCCCCTGCGCTCCGCGTACCGCGTCCGCGCCCGCGCGGATGGCGGCCTCGAGCTTGTCGTACTCGTCGCCCGCGAGCCACAGCTGGTGGAGCATGGCGATCGTCGCCGGGATGTCGGAGCCCGACGCGACCGACCGTTCGAGGATCTCTTCGGCCTCGAGGGCGTTTCCGGCATTGATGAGCGCGTCGCCGAGCCGGCCTTCGACGAACCGCAGACCGAAGTCATCGTCCCGGTTCCTCTTCGCGATGTCGAAGGCCTTCCGCCAGAGCTCGACCGCTCGCGGCCAGTCGCCACGCTCGCCGGCCTGCTGTGCCTGGTCCGCGGCCGAATGGCGGGCGTTCCGGAGATCGTCGCTACTCACTGAGCACCTTCAGCAATTGGACGGACTGGTCGAAGGACACGGGTTGGTCGACGTGGACGCGTAGGCCGAGTACCGGGCCGCGAGCGCTTCCCGTTCGCGCTCCACGCACCTCTGGTCGACTCGAACGCGCGGTCTCGAGCCGGATGGCGTCGTACGAGAAAGGACTGTCTCCCAGCCCGCCGCCAACAGGTCGAGACTAGGTGCCGGGCTAGCCTTCCGTAGGGGCCGTTCGGCCCCTACGCCGGCCCTCCGCCACGCACCGAGCGTTCCGCCGACATTCGGTCTCGACGCAATCGCTCCCAGTCATTTCGTCATCCCGAGCCGGGTCGCGACGTCCTCGTAGCCGGGCGCCTCGGCGTAGAGACGCTCGAGTTCGAGGCGGGCACGCTTCGGCTGGCCGGCGGCATCGTAGGCGAGGGCCCGCTCGTAACGGAGGGCGTGGAGCAGCTCGACCGGCCGGTCGGCGGTCCGCCGCAGGGTTTCCGAGAGCAGCGCCACCGCGGCGTCGTGGAGGCCGAGCTCGGACAGCGCGGTGGCGCGGTGGAGCCGGAGTGCCGCGTGGATCGCCGAGTCGTTGGGCACGCCCTCGCCGAGCCTGGCTGCCTCCTGGAGCGAGGCGCGGTCGAGCGGCACACGGTGGACGAGCAGCTCGGCGAGCGAGAGGCGGACGACCGGATCCGCTGGCGCGAGCACCTGGAGTCGTCGCAGGCCGGCCAGCGCGTCGTCGGTCCGGCCCAGGCGCTGGAAGGCCTCGACGAGCGCGAGGAGGGCGCTCGCGGGAGTCGGCGCGAGGGCCGCCGAGACCTCGTCGGTGACGTGGAGGGCGAGCGTCACGGCGATCCCGTAGTGGTCGAACGTGCGTCCGAGCTCGGCCGACGCGGTGAGCGCGGCCTCGAGGTCGGTCACCGCCTCGTCGAAGGCGCCCGCCTGCAGCGCGAGGCAGCCGGCGACGAAGGCCCCGTCGGCGAGGTGCTTGGCCCCCCGCAGGTGCGCCAGTGCCGCCACGTGGTCGCCCGCGAGCAACGCGCGCAGGCCGTCGACGAAGGCCTGCTCGTCGGGGCGGGGTGACGAGCCGGCGAAGGGACGAGAGGGTCAGCTTCTGCCGGACGCGGGGCGTCTCGCCGGCGGGCGCGGGGACCGGGGCCGGGGTTCGGACTGCCCGTGATCCCCGCGCGCTCGGCGGCCGCGGGGCCGCCTGGCGATGCACGGACGTCCAGTAGAGGCCGGTGCCGGGCAGGCCGACGGTCGTCCGTCGGCCGCGCACACCGCCCATGGTGACGTGGGCGCCTCGCGCGCCGACCGAGAGCGACGGCCCGGACTTGCTCATGTTGATCGTGAGCCCCGGCGCGATCCGCACCCGGCGGAAGAAGCGGAAGTAGCTCATCGCCGGTTCACGCGTAGCCGCGGCGGAGGCTGAAGACGTACGGAATCCGGTTGACCATCAGCATGCCCGACGAACCGTTCGCGGCGAGTTTCACCGCGCTGCCGCGGGTCCAGTCGCCTCGGCGAGCCGGCGCATCTCCAGCACGACCCGCTCGAGCTCGCTAACGAGCGCGGCATGGTACGCCGGGTTCGCCCGGAAGGCATCGACGACGGCGCTGTAGTACCAGAGGATGTCGTCCTTCGGCGCGTTGAAGCGCTTCCAGGCGTCGGCGCCCGTCGCCCGGAGGTCGGCGACGATGGCGCGGGCGTTGTGGAGCTTGTCGGCCGCCGAGACGAGGAGGACCGGGCCCGGCTCGTGTTCGAGCCCCGCCACGTACGCTTCCTTCCGCTCGCGCCAGGGCGCCTTCTTCCCCTTCTTGTCCGGCGTCCCGTCGGTGCAGCCCTCCACGATCCCGTAGACGTCGTCCCCGAACGCCCGAACGGTCCGGCGAGCCTCCTTCGTGGGCGTGATGTCCTCGAGCGTGTCGTGGAGGAGCGCGGCGATCGCCTCGTCTTCGGTCCCGCCGTACTCCAGCACGATCGCGCAGACCCCGAGGAGGTGGGCGACGTACGGGATCCTGGTCTTCTTGCGCCGGGTCGACGCGAACATGACCGCCGCCACCTCGAGAGCGGCGAGGAAGCGGAGCGAGTAGAGCGTCTTCCCTCTCGGGAGCGGCATCGTGCGCATCGGGTCCGCGGGTCGTTTCGGCATCTCTGCCCCCTGGTTCAGCAGCCTGGGAGCCTGCTCCGGCACCTGCGAACCGGCCGGCCCGCGCCCGGCGACTGTACGCCACGCCCGAGGCGCATCTCGGCGATTCGCGCGAGATGCCCACCGTCGACGCGCTCGGCGGCCACAAGCAGCTCGGCCGGCAGGCAGGCCGAGGCCATCTGGAACTCGAGCCCGACGGCACGCCCGTCGGCGAGCGAGAAGTCGAGCGCGACGAAGCCGCCGAACTCGCGGTCGGTCTCGAGCAGGAGCGTCGGGCCGACGGGCTCCCCCTGGGCGAGCGGGCGCAGGGAGAGATAGGCGACGTCCTTCGTCGCGTCGTAGCTGAGGCGCATAGACCCTCCGGCGATTGCCCCTGACGCGGGGGCACGATCAGCGTGGAGGCTCACGGACAGAGTGTCTGGTCGGTCGTCACGAACCGAGGATGAGGCTCGCCTGTGTCAGCTCCATTGACACGATCAGGTCATGGTGTCGAGGTTCGGCGGCCGATCTGAGCCCCTCATGCGCTTGGTTATGCGACCACCTGGCGCCCAGGCTGTCGCCAAGATGCGGGCCCATTAATCGCCCAGTGCGTCCCGCCTGACGCGACGGCGCATCCAACCCTCTGGCGGATCGGGTGGGGGCCTACGCGACCCGTTGTGGCTTCCGGCGAGTTCGCCTTGG
>Ga0208079_1002046_pt1 | contig 10096 bp, 14 predicted proteins | sample NGESurdeep092012_5_FD_184474 | JGI IMG/M metagenome (GOLD analysis project Ga0208079, IMG submission 184474) | Arctic peat soil microbial communities from Barrow, Alaska - NGEE Surface sample 210-2 deep-092012 (SPAdes) | ecosystem: Environmental > Terrestrial > Soil > Wetlands > Peat ... | reverse complement strand
CCCGCCATGACTATGAGCATTACAGGGACTGCTGGAACGGCTACAAAAATGGCTGGCGTAATATTGGCGCAAACAGACATCGTCGTGGGGACGAACGCAACCATCAACGGCAGGTTGCTGGCGCAGACTGCTGTCACACTTGATCACGCTACGGTTACACAACCATAAGCATCAGGAATAGGATGTAAAGCAGTAAATAAAAGGCCGTCGCAAGACGGCCTTTTTTATCATGAGATGAAATTCTCCTGCTAAGGTCAGTCAGGCAACACATCTGCCGGGTAGCTTATTTTCTCCGGAATGATTACACATGGCGGCACTCAGGCCGACAACAATTGCATTTCAACTACAGGTTTCTTGGGCTTACCCAAAAAATATTTCTTTAATGTGCGCTAGCGCACGGAGCATCGTGGACGGAAGTGGGATAGTGAAACTGGTGTAACTTGTGGCTTCGTTCCGGTTGATCCGGTTTTGAATTGGAACAGACCAAACCGAGGCTCGCATGGTCGCAAAACATGTCATCAGCGAATATTTCGCGTAGCGCACCAGGATAAGTACCAGCAAGGGGTCGGTCGATTGCACCGATGCTTTTCGGGATCAGATAAATAAGGAGAAGCAAAATGAACAGATTCGAAAGCGTTACAAAACCAATGATTTGGTCCACGACATTACTGCTGGCTGCTATTGTGGCCGGATGCGGAGGCGGCAGCGGAACCCCGGGAGTAGGCGCAGGCCCAGTTGGGGCATCTTGCACGGCAGCGAGTTGCGTGAATCTTGGCACGACTGCCAATTATGTGATTCTGGCAAACACAGCAATCACAAACACTCCGACATCTGCAGTGACCGGAGATATGGGAATTAGCCCGACTAAAGCGGCCGGCATAACGGGCTTTGCATTAACAGTGGATGCCACGAATGATTTTGCGGCATCCGCTCAGGTGACTGGAAGGATATATGCACCCGACTTTACGGGCGGGCAAGCAGGTAGTGCTGGTACTACTCCTGCTAAAATGACCGCAGCCCAAAACGATAAGGTTACTGCGTTCAACGACGCCTTCAATCGACCAGCAGCAACTACAGCCTCCAATCTTAACGTGGGCGCTGGAACTGTCACCGGGCAGAACTTCACTGTCACTGCCACTGACGGCGGTACCTACACTTGGACTAGCGGTGTTAACCTAACTGGGGATAACACCATCACGGGTTCAGCAACGGATGTCTTTATTTTCCAGATAGCGGGAATTCTTAACCAGTCCGCTGCTACGAAGATTACCTTGGTCGGCGTACTGCCCCAGAACGTTTTTTGGGTGGTCTCCGGTGGTACGAACATTGGAACGACCGCGCACTTTGAGGGCATATTGCTGGATAAAACAGCGATCACCCTGGGGACTGGCGCAACGGTCAAAGGCAGGCTGCAGGCACAGACTGCGGTCACTCTTGCCGGGAATACGGTTACAGTTCCGTAAGGCATGCAGTATAGGATGTGAAGCAGTAAATAAAAGGCCGTCGCGAGACGGCCTTTTTCATTGCGAACATTATGCGTAACGACCTCGACTTCCGTGGCCCTATGGAAAGTTGCTTCAGAATAGACGGAGAGATCGAGCTTGCCGAAGACTTTGATCTGCGGCGCGATCAGCCACCCGCTCAGTACCAACGCAGTGACTCCCGGGCCTGACATCTTGCTTGCAGACTACAACCTTTGCGCTGCTATGCCCGAGGTTTTCTGGTCAGGAATCCTGACAATATCAACGCCAGCAGGGTGTATGTCAGGAACAGGTAATACCCCGGCTGAAGGGCAGTGGCATTCGTAGTCAAGATTACCATTTCCTGGCTTGTAGAGCGCAAATGACCGAGCTGGCTGGTAATGATCCCGTTGAATCCGATATAGGCCATGAATATGGCCACCACCATCACATCGGCCATCGACCATTTTCCCGATTTCAACACAAAGAACCTGATCACCGGGTTTTCCCTTAACTTATGATAATTGAAATAATATCCCAGCGACGAGACTATTTTTAACAGCGGGAAAACAATACTGAAAGTGATCAGCAATATCCCGACCAGTTTCATCTGGATGTCCTTGTGAGTGATCATGATCCAGAATACATCCAGTATGCTTTTGCTTTGGAAATACAATACCTGGTTCTCAAAATGGATGGGATGCCCTATCAGCATAAAATTCATTTGTGAGATGGTGGCTTCCATATCGATAGCGGGCGTGGTTACGCCCGCTATCAGCAGTGTGACAAGACACAGTATCAAAAATATGTACTGGGACGGGGTCAGTTGTTGCCTGCTAAAACCAGACAAAGCAAAAAGGATAACCGACAGCATGATCAACAGGGCCGCTTCCTTGATAACCAGGCTATGTTTAACCGAGATTTCCTCAATGAGCTTGATCCTCGCACCTTCGATATCCTTGGAATTGGTCCTGAGAAGGATACGACTTAATTGAGGTGTGTCCTGTGTATCAAAGGTCTGGTCAGAATACTGTTCAAGCTGCTTGTTAAGCACAGTTTTTATCTGGCGCTTTGTTTTCGATTTCTTCAACTCTTGAACGATGGCATCCGCATATTCGGGAATGCCTTTTTTAATATCGTCCAGATTGATAAAAGTATTTATAAAGGATTGCTTGACCCGCCCCCCTGCGGAGCCTTCGTTCCCTTCCCTGATTTTCTTGTCGACTTTGTCAATAAGCGTGTTCAGCAGTACTTCGATATGCTTTCGCAGCACCCGCTCGTTTGCCTTTGATAAATACAGCGTATCGATTTCTTCGGCAAGGATTTCGGTAACCTGGCGCTTCCATTCATCGATACTGAGAAGACATATTTGACACTGCTGAGTTCAGCATAATCATTTTTGTTATCCTGATTGGAAAGCGAATTTGAAATAATCTGTTGGCACAAAATAACCGATGCGATGATGATTATCAGGGACAAGATCAAGTTGAGCAGTTTCATAGCAGCAACCTTCGTCGTGGTAACCGGGAGCAAGTCTGGCACTCACTTCTTTACCAACCATCATTATTGCGAATGATCAACCTCAGAATTGCGCTCCTCCGGGTGCCCGGCCATAAACAGCGACTTGGCGAGTGTTGCTTGCTCGCCTAGTCGAATGGCTAGTGTTTTCATCAAAAGTTCTTCGGCACTTGGCGAGCGAAATGCAGAGAAGAGGTATTTCAAACCAAAAGAAAGGATGGAGGGATAAAGGTACATCAAACGCCAGCCCTTCTGTGCCAGGCCGGCAACGCCCTTGCCGCGCAAAGACAGCAGCGCAGCAAAGCCGCCAGATACCAATCCGGGATGATTGCGTATGAAACGCACCGCTTTCAACCCTGCGTCAGCCAAGGCCAAGGGCTTTTGCAAATCCAGAGAAATGTCGGCCACATCCATACGTTGGATCTCGATTTTTTCCAATAGCCTACTGCGGCGGTAAGCCAGTTCGGCAAGTCGCTTTTTCATGGCCGGGGAGCAAGCTGCTCGCGATCATCGGCCAATGCGGCCAGACTGGCAGAAAACAGTTTTGATTTTTCCCTGGCCACGCGGCGCAATGCGTTCCATGCCAGGAGTCCGGCGACAAAATACAACCCGATAAAGCTACCCAACACCTGCAGACGATAACTGTCCCATAGCAACACCACGATAAATATCGTCAGTAGCAAGATCGCCAAACCAAAGAAGAACAGCGCGATACTGCCATAGAGCAGCATCTGCTCGATGTTCAGGCGCTCCTCTTCCATCTCGCTGGAAAGGAGTTCAAGCCGCGTCTGGAAGATGATGAGCAATGTGCCCGCCATCCGTTTCAGCGACTCCATCAACCCGGTCGATTCGGACATATCTTAGCGCCGTGCGATCAGCATCCCGACAATCGCACCCACGCAGGCCGATATACCGATCGCTTTCCAAGGATTTTCGTGGACGTACTCGTCCGTGGCTTTTGCGGCCTCTCGGGTGCGCTCAATCACGGCATCTTCGGCTGAATTCAGATGCGCCTTAACAACCTGCAGGCTCTCCTGGATGCGAGCACGGGCGACAGAAGCCCCCTCACCGGCCTGGTTGGCGGTAGCGCGCAACAGTTCCTCGGCATCCTCCACCACCAGTCTCAAATCTTCCATGAGCTTATCCTTGGAATCTGCAATATCTGTATGTTTAATACTCATTTTTTTCGCGTTCATGACTTAACTCCTTAATTATAAAATACGACGTTTTGATACTGATAGGCTACCAAATATTGACTGCTGTATATCCGCAGCAAGTCATTGATGAAACAACTAGCCATCTCACTAAGGCAGCAAGCTGCCAAGTGATTGGTTATGGTGATAGCCAGTTCCATAAAAATCTCTTCCCATCACTCTGCCGGCCTCGACCCATCATTGCATTGCAGTCACCGTCACATAAGCGACGTGCCCGCAACACTGCGTCACTTAATCCGCATGGCATTCTGGACGGACGTCACACCTGCCACGCCGCGTGCCACTTCGACTGCCTTGTTAATGTCCGATTGGGAACTGACGAAGCCGCTCAATTGGACCACTCCCTTGAAAGTTTCAACGCCGATTTCGGCGGATTTCAAAGTGGGTTCGTTGAATATGGCTGTCTTGACCTTGGTAGTAACGACGCTGTCGTCAACATACTCGCCGGTACCCTCCTTCGTTGGCGTAGACGCGCAACCCAGGGAAAACAGCAACGCAAGGGTCATAAAAAATACTGAGAAAAGCTTAAGTTGTCTCATGGTCGATCTCCTTAAATTAATACAAAATTAAACCACAAAGTTTCCCACCATCAAATGCTGTTGCTGCAATCAGCTAATCACCTTCCGCTGAGTTATATCGAGCAAGTCACATCACCGTCAGCCACGACAGTGCGATCACGAGGGTCAATGCCAGTTCCAAGCGTTATCGTGGACATATTGGCCAGTGACTTTTGCGGACTGTCGGGTGCGCTCAATCACGGCTGTTTCGGCTGCAACCAAGCGCTCCTTAACAACTTGCAGGCTCTCATGGATGAGTGCACGGACTGTGGCAGCCCCTTCTCTCGCCTGGTTGGTGGTGGCGCGCAGGAGTTCATCGGCATCCTCCACCACCAATCGCAAATCTTCCATGAGCTTTTCTTTGGGAGTTGCGTTGCTTGTATTTATTGAATCCATTGTTTTCGTGTTCATGACTTAACCCTCTAATTAAAAAACATGACACCTCGATATTAGCTATTCGCCTTCAGGCAGATTTTTTGAGCACGTTACAATCGTCCCATCAGCAACAGAATTACCAGGATGATCAATACCAGCCCGATGCCTCCGCTCGGGCCATAGCCCCAAGACCTGCTGTGTGGCCAGGTAGGAATCGCACCAATCAGCATCAGCACCACAATGATCAATAAAATAGTTCCTAAAGACATTTCGCTTCTCCTTATAAAATTACAAAAAACAGACGCTTTTGGCCTGACCTATAGCCCAGGTTTTGCCGCAGACGCCTGACAGACTGCTAACGTGGGGCAATGTTACCGTTATCGTCGGAGAGGATGATTTCCACACGCCGATTCAATTGACGACTGGCGGCAGTGTCGTTGTCTGCAATTGGAAACGCCTTACCATAACCGCGCGTATTGATACGGTCGCTGCTGATCCCCATGTCGACCAAAGCCGTCCGAACGGCATTGGCGCGCCGTTCAGAGAGCTCCTGATTAAGACTGTCACTACCAGTGCTGTCGGTGAAGCCTTCAACCAGTACCTTGCGTTGCGGGTATTGCTTGAGAAAATCGGCCAGCTTTTGCACGTTGCGCATACCGCCCGATTTCAGCTGCGCCTTGTTGGTACTGAACAATACGTCGCCTAGTGTGATCACCAGGCCGCGTTCCGTTTTCTTGGCATTCAACTCCTTGAGCTGCATTTCCTGCTGAGCAATCAGTGCCTGTTGCTGAACGGCGGTTTCCTGCGAGATCGCCGCCTGCTGTTTGGCCGCATCGGCTTCAGCCGTTCTCGCCTCAAGCCGGAGTTGTTCGCGTTTAGCGCTGGCCTCGGTGACCGCTAATTCGGCTGTTTTCCGCTTGGCGGCTTCCTGTGCGATTCCAACTTGCTGTTTGGCTATATAGGCCAGTTGATTGACTGTGTCAGCACTTTCACCCTTGCTCAAGGCGGAATCCGCCTTGCTCAGAGTCACGCCGGCTTGTTGCAATTCAACCGCTGCCAGATTTGTAACCTGGGGGTCGGCACTTGCGCTGTTGTAGCTGCTATGCGCTTCTGTAAGAGATGAATTTTTTGATGCTGCGCAGCCGGCGAGAATCGCAACTGCCATCAGGGTCATGGGAAAGTATCGATTTATTTTCATGATGAGCTCCATTTATGATTACTTGGTTTTGCGTTCGATTTCTTGGCGCAGCACGCGACTATCTTCCTGCACTGCGTCCGCCGCTTTCTGCGCCTTGGCTGAACGCGCCATCGCTTCAGCTAGTTGGGCGTCGACCTGTGCTTGTTCCGCCAGATGCCGGGCTTGGTCATATTTTTTATCTGCCATTGCCTGCTCGGCTCCAGCCATCTTCTCTATCGCAGACTTCATCTGCAGAGGTGCAAACTCATTGCCCCCGGCGCTGCTTGCATTGTTTACTTCAGCCCTGGAAGCGGCCATTTGTTCTGTAGGCGCAGGAACGCTTGCGCAACCCGCCATAAAGATTGCAGCTGCTGCGATTACTACTATCCTGTGTATTTGATACGATTTAAGGAGGTAAAAGTTTTTCATGTTTTTCATCCATTGAGTTAAACACCGAACACAATCGTTGCGATGAATATTTGTTGGGATTGCAACGATGTTCCAATTGTTCTAACAGCAGTCGAACCGAAATCTCGATGGCCCTATTGGAAACAACCTGCTCTGAGAACTATTCGTGACGATTAGACTCCTCTCCGCAGCTGCACACCGTGCGCTAGCGCACATAAACGCAATATTACGAGGAACCGGATTGTGCTCGATCTGCAGAGACGACTACGTGGTGAGCATCGGCCACAGGCTTGAGTCTGTTGACCAAGACCATCAAGTCGCTGAGGGCGGTGGCATCGCCGGTAGCAGTGGCAATGTTGCACACGAATGACTGGTCAATTTTCAGATCATCGATTGGAAACTGGCGCAGATAACTTAAGCTGGAATAGCCAATGCAGAAGTCATTGATACCAACATGACGGCACTTGAACTCGGACTGGTTGATCTGGTTAAATTGCCTGACCACGCTTGAAGTTTATGTTACGAAAACGAAGTAGTGCCAGGCATTCCAAAAACGAATTTATTCATTCATGTGCTGGCATGAATGAATAGATATTTTAGAGCATCATGAAGCGCAATTTCTTTAACTGATAACTGTTCATGCCAAACAAAGCGCAGGCCGGACAAATTCCCGAGTTGCCGGTCAACAGTTGATCCACGCCAATTCAGCCCCGCACGCCTATTTGATCCAGCCCCACACGCCGAATGTTCCGGTAGCAGCCATTGTAATTAATGTCAGGCTTGTAATGATTTGAACAGCGCACTCGATCGTTCCTTCATTCATCTTCAATTTTAACTCCTTATGTTGCAGGGTATCTGCTTCGAAGCAGAACACTCATCATCCATTCTGGTTGACTTCCAGACCCCCTTGCCTGCGCCGGAGCCAGCACCCAACCAGAAGGTTAAAGCCAGAATAGTTGTTACGCCAATATCTTAGCGGTCACGGCCTTGGTCGCGATTGTCGCCCTTGCGATCGTTCTTATTCTTGCCACGTTGATCGTTCTTGTGCTCGTCACGGCCGCCACCCTGGCGATCACCATGTTGTTGCTGGTAACGCGGAACATACTCGCGGTTGTACCAGTTGTCCTGCACAAAGAAGACCCGCTCTCCGCAGGCGTTGTATTCGCGGCAGTGCTTGCTCCAGTGTTTGGCGTGGCCCGGAGGTACGCGCAGATAGATCGGCGGGCGATCCATCGGTACCCGTTCGATCATCATCGGCTGACGATAGATCACTTGTGGTTGCGGATAATCGCCGATATCGAGTCGGCCATAGAAGCCGGGTTGGCCGATGCTGACCGAGACTCCAACATCGGCAGCGAGAGCCGGTGTGTTGATGGTGGTAATGGCTACCGCCGCTGCAATCAAAAATCGTTTCATGTTGATCTCCTGTTTTTAGTGGTTCTGGTCCTGAAAATTTATTGAAGGGCTGCCTTCGTGTTCTTTTTGAATACTTCCTGTGTTGAATAATCTGGAAAGATCGGTGTTGTCTCTGTGATGGCTCATCGAAGCCGGGATCCACCCCATGATGACCATTCCGAGGTCCATCTCCAACAGATAATTAGACTCCGTTGAGCAGATGCAAACCGTGCGCTAGCGCACATAATTGTCACACAGCGAGGAATCGAATAATCCCCGACCTGCCGGCACTCAACTTGGGGTTATTTGAGAAAATGGAACCGGGCCGCTATCTCCGATCATCGCTGAAAAATAAGCAACAGGTAGGCGAAAAACAACAATAGGTGGACAGCACCGAGAAGAACGTTGGTGCGACTGCTCGAAAATGTCATGGTGCTTAATACCAGAGTCAGCGAAAGCATCGTGACATCGATGGGTTCCAAGCCGAGAATGATCTGTTTGTGGAACAACAATCCGAAGGTAAGAACGGCAGGTATCGTCAACCCGATCGTGGCGAGCACCGACCCCAGCAGAATATTGACGGATCTTTGCAAATCGTTAGCCAATGCCGCGCGCACTGCTCCGAGCGACTCGGGGGCGAGTACCAGCAAGGCGATCAGGAATCCGGCCAGCGCTACCGGCGCGCCTAACACGCGTATCGTGAAATCAATCGGCACGGCAAGATGCTGGGTCAGGATAACCAGCGGACCCATATACGCCAGCAACAGCAACACGTGATACGAAACCGAGTGAACCTCATGGACTATCCGCCACTTCCGTTTCGCATCCTTCGCTTCCGCTGTCGGGCGCGCAGTCCGAAAGTAAGTACGGTGGCGTCCGTTCTGGATCGTAAGAAAGACTCCGTACAAGGCCACTGATACGATGATCAGGAACGCTGCCTGGATCGTAGAAAATGTCTGGTCGGGTCCCGAGATCGTGTAGTTGGGTAAAACCAGTCCTATAACGGCCAGCGGAAGTATGACCGCCAGGAATGAAGTGGCACCCTGCAGATTGTAATCCTGTTCTTTGTACTTTAACCCGCCAATCAGCAATGTCAGCCCGACCGTGCCGTTCAGAGCGATCATGATTACCCCAAACATCGCATCACGCGCCAGCGTCGGGCTACCCTTCCCTGTCAACATCGTGGCGATGATGATCATCACCTCGATGCTGGTTACGGACAAAGTCAATACCAATGTGCCCAGCGGTTCGCCGAGTTTCTCCGCCAGGCTTTCCGCGTGCCTCACGACCGCGAAGATCGAAGAAAGGATGATGAGCAATAGCCAGCCCAGTATCAGCGTGAACCATACCGGGTGCCTGAGGTTGGAGAGCAGGCCTTGGCCGTAGACGAGGAACACAAGCGTGGTGGCCAGATTGACTATCAGCGGCCACTCCTGCAGCAACCCCATGCCCATTTTTCTGACGGGGTTCACGCGTTTGGCTTTTTCATTCATACGAAACTTTCATGCTTGGCGCTGTGGGCTGCCCCGACGTCTCGCACCGACACATCTCCGCTGTATCCTTTACAGGCAGATATTATTTCTTGGCGTCTTTTGCCGCATCCTCGATTTTGTCACCGGCCTTTTCGATTTGTTGCCCGGTTTTATCTACTGCATTATCGATTTGCTTTCCCGCACGTTCCGCCGGGCCTTCCTGTTTCTGGCATCCGAATAGCGCTACAGCCAGGATACCCATCGCTAAAGTTGTGGCGACATACTTGTTAAATTTCATCATTTGTAACTCCTGAGTCCAGACGTTTGATAGGTTCGCGTGATCATCACGACGGATTGTGGTTTCAGCATAATCATGAAGAATAGCTGACACCACAAATTGAGTTGCGAGAGTTGAACCCAGATAATCCGTTAGCCTGTAGGAGCTCGATTTATCGAGCGATTGATGGCGATGATCGCGCAATAAATTGCGCTCCTACAATGGCTCTTGGTTCTAACGGAT
>Ga0208079_1002040_pt1 | contig 10114 bp, 12 predicted proteins | sample NGESurdeep092012_5_FD_184474 | JGI IMG/M metagenome (GOLD analysis project Ga0208079, IMG submission 184474) | Arctic peat soil microbial communities from Barrow, Alaska - NGEE Surface sample 210-2 deep-092012 (SPAdes) | ecosystem: Environmental > Terrestrial > Soil > Wetlands > Peat ... | reverse complement strand
TGGCATGGATTTCCGGCGCATTTTGCCGGAAATTCGCTGCCAGTCCTGTCTGTCCCCGGGTTCGGAGCCCACTCCCCGCGATGGTTTTTCGCCCCGGGTTGCCCGTTGTCAGTCCCCGGTTTGCCTCCCCGTGATGCTAGCCTGAAATGTGCTGGAGAAATTACTAACCGAACAGCCCAATCCGGCCTCTGCGTCGATCGATACGCTACCCACCGAGCAGGCCCTTCGCATTATCAACGCGGAGGACCAACGGGTGGCGGCGGCGGTAGAGCGCGAGATCCCGGCCATCGCGCGCGCCGTGGACGCGATTGTCGCGGCTCTCGAAAAGGGCGGCCGGCTGTTCTATCTTGGCGCCGGAACCAGCGGGCGCCTCGGCGTGCTGGACGCGTCCGAGATCCCGCCGACGTTTTCTGCGCCGCCGGAAATGGTGCACGGCATCATGGCCGGCGGGGAAGCGGCACTGATCCGCGCGACGGAGACCACCGAGGACGATCCCGCCATCGGCGTGCGCGATCTCTCCGCACGCGGCTTCACGGCAAAGGACGTGCTGGTAGGAATCGCGGCGAGCGGGAGAACGCCTTACGTGCTGGGAGCGGTGGCGGAAGCCAGGAGGCTGGGCGCGGTGACGGTGGGTATCTGCTGCACACCCGGTGCGGAGCTGTCGCGCGCGGTGGATATCGCGATCGCGCCCCTGGTGGGGCCGGAGATCGTCGCCGGCAGCACTCGCATGAAGGCGGGCACGGCGCAGAAACTGGTATTGAACATGCTCTCCACAGGGACGTTCATCCGGTTGGGCTACGTTTACGGCAACCTGATGGTCAACGTCCAGCCGAAGAACGAGAAGCTTGTGGATCGCGCCCGGCGCATCGTCGCGCAGGCAGCGGGGGTTGCGCCGGAGCGCGCCCTCGAACTGCTGGCGGAGAGCGGGATGAGCGTGCGAACCGCCATCGTGATGGGCAAGGCCGGCATCGCGCGGGCAGAGGCGGAGCGGCGTCTGGCCGCATCGCGCGGGCGCGTTCGGCAGGCGCTGGGCGAATGACGAGGCGGATTGTGGCGCAGACACTCGTGTCTGCCGCGTCGACACTCGTGTCGACGCTTGGCTATGAAAGGGTTCCATGGATAAATTCGTGATTACCGGCGGATCCGTCCTTCGTGGAGAAATTCCCACCAACGGCTCGAAGAACTCGGCGCTGCCGGCGCTGGCGGCGAGTCTGTTGACCGATGAGGCGGTGACGCTCGATCGCGTGCCCCGCGTGCGCGATATCCGCACCATGGAGCGCCTGCTGGTGGATATCGGAACCACCGTGGACGTGGAGGGCGAAACCGTCCGCCTCCGGGCGGAGCGCATCTTGAGCCCGGAGGCGCCCTACGAACTGGTCAAGACGATGCGCGCGTCGAGCCTGGTGCTGGGACCCCTGGTGGCGCGCTCCGGCCGCGCGCGCGTCTCCCTGCCGGGCGGGTGCGCCATCGGCGCGCGGCCCATCAATCTCCACATCTTCGGGTTGGAGCAACTGGGCGCCACCATCAACCAGGCGCACGGATATATCGAGGCCGTGGCGCCGGATGGGCTGCGCGGCGCAGTCGTGAACTTCGAGCGGATCACCGTCACCGGCACCGAAGACCTGATGATGGCGGCGGTGCTGGCCAGGGGTGAAACCGTGCTGCGCAATGCCGCCCGCGAACCGGAAGTGGTGGATCTGGCGGACCTGCTGATCAAGATGGGCGCCCGAATCGAGGGCGCCGGCACGTCCACCATCCGCATACAGGGCGTGGAGCGGCTAGGCGGCGCGGAGCACACGATTATCGCCGACCGCATCGAAGCGGGCACGTTCCTGGTGGCGGGCGCGATTACCGGCGGCGACCTCACGGTGACGCGGTGCAATCCGGAGCACGTGGGTGCGCTCGTGTCCAAGCTGCAACAGTGCGGGGTGGAAGTGACACAGCCGGATGCCGCCTCGTTGCGCGTCCGGGGAACGGGACGGCTGCGCAGTGTCGATATGACCACGGAAGAGTATCCCGGCTTCGCCACGGACCTTCAGGCGCAGTACATGGCGCTGATGACGCAGGCGGAGGGCATCGCGATTATCGTGGAGACGATTTTCGAGAACCGTTTCATGCACGCGCAGGAACTGGCGCGCATGGGCGCCAATATCCGGCTCGACGGCAAACAGGCGATCGTCGCCGGACCGCACGCGCTGACCGGCGCCGGCGTGATCGCGAGCGATTTGCGGGCGAGTGCGTCGCTGGTGCTGGGCGCGCTGGTGGCGAAAGGCGAAACGGTGATCGATCGCGTGTACCACATCGACCGCGGCTATGAGAAGATCGAGGCGAGACTTGCCGGCGTGGGGGCCAAGATCCGGCGGGTGGAGTAAAGAACGATGGCACATAATCCTGGATTTCTGAAGCTGGTAAATGACGCCAAGGCGCGCGTCCCAGAGATCGATCTCGCGGGGTACCGAAAGATGCGCGACGCCGGCGAGACGCACATCCTGGTGGACACGCGCGAGGAGAGCGAGTGGGCCGCCGGGCACGTCGCGGGCGCGGTGCACCTGAGCAAAGGCATCATCGAGCGCGATATCGAAACCAAGGTGCCGGACAAGGACACCAAGCTGGTGTTGTACTGCGGCGGCGGCTTCCGCTCCGCGCTGGTAGCCGACAATTTGCGCCAGATGGGCTACACGCAGGCGATCTCGCTCGATGGCGGATGGCGTGCGCTGAAGGAGTCGGGACTGGCGCTGGAGAAATAGAATCGGGACGGCGCGGCACGAGCGCCGTTGCCTGAAGATTTATACAGCGTCCCCGGGGTTGAAGACCGTGACGCCAAGGCCGGCGAAATCCTTCACGTTCCGCGTCACAACGGTGAGATCGTGTTCCAGGGCCGTCGCGGCGATCATGCCATCCGCCGTGCTGAGAGGAGTTCCTCTTAGTTGGCATTCACCGTCCAGAATGCCCCAACGGTCGGCTATGGAAAAGGTGACGGGCAGGATGCGTCCGCGAAACCGCGGCACCAAGTCATTTTCAAACCACAGCTCCAACTCGGTGCGCCGCTTGCTTGCCGGGAGAATGACAAAACCTCGCCGCAGTTCGCCGATTGACACAGCGCTCAAGTAAAGCGATTGTTCGTCTTTGGCGTAGACCCAATTTCCTACGCGTGGCTCGGGACGAGCGCGAATCAGTTCCGAAGGGACGTTGGTGTCGAGCAGAAAACTTCTCACGACAGGTCTACCGGGCGTCCGGTGGAAGGATTGCGGCTGAAATCAACGTCATCCGCCAGACCCCTTACGGCTTCGAACACCTCCCGCAGGCTCTTGTCCCGCGGGGGCCGCGTCGCGCCAGCCGGACGATCGACAGCCTCTTCGAGCAAGCTCGCGGCATAGGCCTCGATCGCTCGACCGTGGGAGGCGGCCTGGCGGGCGAGCTCGGCCTGCACCTCGGGTCTGATGTCAACGGTGATCGTCATGGGCACGCTTCCAAAACCCACCCTACCGCCGCCCTCGTTTCGAAGTCAACTTGGGAGAGCATTCCGTCGCTGGCGCTAGGGGCGCCGGCGTCAAGTCCTGGAGGTGTTACATTTGAAGCAAATGAGTAATACACTCACGGTACGGCTCTCACAGGACCTCGCGGAGTGGTTGGATCAGGCTGCTCGAACGTCCGGGCTTTCGCGCGGCGGCATCGTTCGGATGGAACTCGAGAGGGCCCGAAAATCGCCCAAACGGCCGTTCTTACGCCTGGCAGGCGCGGTCGAAGGGCCGGCGGACCTCTCGACGCGCAAAGGTTTCTCACGAAAATGAAGGCCATCGCGGACACTGGCTTCCTGGTAGCATTCGGGAATCGAAGAGACCTCCATCACAGTTGGGCCTTGGAGGTCGCGCAACGCGTCACCGAACCATTGTTGACCTGCGAAGCGGTCCTTGCGGAGACTGCGTTTCACTTGGGCAGCGCTAGCCTGGTCCTGGGCTTCGTGCAAAGCGGCTTGGTCCGGCCGGCATTCCTTCTGGCTGACCATATCCCGCGGCTCGCCGAACTGGCGGCACGATACGCTGACCGGGCGCCCGATCTGGCGGACCTGTGTCTGATCAGACTGAGCGAGTTGCATCCCAAGCATCCTGTGATCACCACGGACTTGGGCGACTTCAGGATATACCGCCGAGGCCGTCGCGAGGTCATTCCCCTCATTCACCCCCCCAATCTGTAGCCCACCGTGCAATCATTACGGACGGCGAGCCTAGCGAAGTTAGCCCTAGAGCCTGGGCTCTTAGTTTTGCGCCGGGTTGCCGCTTACGGAAGTGATTGGCCCGGACGGAGGTGTCGACCAACGTCATTTGGCATCAGCCGGCCGGTGCCGGCGGCCAGCCTGGAAGTTGGGCATGGTGCCGCCCAGGGCTGCCAGGCGGCGAGCGGCTCCCCGCGAAATCAGTTCGCGAAGTGCTGCGTGAATCAGGGCTGTCTTTTCCTGGATGCCGGTAAGTTCGCGAGCCCGGCGGATCAACTCATCGTCCAGGTTCAAGGTGGTCCTCACACGCATCAGTATAGACGGTGACGATAGACGGTGACTCAAACATCAGAAATATTTCGCCCCCTCTAACCCATTCTCCAGGCTAACCTTAGCCGGATTCGTCCCGCCTCCCGCGCTTCAAACTCACACCCTCGTGCCGTAACATGGAATCAGCAGCAGGCGACGCTTCGCCCCGCTTCAAAAGGAATCGGAGGCAAAACCGGACAAGTATGGCCGGTTTTTGGCGGCAATATCGTGGTTAACTCATTTGTTATCAACACAACATAGTCTGGCTGGCCGGACATCTTTGTCCGGTTTTCGCGCTGTGTGCTGGTAATTCCTCCACGAGGGTAGCCTATTTCCCCACACACCTCAGCCACCAGTTACAATACTTCCAGGTCTGAATAGCAATTATGCCGCGGCGTCTCGCCCGGAAGCTGATGCTCTCGATCACCGTCATCGTGATCATTGTGGCGGCGGTTTCCGGACTCGTCAATGTCACCACTGAAGAGCAGCAACTCCTCAACACCATGATCGTTGGCGCGGACCAACTGTCCAAGGGGATCACCAGCGCGACGTGGCACGCCATGTTGGACGACCATCGCGAGGCCGCCTACCAGGTGATGCAGACCATCGCGCTCAAACAGGGGATCGACCGCATCCGCATGTTCAATCGCGCCGGCCAGGTGATGTTCTCCACCAATCCAGAGGACCAGGCCAGCGCCACGGAGACACTGCCGGAAAGCAATCATCCCGACCTGCCTTCGCGCGTGCGCATCTTCCGCGGGGCGAATGGCGGCCGCCGCCTGGCCATGGCCACACCGATCTACAACGAGCCCTCGTGCAGCCAGGCACAGTGCCACGCCCATCCGGCGGAGATGAAGGTGCTCGGCGTGCTAGACCTGCGACTCAACCTGGAAAGCGTGGACCACGAAGTGGCCGCCATGAAGGTCCGGGTCCTGCTGGTGACCGCGGTGGAAGTCACGCTGATCAGCCTGTTCATCATCTATTTCACGCGCCGGTTCCTCAGCCGGCCGATCGAAAAGCTGATCGAAGGCACCAAGGCGGTGAGCCAGATGGAACTCGACCAGCCGCTGGACATCGTGGGCAGCAGTGAGGAACTCGACGAACTGGCGCGCTCCTTCGACGTGATGCGCGACCGCTTGCGGACGGCGCTCGGTGAGATCAACCAGTTCACCCAGAACCTCGAGACTAAGGTCGAAGAGCGCACGCAGCAACTCAAGGCCGCACAGAGAAAACTACTGCAGAGCGACCGCCTGGCCTCGCTCGGGGAGCTGTCCGCCAGTGTGGCGCACGAAATCAACAACCCAGTCTCGGGGGTGCTGAACCTTTCCATGCTGCTCCAGCGCATGCTGAAAGACGATGGCATCCCGCAGAATCGCATCCCCGAATTCCGCAGGTATCTCGGCCAGGTAACCAGTGAGACCGCCCGCGTGGGGCGCATCGTGAGCGACCTTCTGGCATTTTCGCGGCGCGGCAAGCCGCAGCGGGCGCCGGCCGATCTCAACCGAATACTGCGCATGACGCTCTCCCTGGTGGAACACAAAATGAAGCTGAGTAACGTGGCGGTGGAGACCACGTTGTGCGACGACCTTCCGGCAGCGCAATGCGACCCCTCGCAGATCCAGCAGGTGGTGCTCAACCTGGTACTGAACGCGGCGGAGGCGACGCAGAGCAAGACGGAACGGCGCGTATCCGTATCTACAGCCAAGGGAGACGGTGTCGTACTGCTGCATGTCGCCGATAACGGCGAAGGCATCCTGCCGGAGAATCTGACCAAAATCTTCAACCCGTTCTTCACCACCAAGCCGGAGGGCAAGGGCGTAGGGCTGGGCCTGGCGGTGTCGTACGGAATTATCGAAGCCCATGGCGGCGATATCGAGGTCAGGAGTACGGTGGGAGAGGGCACGACGTTTACCGTGTCGCTGCCGCTGGTGCCGCCTGCCGCGCGCACGGAGCCGCCGCCGGCGGTTCTGGCGCGTAGGGAATGAAGTATCTGTATGTGGCCGCGACCCAAGAGGTGGAGCGCGAGGCGCTGGCGGCGGTGACCGCTCGGGTGGCGGCGGAATTCGGAGGTCCGGTGCGCGGCATGGAACTGGGCAGCGTGGATTTCGCGTTTGACGCGGAGCGCCGGCAGTACGGCTCCATCCCGGTGCTCGATATGCTGCTCCGGCGGTGCCCCCAGGACGCTACAAAGTTGCTGGCGGTGACGGAGCGCGATCTGTTCATCCCGGTGCTCACCTTCGTCTTCGGACAGGCGCAACTGGGCGGCCGGGTGGGAGTGGTTTCCTTCGCCCGGTTGCGGCAGGAGTTCTATGGGCTCGCGGCCAACCGCGAGATTTTTCTGGAGCGGGCTTACAAAGAAGCTCTCCACGAGACCGGCCATTTGTTCGGGCTGGTGCACTGCGCGGAACCGAAGTGCGCGATGTCGCTCGCCACTACGGTCCGGCAAATCGATTTGAAGGATGACGCATTCTGCGCCGCCTGCGGGACGCGGTTGCGGCGCAAACCCGAGGGAACACAAGTATGAAGACTCACTGGCAGATTCTGGTTGTGGACGACGAGGAGGTGATGTGCGAATCGCTCGCCGCCTGGCTCCGCGAGGACGGTTACGTCGTGGACACGGCCTCCTCCGGCCGCGATGCGGTGGAGAAGGCAGGGCTGCGCGACTACGCAATCTACTTCGTCGACCTGAAAATGCCCGGCGGCATGGACGGCATCGAGACCATGATGCAGATCCGGCGCCTGCACCCGGAGGCCTCGATCATCATCATCACGGCCTACGCCACGGTGGACACGGCGATCACCGCCATGAAGGAAGGCGCGCAGGAGTACATCGTCAAGCCGTGCAATCCGGAGGAAATCTCGTTGCTGGTCAACCGCATTATCAAAGTGAAGAACCTGCAACGCGAGAACACCATTCTGCGCAAGAAACTGACACGGCAGTACTCGGTGCACGATGTGATCAGCAAGAATCCGCGGATGCAGGAGATCATGGCGCTGTGCGGCGAAATCGCCAGCCTGCGCAGCACGGTCTTGATCCAGGGCGAGAGCGGCACCGGCAAGGAATTGGTGGCGCGGGCGATCCACAACTCGGGCGACCGGGCGTCGAAGCCCTTCGTGGCGGTGAGCTGCGCGGCGCTGGCGGAGACGCTGCTGGAGAGTGAGCTCTTCGGTCACGAGAAGGGCTCTTTCACGGGCGCCAACCAGCAGAAGCGCGGCAAGTTCGAGATGGCCGGCGCCGGCACCATCTTCCTGGATGAGATCGGCGACATTTCTCCCAAACTGCAGGTGGACCTGCTGCGTGTCTTGCAGAATCGCAGCTTTTACCGCGTGGGCGGTAGCGAAGAGGTGCGGGTGGATGCGCGGGTGGTGGCGGCGACGCATGTGAATCTCCAGCAGGCGGTGGCGGATGGAAACTTCCGCGACGATCTGTACTACCGCTTGAACGTGATTGAGATTCGCATTCCCCCGCTGCGTGCGCGGCGCGAGGACATTCCGCTACTGGCCCATCATTTCGTGGAGCGCCTCTCCCACGAGTTGGGCAAAGACGTGAGCGAGGTCGGCGAAGGGGCGCTGCGCCTGCTGCTGGATCACAACTGGCCAGGCAACGTGCGCGAACTGGAGAACGCCGTGGAGCGCGCGATGGTGACTTGCCGCGGGCCCGTGTTGACCGAGAGCGACTTCGGGTTCCTGGCACAGACAGCGGCCCCCGCCACGGCCTGGGCGGTCCCCGCCGGCATGACGATGCAGGATATGGAGAAGGTGCTGATCGCCGCTACCATCGAGCGCACCCAGGGCAATATCAAAGAGGCTGCTTCGGTTCTGGGGATCGACCGCTCCACGCTCTACGAGAAGATCAAAAAGTACGAGATCCAGCGATAGGGTGGGGCGGGCAAGGTTCGCCAGGCTCACCCAATGGGTCGTCGCCCCGCTCTTCCTCCTCGGCAAACTTGCGTACGATCTTCGGCTCGTTCATCGTGCGCATCAACTCCTCGATTTCCTCGGGGCGCATGGGCAGCCCCATCTGGGAACCCACCCATAACACCAAAAGTAGCAATATTTTTCGGAAACGCCGCTTCATGCGAGACTCTCCTTCCGGAACCGGTGGACGGTGCAACAGCAGTGGACTACCGGGTGGGAGGAGCCCGCGAAGCGAGCAGCGGGCAGAGCGGCGATGACGGAAGGCTACACCGTTCGAAAACGCGGCGAACCGAAACCGTCGTCAGGCAAACACAGAAGAGGCAAAGCGGAACCAGAACTGCGGCGGATTGCGCGAAAGACGCGGGCGCGAACACCGCACAAAGCAGGGCGGCGACCATCAGCAGCGCGAGCAGTTTCCGCGGGGAATTCATCTACAGTCCTGCCTTGATAGTACCGCGAGAGCGTATGTCAGCGTCGTATGTCAGCGCGGATACGCGCCCACAATCTTTTTCACCAGTCCGTGAAATCGGTGAAACCAGGGTGTGCCGTCAAAGAACATATAGGGGCACTCGCCTGCGATCGCGCGGATCCCGTTGGCCTCACAGATCTGTAGCGCGCTGTCGGTAAGCGCGCCCTGACTGGCGCCGCGGTAGAACCAGACCCGCTTGATGCCCGCTTCCACGCACTCCCGGACCAGCAGGTTGGTCACGGTCGGGGATGTCATCAACAGGACGCTTTCCACGGGTGGCTGGATGTCCCGCAAATGGGCGAAACAGCGGGCGCCCTCGATCTCCGCGGCTTCGGGGTGGACCGGCACCGGCTCGTAATCCCGTGTCTTGAATTCGCGGAAGAGCGCTCGCGAGAAGTCTTTCGGTTGGCGGGAGACGCCGATAAATGCGAAGCGCTTTTGTGCCAGGAAGTCCCGAATGTTTTCCATACGCGTCATACCGGATCTCACTTTCCTTTTCTACTCTAACCCGGCGCAAATCGTACCGTAGCCTTCGTAGCGTAGCCTTTTAGGCTGCCATGACCCCATTCATGGGGGCATTCTTGCATTTCTTGAGAATCCCCCGCCTCCTTGCTACCAATTTATATGTCCTTCCACTCGCGCCATCTCCCTCACTGGCAGCCCGAGGGCGCTCCTCTATTCATCACCTGGTGTCTGCACGGCAGTCTGCCGCGAAATCGGTTCCCTCCCCCAGGCCTCACCGCCGGCCACGCCTTCGTGTGGATGGATCGCTATCTGGATCAAGCTACCTTCGGCCCCACCTGGCTCAAGCGTGAGGACATTGCCCAAATGGTCTTCGATTGCCGGCATTACGCCGCCGACAATCTCCGGCACTTCGATCTGCACGCCGGTGTGGTGATGCCCAATCACGTTCACGTGCTCGTGACGCCGATCATTACAGCCAGCAAGTTGCTGCAATCGGTGAAGGGCTTCTCGGCGAGGGAAGCGAACAAAATTCTCGAGCGGACGGGGGTGCCTTTCTGGCAAGCTGAATCTTATGATCACTGGGTGCGTGATGACAAAGAATTCGGGCGGATTAGCAGGTACATCGAGGAGAATCCCGTTAGGGCGGGGCTGGTTGCGACGGCGGAAGACTACCGCTGGTCCAGCGCGTACGCCGGCCAGAAGGCCGTCGTGGCAGGCTGAAAGCCTACGCTACACTGCCG
>Ga0208079_1002036_pt1 | contig 10125 bp, 8 predicted proteins | sample NGESurdeep092012_5_FD_184474 | JGI IMG/M metagenome (GOLD analysis project Ga0208079, IMG submission 184474) | Arctic peat soil microbial communities from Barrow, Alaska - NGEE Surface sample 210-2 deep-092012 (SPAdes) | ecosystem: Environmental > Terrestrial > Soil > Wetlands > Peat ... | reverse complement strand
TCCGAACCCGGAAGCTAAGCCCTTCAGCGCCGATGGTACTGCACTGGTGACGGTGTGGGAGAGTAGGACGCCGCCGGACATACATCGTGAAAGAGCCCCACCGGGAACAACCCGGTCGGGGCTCTTTTGCGTACGAATACGGGACCTTCGGCACTGTCCTGGTAGCCGATTGCTGCCGTTCAATAAGGTTGTCGAGGTGTCTGGATGTGGTCAGGAAGGTAGTGATCGCCTGTGTTCGAGGTCCCCGACCATGGGCGGGGTGGTCATGGTGTTGTCAGCGCAGCCGACGCTGTGTGTGCGTCCAGCCGACGGGTACACCGTCAGGGTCCCACGATACCCCTTGGGGCATTGTCGTGGTGCGACACAGGCGCAAGAGGAGAACATGTACAAGATACTTGACAGAGTCGACTACTCAGATGACGTGTATGTGCAAGTCATCGAGGCTCCCGCGATCGCGGTCGCCTGCCAGCCGGGACAGTTCATCATCCTGCGGATCGACGAAGAGGGCGAGAGGATTCCGCTCACCATCGCCGATTTCGACCGCGAGGCGGGCACCATAACCATCGTCGTCCAGGCGGTCGGCAAGACGACGCGGCAGCTACAGAGGCTGGGCAGGGGCGACTCGCTCGCCAACTTCATCGGCCCGCTGGGCATACCGAGCGAGATCGAGAAGGTCGGCACGGTCATCTGCGCCGGCGGCGGCATCGGTGTGGCGCCCATCTACCCCATCGCCAGGGCGCTGAAGGATGCCGGCAACAAGATCATCTCCATCGTCGCTGCCCGCAACCAGAACCTGTTGTTGTGGGAGGACAGGATGGCAGAGATCAGTGACGAGCTCATCGTCACCACTGATGACGGCAGCCGCGGCCGCCATTGCCTGGTCACCGAGCCGCTCAAGGAGCTCTGCGAAGCCGGCGGCATCGACCTCGTCTACGCCATCGGCCCAGGTGTCATGATGAAGTTCTGCGCCAAGACCACCCAGCCATACGGCGTTAAGACCCTCGTCAGCCTTAACTCGATCATGGTTGACGGCACGGGCATGTGCGGCGCCTGCCGGTGCAGTGTCGGTGGCCAGACCAAGTTCGTCTGTGTCGACGGACCGGAGTTCGACGGGCACCAGGTCGACTTCGATCAACTGCTGGCTCGTCAGCGGCAGTATCTCCCGCAAGAGAAGGAATCCCTGGATGCGTATCTGGTGAATGTGGCGGTGACCAAAGTTGCCTGACATGACCAACAACATTCGCGGCGAAAAGCCGGCGAGGAAGCCAAGGCGGCTGGAGATACCCCGCACCGCCATTCCCGAGCAGCCCGCGAAGGTAAGGGCGACTAATTTTGAGGAAGTGACTCTCGGTTACGACCAGGACATGGCCATGCTCGAGGCCAGCCGGTGTATTCAGTGTAAGAAGCCCAAATGCATACTCGGCTGCCCCGTGGGTATCGACATCGCCGCCTTCATCAAGCTGATCGGGGAGGGCGATCCCGCCGGCGCCATCGCCAAGCTCAAGGAGACCACCAGCTTCCCGGCCGTCTGCGGGCGCGTCTGTCCCCAGGAAGAGCAGTGCGAACAGCTTTGCATCCTTGGCGTGAAGCATGAGCCGGTAGCCATCGGACGCCTCGAGCGTTATGCCGCCGACTGGGAATTTGCCCATGGCAGCTCCGGCAAGCCGGCGATAGCGCCCAAGAAGGGCAAGCGTGTGGGCGTGGTCGGTTCCGGCCCCGCTGGCCTGACCTGCGCCGGCGAGCTGGCCAAGATGGGCTATGACGTCACGATTTACGAAGCCCTGCACAAGCCGGGAGGCGTGCTGGTCTACGGCATCCCCGAGTTCCGGCTTCCCAAGGCGATCGTGCAGCGGGAGTGCGACTACGTCGAGTCCCTGGGCGTGGAGATCAAGCTGGACTACGTCATCGGGCGCACCCTGACTGTGGACCAGATGCTCGAGAACGGTCATGACGCCATCTTCTTGGCCAACGGCGCCGGACTGCCCACATTCATGAACATCCCTGGAGAGAACCTTAACGGTGTCTACTCCGCCAACGAGTTCCTCACCCGGTCGAACCTCATGAAGGCCTACCGTTTCCCTGAGTACGACACCCCCATCACGGTCGGCAACAAGGTCGCCGTTATCGGCGCCGGCAATGTGGCCATGGACTCGGCGCGCACCGCGCTGAGGCTGGGTGCCGAGGTGCACCTCATCTACCGTCGCTCCCATGACGAGATGCCGGCACGGAACGAGGAGATCCACCACGCGGAGCAAGAGGGCATCATCCTCGACCTGCTGGCCAACCCGACGCAGATCATCGGTGACGAGCGTGGGTGGGTGCACGAGATCGAGGTCATCGACATGGAGCTGGGTGAACCGGACGACAGCGGTCGCCGGCGGCCCGTGCCAAAGGCGGGTTCCGAGAGGCGCATCCAGGTGGACGCGGTCATCGTCTCGGTCGGCACCAAGGCCAATCCGCTGCTGACAAAGAGCACCAGGGGCCTTGACCTCAACAAGCGCGGCAACATCGTCGCTGACGAGCACACTCTGGAGACCAGCAAGGAGGGCGTATTCGCTGGCGGCGACATCGTCACAGGCTCTGCCACGGTCATCCTGGCGATGGGCGCCGGCAAGACCGCCGCGCGCTCCATCGACCGCTATCTGCAGGGCCAGCCTCTGCTGACAGCGGAAGAGCAGGACACGATCACAGGTTCTTCGCGCTTGGCCGGGGTTGCGTCGTGACTTGAGGCTCGTGGCCTCGGCAGGCTGGTGGTTTGCAGGTCGTCTTCCGAAGAGCGCCATGAGTGCCCATCGGGCTGCATCGTGAGGGTCCGCCAAAGCGGCTGACTTCGGGACAGGTCACGGTTCAGCAACCGGGCGGCAGTTCCCGATGGGTGTGCAGGTCACTGGGGGAGCGTAATGTCGACGAGGATGATCTTCACTTGTGGTGGTCATCCGGCGCCACGACGAGAGGTGTTTGGCTGAGATGATTGTGTGCACGCCCGTGACCAAAGAGGGCATGATCGACCCCCGCTGGGGCCGGGCCGACTGGGTCGCGGTGGCCAACGTTGTAAACGGCGAGATCGTGAGCTGGCAGGAGGTCGAGGTCTCGTGGAGCCGACTGCACGACGAGGGCACACCGGGCTCACACCACGCCCGCGTGGTCTCGTTCCTGCGCCAGCACCAGGTCGAGGCTGTGGTCGCGAATCACATCGGCGACGGTATGGTGCGGATGCTGGACACGATGGGCCTTCCGGTGCATCTGGGCGCCGCTGGGGACGCCAGGGCGGCCGTGCAAGCGGCTGTCGGGGCAACCTGAGGCTCAGGTCTCTGCGAAGCCCAGACCCCCAGTCATCGCTGGGGCCAGGGCCTCGGTTCTACCTGATCAGGCGTATGGCTCTGCGCTGATCAGGAGCACAGCTCGAACCAGCTGACGTTGATCTCGCCGAGCATCTCGCGCAGCAATGGCAGACTGAGGCCGACGACATTGTGGTGGTCGCCCTGGATCCCGGACACGAACGGGCCGCCGAGCCCATCGATCGTGAACGCTCCGGCAACCTGCAGCGGTTCACCGGTGGCGACGTATGCCGTGATCTCTTCGTCACTGACCTTCGCGAAATGGACGATCGTCGAACCGACTGCGCCCATGGTCGCGCCGGTGCCACCGTCGTTGCCATCCCGGTCGTCGATCAACCAGTGGGCAGTGTGTAGCACTCCGGACGTGCCTCGCATCCGCTTCCATCTGGAAACAGCCGCTGCCTCGTCGGCGGGCTTGCCGTGCACCTCACCGTCGAGCTCGAGCACCGAGTCGCAGCCGAGGACCAGAGCGCCGACCGGGGCGTCCTGCGGACACGTGACATCGGTCAGGAGCTTGGTGACGGCCTCACACTTGGCACGGGCGAGAACGAGCGCGACGTCCTCCGGAGCGAGCTCGCCAAATCGCGAAAGAGCCTGCGTCACAACGGAATCCTCGTTCACATCGCTCACCAGCACATAGGGCTTCACTCCAGCCCGGCGCAGCGTCGCCAGGCGGGCAGGTGAGGCAGAGCCGAGGATGAGGGGCACGCGCGCAGAGACCATGCGGGCAGGCTATCCGAGCGGGTCGCCCACAGGGCATCAGTGTCCCGGTTGCTGGGTCAGGCGCCCAGAACGCTCTGGCGTAGCGTGTCGAGGCCGACCCCGCCGATGTCGAGCGCACGGCGGTGAAAGGCCTTGATGTCAAAGGCGCCACCTTCGCGGGCCTTGACCTCGTCGCGCAGCTGCAGCCAGAGGCGCTCGCCGATCTTGTAGGAGGGCGCTTGCCCCGGCCAGCCGAGATAACGGTCGAGCTCGAAGCGCAGGAAGTCCTCGGCCATGTTGGCGTGAGCTCGCAGGAACTGCCACGCCTTGTCGTAGGTCCACTGCCCACCGCCGACCTCAGCCGGTGCCTCGAAACCACAATGGACCCCTATGTCCAGAACCACCCGTGCCGCCCGCAGCGACTGACCGTCGAGCAGGCCCATGCGGTTGCCAGGGTCGTCCATGTAGCCGAGCTCGGCCATCAGGCGCTCGGCGTAGAGCGCCCAGCCCTCACCATGACCGGAGGTCCAGGCGTCCATGCGGCGCCAGCGGTTGAGCAGCTCGCAGCGGAACACGGTCTGGGCGACCTGGAGGTGATGGCCTGGTACGCCCTCGTGGTAGACGGTCGTCAGCTCGCGCCACGTGCCGAACTCAGTGACGCCCTTGGGCACGGACCACCACATGCGGCCTGGGCGGCTGAAGTCCTCGGACGGCCCGGTGTAGTAGATGCCGCCGGTCTGGGTCGGCGCGATCAGGCACTCGATCGTGCGTACCGGTTCCGCGATGTCAAAGTGGGTGCCGGCAAGGTTGCTGATGACCTCGTCGGCCTTGCCTTGCATCCACGCCTTGAGCTCGTCCGTGCCGTGCAGCTGATAAGCCGGGTCGGCGTCGAGGATCGCGATGGCCTCCTTGATGTCGGCGCCCGGCCCGATCTGCTCGGCCACTGCCGCCATCTCGGCTGTGATGCGGGCCAGTTCCTCCTGGCCCCACTGATAGGTCTCTTCGAGGTCGATGGTGGCCCCAAGGAAGAACCGTGACAACAGCTGGTATCGATCGCGGCCGCAGGCATCGGCTTCGGGTGCCTGGGGGAGCAGCTCGTTGCGCAGGAAATCGCTCATCCGCGTGTAGGCCGATGAAGCCTCGCCAGCAGCGTTGCGCAGGGCGTCTGTGGTGCCGTCCCCATGCTCATCCCCGGTGGAACTGAGCAACTTGGCAAAATAGCCGTCGGGGGCCGTGAGCTGCACACACTGGACGGCGCAGGCCTCGACCTGTCGCTTCGGGCTGACCAGGCCCCTGGGTGCGCCATCACGGAGGGACTCGACGTAGCTGTCGAGCGCCGCCGGGATCTTTGCCATCCGGGCCGCGAATGTCACCCGGTGCGCATCCGTCTCGGTGGGCATCAGGTCGAAGACATCGCGTATTGCCTGCAGCGGGGAGAAAATGACGTTCAGGGACATCAGGTCGAGGCCTGCGGCGTGGGTCTCCTCGGCCACGCCGAGGCGCTCCTGCATGGCGGCGAGCGTCACCCGGTCGATGTCGTCGATCGCAGTGGCACGGGCCAGAGCAGCCAGGGTTCTGGTGCGCAGGGCGGACTGGGCGGCGTGGCCGGAAGGCGAGAAGTCGTCGAGGTCCCCGTCGTGGCCGGCGATCCCCAGATAGGTCGCAGTGATGGGACTCAGCTTGACCAAGGCGTCGAGATAGTCGTTCGCGATGCGGTCGAGGTCGGTCGTGGGGCGCGCCTGCCGCGCGTGAGCCTCAGTGGTCACACGTGGAACGTACCTCACCCGGCAGTGTGCAGTGGACCCGATGGGCGATTTGACCTGTAGCGCGGAAAGGCGGACGCCCGCCAGCCTCCGGGCCCGTGGGGGAGTGTCGTGCGGACCATTCGCGCGGGCGAGCTCCATCGGGAGCGAGGATATTTTCTGCTTCCCGAGGAGGGGCGGTCGGTCTGGGCAGGGCTGCCCTCGCCTGCGTCGCTGCCCGCCCTGGTGAGCACGGCGACGACGGCGATGAGAGCGGAGAGCTCTTCTGGTGAGGCGTTGCCGCGGACCAGACGAACCGGTATGTCGGCTGGCTGCAGTATCTGGGCGCTGAGCGGGTGGGCGCCCTGCGGGTCTCCAGGAGTGTTGTCAGCCGGGGTTTGCCTGTTCATAACGGTATGTTTCCGTGCTTCTTGGGTGGCAGCGTCTCACGCTTGTTGCGCAGGGCTTGCAGGCCCCGGATGACCCAGGCGCGGGTATGGGACGGTGAGATCACCGAGTCGACGTAACCGCGTTCAGCGGCGATGTAGGGGTTGGCCAGAGTGTCCTCGTAATCGGTGATGAACTGCTGGCGGGCAGCGTCGACATCACCGCCGGCAGCCAGGACCTGAGCGATCTCCTTGCGGTAGAGGATGTTGACCGCGCCCTGGGCGCCCATGACGGCGATCTGCGCAGTCGGCCAGGCAAGGTTCATGTCGGCGCCGAGATGCTTGGAACCCATGACGTCGTAGGCGCCGCCGTACGCCTTGCGGGTGATCACCGTGACGAGCGGGACGGTGGCCTCGGCATACGCGTAGAGGAGCTTGGCGCCGCGGCGGATGATGCCGTTCCACTCCTGATCGGTGCCCGGCAGGAAGCCCGGGACGTCCACGAAGGTCAGCACCGGGACATTGAATGCGTCGCACGTTCGTACGAACCGCGCGGCTTTCTCAGAGGCATCGATGTCCAGGCAGCCGGCAAGCTGCATGGGCTGGTTGGCGACGACGCCCACAGAACGTCCCTCGACCCTGCCGAAGCCGCAGATGATGTTCTGGGCGAACAGGGCATGGATCTCGAGAAAGTCGGGCGAGCCGTCTTCGTTGCCGTCAACGATGTGTTCGATGATCGTGTGCATGTCGTAAGGCTGGTTGGCCGAGTCCGGGATGAAGGTGTCCAGGAACGCGTCGTCGGCTACCTGGGCAGCCGAGCCGTCGGTGTCCCAGTCGAAGGAGGGGGCATCCTCGAGGTTGTTGGACGGCAGGTATGAGAGCAGTGTCTTGACGTAGTTCATGGCGTCGTCCTCGTCGTGACCCATGTAGTGCGCCACGCCAGACTTGGAGTTGTGGGTGAGCGCTCCGCCGAGCTCCTCCATACCGACGTCCTCGCCGGTGACCGTTTTGATGACGTCCGGGCCGGTGATGAACATGTGCGACGTCTGGTCGACCATCACCGTGAAGTCGGTGATCGCGGGGGAGTAGACCGCTCCGCCCGCGCAGGGACCCATGACGAGGGAGATCTGGGGGATGACACCGGAGGAGTGGACATTGCGGCGGAAGATCTCTGCGTAGAGCCCGAGCGCCACCACACCCTCCTGGATGCGGGCGCCGCCCGAGTCGTTGATGCCGATGACCGGACAGCCGATCTTCATCGCCAGGTCCATGATCTTGACGATCTTCTCGCCGAACACCTCACCCAGGGAGCCGCCGAAGACCGTGAAGTCCTGGGAGAACACACAGACCTGGCGACCGTCGATCGTGCCGAAGCCGATGATGACACCGTCGCCGTACGGCCGGTTCTTCTGTTGGTCGAACGCCGTCGACCGGTGGCGGCCAAGCTGGTCGACCTCGATGAACGAGTCGTCGTCCATCAGCTGCTCGACCCGCTCTCGCGCGGTCATCTTGCCCTGGGCGTGTCGCTTGTCGACCGCTTTGGCCGACCCGGCGTGCACGGACTCCTCGTTGCGCCGGATCAGGTCACTGAGCTTGCCGGCCGTCGTGTGGATGTCGGGACCTGGCACTGCAGCGTCGCCATTGAGTGATACTTCAGCCATGGCGGGGAGCATAGCCTTAGGTCCGTGCATGAGGCTCTCAATTCTCAGTCTATGAAAGCGGCGTTGATCACGGCGTCAACCCCTTGGCAGATGATCGATGTGCATGCGTCCATCGATTCCACGAATCTGGAGGCGCTGCGAGACCCCCGAAAGTGGCGGGTCGTGGTGGCCGATTTTCAGAGTGCGGGTCGTGGACGTCTGGCGCGCCAGTGGCGGGCGCCGGCAGGCACCTCGATCGCGGTGTCTGCGGTCGTCCCGGTGCCGGATGGGCGTGCTGCCGACGTGGGTTGGCTGCCACTGCTGAGCGGAATGGCGATGCGCTCGGCGGTGGCGGAGGTGGCCAACGTGGCCGGCCTGCTCAAGTGGCCCAACGACGTGATGGTCCAAGAAAGCACGGACGGCCCTGCAGATGATGGGACGCCGTGGCTCAAGATCTCGGGCGTTCTGTGCGAGATGGCGCCCGGTGGCGAGCTGGTGGTCATCGGCGCGGGCGCAAATATCGCCCAGGAGCGCAGCGAGCTTCCGGTGGAGACGGCGACGTCATTGGCCCTGTGCGGTGCGGGAGAAGTGCGCCGCGAGGATCTCATCGTGAGCTATCTCGGGGAGCTGGCCGACCTTCACCGAGTCTGGTCCGCAGGAGGCGCCGGGTTGGCAGCCCTACGCACGGCATACCGCTCGTCGTGTCTGACCATCGGGCTCGAGGTCGACGTGCACCAACCCGATGGGCGGGTTGCCCGTGGTGCCGCGACGGGGGTCGACGACATGGGACGGCTGGTGGTTGCGGCCGGCGGCTCGAGCAGGGTCCACGCAGCCGGCGACGTGGTGCACGTACGCCGCTCGCAGCCGGGGGAAGGGCACACGGCATGATCGCAGACATGGCCGTCCCGGTGCTGCTCCAAAGAGGGTGCAACTGAGATGGCGCGCGCCGGTCGCCATCGCACCGGTCACGCCGTGGAGCTTGCCGGTGGAATCTCGCCCGCAGCCGACGACATCGAGGCCAGGTTGCTCGGTCAGCCGCGCTCAATGGGCGCGCGCGAGGTCAGTGCCAAGGCGTCGGTGTCCGTCCGCAGCGCCCGCAAGTTCTGGCATGCACTCGGCTTCCCCCACGTCGAGGACGAGGAGACGGTCTTCACGGAGGCGGACCTGCTTGCCCTGCAGTCTGTGGCTGCCCTGGTGCGTGATGGCGTGTTCGACGAGCCAACGGCGCTGGGGATGACGCGAGCCTTCGCCCGGACCACCGATCGTCTGGCCGTCTGGCAGGTTCAGCTCATGGCCGAAGCCATCGGCGATCTGCCGCAACAGGTGGATACCACGGGGACACCTGAGAACAGGGGGGTCGACTACGGCCTGGACATGACCCGGGGAATGCCGGATCCGGCCACGGCGCGAGCGGCTGCCGCGAAGCTGGCTGACATCGCCGACGACCTGGAGCCGCTTCTGGTCTACGCCTGGCGCCGCCATCTCTGGGCCGCGATCTCGCGCATGATCACCGATGCTGAGCCGATCGAGGACCAGCCGGGGGTCATGCGCTCTGTTGGCTTCGCTGACCTCGTCTCCTTCACCCAGCTCGTGCGTCGGCTCTCGGAGCGCGAGCTGGCACGGATGGTGCAACGGTTCGAGGCGCTGGCATCGGACGTCGTGACGGCGCATGGCGGCCGGGTCATCAAGACTGTGGGAGACGAGGTCCTGTTCGTGGCCATAGGTGCCGCACCTGCCGCCGCGATCGCGCTCGACCTGGTCGAGGCCATGGGCCAGGACGACGTCCTGCCGGACGTCCGGGTGGGTATGGCCAGTGGGCGGGTCATCTCACGTCTCGGTGACGTCTTCGGGAACACGGTGAACCGCGCCAGCCGGTTGACGGCCGTCGCCAGGCCTCGAACGGTCCTGGTCGATGATGCGATCGCCGCCTCCCTTGCGAGCACATCGGGCTTCGAGATGTCCGTGCTGCGGCGCCGGACCCTGCGCGGGATCGGACCCGTGACACCGTGGGTCCTTCGACGGGCCGATCAGGCTGGACGCAGGGGCATGATGGGGGACGATCACGGACGCGACGATGACCTGAGCGACGATGACGTGGGCGGCGATGACGATGACCAAGGAGACCTTGATCCATGACTGAGCTGAACGCACCGGACCCGTCGATGGTGACGATCACCCGCCATGGCCGTGGTGGTCACGTCGCCGAGCTGGCGCTGGACCGGCCCGAGGCGATGAACGCAGTGTCGACCCAGATGGCCTTCGACCTGGCTGGTGCCTGCGCCCGCCTCTCAGCAGACCAGGACGTGCGCGTCGTGGT
>Ga0208079_1002035_pt1 | contig 10128 bp, 5 predicted proteins | sample NGESurdeep092012_5_FD_184474 | JGI IMG/M metagenome (GOLD analysis project Ga0208079, IMG submission 184474) | Arctic peat soil microbial communities from Barrow, Alaska - NGEE Surface sample 210-2 deep-092012 (SPAdes) | ecosystem: Environmental > Terrestrial > Soil > Wetlands > Peat ... | reverse complement strand
CACATCTTTTCATTTTAGCTTTTTAATACTCACCCCCCTGACCCCCTCTCTACTTCGTAAAGAGGGGGCAATTCATTGATATGCTGAAATATATGAGTCAAACTCAAGAAGTCAAAAAGTACTTTTACATTATTGTTTAAGGATGGAAACACCCCCAGTTCTAAATGGTAGAATCTTAATAATCATATTTGAAACTTTATCAACTGCACTCCCCTCTTTACGAAGTAGAGAGGGGATGGGGGTGAGTATGCAAGAGACAAGGGAAATTCGCAATTGAAAAGATATGTATAAAGGGTAGAATAAGGCTAAGGGAAGGGGGGTAATTAGTTATATATTAGTGGATTTCACCCTTCCCTTATTGTTTAAGCGGGCCGAGCGTTAAAAGATAGCCCGGTGGGCTATTTTAGCGAAGGAGCCTGCCTGTGGGAAGGGCAGGGAAGGGTTAAGAATCACGGTGGAAGAAACATCTTTCCCTAATTAGTTGTAAAAACGGCCTTTTGGTTATACTTTTGCCATATTGATCCGGTCCCGTAGTTCAATGGATAGAATGGCAGATTCCGGTTCTGTTGGTTGGGCGTTCGAGTCGCCCCGGGATCACAAAGTCACTCTGTATTTGATAATTAATCAGTCATTTACAGTTTTAAAGAACATTTATATTTAAATAAAAAACCATCCACCCAAGTGTGACTCAGGTGGATGGCATAATCGTTGTCTCTTAAACAGAACAATCTAAAAGCTATAAACTGATTGTCAGATTAAGCAGCTAACTATTAATTATTATTGAATACTAATAGTTTTTACCCTGCCAGTTAAAAGAGATGCTTCTTTTTACATTATCTTTTTCAACAGTAAGGCGGAAATGCTGTTCCACATTTTTGTTATTATGATCATGATAAAACCTAATAATTTCTTTGTCGCCTACTATTTTCCAGTCTTTGTATTGACTTTTTGAAAATGCTTCCTGAATATTAGATGGCAGAGCAACATTGTTAGCAGTCTCTCTGCTTTCTATGAGTTCCCCATCTGAAGTATAAACTGCCCAAAGATTATCACCTTTTTTAGTCTTCATTGCAACTTCAAACCGATCGAGCTTAAGACCTGATGCTCCGACGTCATAAACCCATCCATACTCCTTTAAAGCGTATGGGAACCTTGACCATGTTGCTGAATTATTAGGGTCAAACAAAACCTGTGCTGCCTTGACAACTGCCGCAGGAACTTGATCCTTAGATATTACAGCATTTACAATAGGTTCCCGATCATTAGGATTATAATCATGATCAACCTGTGCCAGTAATGGGAACAAAAATCCGAACAGTGCTAAGATTGAAAATGCTAACTTTTTCATAATAATTTTATTTTGTTTCTTTTGTGCTTTGTTAAACAAAAGAAATCAAAATATGTTCAAAAAGTCAGATTACCTATTTTACGAACTCTTAAGAAGTTTAAGCTTAGAATCAAAGATATTTGCCTATCAATTTCAGAAGAAGTTTTCTGTCGGTTGGTTTTGATATATAATCATTGCATCCTGCTTCCATTGATTTTTTACGGTCACCTTCCATAGCATAGGCCGTATTGGCAATTATAGGTATCTCCCTGTTTCTCTCCCTTATACGCCGCGTAGTTTCATAACCATCTATCCCGGGCAATTTGATATCCATTATTATTATATCAGGATTCAATCCTTCATTTATCAATTTCAAAGCATCATCACCATTTTCAGCTCTCAGAATTTCAGCTCCTGACGATTTAAGAATTTCGTAAAGCAGCATGAAATTAGATGCGTCATCCTCCACCACAAGAATTTTCTTCCCGGGCCATTCCGGTTTTAACTCATCTTCATCATCAGTTTTTGATGAAGCCTGATTTTTATGAGCGCTTTTTTTAAGAGGAAGTGAGAAATAAAATCTTGACCCTTTATTGATTTCCGATTCTACCATTATTTCACCGCCAAGAATCTTCACAAGACTCTGAGAAAGAGAAAGTCCTAACCCGGTGCCTCTATAGAGCCGTAATTTATTATCCTCCACTTTCCTGAACAATTCGAATATAATTTTCTTTTTGTCTTCAGATAATCCTATCCCTGTATCCTCAACGAAAAATACTATCCTTTTCTCTTCCAGATTGGCCCCAAGCGTGATATGACCGGAATCAGTAAATTTAATTGCATTATCAAGAAGTTTGCTTAAAGCCTGTTTAAGACGAATTACATCAGTTTCAAAAGTCAGATCTTTAACTTTAGCATCAACAGAAAGATGAAAATGGAGATGGGATTTTTCCCTTGCCTTTATTTCCTTGTTAAATCTTTGATATAGTTCATTTAAGGCAGTATAAATCTCGCAGTTCTTCATGACGATATTCAATTGGTTGGATTCAATTTTTGAGATATCAAGGATATCATCAATAAGTCCCAAAAGACTATTTGAGTTAGAAACTATGAGGTTTATAAAATCAGTTTTATCTTCTTCAGAGAAGGATTTGTCTTTAAGTAGCTCTGATAATCCGACAATAGCATTCATTGGTGTCCTGATTTCATGCGACATATTTGTGAGGAATGAACTTTTAAGTTTATCCGATAACTCAGCTTTTTCTTTTGCAGCAATCAGTTCCTTTTCAATTTTTTTTCTCTCCTTAATGATTTCCTCCTTAACAATTATCTCCTTGGTTTTTTCATCAATATTTTTTAAAAGCCTTTCCTGATAAGTCTTCATGTTTTTCTCTCTTATCCCAATATACTTGTATAGCGAGAAACCTAATAAAGTTATTATTCCTAAATAAAACCAGCCAGAAAGGTAAACCGGTTTCTTAATCCTGATTTTAAAGGTAATTGGTTCTTTTGATGAGCTATCATCCTCATTGAATGCCCTTACCTTAAAAATATACTGACCATAACCTACTTTTTCGTAGCCAACACTCCTCCTGGTTGAAAGATCCGACCAGTTTGGACTATACCCCTGAAGAATTGTTTGATAGTTAACAGCATCTGGATTACTCAAATTGATCCCGGTAAATTCCACTTTAATTTCATAATTTCCAGGCCTGAGTGTAATGACATCAGTATGGCTTACTTTGACTTTATTGATATAAACTGCATCAATATGAAGAACAGGTGGAGTTCCTTTATTGTTATTAACCTGAGACAGAAGTCTTACAAGGCCTTCGGATGTTCCAAACCAGATGTTATTCATGTTGTCTGATAATACTGCATTGGAATAGAAATCAGAGGTACTCTTAATTCCTTCATTATATATGTAATTTCTTATCTTACCTGATTCAGTATCGATCTGCGAAAAGCCACCCCTGTGGCCAACCAGAATTTTATGGCTTTTATCAAATATCAGACTATAACAGTAATCGGAAACTAACCCGGAAGAGAATGTATAATTAAGGTTTCCGTCGGGTTTGAATCTGTAAACACCGTTACCATAAGTTGCAACCCAGAGGGATCCTGAATTGTCTTCTGCAAATGATATTACAGAGTTAAGTCCAAAAGAGTTTGTAGTGTTAAGTGTATTAATATTGTCGTCGGGACTTATATAAAAAACTGAGTTGCAATTCGTCCCTATTAATACTCTGCCATGTGAATCTATATAAAGTTGTTGTATATCATTGTTTGGTAAACCATTGTTCTTATTGAACCATTTCCTGATGCCGGTAAGTGTATTCAGCTTACACGCTCCTTTTTTAGTGCTTAACCATACTGTATTTCCTTTACCTGTAATATGATTTATTGAATTTTCCAGGGCATCATTTGATAAATATACCTTGGCAAAATTTTGATTTACAGGATTGAATGTAAAAACCCCCTGCTTTTCGAAACCAAGATATATCAAACCTTCCGGAGAGCAGTAAATTGAATTTACGCGTGCGCCAGTCAACTCTGAAGGGAAAGAATAGGATTTTAATATTTGTCCGTGTTCAGGATTAACTTTTGCTATGAGATTATCACTTGCCAGCCAGATATTACTGCTGTCCCTTGACAAAGCATATATGTGATTAGATCCGATTCTGCCTGAGTAAGAAAGAAATTTGATGTTATCATCAATCAGTCTTAGTAATCCCCCTCCATACATGCCAAGCCATATATTCCCTTCCCTGTCTTCAAAAAGGCATTTTACCTCATTTGATTTCAAACCGGTCTCAGTGTTTATATATCCTGATAGAAACAACCTTCCTGATTCTTTTCCTATTTGAAATTTAATGATCCCTTTTCCCATTGTATTAACCCAGAGTTCATTTCTCTTTACAATAAGAGCTCCCTGGATGTTGTCGAGAAGGCCGGTGTTGTCAGCATAGCTTTCAGTAAGATTGCAGGATAGATTTGTGAGGTCAAGTGAAAGTCGGAAAATACCTTTGTCCCTTGACAGAACAAAATATTCTCCTTCTTTTATTTTTATGATATCAACCACCTTAGAAGGTGGATAGTTTTTTATTTTTATCTTTTCTGTCAATGAGTTGGAATCCTTTTGATATTCCATGACATAGAGGTTTTCCTGAGTCCCAACAAGGAAATAATTGGCTGCAATATGCTTAATGTTGAATACAAGTTCATTATTCAATGTAGTTGGGACCCTTACTAATTTTTTGTTACTGTTAAAAACTATTATGTTTCCATTTTGAGTGGAAAACCACATTGTACCTGTATCTGCTTCCGTAATTGATGTAATGGAAGAGTTGACCACCAGGGAATTTATAATTTTACTGAAGCGACTATCCTTTACGTAGGTTATTCCGCTATTCATATGGCCCAGCCATAATCCCCCGGAAAAATCTTTATATATAGTGGTAATAAAATTCTCAGTAAGGCTATCTTTTTCAGTATAATGTTGAAATTCAAATCCGTTAAACCTGTATAGTCCTTCAGCCGTGCCAATCCAAAGGTAGCCGTCTTTACCCTGATTCAGGGAATAAATGAATGAATTGCCCAATCCATCCGTCGGACCGTATTGCCTGAAGAAATAATCCTGCCCTGAGATTTCAGTAAAAACATGCACGAATATTAAAACAAACAAGAGCTTAATTTTCATTCCTCGAAGGATTTACTTTTTTTCTACAGCTTTCATCTTTAGAGCCGGTTTATAAACCGGTATACCACCAATTGGGATCACATAAAAAGGAAGTGATGCACCATATTGGTTTTGGACAATTACCACAACATTATTGTTTCGTATGAACCTGGTTTTGTTTTTTATAAACTGTATTTCCAGAGAGGTGTTTCTCTCTTCTTTGGTTATTGGCAATTCAGTAGTTGCCCAATCTCCCTGTCCTGATATCTTACACAGCTCGCCCCTTTTTGCAACTGAAACCACTCTTATGAAACCATCATCATCCCAGTCATAATTCATTATTTTCACGGATATAACTTTGTCATCAATATATGGATATATTTGTGAAACATCATTTTGATTATCGGACAATCTGAAATGATATTTATAGGTAAACAGATTGCCCCCTTCCACTGGTTTGTTTTCTTTGCTATCCGTACTAAGAAAGTATTTGTATAGATTTCCGTCATCACCACTGATCCCTTTAGCAATAATTTTAAAAATATGACCGCCAAGTTCTTCTGATAGTTCACCTTCCATGGGATTGAAAGGACCAAAAGTATACCACTTTTGATCCCAAGCAGATTCGTTGCCAAACGATTTTGAGTCCAATAAATTACCACTCTCAAATTTCCCGTTTGAACCTGCAGTTTGCGCATTCTTATTATTCCATCCGACTTTACCCCCATAGATTGAAAATCTGACTATTGTATTGAATTCACCTTTCTGTTCATCAAGAGCACCTCCGGTGTCAGGATCAAAAATCCTGAAGTAAAATGGTTCTTTATTAGTTATGGGTATCTTAAAAAAGAAAATCTGACAAAAATCATCATCACCCCATGACTTATCAGCATCCCCCCCGAAAGTAACCAGGTAGGGAATATTTTCATCCTTTGCGGGTACAGGCTGAGATTGACCAGAGATATACGCAGAGCATCCCAGAATACAAACAATTACTTTAAACAAATTTTTACTTTTCATATGATAGTATACTATAACTCTCTTTTGAGATATATTCTTGTGTATCCAAAGCCTTATTATTTAAAATTCATCATTAAAACTGATAAAAAGTAGTTAAATCATTAAATTATTGAAGCTGTTTTGCAGAATAAATTCTTATGGATTTAAATATACAATGGATTTCCGTGTTCTTGCCGTCACCTCTTTTGCCTGATACTCCCAGCTTAACATTATACACTCCTTCCTTATTAAAGGTATGCGCAACATCAGCCCCTGTCATAAAACTTCCATCACCAAAATCCCAGATATATTTATCAATCTGAAATTCCGGCAAATTTGATTTTAAACCACTGAATTTGATTTCTTCCAATACTTCTGAGGTATCTTTAGAAAGGATAAAGGGTTGTTCAAAGTCCTTGATCTCAAATTCCATAGAAGTCTGGTTAAAGAAGGTATTACTTGTGGTTTTATCCACAATGACCAGCTTAGCCCAGTATTTTCCTGCGCCGGGGAAACAATGTTCAACAGAAAGCCCCTTGAGAACTGTTCCGTCGCTGAACTGCCATTGATATTCGACAGGAAGAGAGTCTGCCCCAGAATATTTTTCATCCCAGAACCGGAAGCAATACTGATTCAACTTCAATGTGTCACAATTAAATAATTGGGGAATCTTTGTTTCGAATCTGAAAATATCATCAGACCTGTTTCTGTCAGATGCAAAATATCCCGACGTGAAAGCACTGTCAGTTATAAGACTGAAATCATCAGCGGATGAATTAATTGGTGGATCAAGATCTATAGGAACAGTCCATCCGGTATTTGTGTTGCTGCTCATGAAGATGTCTTTCCTGCCCAGACCTTTATGACCGTCAGAAGCAAAAAACAAGACTCCAGCTGCATTGACAAAAGGATATGCTTCATTGCCATTGGTATTGATTTCTTTGCCAAGATTTTCAGGCTCACTCCAGGTGCTGTCTGAATAACTACATCTGTATAAATCAAAGCCACCAAATCCTCCAGGCTTGTCAGACGCAAAATAGAGATACTTTCCATCCTGACTTAAAAACGGAGTTGTATTCGAATAAGATTCACTATTATATTTAAAGGATTTTATATTCGTCCATTTCCCATTAACATTTTCGGTAAGGAACAAGCCAAGATTAGCGCCATCAGGAATAACCTCTTTTTGTTTTGTTCCAATGTTTATATTTCTTGAATAGACTGCTTTCCTGCCTGTAGAATCAAAAGAAATCGGTCCATCGTTAAATGGAGTGCTAAGATCACGACTGAAAAGTATTGGTCTGGAGTATCGAGCAGTATCGCTTATCTGAACTGCAAAAATTTTGAAAAGACTTTTCTTGTCCTTATTCGTATAAGTAATGAATAACCCGGCATCCTGATTTGAACAGAAGACTAATTTGCTCCCAGTAATTACCGGTGAAAATTCGTCATACCTGTCAGAACTGAAATTGGCTCTTTTAATTGTATAATGCTCCTGTCCCTGCAGCCAATCACCACCAATCAGGAATAAGAGTATAATATATATAGTCACCTTCATTGTCAAAAAATCAGAAGTACCGTGGACTTTTTACATTAACTACATATCTGAAATTATATAGAAGCATAACCTCATGTGATCCTTTCTGATAACTGCTTAACTCAGAAAATTCATACCCATATGAATATGCAATTCTAAGCTGTCTGTTAGCCTGGTACTGAAGAAGAACAGTGAGGTTCCTGTTTGTTCTTAAACTTGTTCCGAGCCATACTTTTTCCCTGAAAATCAAATTGCAGTTCAAATCGAGTTGAGTATTATTTGAGGGATTTGTTTTTAAGAGCATAGAAGGTAGTAATTCAAAGTTGTCAGAGAGGGTGAATATGTAACCGGCCATTAACAGGTAGTTCATTTCTGAAGGATTAAAACTGACCCTGTATTTACCTGCCCCTTCGTCAAATGGATGCTTTAAAAACAAAGGCATTGAAAGACCTGAAAAAAACTTATCAGAATAGTAATATATTCCAAAACTGAATTCGGGTAATAATGCCCTGACACCAGGATTAAGCAACAGCCCATCTCCTGGATCTGTATAACGTAGCATGTTTACATCGGTTGAGAGATCCGTCAGACCGGCAGCCAATCCAAAAGATAACTTGCCTGCACCCATGTCTATCCGATAAGCGTAGTTTAATAAGAAACCGGTTTCTGTACGTGATCCTAACCTGTCATTCATGACCATCAGACCCAAACTTACATGCTTATCTCTCATAGGAGTATGGATAGTGAAAGTGATATCCCGGGGTGCACCTTCAAATCCTACCCACTGGTTTCTTGCATAGAGACCGATGTTAAGTGCTTCCTGACTGCCAGCGTATGCAGGATTAATTGCCAGTCCGTTAAGCAGATACTGATCAATCAATGGTTGTAACTGTGGAAAAGCAGAAACACCTATTGTCCAGAAGATAAATACCGGTATGATCCTTTTTAACATTTTACTACCTTCTTATCTCAATAAATCCCTTTATAATACGACCGTTTGATATCCGTAAAATGTAATAATATGTATCTGGCTGGAGGTCCCGGTTATTTTTATCTTTTCCTTTCCAGTCATTTTTGTAATCGGAGTTTCTGTAAACTTCGCTGCCCCATCTGTTGTAAATCATTATAGAACTTCCGGGGAAAGCCTGCAACCCGGGAAAGATCAGTTCATCATTCAGTCCGTCTTCATTTGGTGTAATTACAGTTGGTGTCACAATGTCACTAACTTCAATTATAACTTCATCAGATGAGACGCAGCTGCCGTTACTTACTTTCCAGATAAATTTATTTTCACCGATAGATAATCCTGTAATCCTGGTTGTTGGAGATAGTATATCATTGATATCTCCTGAACCAGATATCAGAGACCATTCACCTGCACCATATTGAGGAAATACTGCTGCCATTTGGGTTTCAAAGACATACAATAACTTCTGATCAGGGCCTGCATCTGCAATAACATTCTTATCCACATTAATGGATTGAATGGCTTTGTTGCTGCAGCTATTAGAGTAGAAATATTCGAGATTAATAGTACCTGAACCAGTAGCTGATAGTATATTCCCGTTAATAATTCCCGGACCGCTTAATATCGTAAATGTTCCTCCGGATGGATTTCCTGTTAAATTTCTCTGATCGCTGATGCACAATGAACTACTGCTGCTTGAAATATTAACCTGTGGTATAGAATTTACTGTAACTTTCACTATTGGAGATGAATTACTCATGCATCCATTTACGTTTGATGTTTGTGCTGTAAAGTTTCCTGAGTTAGCAACATTTATGCTTTGTACTGTCGCTCCGTTTGACCATAAGTAACCGGTGCCAAAGCTTGATGTTAAAGTTACATTTCCACCATCACAGAATGAAGTTGGACCGTCAGCAGTTATTGTCGGGTCAGACGGCAATGTATTAACCGTTACAATTGTAGCGTCTGATAATGCACTCTGACATCCGTCTGCACTGGTTACCTGCACAGTATAACTTCCTGCTTTTGTAGCATTTATGCTTTGTGTAGAAGCGGCATTTGACCATAAGTAACTTGCCTCTGCACTTGATGTCAAGGTTACACTGCCACCATCACAAAATGTCACCGGACCGCTGGCTGTAATGGTTGGGGCAGATGGAATGGTATTTACTGTTACTACGGTGGCCGGTGATGGTACACTGTGACATCCGCTTACATTGGTTACCTGCACTGTATAACTTCCTGTCGTAGTAACGATTAGATCTGGTGTAGTTGCCCCTGTTGACCATAAATAACTTGTCGCTTCACTTGAGGTTAAGGTTACACTGCCACCGGTACAGAAAGTTATCGGACCGACGGCTGTAATGGTTGGTGTTATCGGTAATGCATTTACTGTTACTAATGTGGTTGATGATGCTGTACTTTGACATCCGTTTGTATTGATAACTCTTACGGTATAACTTCCGGATAATGTGACATTAATACTTGGCGTGGTTGCCCCTGTTGACCATAAATAAGTGTTACCTGCACTTGAGGTTAAGTTAACATTACCACCCTCACAGAAGGTCGTCGGACCGTCAGCTGTAATGGTTGGTGTTCCAGGTAAAGTATTTACGGTT
>Ga0208079_1002031_pt1 | contig 10142 bp, 11 predicted proteins | sample NGESurdeep092012_5_FD_184474 | JGI IMG/M metagenome (GOLD analysis project Ga0208079, IMG submission 184474) | Arctic peat soil microbial communities from Barrow, Alaska - NGEE Surface sample 210-2 deep-092012 (SPAdes) | ecosystem: Environmental > Terrestrial > Soil > Wetlands > Peat ... | reverse complement strand
CCCCTCGAGGTGCACCGTGTAAACCTTGGAGGTGTTCACCTGGAAGATGAGCTCGACGAGCGGCTGCAGGCGCTTGAGCGAGTCGATGTCGGAGGTCGTCTCCTTGGTGATGGCCGTGATGAGGCGGATGACCTTGGTCCAGTCCCCGCTCCAGCGGTTCGACTGGCGCTGCATCTCCTTGAGGAAGAGCTGCTGGCGCTCCATGCGCGTGAAGTCACCCTGCTGGTCGTGACGGTAGCGCACGAAGTCGAGCGCGTCGTGACCGCGGATGAGCTGATAGCCGGGCAAGATATCGATGGACTTGTAGTCGGCGCTCTCCGGGACGTAGTAGCGATGGTCGATGGGGATGTACACGCCGCCCAGGATGTTGACGACGTGCCAGAAGCCGGCGAAGTTGATCTCGACGAAGTGGTTGATGGGCAGGCCCGTGAGCTCGCTGAAGGTCTTGACGGCGAGCGCCGGCCCGCCGTAGGAGTAGGCCGTGTTCATCTTGTCGTAGCCGTGGTCCGGGATCAGCACCCGCAGGTCGCGCGGCACCGAGAGCATCGAGATGCTCTTGGTCTCCGGGTCCAGACGCACGAGGATCTGCGTGTCCGAGCGCCCCAGGTCGCCGGGGATCTTACTCTTGTCGGAGCCGATGAGCAGGATGTTCATGGGCCTGCCCGGAAGCGCGGGGCGCAGCTCCGCCATGGTGTTCTTCACGACGGTCTCCTGCTCCGGGGTGCCATGCGCAATCCCGCTCACCGTGCCGTTCGCCCAGCCGAGCGCCAGACCGGGAGCCGCAAGCGCGGCCACGACCACGGCCACGCCGATGAGCTTGACGGCGAGGTGGCGGCCGAAGGCGAGATAGGCAGTGACGGCCGCGACGATGGCCACCGCGATCATGGGAACGCCGAACATGGCCCAGCCGGGGACTTTGCCCGAGAGCCTCGCCAAGTCGAACGCGGCGCGGGAGTTGCCCAGCATTTCGCGGCCGTAGAACCAGAACAGCGCCGCCGCGACCGCGGCGGCCACGGCGATGGCCGCCCAGATGACGAGGGTGCGGAGCCCGGCACCACGCGCAGCCGGCTCCGGGCGGGCGGCGCGGTGCGAGCGGCCGGGCGCGGCCAACGGCTCCGGCGCCGCGGCGCCGGACACCCTGACAGGTTCGGACTCGCCGGTCTTGTAGACGCGATACTCGCTCATGCTCCTCCGCCGCAGGCGCCCGCTTGGGCGCTGCGCAACGTGTCATCATCGCACGAGCTGAGAGACGGTCGCAGCCCTTCGCCGGTTCGCGCACTCTCGTCCACGCGCGTCACGTCCGCCCCGAGCGCCGCCAGCTTGCCCACGAGATCCTCGTAGCCGCGGTCGATGTGGTGCACGGCGCCGACCTCGGTGACGCCGTCGGCCACCAGGCCCGCCGTGACCAGGGCGGCGCCCCCCCGCAGGTCGGGCGCCTCCACGACCGAGCCGCTCAGAGCGCGCGGCCCCTCGACGACGGCGTGGTGACCGCTGGTGCTGATGCCGGCGCCCAGGCGGTTGAGCTCGTCGACCACCGCGAAGCGGTTCTCGAACACGTTTTCAGTGACGATGGACGTCCCCTCCGCCAGCGAGAGGAGCACCATGGTCTGTGCCTGCAGGTCGGTGGCGAAACCCGGGTGGGGCAGGGTCGAGATATCGATGGGGGTGAGCGGGCCGTCGCGGCGCACGGTGATCGACCGGTCGCCCACCCGCACGTCGACGCCCATGGCCCTCAGTTTGCCGAGGAAGAGCTCGAGGTGCAGGGGGTCGAGGCCCTTCGTGGTGACTTCTCCACCCGTGGCGGCGCCCATAATGAGATACGTGCCCGCCTCGATGCGATCCGCCACGACCTCGTGGTCCACGCCGTGCAGCGTGTGACCGCCCTCGATGCGGATGGTGCTGGCGCCGGCGCCCTCGATCACGGCCCCCATGCCCTGCAGAAACTCGCAGAGATCGACGATCTCGGGCTCTCGCGCAGCGTTCTCGATGACCGTCTCGCCGTCTGTGGCCGTGGCGGCCATGACGAGGTTCTCGGTGGCGCCGACGCTGGGGTAGTCGAGCGGGACGATCGCCCCTTTGAGCTGCGAGCTGTGGATCTTGATGAAGCCGTGGTCGATCGCGATGGTCGCTCCGAGCTTCTCGAGGCCGCGGATGTGAAAGTCGATGCGCCGCGGCCCGATGTTGCAGCCGCCGGGCATGGCGATGGTGGCCTCGCCGAGACGCGCCACCAGAGGGCCCATGACGATGATGCTGGCGCGCATGGCGCGCACGAGCTCGTAGGGCGCGCAGCCGCTCAGTGCGGCGCCGGCGTGCACGCGCAGTTCGTCGCCGGCGTGCTCCACGTCCGCGCCAAGCGCGCGCAACATCGCCACCATGGTGGCGACGTCGGTGATGCGCGGCACGCGGCGGATGATGCAGGGCTCGTCGGTGAGCAGACTGGCGGCGAGCAGCTTGAGCGCCGAGTTCTTGGCGCCCGAGAGCACGACAGTCCCCTCCAAACGGCGGCCGCCGCGCACCCTCAGGCGCGCGTCGTGTGCGATCGGACCGTCCATCAGACGGTCACAAGTATAGCGTGTGCCGGCGGAGAAGGGCGGCGCTCAGCGGGAGCGCCCCGCCACGCGCAGGCGGTTCGCGGCGCGCCTCAGCGCCTGCTCGGCGCGGAAGTAGTCGACTTCGGCCTGCGCGCCGGAGTCGTGACGCTCCTGCAGGCGCTCGCGGGCGCGCCGCTGCGCCTCCTCGGCGCGGCTCACGTCGATCCTCCCGGCAAGCTCGCCGTGGTCGGCCACCACCAGGACCTTGTCGAACAGGACCTGGGCGTAGCCGATGCCGGTGGCGATGTACTCCCAGGTGCCATCGAGCGCACGGATGCGCGTCTCGCCCACGCCCAGGAGCGTGACCAGGGGCTGGTGGCGAGCGAGGATGCCGAGCTCCCCCTCGATGCCGGGCAGCACGACCATGGCGACGTCCTGGGAGTACACCTCGCCGTCCGGAGTGACGACCTCGACGTGCAGTACGCGTTCGTCAGCCACGGGAGCCCTTTCAGCCGGCCTCGTCGCGGCCCGCGAGCTGCCGCGCCTGCTCGGCGGCCTCCTCGATGCCGCCGACCATGAAGAAGGCCTGTTCGGGCAGGTCGTCGCACTTGCCGTCGACGAGGTCCTTGAAGCCGCGCACGGTGTCGGCCAGCGGGACGTACTTGCCGGGGATGCCGGTGAACTGCTCGGCGACGTGGAACGGTTGCGAGAGGAAGCGCTCGATCTTGCGCGCGCGTTGCACGATGACCTTGTCCTCGTCGGAGAGCTCGTCCATGCCGAGGATGGCGATGATGTCCTGCAGCTCCCGGTAGCGCTGCAGGATCTCCTGGACTCGCGTGGCGACCTCGTAGTGCTCGTCGCCCACGGCGTCGCGCGTGAGGATGCGCGAGTTCGAGTCGAGCGGGTCGACGGCCGGGTAGATGCCTTTCTCGACGATGGCGCGCGAGAGCACGGTGGTGGCGTCGAGATGGGCGAAGGTGGCCGCCGGCGCCGGGTCGGTGAGATCGTCGGCCGGCACGTAGATGGCCTGCACCGAGGTGACCGAGCCGCGCTTGGTGGAGGTGATGCGCTCCTGCAGCTCGCCCATCTCGTTGGCCAGGGTGGGCTGGTAGCCCACGGCGCTCGGCATGCGCCCGAGGAGAGCGGAGACCTCGGAGCCCGCCTGCACGAAACGGAAGATGTTGTCGATGAAGAGCAGCACGTCCTGGCCGCCCATCTCGCGGAAGTACTCCGCCACGGTGAGGCCGGCCAGGCCGACGCGCAGACGCGCGCCCGGCGGCTCGTTCATCTGGCCGAAGATGAGCGCCGTCTTGTCGATGACCCCCGACTCCTTCATCTCGAGCCAGAGGTCGTTGCCCTCGCGGGTGCGCTCGCCGACTCCGCAGAACACGGAGAGGCCGCCGTGCTCCGCGGCGATGTTGCGGATGAGCTCCTGCACGATCACGGTCTTGCCCACGCCGGCGCCGCCGAAGAGGCCGATCTTGCCGCCCCTCACGTACGGTGCGATGAGGTCGACGACCTTGATGCCGGTCTCGAAGACCTCGTCCGTCGGGTCGAGCGACTCGAAATCCGGAGCCGGCCGGTGGATCGGCCAGCGCTCGACATCGACAAGCTGTTCGCCGTGGTCGATGGTGTCGCCGATCACGTTGATGAGGCGGCCGAGCGTCTGCTCGCCCACCGGCACCGTCATGGCCACGCCGGTGTCGATGACTTCGACGCCGCGCGCGAGGCCGTCGGTGGAGTCCATGGCGACGGCCCGGACCTTGTCGTCGCCGAGGTGTTGCTGCACTTCGCAGACGACCTGCCTCAGCTGGCCGTCACCGCTGTCGATGCCGACCGTGAGGGCGTTGTAGATGGCCGGGATCTCGTCCGGGAAGCGGACGTCGATGACCGGCCCGATGACCTGGACGACTGTGCCTGTGTTCATTGCCTCAACTCCGCTCTGCGTGTGTGGTGTGCGGCGGCCGCGTGACCCCGGTCACCCGAGAGCCTCGGCGCCGCCCACGACCTCGAGGATCTCTTGCGTGATGGCCGCCTGACGGGCGCGGTTGAGCGCCAGCGTGAGCGACTCGAGCATCTCCTCGGCGCTGTCGCTGGCGTTGCGCATGGCCGTCATCCGCGCTCCCTGCTCGCTCGCGCTCGACTCGAGCAGGGAGCGGTAGACGGCGATCTCCACGTAGGCCGGCAGCAGGCTCTCGAGGATGACGTTGGCTTCGGGCTCGAACAGATAGGTCACGGGCCCGGGGTTCCTGGCCTCGTCGGTGACCGCCTCGCGCGGCACCGGGAGGATGACGTCGTCGAGGAGCGTCTGCTCGATCGGCGACGTGAAGTGGTTGTAGACGAGCCGCACGCGGTCGACCTCGCCGCCCACATACAGGTCGATGAGGTACTTGGCGATCTCCTTGGCGTCGCTGTACTCGGGCCGGTCGCTCAGGCCCTGCCAGCTGCGCTCGAGGCGGCACCCGCGGAAGGTCAGAGTGCCGATGCCCTTGCGGCCCACGGCGATGAGCCGCGTCTCGACGCCGTCCTCGCGCAAGCCGCGCTCGATCTCCATGGCCTTGCGCACCACGTTGGCGTTGAAGGCGCCGGCGAGACCGCGGTCGCCGGTCATGGCGACCAGCGCGACGCTGCGGACCTCGGGGCGCTCCTGCATGAGCGCGTACCGGCGGGTCTCCTCGGAGAAGGTGGCGAGGTCGGTCATCATCTCGATCATGTCGGCGGCGTACGGCCGCAGCGCCTCGATGCGCGCCTGGTTGCGGCGCAGCTTGGCGGCGGCCACCATCTCCATGGCCTTGGTGATCTTGCGCGTGTTGTGGACCGACGCGATGCGCCGGCGGATGTCGCGCAGGCTGGCCACGTCAGGCCTCCGCCTCCTCGAGCGCCAGATCGGCGGCGGCCGACTCGGGCGCGAACGAGTTGTGGTACGCAGTGATGGCCTCGCGCAGCAGCGCCTCGTTCTCGGGCGACAGCACCTTCTCGTCGCGGATGGCCGCGAGCACCTCGGCGTTCTGGCTGCGCAGGTACTCGCGCAGGCCCTCGCAGAAAGCGGCGACGCGAGGCGCCTCGAGGTCGTCGATGTAGCCCTGGTTGCCGGCGAAGATCACCGCCACCTGTTCCTCGACCGGCATGGGGTCGAAGCGCCCCTGGTTGAGGACCTCGATCATGCGCTCGCCGCGGGCGAGCGTCCGCTTGGTGGCCTCGTCGAGGTCGGAGCCGAACTGGGCGAAGGCCTGCAGCTCACGGTACTGGGCGAGGTCGATGCGCAGACGGCCGGCGACCTGCTTCATGGCCTTGATCTGGGCGTTGCCGCCCACCCGGCTCACCGAGATGCCGATGTTCACCGCCGGCCGTACACCGCTGTAGAACAGGTCGCTCTGCAGGAAGATCTGCCCGTCGGTGATGGAGATCACGTTGGTGGGGATGTAGGCGGACACGTCGCCGGCCTGCGTCTCGATGACGGGGATAGCGGTGAGCGACCCGCCGCCGAGCTCGTCGTTGAGCTTGACGGCGCGCTCGAGCAGGCGCGAGTGCAGGTAGAACACGTCGCCGGGGAACGCTTCGCGGCCCGGCGGCCGGCGCAGCAGCAACGACATCTGGCGGTAGGCGTCGGCCTGCTTGGAAAGATCGTCGTAGAAGCAGACGGCGTGGCGGCCGCTGTAGAGAAAGTACTCACCCATGGCCGCGCCCGCATAAGGCGCCAGGAACTTGAGGGGCGCCGAGGCCGAGGCGGTGGCCGCCACGACGATGGTGTACTCCATGGCGCCGTATTCCTCGAGCTTGCGCACGACCTGCATCACCGTGGAGGCCTTCTGGCCGATGGCCACGTAGATGCAGATCTCGTCCTGGCCCTTCTGGTTGATGATGGTGTCGACGATGATCGACGTCTTGCCGGTCTGGCGGTCGCCGATGATGAGCTCGCGCTGGCCGCGGCCGATGGGGATCATCGAGTCGATGGCCTTGAGGCCGGTCTGGAGCGGCTCTTTGACGGGCTGCCGCTCGACCACGCCCGGGGCCTTGAACTCGACCGGGCGGAAGTCGGCGGTCTCGATGGGGCCCTTGTCGTCGAGCGGCCGGCCGAGCGGATCGACCACGCGGCCGACCATGGCTTCGCCGACGGGCACCTGCAGCACGCGGCCGGTGCGCTTGACCAGGTCGCCCTCCTTGATGAGGGTGTCCTCGCCGAGCAGCACGGCGCCCACGTTCTCTTCTTCGAGGTTGAGGGCGAGCCCGGTGACGCCGTGAGGCAGCTCGAGCATCTCCATGGCCATACAATTGCGCAGGCCGTAGATCCGGGCGATGCCGTCGCCGACCTCGAGGACGGTCCCGACCTCGTCGACCTCTACTTCTGCCTGATAGTCCTCGATCTGCGACTTGAGGACCGCGGCGATCTCTTCCGGGCGCAGCTTCACTCCACGTCACCTCTCAGTTCTGCGGTAGCCAGCCGGCGGCGCAGCTGGCGGATGCGGGCTTGCACGCTGCCGTCGACGATCACGTCGCCGACGCGCAGCACGAGGCCACCGATGATGTCCGGGTCGACTCGCGGCGCGAGCTCCACCCGGCGGCCGGCGACCTCCGCGACCCGCGCGGCGATCTTCTCACGGGCGGCCGCGGTGAGCTCCACGGCGGAGGTCACCTCGACCTTGACGAGGTCCGCCTCTGTCGCGGCGAGCGCCTCGTAGGCCTCGCGCAGCTCGGCGACGAGGCCAAAGCGGCCGCGTTCCAGCAGCAGCTGGAGCGTGTTGGCCACCAGCGGCTGGCCCTCGCGCGTGATCTCGACGAGGATCCGCTGCTTCGCGGAGGTGTCGACCCGGGGGTCGGCGAGCACGTCGCGCAGCGACGCCGAGGCCGCAAGGGCGGCGACGAAGTCGCCCAGGTCGCGGCCCACCGGCTCGACCACGCGGGCCTCCCGGGCCGCGTCGAACAGGGCCCGCGCATACACGCGTGCGACGTTTTCTTCGCTCAACGCTAGTTCCCCATCCCCAGCTGATCGACGTTCAGTTCCGCGAGCGCTTCGTCGATGAGGCGCTGCTGGTCGGCGGCGGTGAGGCTGCTGGCGGCGACCTTCTCGGTGGCAAGCGCGGTGAGCTCGGCGATCTGGCCCTTGAGCTCGCGCAGCGCGGCGCGCGTGTCGCGCTCGATCTGCTCGTGAGCCTGGGTGAGCACGCGCTCGGATTGGGCTTTGGCCGCGCCCATGATCTCGGCCTTGGCGTGGTCGCCGGTGGTGCGCGAGCGCTCGAGGATCTCCTCGGCCTCAGTGCGCACCTTGGCGAGCGTGGCCTTGTACTCCTCGAGGAGGCGGTGCGCCTCGGCGCGCGTCTCCTCGGCCACGTCCATGCTCCCCTGGATGCCGGCGCGCCGCTCGTCGATGATCTTCTGCAGCGGCCCGAAGGCGAACTTCCAGAGGATGAACACGGCGATACCGAACGTGATCAGGGTCCACACCATCAGACCCCATTCGGTGTTCAGCACGACGTCCTCCGATCTCCCAGATGGAACGGGTCCGTCACGCGACGAAGATGAGGATGAGGGCGACCACGAAGGCGTAGAGCGCCACTGCCTCGGTCACGCCGATGCCGATGAACATGTTGGTGCGCACGTCGCCCGACACCTCGGGCTGACGGGCGATGGATTCGAGCGCCTTGCCGATCATGATGCCGAGACCCACGCCCGGGCCGATGGCGCCGAGACCCATGGCCAGGCCGGCGCCCAGCAGTTTAGCAGCCGCGTCGTTCATACGATGACCTCCTGAAAGTGAGTGGACCGCCGCTGTGCCACGGTCAGTGATCCTGGTCGAGGGCGCCGCCGATGTACACGGCGGAGAGGATGGCGAAGATGAAGGCCTGGATGACGGCCACGAAGATCTCGAAGAGGTAGATCAGCACCGAGCCGCCCTGCAGGATCACGGCGGCGAGGTAACTCTGAAAGATGAGCGCCATGGCGAAGAAGACGCCGAGGATGGCGTGCCCGGCGAGCATGTTGGCGAAGAGACGGACGGACAGCGAGATGAGGCGGAAGACCTCGCTGACCGCGTGGATCGCGAAGATCACCTGCTTGAGCACCGGCGGCGCGCTGGGCGGCGCCCAGTTCTTGAAGTACCGCACGGCGCCGTTCTTGCGGATGCCGGCGTAGTGGGTGAACACGAACGTGAACAGCGCCAGGGTCACGGTGACGAACAGGTTAGCCGTGGCTGCGTAGAAGGACGGCTGGTGGTGCTCGCCGAGAGGGATCGGCAGCAGGCCGAGGAGGTTGTTGATGAGGACGAAGAAGAAGACGGCGCCCACGTAGGGGAACCAGGTCGCTTTGCCGCTCTTCATCACGGAGCCGACGATGCCGTCGCGAGCGAGCTCGTACAGGGCCTCGACCGCGTACTGGAAGCGGCCGGGGGTGACCTTGAGGCTCCTGGCGATGACGACGGCGAGGACGATGATGATGGCCGTGGCCAGCCACAGATAGATGACGGCCTTGTTGACGGAAAGGTCGAAGGGGCCGATGGCCGGCAGCTTGACGATCGGCTCGAGGTTGAACTCCCCGGCGACGGCAAAATCCTCCTTCATGCCGCCGGGGATGAAGGCGAGAAGACCGAGCGCCACGATGCCCAGCAGGAACCAGAGCCAGATCTTGCGCTTCACGAGGGCGCCCTTGTGTGCCCGGCCCGCCGCGCGAGCGGCGCATACGTGAAGACGCGCACGCCGAGGTAGACGGTGAAGCAGGCGATAAAAGCCAGCGCCGTGGTCGCGAACGCCGCGCGCGCGACCACGCCCACGAGGACGAGGACGGCGAGGGCGACCGCGAGCCGCACAGCCATGCCGCCGACCGCGAGGCCCAGCGCGAGGTCGCGGCGCTCGCGGGCGCGGCGCCACGTGAGGGCCTCCATGGCCCAATACGCGAGGACGAGGCCGGCCCCCAGGGCGGCAGCCCAGACAGGCCGGCCGGCCAGCACGGCGACGGCGACGCAGACCACGGTCGCCGCCACAAGAACCAGGGGTGCTATGGCCTGCCTGTGGATGGGCCCTCTCCTCCTCGCGCGCTCATTTCGTCTCCAGATAGATGGCGTACAGCGACAAGGCGAACCCGGCGAACACGCCGATCACCGTGAACAGTGGAAAGGTCTTCACGAGCCAGTCGATGCCGGCTCCGACGCCGAGGCCCGTGACGACGCCGCCCAGCAGCAGGAAAGCGACCGACTCGGCCGAGGTGGACGAGCCTTTCTTGTCGTCGTCCCGCCTGTCATCTGGTGATTGCAAAGTCGCACTCTGCCTGCCGTTTCGGGGTTCTGCAATGCAGCCATCGTATTCCGCCGAGGCCGCCGGCGGCCTCCCGCGCGAACACCGTCCCCACGCCCCCCGCCACCTTACCTCTTCGCGGCGTCGTCGGCAACGTCGTCGCCCTCGGGGTTGTTGCCCACGCCCGCGGCCAGCGGATCGGGCAGCCCGCGACGCCGCGAGCGGTAGCGGCTGAGCAGCTGCGCCATGTACACCGTGGCGACGACCGCGGCGGCGCCGAGCACGAGCATGGCCGGCAGACTGTTGCGCTGCACCGCGATCGCGAGACCGCTGAGCAGCAGGCACCAGCTGTAGAGCAGCAGGACGCTCTTGCGCTGCGAGAACCCGT
>Ga0208079_1002030_pt1 | contig 10146 bp, 7 predicted proteins | sample NGESurdeep092012_5_FD_184474 | JGI IMG/M metagenome (GOLD analysis project Ga0208079, IMG submission 184474) | Arctic peat soil microbial communities from Barrow, Alaska - NGEE Surface sample 210-2 deep-092012 (SPAdes) | ecosystem: Environmental > Terrestrial > Soil > Wetlands > Peat ... | reverse complement strand
GGTTTCGGTTGCCAAGGAGCAACTGCTCCACTCCCCACCAGCGCACACGGCGTGCTCTTCTGGTTTCGACCTTAGCTGGGCATCCAGTTGAGCCGCCCACGCCTTCGGCTCACCTGTTTGCACGTACCCCAGCATTCCGGCGTCGTCCTGCTCGGCAGCGTACTCACCACCTATGTACATTTGTAGGCCGTCTTTGCCCAAGTACGCGCGAACCGAACGATTTGACGTGAGCCGCTTAGCCTCGAACCGAAAACGCGGCTTTGGTCCGACTTCTATCGCGCGGACCTCAATATCCACTCGAAGGCGCCTCCTGCCGCGGCGTCGTCCGGTATTCTGCGGCGGGTCGTCGAAGACCACCAGGTTCCTCATTCCGCGCGGTGGGGGAATACTGTCGAGAAGTTCCTCCATGGCGCATGCCAACTCACCCGTAATCTCCGTTTCCTCCGCCGTCCTTAGTGATCCCCAATCTAGCTTAAGGTACGCCAAGCCAACCAGCCGATGGCATTTCCGAACAAACGCCTGCCGAAATTCCGGCGCATTGGCAGCAGGACTACCGAGCATTGGTTTCCATAACCGCAGGCTCATCCGGAGTTGGCTGAAGCGTGTCGGCAATGATTCCGCTCGCGTCGGCAAGTGCCTGGCTCTCGGTCCAGTGAATGCGCTGCATGGGCTTGAACAGGTAGGTTCTGTTTTCCTCGTACATTCTTAGATTTCGCTCGAAGTACACCCATTGCGAGCGTTTCTCACGCAAGCGTGCGCGGATCTTCCTAAACTCCAACCCAACTGCGCTATCAGCAGCCTCTACAAGCACGGGCTGTTTGCCCACCGTGCCGCGCACTAATTCCACTTCCGCCATTGCTGAGCTCGATTCATAGATAATCGTGAGCTTGTGACGCGCCGAAATGTCTTCATCGAGAAAACCATCTAGCTCTTCCTGCAACATGAGCCCGTAGGCCCGAAGTTCTTCGGGATGAGGCGGACGAATGGCTGCACGCCCCACCTGACCGTCGACAAGCGCCCTGCGGACATGAACGAGGTCGCGGACAGCGGCCCGCGACGCCTTGTCCAGTTCGAGAGCTTCATTCACAAGTGAATTCAGGTCGTCAAGCAGAGCAGCGCCGCGCCCTTCGGAGTACCACTCGAATTCTCCTTCCTCAACGGCCAGTTGCTCCGTGCGGCGCAAATCATTGAAAAGAGACTCCCACGCTGCCCAGTCCTTTTGATCCGAACGGAATGGAACCGGCAGGCTCTTGAGAGACCGCAGTGTACCCACCTCGCGTTTGATCCCGAGCTGAGGTGTGGTCAGGAACTGATGATAAGTGACGAAATCTGAATTCAGATATAGTGCCAGGGCTTTTAGCAAACCAGCGTGTTCCGGCGTCGAAGCGATCCCGATCTGCCGCGGTGGAACGATGACAAAATCGTCGGTGTAAACGGCAAAGTTCCTGCCGGCACTCACGATGACATGAGGGGGCTCGCAGACACTCATCGGTAAGGTGACACCACCCCTTACGCGCACAAAAGTCCGCTCGACCCGTAGCGGTTGAAGGACGTCAGGCGGAAACCGAAAAAGAAATCGCCTACGTGCCAGCGGCCCAACATTGAGCAGGTTGCGTCCAGCTAGTTCTGCGTGCGCTTCTAAGGCGTCTCCTCCGTCGCTTGCTGCTGCTCGCAGTTGTAGCCCCTCAGAAATGACCAGCAAGCCAGCCGTTTCGAGGTGATCCAACGTGGGGAAGCGCCGCGTGAGTGACGTCAGAATCCGTTTATCTTCAGTAAGACCCCAGAAAGCGAGTTTCCATGGAAGGAAACTGCCGCCGCGAACATCGCGGTAAGGCACGTCCCGGATCTCGCCAGCATTAACGACGATGCTCCAAATTTCCTTCCGGTTCCCGGCGCCGCCCGGATCGTGAACAACCTGATTGGCAACCATCGGAGAGTAAAACTCGATGGACTCTGGGCATGGTCGTGTCGTGCCAGAGTGCGGACACGAGTAGAAGAAGGCGGCAGCAGGCACCCGTGATCGGCCCGCAAACAGAATCTCCGCCAAGTTGGAGAAATTTGCTACCGACCACAGATGCACGCTTTCAAGAAACTTAGCCCGAAACCGCGTCGACTCATACTTAAACAGCGTCATTGCCGGCAGCAGCAGGCCCACCACACCATCGCCTGCTACCAGTTCACAGGCGCGCCAAGCAAATACCTCCGCCACCTGGTTGCCACCGGTCGGACAATCCTTGCGGTGTGCAATCATCCACTCCAATACAGGACGATCCCGATCGTCGATAGAACTCCGTTTGAGTTCTTTCCAGGGCGGATTGCCGACGACCCAGTCATACTGGGTGGCGTATGCTTCTCCTGCCCAAGACACATCTGGGTCAAACGAATTTCCTTCGAAGACGTTCCGGTTCCGCAGCGTCGGGAGTTGAAAATCCGTCTCGCTCAAGTCTGGCGGTGTGACGTAATCGAGCAGCGTCAGCACCAGGCTGAGTTCAGCCACCTGACACGCGTCGGGGTCGCTGTCGATCCCAAACAGGTGGCGTGTTAAGAGACTACTCAGTTCTTCTGGAGTGGGGACGGCGCCATGATGCTGACGGATGCGCGCCTCAATGAGTTTGCGATAGCACTGCACGAGAAACACACCAGACCCGCAGGCGGGATCGAGTACTCGCATGCCCTCCTTAAACGGCTTTCGGCGGTCGAGCGTATCCAAGATGAAGTTTGCCAGCGGCACTGGCGTGTAGTATGCGCCGCGTTCCCGCCCTTCGGAGCGCCCGGGGGTATATTCGGCAGCATGCAGGAACTGTTGATATATGACTGATAGCGTTTCAATCGGTATATAGCCAAAGTCGTAAGCGTCAAAGTCGAGATGCTGTTGGCCTTCCGGCGTATCCCCGCGGAACACGGCCGCTACCTGCTGCAATCGCTCCTCACCGATATCGGTTAGCGCCTGGTCAGAGAGCGGGAATACCGATCCGTTGAGCCATCCGTCAAGGTTGTTCAGCAGCAACTGAAATTGATCGAGGCGCGCCCGTCTGCTCAGAACGTCATCCGGGTTGAGTCCCCACTTCGTCAGCTTGCGATCCGAGAGGATATCGCGGGCTCGCAGGTAATGCAGGTAAACGAATTTCCCGATCAGGGCATGCGCGAGGAGCCGGCTCTGAATTCCATCCGCCATCAGGCGTTGATCGAGACGGTCGAGACTCGACAGCAGTTGCCAATCAACGCGCGCTTCAGGTGTGACCGCGGCGTTCCACTTCTGCCACAGCTCGCCGTCATCGATTGCCCCTGCCCGAAAGGATTCTAGTACCGATGCAACCTCGTTGAACTGAATCGACGCTCGCAGGATGCCGCTCGACGCTTCTGTGCCCTTCGCTTCTCCGCTCGCATCTCGCTTGTACTTAAACCCCGAATACAACCGGACCTCACGTGGGCATCGGACTAATAGAAACGGTACGATGTTCTGGTTCCACACCCGCCGGTGAATGAGGTCTGCCTCGGCGACGGAGCTGGCATCGCAGACATATACGACGGGCGTGTTCGAGCCGGGGGCGGACGAATCCACTCCTTGAAGAGCGTATACCCCTTGGAGCGAGCATCCCTGCTCGGCTTTCCTGTAGAGGTGACCAAAATCACGGTCGAGACGAAGTGCTTCGCCGGTAAGAAAATGCGGCGACTGGTCGTATTCGAGGACTCCGAGCAGATCTGAAAGCTCGATCGTCTCACTCATATACGGACACCGAGGTGGTCGCATGCTGCGTCGACAAGATCTTGTTCCAAACCGAGATACCGCTCTGTAGTCTGAAGTGAGGCATGCCCGAGCGAACGCTGGATCTGTTCTATAGGAGCCAGCCCGCGATGGGCCAGTTTGGCGAACGTCCGCCGCAGATCTTGCGGCGCAACCGGAACGCCGAGAGCCCGGCTGTAACGTTCAACAATCTCGAAGATAGATTGCGGGGTCATGCGATCGCTCACCAAACGACCCGCTTTGTTGATCGCACGAAAAACACGTCCTCCATTAATGCCTGCTGACTCGGTCCACCGGTCAGTTGCCGTTTTCGCCCAGGATGGCATCGGAACCGAACGGACGCGAAGGCATTTCCCGATGAGGTCCACAATCACCCAGCGGCCATCCCGCTGCTGAATATGCTCGATCGAAAGCGCTGCGAGTTCACTACGGCGCAAACCGCAACCAACAAATAGAGCCAGCAGCGCCTGGTCCCGCCGCCCTTTCGCCCTGCTGACATCCGGCAGCCGCAGCAGTTGTTCGGTTTGATCCCGTGTCAACCAGTTCCCTACCCGCACACCGGTCTGGCGCACTCCCCTAACCTTCCCAATTCCCGCTGCCACTTCCGGCGCGAGCAGGCCGACCTCGGCTGCCTCCGCGGCCAGCCTTCGCAAAGCTGCCAATTGCACGTTAATAGTAGAGGCCGCTCGCTTTTGTGTTTCGAGTTCAGCGCGGTATCCCTGGACAACTAATTGGCTGAAGGGGCCGTGCTCCTCCGGACGATGCCAGAGATGGAAGGCGTCGAGGGCGTGTTCATAGGCCCGGCGCGTATGGACTGAAGAAACACCGTTGAGTACCAGTGCTTTCAGGCGGACCCATGGAAAGGCTCCTCGGCGCGCCGCCAATGTCAGAATTGGGGCTGGGTCAGTCATACTGCACTCCCGATCAACGGTGTGCTCAAAGGCATCCGAAGGAACAGAATATCACGTTGTTGCCTGCGAGAAGGAAGATTATCATAGGTTAACAGACTGAACTGCAAACGGAGCCCCAAGCCGAAAACTCGAGGACTGCGCCGACAACGAGGCCCATTCCTGTCGGTAATCCCCATGCCACCAGCGATGGGCCGGCACTCAGAGTCAAGGTGCTGATTCGCAGGCTCTTATGTGTCGTTTGGCGGATAGATCCCGTAAAGTCCCCTCCACGTCAACTGGACGGTCGACGCCCGCACGCAGAACTGCGGCGAAACCTTGACTCTGACGCCCGCGATCTTCATTGCCACCTTCCTGAAGAGTACCGGCGCCTGGAGAGGAAACCTTTTTCAGTCAAGGTTTAGTTCACTGCACGGTTTCATCACATTCGCGGCATCCAAGCTCCTCTTCCTCCCTCCATCTCTTTCGGCCGCGAATCTGATGAAACCTTTATCAGTTGTTTTTCTGCCCTTAACCTACTCCACCCCAAACACTTACCGTCCCCACACCCCTTCCGCCACCCCCTAATTCCATCCATCCCGGTCGTACGATGAAATCAGGGGGGCAACCCTCTCACCGGGCTGGAAGGGCGAACCGGACATGTTTGTCCGGTTTTTTCGCGTTCCGTGCCACTTAACTTTCTTAGTATCAACAAACCGTATCACCCCGGACCGGACAAATCTGTCCGGTTTCGAGGCCCTGGAGTTTCTATGAACGAACCGCAAATCCCCACCGATCCCCGCGCGGGCCTCGACATGGGCCAACGCTGCGCCTTCGCCGCCATCACCCCGAAAACCGGTTAATAAGCACCCGTATCCACGCCGCATCGTTCGTGTGGCGGCCCGTCTGATAGGATGAAAGTTCCCCCTTTCTTTATGGCGCTGCGCTTCTACAACACGTTGTCTCAGCAGGTGGAGGAATTCACCCCGGCGAGCGATAATACCGTCCGCATGTATACCTGCGGACCCACGGTCTACGATTTTGCCCACATCGGCAACTTCCGCACCTTCACGTTCGTGGATCTGCTGCGCAAGTGTCTGCGCGCCAACGGCTTCCAGTTAAACCACGTGATGAACATCACCGACGTCGATGACAAGATCATTCGCAACGCCGTGGCCGCCCGCCAGTCGCTCGCCGAGTACACGAAGGTCTATACGGAAGCCTTCCTGGAAGATTGCGCCGCGCTGCGCCTGGAGCGCCCGGAACGGCTGGCGCCGGCCACCGAACACATCCCCGACATGGTGGCGGCGATCCAGCAATTGGGCGATGGCCAACACACGTACGCCACCGAGGGTTCGGTCTACTTCAAGATCGCCAGCTTTCCGGGGTACGGCAAGCTTTCGCACAACGATTTCAGCGGCAATCTGACCGGCGCCCGAGTGGATGTCGACGAGTATGAGAAGGCCGACGCGCGCGATTTCGCGCTTTGGAAGACGCCCAAGGAGGGCGAGCTCTTCTGGGACTCCGCGATCGGTCCGGGGCGCCCCGGCTGGCACATCGAGTGCTCCGTGATGGCGATCAAGTATCTGGGGGAGACCCTGGATATCCACGCGGGCGGCGTCGACCTGATCTTCCCGCACCACGAAAACGAGATCGCGCAATCGGAATCGCTGACCGGCAAACCGTTTTCGCGCTTCTGGCTCCACGCCGAGTTCCTCATGGTGGAGGGGCAGAAAATGTCCAAGTCGCTGGGCAACTACTTTACGTTGCGCGACCTGGTGGCCAAGGGGCATGCACCCGAATCCATCCGCTACCTGCTGGCCTCGGTGCCGTACCGCAAGGCGCTCAACTTCACGATGGACGGTTTGCGATCCGCCGCGATTTCGATCGACCGCCTACGGAATTTCAAACTGCGCCTGGAGACCGACCGCTGCGCCGAAGGGCTCAACCAGCAACTGTTGGCGCGCACCGCGCAGGCGTCCCAGGCGTTCACCGAGAGTCTCAACGACGATCTCAATACCGCCGAAGCCCTGGCGGCTGTCTTCGAGTTTGTGCGCGATGCCAACAGCGCCATGGATGCGGGCGAGTTCCGCGCCGCCAACGCGCCGGCCGCCCTCGAGTTTCTCGGACTGTTCGATTCCATCTTCGACGTGCTCCAGCCCAGCGCCAAAGCCGGCGGCCTTTCCGATGCCGAGATCGAAGCGCGCGTGGCCGAGCGCACCGCCGCCAAGAAGGCCCGCGACTTCGCGCTCTCCGACCGGATTCGGGACCAGCTTCTGGAGCAGGGCATCATCCTCGAAGACACCAAGAGCGGCGTGCGCTGGAAGAGGAAGTAGCTCTTGAAGATTCACACCAAGGCGGTGCACGCCGGCGATCGCAAGCGCGCCGGCACGCACGTTCCCGTTACCACCCCGATTCACACCGCGACCAGCTACTTCTACGAGTCCATGGAGCAACTCGACCGTGTCTTCGGCGACGCGGAAAAGGGCTATTGCTACGCGCGCTACGACAATCCGTCGGCGGCCGCGCTGGAAGAACTCATGTGCGCGCTGGAATCTGGCGATGCGGCCCTGGCGTGCGCGTCCGGCATGGCGGCGCTGCACACCGCCATCCTCAGCGCGCTCACCGACCGCCGGCGCTCCATCGTGGCGGCCAATGCCATGTACGGCACTACCGTGGGCCTGCTGATGAACGTGTTCGAGCCCTCGGGCGTCAGCGTCCGCTTCGCCGACGTCTGCGATCTCGCTTCCTTGCGCGCGGTGGTGGCCGAGGCCCAGCCGGGCTGCATCGTGATGGAGAGCATTTCCAATCCGCTGCTGCGCGTCGCGGAAATCGATTCTGTCGCCGCCATCGCGAACCAGGCGGGGGCGGCGCTGGTGGTGGACAACACCTTCGCCACGCCGCTGCTCGCTCGGCCGCTGGAATTGGGCGCGCACTTCAGCGTCCACAGCGTGACCAAATATCTGGCCGGCCACGGCGACGTGCTGGGTGGCGTGGTGGTGACCCTCCGCCAGCACGCCGATTCACTGCGCGCGCTGGGCCGCACCATCGGAGGGGTGCTGGGCCCATTTGAATGTTACCTGACGATGCGCGGCATCAAGACGTTCCCGCTGCGCATGGAGCGGCAGTGCGCCAATGCCTGCCACGTGGCGTCCTGGCTGGCCGCGCATCCGCGCGTGGAGCGGGTCTACTTCACCGGCGATCCGCGCCATCCCGATCAGGCCACCATCCGGCGGTTGTTCCCGCCGAACCTGTACGGCGCCATGGTCAGCTTCGAGATCCGGGACGCGGGGCGGGAAGAGGTCTTCCGGTTCATGGACGCGTTGCGGATGATTGTGCGCGCCACCTCCCTGGGAGACGTGCACACCATGATGCTCTATCCGGTGATGAGCTCCCACCGCGAACTCTCCCCGAAGCACCGCCAACGCATGGGCATTCGCGACAACCTGGTGCGGCTCTCGGTGGGTATCGAGGCGCCCGAAGACATCCTCGCCGACCTGGAACAGGCGCTGGCGTTAGGGTAACGGGATCAGCTTCGTCGAGTGGCGCGCCACCAGTTGCCAGCCGTTGGGGCCTTTCAGCCAAACCTGAAGCACGCTGAGATTGAGCGTCGTAGTCGCGCCGTTGGCGGCGTTGTTGACGAATTCGACCGGTCCCTTCACCAGCGCCGTATTCCCGTAGACGCGGACGCTGCTCTCGCCAAACGTGATCGATTGCGTGTTGGGGAGCGCCTTCAGGATGTCGGCCTTGGTCTGGGTTTTGCCGTCCGAATGGCTGTAGGTGAGGTCCGGATGGAGCAGACGGTCGAGCGCCGCCGCGTCCTTCTTCAAAATCGCCTGTTTCCAGGATTCCATTGCCGAAAGCACATCGGCCTTCGGGTCGGCTGCGGAGATCGACACGGCGGCCGCGAATAAGAGAAGCCATTTAACCATAGGCTTCCAGCTTACCCTACCGCACCGTAGCGTAGCCTTTTAGGCTGCCATGACCCCATTCCTGGGGGCATTCTTCTTCCCCCCGCTGCTACAATTTCCCCATGCGGCTCGCCCTTGCCCTCTTCACTCTTCCCCTCTTCGCGCAGACCTACGATCTCGCCATCGCCAACGGGCGCGTGCTCGATCCGGCCACCAACCTCGATGCCGTGCGCCACATCGGTATCCGCGGCGGCAAGATCGCGGCCGTCTCCGTCGCGCCGCTGGCTGCACGGGCGGCGCGCACCACCATCGACGCCAAGGGCCTGGTGGTGGCCCCGGGCTTCATCGACCTGCATTCCCACGGGCAGACTCCGGAGAACTACCGTTTCAAGGCGCGCGACGGCGTCACCACGGCGCTGGAACTCGAAGTCGGCGTCCACCCCGCCGCGGCCTGGTACGCGCAGCGCGAGGGGCGCTCGCTGATCAATTACGGCGCGGCCAGCGGCGAGATCCCGGCGCGCATCGCCGTGATGCACGATAGCGGCACGCTGCTGCCCCGCGACCGCGCGGTGGAGCGCGCCGCCACGCCGGAGGAGTTTCGCCAGATCCTGGACCGCGTCGCCCGCGGCCTCGACGAAGGCGCCCCCGGCATCGGACTCGGCATCGCCTATCTGCCGTATGAATCGCGCGCCGAAGTCCTCAGCCTGTTCCGCCTGGCGGCCGCCCGCAAGGTCCCGCTCTTCGTTCACATGCGCAATGGCGGGCCTCTGGAACCCGGGGTCATCGACGCCCTTCAGGAGATGATCGCCGATGCCGCCGCCACCGGCGCTTCGGTCCACGTGGTACACATCACCAGCATGGGGTTGCGCGAGACGGCGCTCTGCCTGGAGATGATCCAGGGAGCGCGCCAGCGCGGCCTGGACATCACGACCGAGGCCTACCCCTATACCGCGGGCATGACGGATCTGGCGAGCGCCATCTTCGCCGACGGTTGGCAGGCGCGGCAGGGCGGCATCGCGTTCGGCGACCTGCAATGGGCGTTGACCGGCGAGCGCCTCACCGCCGAGAGTTTCGCGCGCTACCGCCAGCAGGGCGGGTTCGTCGCCATACACTCCATCCCGGAGGAAATCGTCCGGCTCGCCCTTTCCAATCCGCTCGTCATGGTGGCCAGCGACGGCTTGCTGGACGAAGGCAAGGGCCACCCGCGCGCCGCCGGTACGTTCGCCCGCGTGCTGGGCCGCTACGTGCGGGAACAGCACTCTCTCAGCCTGATGGACGCAGTCCGCAAGATGACCGCGATGCCCGCCGGCCGCCTGGGGCTCCAGAGCAAGGGACGCATCGCCGTCGGCGCCGACGCGGATCTGGCCATCTTCGACCCCGAACGCGTCACCGACCGCGCCACCTTCGAGAAGCCGGCGCAGTACTCCGATGGCATCCCGTATGTGATGGTCAACGGCACGCTGGTGGTCAACCGCGGCGAACTGGTTCCCGGCGTCGCCCCTGGCCGCGGCATACGCCGCTGACCGCTCCCCTCCGCCCGGCCGCGGCGTGCGGCGCTGACCGCTCCCCTCCGCCTGGCCGCGGCGTGCGGCGCTGACCGCTC
>Ga0208079_1002022_pt1 | contig 10154 bp, 7 predicted proteins | sample NGESurdeep092012_5_FD_184474 | JGI IMG/M metagenome (GOLD analysis project Ga0208079, IMG submission 184474) | Arctic peat soil microbial communities from Barrow, Alaska - NGEE Surface sample 210-2 deep-092012 (SPAdes) | ecosystem: Environmental > Terrestrial > Soil > Wetlands > Peat ... | reverse complement strand
TTCCGTTTCGCCAACCTCCTGGCCACTTTGAAGGACACCTTAGGTCGCGAATGCGTGGTCACGCCGGACTGATGTGACGACTAGCAGGAAATGCTCGAACGTCATTCCCAGATCACGGTACCGGCCCTGACAGAAGAGAAACGCATACAATTCCAGGATTTCGTCGGGAATTATCAGAGACTGGCTCTCGCGACTGGATGCAATCGGAAAATCCCGCAGGTCGCCACCCGCCTTGTACCGGCTTAGAGTTACGGCTGGACGAGCTTTCGAGGGGCTACTATTGACACGCTGAGAGCCTGCGACATTGGTTTGAACCATTGGTCTGACCTCCGTTAACCGCTCGTATATGCCAAACAGGTGCCGGCGGACGCTGATCCGTTGCGACCTGAATGTAAAAGACTCCGGTGCATCGAAAAATTGGATGATGGTTTCAAGAAAAAGGCGAAAAATCCTGGCTTAGCGTACCGGTTGGCGTCGGCCCAGCGTCGGTCTTCGATCGCCTCGCGAACAAACTCACAGCGGACGCGCTCAACGCCTATAGCGACCGGCTGAATAAGGCGACGGCCGTGCTCAATGACGGGTGAGCCGTGGTCCGTATCGCGCCGCGTCGTCGGCATGGAACAAAGCGGGGCTCTGGCGGACAGTTGCCTGGCTGGCGGAGCGGGGCGCCAGCCAGGCGTCATGACGTCATCGGCCACAGTTTGGTTTGTCAATTGAGCGCCACCTGATGCAGGAGCGCTAGATCCTCAAGGAGTTTACCAGCCCCCAGGACCCCCACCTTCAATGGATCATCACTGACGGTGACCGGCAATTTAATCTCGTTGCTGATAAAAACATCGAGATTGCGCAGCAAGGCACCGCCGCCTGCCAACACTATCCCGTTCTCAGCAATGTCCGAAATCAGTTCGGGAGGCGTATGCTCGAGCGCGAGGCGTGTTGCCTCGACAAGCTGGACAAGCGGTCCCACGATGGCTTCGCGGATCTCCTCATCGCTGATTTCGATGGTTTTCGGTTGTCTCGCGGCCACATCCTGGCCTCTAATTTGAACGGTTCGAATTTCAGAATCGGAACTAGCCGAGCCAAGTATGATCTTCACTAGTTCAGCAGTCCGCTCCCCGATCTGGATATTGTGTCGGCGCCTGATCAGCTGGATGATTGCCTCGTCGATCTTGTCGCCCGCAATCCGCAAAGACCGCGAGTACACGACTCCGCCAAGCGAAATGACCGCTATTTCTGTGGTTCCACCGCCAACGTCGATCATCATGTTGCCGACAGGCTGTGCAACCGGCATTCCCGCGCCAATGGCCGCCGCAATGGCCTGGTCTACAAGATAGACTTCTCCGGCGCCGACCGACTTAGCAGACTCCACAACCGCTCGTTTCTCGAGTGCCGTGCTACCGGACGGTACGCAAACTACTATTCGCGGCGCTATTAAGTTCTTGCTCCCGCAAAATTTCCCGACAAAGTGGCGAAGCATCGCATGCGTTGCATCAAAGTCGGAAATGACTCCATCACGAATAGGGCGACTAACCGTGATGGAACTTGGCGTTCGTCCCAACATACTCTTGGCGGCCGCTCCGATAGCCAATATCCGTCGCTCGCCGCTGGAACCTTGGCGAACTGCGACCACCGACGGCTCATCGGACACGACGCCAGCGCCCTTCAAATAAACTAAAGTGTTTGCAGTTCCGAGATCGATTGCTAAGTCCTTGCGGAAACCGCCAAGGATAGACCTGAAAATTGCCATACTCCACCCTCCCCGCCTCATCCCGCTCAGCATCTCAGCAGACGAGCGATAGCTCATTGCTAGTGGGAATATTGCACAAAACTGAACGAAACTGAATGGGCATCAGCCTGTGCCTTATATGGTGTCCCCGGTAAAGCGTTAGCAGCCTCAACTGTGCGAGGCGAGAGGCAAGAATTATCTCTGGAGACACCACCGAACGTTCGCAGTGGCCGCAATGAAGACTCGAAATGTTGCCGACAGAGTGTCTTATTGTTGCATCCGCCAGCCGCCGCCCACATCGGTCGGTTGGTCAGTTAGCCACCGCGCCCGCTGCGAGGCCAAGAACACAACAATCCGCCAGTGTCAGCGATTGGCGATTCATGCTGGAATCGATCGACCAGTGGCGTGCAGAGGCGGAGTCTCTTGGACTCGCTCCCGCCAGCAGAACAGGCCAGGCACAACCTGAGAAAACTCCCTGAGCAGAGCGGCGCGGCGCGCGTCGCTCAATTCCGGGAGTAACGGCGCGGGTTTCGCACCTCGGGTTGAGTTATTCGGCACGCGCCGCCGTGGCGTTGAAATCCTCATGTGCGCGCGATCTCTCTCGTCGTCTCGAAATACAATGCAAAATCTCCCGCTGAAAGGACCGCTCTCGCTGGAAGATCCTGAGCTTTCAATCACCTGCGTTCCATGCCCTGTCGGGCGATGGACCGCCTGGTAAAGTTTTACGCCCAACACGCTCGAACGATGCGTCGAGAATAGCGCCAGTCCAAACGGAGCGACAAGTCCACGAACTGTCGCTTCAGCCCAAGTTGCCGCTCTTACTTTCAACCTGCAGCCCCCTTGGGAAGACTTATTCAAACAGCTTTTCTGGAACTATTATCTCGAGCGGATAAACCCCGACTCGTTCCACGGCGCTCAAGCCTGGCGTGCACTGGTTCCATTGCGGTTGAAGTTGGCATCGAGGTTTGCGATACCGCAACTGCCGCTGGTCGTTGCCTATACGGAAGGTTTCTTCTATCCGCACGGAGTTGCGTTCGGCGTTACCGTCGAGCTCATGAAGCGGCGGGCACCAGCTATCGGCCGTGAGGCGCTCGCAGGGAATTTTCAGGGCGGAGCAGGGAAATTCATCTGGCGCGCGGCACGGCGCGAAACTCCTGTGCTTTCGGGGTGGATGGAGTTTTGAGGAGGCACAGGGCCTCGCAAAACCCGGCCGACAGCTTCAAACACGTCGTGCCGCCCACTTCAGCGGCGATGGCCGCAACCAGAAGGAGCTAAGTCTGCATCGTCTCTGCCCCGAGTCAAAACGTCGTTGGGGGTCTAGGACCTGGTTGTCAACTCACATCCCGGATGTAGCTCGCCGCATCTCTCCGACCGAGACTTGCTTGGCCGAACGGCCCAGCAGGTGCTTGGCCAGCCGCCGGCCGAGCGCGAGCAGCGCGAAGGTCGGGGGCAGGCCCCACGCCTCGGGGATGACCGAACAATCGCACACGTACAGGTTGTCGTAGGCGGTCTTGAGGTTGGCATCGACGACGTCGCCCATGCGCGCCGAGCCCCCGGATGCACAGCGGTGATCCCGTACCGAAATACGTGTTTGGCTCCCGATTTCTTGAGGATCGTTTCGGCGCGCGCGGCGCCGTGCTCGAGCTTGCCGATGTCTTCGCGGGAGAAGGTCCGGCGGACTCGGCCGTCGGCGGTGATCCGGCCGCCCAACTCGTCCTTGGCCTTCACCATGATGCTCAGCGTTCCGGGATGCGCGAGGATACGGTCGAACCGCAGCGCCAGGGCGGTGAAAGCACCGTAGATGAACCACAGCTGGGTCAGATCGGTCAGCATGTAACCGTCGTGCGGCAGGTGCACTCCGGTGGACATCGCGGCTTCCGTCTTGCCGGAGATGTCGTCGACCACGCCGTTGACGATGACAAGCGGATCGCAGAAGAAGCCGTTGCCGGCCGTCGATATCCCGCTTGCGGCGAGGATGACCGCCGAACCGATGCCACCGGCCGAGAGGACGATCGTGCCGGCGCGAGCCGTCTTCGCGCTGCCGCCTTCGTTGAACTCGACTCCGACGGCTCTGTCCCGCTCGAAGATCACCCGGCGGACCCGGGCTCCGGTCTTCACAACGGCGCCGTTCTCTTCGCGGAGCGGGATACGCGCGTTCCACCTTGCCTCGTGCGGTACGCCCGTTTCGCAACGTTCGGCGTAGACGAACTTGTCGAGCTTCTCCCACGCGTAGCCCAGGTCGCGTGCGCTGGCCATGATCCTTTTCGCCCGCGGGCCGATGGCCCGATCGGGAAGTTGGCAGATTGGAAGTTCGCGCCGGACCTCCTCGACCTCCGCCGACAGGTCGACGCCGTGCGAACGGAACATCTCCAGCGGCGGATCGAAAGCGGTCGCGTAGTAGAGCATCGACGTTCCCCCGAGCGTAAAGCCCCTGATCACGGGGATGCCCTGGCCGACGAAGCTGGTCCGCGTGGCTCGAAGCTGGCTCGCGAAGGAGTAGTCGACCCGAGCGTCGCTACCCGCCTCGAGAACCAGCACCCTCCTCTTCTCGAGGCTCAGTGACCGCGCCACAGTCGCGCCACTCGGGCCGCTGCCAACGATGATCGTGTCGAACTCGGCGCGATCGATGCTTGCCCTCGGACTCCTTCTCCGTAGAGAAACGTCAATTGCCGCTCGTCAGATCGCCTTCTGGATGTCCACGCGCACGCCCCGGTCGATCGGGACAGGCTGCCAGAGCAACGGGCGATAGCGCAGGTGGCCGTAACCGCCGGCGAGATTCAGCCACTTGACCATCCCCGTTTCCAGATGCGCGAAGTCCTTCCATCCCGGGTACAGATACGGCTCGAATCCAGAATACAAGACCACTTGACCCGGTCTCACCGCCGGCGTCACGCGCGCCTGTATGACCATCGTTGCGTCGTCGTTGAAGATGCGAATGTCCTGCCCGTTCTCGATGCCGCGGGCCAAGGCGTCGCCGTCGTTGATGTGAGCAACCGGCTTGCCGCGGCCCGTCGCGAGCATCGTGCGGTCGGTGCTGTGCATGCCGTTGACGCCCGCGCGCGGATGACCGCTGGTGACCACGAAGGGGTGATCGCCGCCGAGGGCCGGCGCCTCCTTGTGCATCGGCAGTTCTTCGCCTGCCTCCAGGAACCACTCATGGTCGATGTAAAATTGAGCGCGGCGAGTGAGGGTGGGAAAGGGCTCCTTCTTCTCGGTCTGCCAGCGGAACGGAGCAAAGGTCTCGTCCGGGCGCACGTCGGAAGCTTCCGCCAGCGATGTCGCCGCGGTGCCCAAGCCGGTGAACCGCACCCAGCCCGTCTCCCGCAGCGTCGCCAGCGTGGTGCCCGGCGGAAGCGTCCCCATCACGGCCGAGTCGCGGACCGCCTCGTCCAAGATCGCATCGTCGTCCGCCAGGGCGCCATTCAGCGTCAGGTCCTCGTAGAACGTATCCATCCGAACCGATCGGCCATCCTCCCCCTTCACTTCCAAGATCCCGCGGGCCTTGGCGCGTTCGGAGAGCTTGCGAGCGATCAACAGGGTGACCTGGTACTCGGAGAGGGATTCCCCTTGCGGTTCGACGGCCTTATCCGCCAGCGCGAGGTACATCATGTCGTGCACCGAGTAGTTGAAGTTCGTCTTCTCGTGATGTTGCGCCACGGGCAGGACGAAGTCCGAGTAGAGCGCGGTGGTCGAGAGACGAAAGTCGAGCGTGACGATCATGTGGAGCGTCGGCCACAGGTGCTCGAGAAGCATCCGCTGGCCGCCTCGCTGCATGCGCAGCGGATTCCCCCCGATGTTGAAGAGAACACGGTGCGGCTTCTCCACGGTCGGATGGTCTTGGCCCTTCCACCAGCCCTTCTCCAGCGCCTCGTTGACGTAGTCGTCGAAGCGGCGCTTCATGCAGGGATCGTTGTGGGAGGGGTTGTTATAGACTTCGCGGTAGCCACACTGATTATACCAGAAAAAGAAGGGCGAGGTCGCGCCGAGGTTCAAGCCTCCCTCGGAGGCGCTCTGTGCCAGCAGGATTTCTCGAGTGAGCGTGGGATCTTCGGCCAGCGCCGCCTGGATTCTCTGCTCCTCGGCGCGAAACATCTCTTCGGTGACCTGCTGACCCGCTCGTGGCTTCATTGACTGGAGGTAGGGCCCATCGAACATGCCTGCTCCGATGCCGCGAATGCCGCTGCCCTTTTTCCCCCAGTTGCCGGTGAGAGCGATGACCAGACACATCGACCGCTCCATCAGGTCGCCGTGATACGACTTGCCGGTCGTCCAGCCGGTAATGATGCGCGTACGCTTGCTCGCCACCTTACGTGCCAGCTGACGAATCCTCTCGGGATGGACGCCGCAGATGACCGACGCGTCTTCTGGTGCGTACGGCTCGAGCCGGCGCCGCAGCAGCACGAATGCCGGCACCACCTCGACTTCGGCGCCGTCCTTCAGCGTAGCGCGATACGTGCCGTCCAGCGCCGGCTCAAGCCCGCCAAGATCGAGCGTCCGCGGCGCCTCGGCGATCCGCCGGCTGCGGGTGTCGAAGAGATGGAACACCTCGTCGGATCCGCCCTCGCGGACGTCGCACTGCCGCAGGAAGCGGCTGGTATCCGTGCGCACCAGCAGACCGAGGTCGGTCTGTTCGCGCACAAACGGCTCGTTGACCAGTCCCTCGTCGATGAGGACGCGGCACATCGCCAGGGCGAGCGCGGCGTCGGAACCGATCCGGACGGGCACGTACTGATCGCCGTGAATCGCCGAGGGGCTGTAATCGGGCGCGATCGTGACGACTTCGGCGCCATGGTAGCGCGCCTCGGTGATGTAGTGGAACGTAGAGATGTTGCTTTGAGCTGGATTGTTGGCCCAGATCAGCACCAACTCGGAGTGAAACCAATCGTCGTGACTGGAGCACGAGCCGTAGCGTCCGAAGGTGATGAACAGCCCGGGGGCAATGTCACTGACCTCGGCAAGGACGTCCGAGACCGTGGCCCCAAGACGCAAAAAGATGTTGTTGGCGAGGGCGATCGTCTGAATGCCCCCCTCGGTCGTGCCCGGACGCAGGATTGACCGGGGCCCCGATTCCTCTATGGCGTCGAGCATCGCGTCGGCGATTTCGGTCGTCGCCGCGTCCCAGGAGACGCGCTCCCAGCGGCCTTCGCCGCGCTCGCCGGCGCGGCGCATTGGATAGGTCACGCGATCCCTTCCGTTGAGCATCCGGCTCCACGCAGCTCCCTTCTGGCAGCCGGTGGGGTTCATGTCGGGGACTCCGGGCTCGATCGTCGTGAAGGTTGCCGCTGGTTCCTCGCGGACGATACGGCCGTCCCGGACGAAGACGCGGTAGGGGCAGTTGGCCGGATAGCAGTCGACGCAGTGCGTGCCCCACGTCACTGTGTCCCACTTCCACTTGTCTCTATACGCGTCTGCCCAGGTCCTGCTCATCCGATCGATCGCTGCGTCTTGGGCATGGCTCATGGACGGTCTCCTTTCGTGGGTTCGCTGGTCCAATCGATGTCGGCTGGATCGCGGTGGAGGTGGCCGAGGGCGTCCTTCCAGTGGTACAGAATGAGGGTGTCCAGGAGTTCCGACGAGTCGCCGCGCCGCCGTTTCTCGAGCTGCGCCTTCAGGGTCGTGAGCGCCCCGTGGACGGCGGGACCGAACAGCGACTCCAGGTAGGCCGGCGGAATGCGCTCGCCGGTCTCGTCCAGGCCACCGTCCGCGCGCAACGGCGCGGGCGCCAGCGGCGGCACATAGTAGACGTTGGACTCCACGCCGAACTCGGGATGCAGCGGGAGCGCCACGTTCCACTGGCGCACGAGCTTGTGGACGGCTGAGCTTTCGTCGTCGAGAAACCCGATGAACGCCGCCCGCCCCGGGCACTGTCGCACGCATGCCGGGGCAACGCCGTGGTCGATACGCGGAAAACACCCGATGCACTTCTGGGAGACCCCGCGCAGCGCGTTGAAGTCGATCTTCTTGTACGGACACGCCTCGATACAGGAGCCATCGCCGTGGCAGCGCGCTTCGTCGATGAGGACGATCCCGTCATCCTCGCGCTTGAAGATTGCGTCGTGCGGACAAGCTTCGACACAGGCCGGTCGGGTGCAGTGCGCACACAGACGCGGCAAGTAGAAGAAGTAGGAGTTGGGATACTGGCCGCCGCCCTCGTCCTCGTCCCAGTTCATTCCCCAGCTGGAATTTCCGCTGATCGCGTGCAGGTGGGCGTCGCGGCCGCGGCCACCCTTGAGCACTTCGTCGTAATTGAAATCCCAGCCGCCACCGATTTCTTCCGCAGTTGGCCGGCGGCCGAGCTGCCGGCGGCCATCAACGTACCCCCCACCCATCGTTTCCCAGTCGCGGGGCATGCCGCGCCCGGGCTGCGTGTTGACCGTCATCCACCACATCGACTCGGTACCCGGATCCTCCCCGGGCCAGAGCACCTTGCAGGCTACCGAACAGGTCTGGCACCCGATGCACTTGTTGAGATCGAAGACCCACGCGAGCTGCCGCTTCGACTGCGTCAAGGTTCCCATCGCTTTGTCTCCTTCCCGAGATTCTCCGTGACGGTGGCACATTAGATCAGGAGATACGCAGCATGAATGGTGTACCCGGACAGAGATCTGATATTTTCAGCCAACGGTGGCGAATTGATGCGCAATTGGAGGGTTCGCGGGATCGCAAGCGTCCAGTTGCTCGTGAGCTTGGGTGCTGAGCGCGGGGTCTTGGCAAGCGATTGTCTGCGCGGTTCGGCAATCGCGGTCGACAGCCTCGAGGACCCGTTCTTCGAGGTCGAGGCGAGCCAGGAACTCACGGTCGTGCGCAACCTCCTGCACCACCTCGCGCACGTCCCGGGCATCGGACTCGAAGCTGGGCGGCGATACCGGCTCACGGGCTACGGAATCCTGGGCTACGCGCTCCTCAGCAGCGGCTCCCTGCGCAGTGCGATCGATTTCGCGGTTCGCTACCTCGATCTCACCTTTGCCTTCAATCGCTACCAAACCGAGAAGCTGGCCGAGGGGCTCCGGATCGTGTTGGACGATCGTGACGTTCCCGAAGATTGCCGGCAGTTCCTCGTCGAGCGCGATGCTGCAGCGACTGTGGCCCTCTCGCGTCAGCTGTTGCTGAAACCGTTTCCGCTCCACCGGGCAACCTTCCGCTTCGAACGACCATCGTACGCTGCGCGTTTCAAGGAGTTCTTTCTGGGCCCCGTTTTCTTCGGAGGGCCCATTCACGAGATGGTGATCAGCAACGAGTGGGTGGACCAGCCGCTTCCGCAAGCCGACGAGCGGACAGCGCGGCTGTGCGAGGAGCAGTGCAGAGAGCTGCTCGATCGGCGGCGCGTGCGGGCGCGCATGTCGGAGCGAGTCCGTCAACATCTCCTGCGGCCACGGGGCGCCGCCCAGATGGAAGGGCTCGCAGCGGAGCTGGGAATGGCACCGCGCACTCTCCATCGGCACCTCGCCGCCGAAGGAACCTCGTTCCGGCAGCTCTTGGACGAGGTGCGTCAGGCCCTGGCTGAGGAGATGCTCGCACACCGGATGACGGTGGATGAGGTTGCCGAGCGCCTCGGTTACTCCGAGGCGTCGAGCTTCGCCCACGCATTCAAACGCTGGAAGGGCATCTCCCCCAGGACGTATCGCGGGCAGACCGCCGACGCGTCGCGGCCGCGGCCACCCTTCAGCACTTCGTCGTAATTGAAATCCCAGCCGCCACCGGGATGGTGTGCACTTTTCCTTGCCAGCGACGAAGCTTCGTTCGTCACCGGCTCCGAACTTGTGGTGGACGGCGGCTACACTGCGCAATAGACGACGCAGGCGCGATGCTCGCCCCTATCTACAACTGGTTCACCGAGGGCTTCGACACCGCCGACCTGAGGGACGCCAGGGTGCTGATTGATAAGTCGCGCGTTTAACTTAAGGGCGGAATTCCGGTTTACATGAGGGCACCATGAGTGAATTCAAAGGCCAGTGTATGTGTGGCGCGTTGCGCTTCGTGGCTGCAGCGCCTTCGCTCTGGTGCGCCCACTGCCATCGCCGATTCTGCCGGCAGGCACACGGAGCCGCCTTCGTGACCTGGGTGGCATTTCCGCAAGCCAGCGTGCGCATCATCGCCGCCGGCGCGCTCCTCGGGGTGAATAGGGGACGCTCAGGAGCGCCAGCGCGCGGAACACGTCGGGGCGCAACAGTGCGGAGTTTGCCGCGATCGGCGCGCCCCAGTCGTGGCCGACAATAGTCGCGCTCTTCTCACCGAGCGCCTCGACCACGCCCAAGTTGTCGGCGACATGCTTCGTCATCCGGTACTCGTCAATCCCCGCTGGCGCCGACGAGCGACCGTAACCGCGCACATCGATCGCCGCCGCGCGGTAGCCCGCATCAGCGAGCGCATGAAGCTGATGCCGCCACGAGTACCACGATTCGGGAAAGCCGTGGACCATCAGAACGAG
>Ga0208079_1002021_pt1 | contig 10155 bp, 10 predicted proteins | sample NGESurdeep092012_5_FD_184474 | JGI IMG/M metagenome (GOLD analysis project Ga0208079, IMG submission 184474) | Arctic peat soil microbial communities from Barrow, Alaska - NGEE Surface sample 210-2 deep-092012 (SPAdes) | ecosystem: Environmental > Terrestrial > Soil > Wetlands > Peat ... | reverse complement strand
ACTGGCAACTTCTACGACGGCCTGGTGTTCCACCGGGTCATCGACGGCTTCATGATCCAGGGGGGCTGCCCGCGTGGTGACGGGCGTGGCGGCCCTGGCTACACGTTCGCGGACGAGTTCCACCCGGATCTGACCTTCAACCGTCCGTACCTCCTGGCGATGGCGAACTCTGGCCCCGGCACGAACGGCTCGCAGTTCTTCATCACCGGGGGACCGACGCCACACCTCAACCGGAAGCACACGATCTTCGGCGAGGTCACTGACCCGGCGAGCCAGAAGGTCGTCGACGCCATCTCCACCACGCCGACCGATCGCAGCGACCGTCCCAAGGACGCCGTCGTCATCGAATCGGTCACCGTGGCCTGACAGCCTGACCGTGTGGAGGCCGCCCTTCGGGGCGGCCTTCGTGCGTTCCAGCTCGTGCGACCGCGAGCGGTCAGTCGCCGAGCGAGAAGGCAGCCTCGAGATCGTGGCGGGAGTAGGCCCTGAACGCGATGTGCGTCTCGGTGCTCTTGACGCCGTCCACCTTGTTGAGCCGATCGGCGACCACGTCGGCGATCTCGTCGTGCGAGCGGACCCGGACGAGCGCGATGAGATCGATGCGCCCGGTCACCGAGTAGACCTCGCTCACTCCCTCGATGGCGGCGATCGCCGCGGCGACCTCCGGGATCCGGTCCACGGCGGCTTCCACGAAAACAATCGCAGTGATCATGACCGCATCCTAAGGAGACATCGCTGCCTCCCGCTGCTCGAGGTCGTACTCGAGTCGCACCTCCACGACCGAGGTGTCGTCGGACAGCTGCGGCGGAAGCCGTGTCAGCCGGTGGCCGAGGTGCAGAGGCCATGACCAGTCCCCGTCGATCTCGATGATCCGTACGCCCTCGGACTCGAGCCAGTCGGCGATGCGCTCGGTCTCCTCGATGGTGGCGGCCGGAAGGGGAGGTAGCGGCGGAGCCACCGATTGGGCGCTGGCCGCGGCAGCCTCCGCCACCGCGCGGGCGTTCTCTCCCCGACCCGAGAGCGCTGCCGCAGCCAACCGTCCGTACCGCACCACGTGGATCTCCCACCCATCGCCGCCGGGGCGCGCGGCGAGGACCTGAGGGCAGGCGGCCAGGGCCCGTACGCGATGGGAGCGGCGGCTGCCGTAGTGGAAGGACTCGAGTCGTCGATGCACGGTCGCCGCTTCCTCGAACCGCTGCTCCACGACGAGTCTCGAGAGCCGTTTCTCTGCGGCGCTGACCACCTCTCGTACGTCGCCGTCGAAGATGGCGTGCGCCAGGTCGACGACAGCCGTGTACGCAACGGCGCCGGCGCCCAGCTCGCACGGCGCGCAGCAGTGCCCGAGCTCGGCGACCGCGCAGGCCGACCGGGCAGTGCGTAGGGAAAGGCGAACGGTGCACCGGCGCATCGCGCACGCGTCGTACAGCGCCAGGAGCGCCTCCTCTGCACTCGCCCGCTGACGGAAGGGGCCGAGGTAGCCGGCCCCGTCATCGAGCACCCGCGCGACGAGCGAGAACCTCGGGAAGGGCTCGGTGGTGAGCTTGATCCACGAGCCGCGCTCGGGGAACTTGCTGCGCCGGTTGTACCGCGGGCTGTGCGCGGCGATGAGGCGCAGTTCGAGCACCTGCGCCTCGAGCTGCGTTCGGCAGACGGTGGTCTCGACACCGGTGGCCAGCCGCACCATCTCGTCGATGCGTGGCCGGGTCTCGGCCGCGGTGAAGTAGGTGCGCACGCGGTTCTTGAGGTTCTTCGACGTGCCGACGTAGAGCACCTCTTTCCGGGGGCCTTCATCGTCGGTCGACTCAGCGACGAAGCAGTACACACCGGGCTTCTCCGGGACGCCCTGAGCCCACGTGCGGCGAGCGCGGCGGGCCGGGTGGACGCGACGGGTGCACTCGAGCAGGTCCTCCAGGGTGTGGACGCCGAGGTTTCCGACACGTTCGATGAGCGCGTGCAGGACGTCGACCGTGGCTCTGGCGTCGGCGAGCGCTCGATGGTTCGGCTCGACGGTGGCGTGGAAATGGCGCGCCAGGGTGGCGAGCCGGTGGTTCGGCACCTCGTCGCGCAGCATGACGCTTCGCGCGAGACCCACGGTGTCGACGACCGGCGGCATCGGCCACGGATAGCCGAGCTCGGCACAGGCCCGCTTGAGGAAGCCGACGTCGAAACGGGCGTTGTGGGCGACGATCACGCAGCCGTGGGCGAACTCAAGGAACTGCGGCAGCACGTCTGCGAGTCGCGGCGCGCCCGCGACCATCGAGTCGGTGATGCCGGTCAGCACCGCGATGGCCGCCGGGATGTGTGTGTAGGGGTTGACGAGCGTGGACAGCTCACCGGTGACCTCGCCGCCACGTACCCGCACGGCGCCGAACTCCGTGATCCGGCTGTCCTCGGCGCCGCCCGTGGTCTCGAGATCGACCACGCAGAACGCCACCTCGGACAGGTGGGTCCCGGCCTCCACCAGGAGGGGTTGGCTCGTCATGGTGGTGACGCTACGAGCGAGGTCTGACAGTTCGTCGATGAGAACTGTCAGACGTCGATGTCAGCCTGGCTCTATGACCAGATTGAGCATTGACTGTGATCGTTGCGCTGTACGAGGGCTCGCATGCTCCGACTGCATCGTCTCCGCGCTGCTCGGGGTCCCCGAGGACGAGCTGACGTTCGATGACGCCGAGCAGGCGGCCATCGGGGCGCTGGCGGCATCCGGGATGGTGCCGCCGCTGCGGCTCGTCCCGAAGCCGTCCGCCACCCCGAATCCGGGGGACCGCAAGGAGGGCTATCGGCTATACGGCTGAGAAACGGGGCTCGGCGTCTCAGCATACGATCGGCTACGTTTTTGGTGTTCCCCCTAGCGGGACGGGGGATTTGGCCGCCTGCTTCAGGAAATCCGTGAAGAACCTCACGCCGGACTTGGCAACTCTGAGGAAGTCGTTTAGATTTTTCTCAGACTTGGGGCCAACAACTGGAGGTAAGTGCGTGCGTGGACTACTGCGGAAGGTGGGGCTGAGCCTGGTGGCTCTGGCCCTGGCTGGGGCATATGTTCTCTCCGGCGGCGACGTCGCGCACGCTGATCCCACCACTGTTGACGGCGCGCGCGCCCAGCTGGCCCAGCTGGAGCAGCAGCAGTCGGAGCTCGACGCGAAGTACACCGAGGTGCAGGTCAAGCTCCAGGACAGCCAGAAGACACTGGACGAGGCGCGCAGCGACGCCGCGGCGCAGCAGACCAAGGTGACGACGCTCAAGACGCAGGTCAGCCAGATCGCCCTCCAGCAGTACCGCTCGAGTGGTCTCGACACCACCACCCAGCTCTTGGTCACCGATGACGTGCAGGGCTTCCTCAACGGCCTCTCGACGATCAAGAAGGCCAACGACAACACCGCGTCGCTGCTCCAGGACTACCAGAGCGCGCAGGCCGACCTCGCCGATCTCCAGCGCTCCACGGAGGCGGAGACGCAGCAGATCGCCGTGCAGGAAGCCTCGCTCGCCGACCTCAAGAAGCAGTCCGACGACAAGGTCAATGCCGCGCAGGCGTTGCTCGACAAGCTGACTGCAGCGCAGCGCCAGCAGCTTGCGGCCCAGCAGGCGGCTACGAACCAGCAGGCGGCCACGGCGACTGACATCTCCCGCAGCGCCGTTCGGACGGCGATCGCCGTCGGTCCTGGCGGTAGCGCTCGTGCGATCGCCGCCCTGAACTTCGCCCTTGCCCAGGTGGGCAAGTCCTACGTACGTGGCGGCACCGGCCCGAACTCGTACGACTGCTCGGGTCTGACGATGACAGCCTTCGCCCAGGCCGGGGTTGGCCTGCCCCGCACCTCACAGGCACAGTTCGGCGTGGGCACCCCGGTGGGCCTGTCCCAGTTGGCGCCTGGCGACCTCGTGTTCTACTACTCCGGCATCAGCCACGTCGGCATCTACATCGGCAACGGCATGATCGTCCACGCGGCCAACCCGCGCAGTGGCGTCCAGACCGCTCCGGTGACCTCGATGCCGTTCATGGGTGGCCGTCGCGTCGCCTGATCTGAGGTCTCGAGGGAGATGACGACGCTCGTCGTCACGAACGACTTCCCTCCCCGCGTCGGCGGTATCGAGACATTCGTTCGCCACGTCTGTGGCTTCCTCGACGACCGTGTGGTCGTGCTCACCCGTACAGAGCGCGACGAGTCCGCCACCCGCACGTACGACGCGAGTCTCCCGTTCCCCGTCCATCGGCTGCCGGGTCCGTTGCTGCCCACGGCGTCGGTCGCGCGCCGGGCGGGGGCGCTGCTCCGTGAGTACGGTGCCGAGCAGGTCGTCTTCGGCGCCGCGGCGCCGCTCGGCCTCCTCGCGAGCCCGCTCCGTACGGCTGGAGCTCACAGAATCCTCGCGCTCACCCACGGCCACGAGGTGTGGTGGTCGCGCGTACCCGGCGCGCGGCAGGCGCTGCGCCGCATCGGGCACGACGTGGACGCCCTCGGTGTCATCTCCGCCTACACGTCCGCCAGCATCGAGCGCGCCCTCGCACCGGCCGACCGGACGAAGCTCATCCTGCTGCCGCCTCCGGTCGACCTCGAGGTCTTCTCACCGGCGGCTGCCCAGCCCGACCGTACGGTCATGGCTGCCTCGCGGTTCGTACGCCAGAAGGGCCTCGACCGGCTCCTTGTCGCGTGGCCACTCGTGACAGCCGTCGTCCCGGACAGCCGGCTGCTCATCGTCGGGGACGGACCTCAGGCGTCGACGTTGCGGCGGCGAGCCGCGGGCATGGTGGGTGTCGAGATCCGTCCACCCGTCAGTCACGACGCGATGCCGGACCTGCTGCGGAAGGCGTCCGTGTTCGTCTCGCCTGTACGGACAAGGCTCAGCGGGCTGTACGCCGAGGGGCTCGGGCTCGTCGCGTGCGAGGCGGCGGCCTGCGGCGTGCCCGTCGTGGTCGGGGACTCGGGTGGTGCGCCGGAGACGGTCATCGATCAGGTCACGGGGAGCCTCGTCGACGTGGGCGATCCCGACGCGCTCGCTGCTGCCCTCGTCTACTGGCTCTCGCACCCCGCCGAGGCACGGGCTGCCGGCGTAGCAGGGCGTGCTCACGTCGCCGAGCTCGTGGGGGCCGACCACGTACGGGCACGGCTCCGGTCGACTTTGGAGGCACCCGTCTGAGTCCGGTCCGAACGATCGGTATTGTGTCGCGAAGCACGACTTTCGGGGGTCAGCGCATGCTCAGCATCGGTGTCGACATCGGCGGTACCAAGGTGGCCGCAGGCGTCGTCACACGCTCCGGCGAGGTGATCGAGCGGCTGACACTCCCGTCGCCGACGTTGAGTCCCGCGAGCGTCGAAGACCTGATCGTCGAAATCGTCGGTGAGCTACGCGCCGGGCACCTGGTGTCTTCTGTCGGGATCGGCGCCGCCGGTTGGGTGGACTCCGAGCAGGCGCTCGTCCGCTTCTCGCCCCACCTGGCTTGGCGCAACGAGCCTTTGCGCGACCGGCTGCGTGCCCGGATCGACCTGCCGGTGATCGTGGACAACGACGCCAACGCCGCTGCCTGGGCCGAGTACCGCTTCGGAGCCGGCCGAGGCGCCGGCGTCATGGTCTGCATCACGCTCGGTACGGGGATCGGCGGGGCTCTCCTCGTCGACGGGCGCGTCTTCCGCGGCACGTACGGCATGGCCGGCGAGTGGGGCCACATGACCGTCGTGCCGGAGGGCCATTGGTGCGCCTGTGGCAACCGTGGCTGCTGGGAGCAGTACGCGTCCGGCAACGCCCTCGTCCGTGAGGCCAACGGGCTCATCCAGTCGGGGGCCCCACAGGCGGCGGCCCTCGCGGCGGCCGCCGGACCCGACGGCATCAGCGGACCCGAGGTGACCACCCTCGCTCTCGCCGGTGACCGCCCATCCGTCGAGCTCATCACCGATGTCGGCACCTGGCTGGGCAAAGGCATGGCCAACCTCGCCGCAGCTCTCGACCCCGAGCTGTTCGTCATCGGCGGAGGGGTCAGCGAGGCGGGTGGGTTGCTGCTGAAGCCCGCGATCGACGCGTACGCCAGGTCGTTGACCGGGCGTGGCTACCGACCCACCGCACGCATCGCCCTGGCCCACTTCCGCAACGACGCCGGGCTCATCGGGGCCGCCGACCTGGCCAGGCACGCGATCTCCGAACCTCCCGGCTTGGCCTCCGCCTTCTGGCCTTGGCGGCGCACATCCCGCGGGCGGACGACTCGTCGCCGCAGGCTGCGCGACGGCTTCCTCGCCGAGTAGGTCAGACTCTCGCGCCGTTGTCGGGCCCGGCGTCGCGATCCCGCGGTAACCGTGTGAACAGGACGAGGATCCCTCCGCACATGCTGATGAAGCCCAACGGGGTGGCCCACGACCCCGCCAGCCAGCCCAGGATCACTCCGCCCAGCAGGACGACGCCTGTGAATATCGCCGCGATTCCCGACCACGCGATCGTGGACGGCCACCTGGCTGGAGGAAGCGGCGGAGGCGGGACGAAGTCGTCGATCTCGGGCCCGGGCGACCAGGATCGCGGCGACGTCAGCTCGTACGTGGTCCTGGCCGGTGGGGCCTGCTGTACGGGTGGTGGCTCGACGTCCACGTCGTCGAGCGAGTCCTCATCGAGGTCGGCGAGCTGCGCGACGATCTCGCGGAACTCATCGTCGACGTTGTCGGTCATCGAGAGACGAGCGAAGCGATGAAGCTGGCGCAGCCCGCGAAGATCTCGGGAGCGTCGTAGTCGAGCGTCGCCACGTGGTAGCTCCGCTCCAGCATCATCTCCTTGACATCGTGGGATCCGATGTCGCGGATGATCATCGCTGCCGACGACGGATCAACCACATGGTCCGTACGGGATCGGAAGAGCAGCACGGGTGCCGTCACCTTGCCGAGGTCGCTCTGCACCGCCCGCCACAACCGCGTGACCTGCACGACGCCCTTGAGTGGTGTGCGGTCGTACGCGCCCTCGTCGACGCCCGGCTGGGCGATGTCGCTGCCGATGGCGGCCATCGACCGAGTGAAGCGGGACAGCAGCGGCAGGACGAGGAAACGCTTGTCGCGCGTCGTCACCGACGGGTTGACCAGGATGAGGCCCGCGACCGGGCGATGGGCGCCCAGCTCGAGGGCGAGCGACCCACCCATGGACAGCGCGCCGACAAAGACGACATCGACCTCGGCCGCCAGCGCGTCGTAGGCGCGTTCGACGGTCGCGTACCAGTCCGTCCACTCCACGCGCTCCATGTCCTGCCACCGGGTGCCGTGCCCTGGCAGCAGAGGAAGCTCGACGCGGTAGCCGCGCGCCACGAGGTCGTCCGCCCAAGGGCGGAGGGATCGCGGGCTGCCGGTGAAGCCATGGATCAGCAGGACGCCGATAGTGCCGGAGCCGCCCGAGAAGGGCTCGGCCCCCTCCAGGAGGCCCGCGGTGGTTGTCACGAGGACAATCGTAGGCGCGGTCGGCGGGTTCGGTGGGTCCTTGGGCGCTACAGTCCTGGCGAGACGAGTGAAAGGGCCCAGGTCGTGCTGTACACGCTGTTCAAGTACCTCCTGGTCAGGCCCATCTGCACGATCGTGTTCCGGCCCTGGGTCGAGGGCGAGGAGAACATCCCTGAGACCGGCGGCGTGATCCTCGCCGGCAATCACCTGTCGGCCGGTGACACGTTCCTCCTGCCGGCGATGATCACGCGCCAGATGACGTTCCCGGCGAAGGCGGAGCTCTTCCAGGGGCGCGGCTTCAAGGGGCGCATCCTCGCCTGGTTCCTCACGGGGGTCGGCCAGGTGTCGATGGACCGTTCCGGAGGCCGAGCAAGCGCAGATGGCCTGCGGCCCGTCTACGAGGCGCTCGCGGGCGGTGGGGTGGTCGGCATCTTCCCCGAAGGCACGAGGTCTCACGACGGCCGTCTCTACCGCGGCCGTACCGGCGTGGCCCGGTTGGCCCTCGGCGCGCGCGTCCCGGTCATCCCGGTCGGCTTCTTCAACACGGAGTTTCGGCGTGGCCCGTTCGGCATCCCGCTCATGAAGAAGCCCGGCATCCGGATCGGCAAGCCCCTCGACTTCTCCGAGCACTTCGGCTCCACCGAAGGGTCGGTCTACCGCGAGGTGACCGACTCCGTCATGAGGGCCATCCAGGAGCTGACCGGGCAGGGGTACGTCCCCGTGTACAGCAACTCTGCCGGCGCCATGCAGATCCCCAGCGATCCGGCACCAGCCACGGAAACCTGATGCGGATGCAGCCGGTCTGGATCTCCCGGAGGGACTCGACGGCCTCCCAGGTCCTGCTGCGTCCACTGCTCCGGGTCCTCAACTGGCTGCGCATCGCGTTGTGCGTGCATGCCCTCGTCGTCAACGCCCTCCGCTGGCACGAAGTTGCTCATCGCGGGCTGCTGGTCGCCGCCCTGATCTGGATGGTGACCTGGACGGCCCTGGCCGCATTGGCGTACTCCCGTTCCGCCACGCGCCGCCAGGCGTTCCTTGTCGCCGATCTCGTCGTCGCTGTCGCCCTCATGGCCCTGTCGGCGCCCATCCTCGGGACGACCGTCTTCGCGAACGACTACCTGGCACTTCCCGCATACTGGGCGATCTGCGCGCCGCTGGTTGTGGCCATGGCGTACGGCGTCGTGCCCGGCGCGATCACGGGCGCGGTCGTCGGAGGGATCCTCGTCGTGGTGACCCCGTCGTTAGAGCCGGCCCTGTGGAGCTGGTTAGTGGTGTTCGCGCTTCTCGGCGCCGGCATCGGCGTGCTCGTGGATCTGCTGCTCTCTTCGATGGGGGAGCGCGACCGAGCGTTCGCGGAGACCGCGTCGTTGGCCGAGCGTGAGCGGCTCAACCGGATCGTCCACGACGGCGTACTCCAGGTCCTCGCCCTCGTCGAGCGCGAGGGTCCCGGGATGGGACCGCGCGGCGTACGGCTCGCGGCGCTGGCTCGGGAGCAGGAGAGCCGGCTGCGCGTGCTGCTGCTCGACCGCAGCCTCGACCAACCCGCCGCCGACCAAGTGGACATCACCGCCGTGCTCGACCGCCACGAGAGCAGCACCGTCACCATCTCCGCGATGGCCGAACGGGTCATGGTGTCGAGCCGCGAGGCGCTCGAGATCGACGCCGTGGTGACCGAGATCCTCGCCAACGTCGCCAAGCACGCCGGACCGGCCGCGCGGGCGTGGGTGCTCCTCGAGCACGAGGGCCGAGAGCTGATCATCTCCCTGCGGGACAACGGCATCGGGGCCAAGGCGGAGGACATCACCAAGGCGGGGGAGCGCGGCCACATCGGCGTGCGTGAATCCGTCCTGGGACGGATCCGCGACCTCGGTGGGCAGGCAGTCGTTCGCGCCGCGCCGGGGCGCGGAGTTGACTGGGAACTGCGGATTCCGGTCCAGTAGCTTGTCGAGACGAGGAGTGCTGATGACTGAGCCGGACGGACCGCGTGTGATGCTGGTCGACGACCACCCGGTGTGGATCGAGGCGATGTCGGGCGACCTCGAGGCCGCCGGGTTCCGGATCGTCGCGACCGCCGCCACCGGCGACGAGGCGCTGCGCCGGGCCCGCGCGACCCGTCCCGACGTCATGGTCATGGATCTGCGGATCCCCGACCCGGACGGAGCGACGTGTACGGAGATCCTGCTGCACGAGTTCCCCGACATGCACGTCCTGGTGATCTCCGCGTCCGGTGAGCGCGACGACGTGCTGCGGGCGATCAAGGCGGGCGCCAAGGGCTACCTCGTGAAGTCGGCGACGCCTGAGGAGCTGCTCGAGGGCGTACGTCGTACCGCTGACGGCGACGCCGTCTTCACCCCCGGCCTCGCCGGCCTGGTGCTCGGCGAGTTCCGCCGCATGGTCACCGACGCGGCCAAGCACAACGACGCCGGCCCGATCCTCACGACGCGCGAGACCGAGGTGCTGCGCCGCGTCGCCAAGGGCATGGCCTACCGCGAGATCGCCGACGAGCTCTTCGTCTCCCACCGGACCGTGCAGAACCACGTACAGAACGTCCTCCGCAAGCTCCAGCTCCACAACCGGGTCGAGCTGACCCTGTACGCGATCGAGCAGGGCTACAAGGACGAGGCGCACTAGCTGTACTGACCGGTCAGGCACCGCGTGCACCTCCAGGGGACTGCCCGATACGTCGAGCGGCCACGACACGCCCGGTAGATCCGGCGTGTCGCGTCACGAAACGACCGCTCGAGTTTCTGCCCTGGCCCCC
>Ga0208079_1002020_pt1 | contig 10156 bp, 12 predicted proteins | sample NGESurdeep092012_5_FD_184474 | JGI IMG/M metagenome (GOLD analysis project Ga0208079, IMG submission 184474) | Arctic peat soil microbial communities from Barrow, Alaska - NGEE Surface sample 210-2 deep-092012 (SPAdes) | ecosystem: Environmental > Terrestrial > Soil > Wetlands > Peat ... | reverse complement strand
GGGTCCGTCGTCGGCGGGTCCGTCGTCGGCGGGGGGGTCGTCGACGGGGCGGTCGTCGACGGGGCGGTCATGGGCTCGGAGGTCGTGGGCGCTGCGGTCGTCGGATCGGTGGTGTGTCCGGGCGGCTGCGTCTGCGTGGGCGCGGCGGTGGTCCTCTGGGTCGTTGCGGTCGTCGACTTGCTGGTGGCCGTCGCCGTGGTTGTGGGGTTCGCCGCGGTCTCCGATGCGGACGGCAGCTGTGCGTCGCTGGGTGCCGAGGCCGAGGGCGCAGCGGTCGACGGTACGGGACCGGCCGAGCCACTCACCCGCACCGACATCGACGTCGCCGGATTGCTGGGCACGTTCGCCCAGGTCGTCACCGGCGTGGGCGTCAGCGCACTGCTCGCGGCCGCGAGCACGCCCATGAGGCAAAACGCCCCGACGCCTCCGAGCAGGCCGACACGCAGGGTCTTGGACTGCGCCGCGTACCAGTCGAGCACCTTGTCAGCCGTGGCCTTCATGGCGTCTTTGATCCCACGGACGAAGGTGCTGGGGGCTTGCCAAGGGGTCCGCTGCGGCTCTGGTCGGTCGGCAGCCTTCGACGCTGAATCGCCCTCGGCCGCTCGGCGCGCGCGCTGCTCACTCACTCCAGATCCCCCCAAGTCTGTCGGCCGTCACCGACGGGGACATCCTGTTACGTCAGAGGGGGCCGAAGATGCCTGCATGAGAACCTTCCCAGGTACGAACTCGCGGCGGGCCAATGCGCCCCCGACGGCGTCAGACCAGCGGCCAGGGGACGCGACGTCCGGTGTGGTCGATCGGGAGGATGCGAGTGGTCAGCAGGCGACGCACGCGGGCCTGCAGAGCGGCGACCTCCTCGCGGTTCAGGAGCGCCGCGAGCGCATCCGGCACAGCGTCCGCCAGCGGCTCGATCGTGGCGAGATCAGCGGCCGGGATCTCCTCACCGGCGAAGTCCCAGATGACCGTACGAAGCTTGAAGTCGGCGGCGAAGCACAGCCCGTGGTCGATCCCGTACACGTGCCCGTCATCGCCCAGCAGCACATGGCCGCTCTTGCGGTCGGTGTTGTTGGCGATGCAGTCGAACACCGCCATGCGGCGGAATGTGTCATGCAGATCGGGCCGGTCGTCGTACAGGGTGAAGTAGTGCTCGCGGTGGTCCCCCTCCACGAACCGCTGGAGCGATCCGACCCCCGCCGGCGCGTCCTCGCGCACCACCGTCGGGGGCACGAGTCCCCAGCCGAGATGCTCCGAGAGCACGTACGCGGCGCGTTCCCGCTTGTACAGCCCAGGACCGAAGTCCCACAGCGGCCTCTCGCCGCGCTCCGGCTTGTACACGCCCGGCAGCTCCGTACCGTCCAAGCTGACCTGGACCACGTACGTCGCGTTGCTGCTCTCGACCACCCGACCGACGAGGTCGATCGCGCCCGTCTCCAGGACAGTCAGTTCATCCGTGGGCACTGGTGACCATCGGCGTTGATCGGCAGCTCGCACCACCGGCAGGTCGGGCGGCCGCCCGCGATCGCGTCGTCGCTCTGCTCGCAGAACGCCAGCGCCTGGGCGGGCGACAGGAAGACCCGGACGTGTCCGCGCGGGGCGTCGGCGACCGGCTCGCCCTCCTCATCGGTGGGTTCGGCCTCTTCCAGCTGTACGAGGACGCGAGCGCCGTCGAGCTCGTACCCCAGCCCGATCTCGCCCAGCACGAACTCCGCGTCGAAGGGCGGCGCGATGGAGCCCGGCTTGGCGGCCGCCTCGGCCTGGGGCAGGTCCTCGAGGACGCGCCGCAGGTAGAGCGCCATGGCCTGTGCCTGCTGCTTCTCGAGCTTGATCGTGATCCGGTCGTCGCCGTGCTTGCACTGCAGGAGGAAGACGCGCTGACCCGGTTCGCCGAGGGCACCCAAGGCGAACTCGTCGACAGCGTCGTACTCGGCGTACAGGTCGCTCATCGTCGGCTCCTCACGATGGCTTGAGGTCGGACAGAGAAGAACTGGCGGAGTTCACCGTCAGTACGACAGGGGCCTGACCGGGGGTGAACGCGATCGCCGACACCGAGCACGGGCTGACGACGATGCGCTGGAAGAGGTCCAGGTGCGTACCTAAAGCGTACGCGACGGCCGCCTTGATCGGATCTGCGTGACTCACGCAGACCACGGTCTCGCCCTCGTGGGTGGTACGGATTCGCTCGATGGCGCTCACGATCCGGAACTGCATCTCGGGGAAGCTCTCGCCGCCGGGGAAGCGGAACGTCGACGGGGCGCGCTGGATCGTGGCCCACTCGGGCTTGGCGTTCAGCTCCGAGAGATCCGCGCCGGTCCACTCGCCGAAGTCGCACTCCAGCAGGCCGGGCTCGAGGATCGCTTCGAGCCCGAACGCCTCGGCGATCGGGGCGGCGGTCTCGACGGTACGTTCCAGGGGCGAGCAGTAGAGCGCCGCCACCTCGATCCCGGCGAGCCGCTCGGCGACCACCACCGCTTGCGCGCGGCCGACGTCGGCCAGGTGGAGACCAGGCGCGCGACCTGGCAGGACCTTCCCGGTCGTCGGCGTCTCCCCGTGTCGTACCAACAGGATCGTCGTCGTGCGCGACGCAGTCGTCTCGGCTGTCTCGGCAGTCTCGGCCTGCTCGGCCGTCTCGGCGTTCTCGTCGCTCACATGTCCCTCTATACCCCGGTCCGCAAGGCTCGCAGCCGCTCGGCGAGTGCTGGAGCGATGACGGTATCGGGATCGCGGAGGCGCTCGAGCCCGTTTCGTACACCGACCAGTCCCGCGTACAGCGGTGGACATGTCGGGCACCCGCCGAGGTGGAGCTCGAGGGCATTTCGCTCGGGTGGGGTGAGGTCGCCATCGAGGTAGTCGCTGACCTTCTCGCGGGCGGCCCAGCAGCGCATCGGGACGCCTTTGAGGTCTGCGTGGCGTTGCGCGTGGGCGGCGAGCTCGTCGACGAGCATCATGCGACCGCGGCGGATGCGCTGCTTGGCTGCGGCAAGGCTCACCTCGTGGATCTCGGCGATTCCTGCGGCGGTCCAGTCCTCGACGTCGTGGAGGATGACCGCGGATCTGTACGTGACGGGCAGGTGCGCGAGCGCGTCGCGCAGCTGGTCGTCACGCTCGGCCAGGAGGGCGACCTGCTCGGCGTCGACGGTGTACGAGTCGTCCTGCCAGCGCTGCTCGATGAGTGTGGCGACATCGTCGGGACTGGTCGAGATGGCGCTCGTCGCCCGTACGGTGTCGACGTAGCGGTGGTGGAGAATGCGGTGAAGCCACGTCTGGAGTGACGAGTCGCCGCGGAACGTGTCCCCCTGCTGCAGAGCCCGAAGCATCGTGTCCTGGACGAGATCCTCGGCGACATCGTGGTTTCGGCAGAGCGACAAGGCGTAGCGATAGAGACGTGGAGCTGCGTCAGTGAGCTCCTCGGTGTCCAGCGCCATGCTCACACCGTAGGACACCCGCCCACGACCACGTGCCCCGTCCTCCCCGCCCACGCGGCCCGTATGCGACTTCACAGGCAAAACTCCGACCTCAAAGGCCGAACCAAGGCCTGTGCGGTCGGAGTTTTGCCTGTGAAGTCGCGGGAGGTGGGGCTACTTCTTGGCGGTGCTGAACTTGAACGGCATGTACAGCGGGCAGGTCTTGACCGCTGACGTCGCCAGCATGACGACGGCCAGCAGCAACAGCACGACCATCAGCGGCACGATGCTGTGGAAGACGATCGCGAGGATGACCAGCACCGGTGCGACGACGAAAGATCGGATCTTGCGATCCATAGAGCCCATGTTCGGCTTCATTGGTAAATCCCTTCGGGTAAGAGTCACCACATAGACGTGCCGAGGAGCCCAAGGGATACAGACGAGTTTCAGCCGGACGTACGCCGTCGCGGCTGAGCGTCACCCCTAGGCTTGCGCCATGCAGGACTACCAGCATGACTTCATCGCGTTCGCCCTCGCCCATCAGGTGCTGCAGTTCGGGGAGTTCACGCTCAAGTCCGGCCGTACATCGCCCTACTTCTTCAACGCCGGCAAGTTCAACACCGGCGTGAAGCTGGCGGGACTCGGACGGGCGTACGCGGCGGCGATCGACGCGTGGGACCTCGATTTCGACGTGCTGCTGGGCCCGGCGTACAAGGGCATTCCGCTCGCCGCGGCCACCACGGTGCAGCTCGCCGAGCACTTCGACCGCGACGTGCCGTGGGCGTTCAACCGCAAGGAAGCCAAGGACCACGGCGAAGGCGGCCTGTTCGTCGGCGCCGAGATGTCCGGCCGGGTGCTCGTCATCGACGACGTGATCACGGCCGGTACGGCGATCCGCGAGGTCATCGATCTCGTTCACGCGGCCGGCGCTGAGCTGGCGGGCGTGATCGTGGCGATCGACCGTCAGGAGCGCGGGACCGGTGATCTGTCGGCCATCGGCCAGGTACGCGCCGAGCACGGCGTCGACGTACGAGCCATCGTGACCCTCGACAACGTCGTGGAGTACATCGAGGGCGATGAGCGCTTCGCCGGCTACCTCCCGGCCATGCAGGCCTACCGCGAGCAGTACGGAGCCTGACCCCGGGTGCTCCGGGAGAGCACCTATCCGCTCGGGGAGAGGACCTGTGCGCTCGGGGAGAGGACCTATCCGCTCGAGGAGAGCATCTATGCGGCCGTGAGACGCACGAGCGCTCTTGGTGTGCGGAGTTAGCGTGGCGACGTGAGCCAGCCGAACATCCGTACGGTCGCGGAACTGCGAGCCTCCGGGCACATCCAGGAGTCCCTGCGCCAGGAGATCCAGAGGAACCTTCTCGCCGCGCTCGCGGAGGGCCGCAACCCGTGGCCGGGCATCCACGGCTTCGAACGTACGGTCATTCCTCAGCTCGAGCGGGCGCTCATCGCGGGCCACGACGTCGTACTCCTCGGCGAGCGCGGGCAGGGCAAGACCCGCTTGCTGCGTACGTTGTCGGGGCTGCTCGACGAGTGGTCGCCGGCGATCGCCGGATCCGAGCTCAACGAGCACCCGTACGACCCGATCACCGCAGAGTCGCGCCGCCGCGCGATCGAGCTGGGCGACGCGCTGCCGGTGGTCTGGCGTCACCGCTCCGAGCGCTACTCGGAGAAGCTGGCCACGCCTGACACCTCGGTCGCCGACCTCATCGGCGACGTCGACCCGATGCGCGTGGCCGAGGGACGCCGCCTCGGCGATCCGGAAACGATCCACTTCGGCCTCATCCCCCGTAGTCACCGCGGCATCGTCGCGATCAACGAGCTCCCCGACCTCGCCGAGCGGATCCAGGTCGCGATGCTCAACGTGATGGAGGAGCGGGACATCCAGATCCGCGGGTACGTGGTGAGGCTGCCCCTCGACGTCCTCGTCGTCGCGTCGGCGAACCCCGAGGACTACACGAACCGCGGCCGCATCATCACGCCGCTGAAGGACCGGTTCGGCGCGGAGATCCGTACGCACTACCCCCTGGAGCTCGAGGACGAGGTGGCCGTGATCACGCAGGAGGCCCACCTCGTCGCCGATCTGCCCGAGCCGCTGCTCGAGATCCTGGCCCGGTTCACGCGACAGCTCCGCGAGTCGCCGGCCGTCAACCAGCGCTCGGGAGTCTCGGCACGCTTCGCGATCGCCGGCGCCGAGACGATCGCCGCGGCAGCGCGCCACCGGGCGACCGTCCGGGGGGAGGACGAGGCTGTCGCGCGGGTCGTCGACCTCGAGAGCGCGATCGACGTGCTGGGCGGCAAGATCGAGTTCGAGTCCGGCGAGGAGGGACGCGAACGCGACATCCTCGACCACCTGCTGCGCATGGCGACCGCTGAGACCGTGCGGGAGCTCTACCGCGGCATCGACCTCGGCCCGCTCGTCGAGGCGCTCGACGGGTCGGTGACCGTGACCACCGGCGAGCAGATCACCGCCCAGGAGTTCTTCGACACCTTGCCGCACCTGAACGGGACGTACGACGCGTTGGCGGAGCGTTTCGGCGCCACGACGACCGGTCAGCGCGCAAGCGCGGTCGAGCTGGCGCTGGAGGGCCTCTACCTGGCGCGCCGGATCTCGAAGGACTCCGGCGACGGGGAGACGCTGTATGGATAGGCGTCGGAGAAGGTCGCGGTACGGACGGTTCGCGGGCGGGCCGGACCCGCTCGCGCCGCCCGTCGACCTGGCCGAGGCGCTGAAGTCGGTCTCGGACGACGTCATGGCTGGGTACTCGCCGGAGGGGGCGCTGCGCGAGTACCTGCGACGCGGCGGCCGCGAGCAGCGCGGGCTCGACGACCTGGCGCGAGACGTCCATCGCAAGCGCCAGGAGCTGCTGCGCAACCATCGTCTCGACGGCACGCTCGAGGAGGTGAAGAAGCTCCTCGACGAGGCCGTACTGGAGGAGCGCAAGCAGCTCGCCCGCGACGCGACGATGGACGACGGTGACCGGGCACTGCGCGAGATGACCCTCGACAGCCTTCCGAACTCGACGGCCGCGGCGGTGAACTCGCTGAGCTCGTACGACTGGCAGTCCTCGGACGCCAAGGACGCGTTCGAGAAGATCAAGGACCTGCTCGGCCGCGAGCTGCTCGACCAGCGGTTCGCCGGCATGAAGGAGGCGCTCGAGAACGCCACCGACGAGGACCGGCAGGCCGTCTCGGAGATGCTGCAGGACCTCAACCAGCTGCTCGACGCGCACCGGCGCGGCGAGGACACCGCGCAGATGATGCGCGACTTCATGGACAAGCACGGGCAGTTCTTCCCGGAGAACCCCGAGACCGTCGAGGAGCTCATCGACGCGCTCGCGGAGAGAGCGGCGGCGGCTCAGCGGATGATGAGGTCCATGTCGCAGGAGCAGCGCGACGAGCTCATGGCCTTGTCAGCGCAGGCTTTCGGGTCGTCGGACCTCATGCAGCAGCTGAACCAGCTGGACGCGAACCTGCAGGCGCTGCGGCCCGGCGAGGACTGGGGCGGCCAGGAGTCGTTCAGCGGTGACGAGGGTCTCGGGCTGGGCGACGGGACCGGAGTACTTCAGGACCTTGCCGAGCTGGAGTCGCTGGCGGAACAGCTGGGGCAGGGGTACGGGGGTGCGCACATGGAGGACGTCGACGTCGATGCGCTCGCGCGCCAGCTGGGCGACGAGGCCGCCATCTCCGCGCGACGGCTGGCCGAGATCGAGCGGGAGCTGCGCTCGTCGGGCCTGCTTCGGCGCATGCCCGATGGGTCGTTGCGGTTGTCGCCGGCGGCGATGCGTCGGCTCGGGAAGTCTCTGTTGGCAGATGCCGCGAAACAGCTGTCGGGACGTATGGGCTCGCGGGACACCCGGCTCGCGGGCGCTGCCGGCGAGCAGACCGGCGCCAGCCGCGAGTGGCAGTTCGGCGACACGGAGCCCTGGGACGTGACGCGTACGGTGACGAACGCGGTGCGACGTACGGTGACCGAGGGCGGCGATCCGAACGGCGGGATGCGGATCGACGTGCGCGACGTGGAAGTGACCGAGACCGAGGCGCGTACGCAGTCGGCCGTGGCGTTGCTCGTCGACGTGTCGTACTCGATGGCGGCCGAGGGCCGCTGGGTGCCGATGAAACGTACGGCGCTGGCGCTGCACCACCTGGTCTCGACCCGCTACCGCGGTGACCGGCTGGAGCTCGTGACGTTCGGCTACCTCGCGCAGACGATGGACATCGACGAGCTGACGGGGCTGTCGGCCGTACGCGAGCAGGGCACGAACCTTCACCACGGGCTGCTGCTGGCCGAGAAGTTCTTCCGCGAGCACCCGTCGATGCAGCCGGTACTGCTTGTCGTCACCGACGGCGAGCCGACGGCACATCTGCAGGCTGAGGGGCGTCCGTGGTTCGCCTACCCCCCGGACCAGGAGACGCTAAGGCTCACGATCACAGCGCTGGACCGCGTCGCGCGGCGCGGTACGCAGGTGACGTTCTTCCGGCTGGGGGACGACCCAGGTCTGGCGAGGTTCATGGGCACGCTGGCCGAGCGGGTGGGCGGACGCGTCGTGGCGCCCGACCTCGACGAGTTGGGAGCGGCCGTCGTCGACTCGTACCTCCGCTCCCGCCGGCACGCGGAGGAGTGGTACGACTAGCCGCACCATCACGCGAGCGGGTTGATCCACGTCAGCTCGGGGAAGCGCGCGAAGTCCGTGTCGGCGGAGACGACCGCCACGCCGTGCTCGATGGCGAGAGCCGCGAGCTGTGCATCGGTGGTCATGGCCGAGGTCAGATGCTGGTCGAGCATGAGGCGCTCGAGGATTCGTACCGTCCGCTCGCCCGCCGGAGGCACCCACACGACCGGTACGGCAAACCAGCTGTCGACGACCGCCCACGCCTCGGCCGTGGTCAGAGGCCGACGCATGGCGCGTGGATGGGTGACGATGCGTACGAAAGCGCCCACGGTCTGCCACGGGATCCCGACCCGCCGATCACCGCTGAGGGCGGTGGCGAGCCAACCCCGCGCTCGCTCGTGGTGCGGCGACGACGAGTCTGCAGCGTAGATGAGGATGTTGACGTCGAGGATCATCGCGACGCGTCGAGGTCGTCGAGCAGCTCGAGGGCCCGCTGGGTGTCCGCGACGTCGATCAGCAGTCCCATCTCGAACGTCACCGGCGCGTAGACGACATCGACCTTCGCCCTAGCCGTTCCGCGGCGCGCGAGGGTGTTGATCGCCTCGGACAGGCCAAGCCCCTGCTCCCGCTGGAGCCGCGCCACCTCAGCTTCGATGTCGGCGTCGAGGTTCACAGTTGTACGCATGATGGTGATGCTAGCATCATGACGCGCTCCCATCCGCATCATGATGCGGCGCATTCTCACTCGGTAGAGTCAGCGTGGCGCGCGGGCGTCACGTGCATGAGGAGAACTGGTGTTCGCACTGTCGGTCGTGGGACATCCGAGCCCTCGGAGCTTCAGCCACGCGATGGCGGAACGGGCCGAGGAGACGCTGCGGGAGCTGGGCGTCGAGGTCGCGCACCACGATCTGTACGCGGAGGGGTTCGAGCCGGTGTGCGGCGGCGATGCGCTGGTCGGGCAGCACCGCGCGGAGCTGGCGGCCGCCGACCTCGTCGTCATCTGTCACCCGAACTGGTGGAGCATGCCGCCTGCGATGCTCAAGGGCTGGATCGACAGGGTATTCGTGCCGGACGTCGCCTACCGCGACGCCCCCATCGGCCAGCCGCCGATCGGGCTGTTGAAGGCGCGGGCGCTGGTGTTCAACACCGGTGACACGCCGCCGGAACGGGAGTTGCTCGTGTTCGGCGACCCGATGCAGCGGATCTGGGAAACGGGCGTGTTCGACTTCTGCGGAGTCTCTACCGTCGTCCGCCGCATGTACGGGCCGGTGACCAGCAGCACGTACCAGCAGCGAACCATCTGGCTAGACGAGGTGGCCGCGCTGACCGCGGCGGCAGTCGCATAGCTGCTCGGGGAGAGGAGAAATCCGCTCGAGGAGAGGACCTATCCCCTCGACGAGAGCACCTGTGCGCTCGAGGAGAGCACCTGTGCGCTCTCGGAGGCACAGGCCCTCTCGACGACCTCAGGCCTTGGACGCGACCGTGAAGCGACGACCCTTGTACGCGGGCGTCTCGAGCTCGTCGACGATCGCGTCGGCGAAGTCGCTTGTCGTGACGGAGTCGCCGACGGGCGAGTCCGTACCGAGCACATAGCCCGTACGCTCCCCCGGCGCGATCACCGGCGAGGGCGAGACGACGGTCCAGTCGAGGCCGGACGAGGCGCGATAGTCGTCGAGGATGGTGGTGAACGCCTTGGCCTCCGGCTTGTACGCGTCGGGGAATCCGGGGGCATCGACGAGGAGTCCGTCGCCGACCGAAAGCGATCCGGCGCCGCCGACGACGAGGAGCCGCGCGTCTGGGCGGGCTGCGATGAGGCGGCGGTGGGCGTCGACCATGGGTTCGGCGGGTCCGCCCGTACGGTCAGGTGGGATCGCGACGACGACCGCGTCAGCGTCGGCGGCGAGAGCGACGAAGGTGTCAGTGTCGATGATGTCAGCGGCGAGGGCGGTGGCGCCGGCGACGTCAGCGCCGCGGCGCGAGACGGCCGTGACCTCGTGGCCGCGGGCGAGGGCTGCCTGCGTGACCTGGCTGCCGACCATGCCGGTGGCTCCGTACACGACGATCTTCATGGGTTCTCCTTTGGTTTGTGCGGCAATAGTATCTGCTAGATACCAGTATCCACAAATGGCTATA
>Ga0208079_1002017_pt1 | contig 10178 bp, 15 predicted proteins | sample NGESurdeep092012_5_FD_184474 | JGI IMG/M metagenome (GOLD analysis project Ga0208079, IMG submission 184474) | Arctic peat soil microbial communities from Barrow, Alaska - NGEE Surface sample 210-2 deep-092012 (SPAdes) | ecosystem: Environmental > Terrestrial > Soil > Wetlands > Peat ... | reverse complement strand
TCTCGGCCTCAAGGAACTCGACTTCCGTGAAGCGGCTGTTATGAGGGCTCGCTGAGCCCCGATAGCCACCCGTTCACGGAAATCAGCGGCTTCACGCCTGCGTGATCCGCAAGTTCGAGAAGTACGCCTCGGTGCCGATATCGACGAACAGGCCGATGTGGCCCTGCGACGCCGGGGTCAAGACGGGGGCGACCGAGAGGACCTCGACGCCATCGATCCAGGCGGTGAGCCGGTCCCCGTCGACGTGCACCTTGAGGGTCAGCCAGGAGCCAGGGACGATGTCGGCGCCCGACTCGTACCGCCCGTCGGGATATTCCTCGCGCAGCCGGTCGAACGGCCAATCGGGATAGGCGAAGTACTGGATCGCGCGGTGCTCGCGAGGGCTCGGCGGCTTGAGCAGTCTGCCATTGAGCGGGCGCACGTACACGGCCTCGAATCTGTCGCGGTCCTCGGAGATCCGGTAGGCGAGGCCCGCGAAGCCCCGCGCGTAATCAGGTGCCGGCTCGTTGAGCCCACTGCGCACGTCGACCTCGATCGTCCCGTTCTCGAACGACACCGGGAGGATCACGAACGTCGGCTGGTCGATGTAGTCGACCCCTGCCACGCCATTGACGATCACCTCGTCGGTCAACGAGACGCGCAGCACCTGTCGGCCATCGAGCGTGGCCGGTTCCGCGACCACCGAGCGCAACTCGGCGCCGTCGGGGAGCGTTGTCAGGTCGTACGTGATCTCCATGACTACTCCATCGTCTCCACGTGGTCTTGGGTTGCGAACTCGAGTGTTACAGGTTACGTACCCACCGGGGATGGCTCTCTGGCGAAAGAGGTCTCGACGGTCTACGGCCCGTACGCGGTGGGCAGCATCGTTGACGGTTTCCACACTCGCCCTCGCGGCGCTCACGGTCCGGATCCACCAACAGAGTCGGTGGCTGCCGGTAGGGGCCGCTCTCGCGGCGGTCGTCCTGATCGCGCTGGTCGTTGCTGCGGCTCTGCTCACCATCCCGGCACCGTTGTACTAGGAAGCAGCTACTTCGCGGGCAATCGGGTCGCCGGTTGTCGTACCCCCGTGATGGAATGGTCGATCGTGTCCAAGAAGTCGCTGATCATCGGCCTGTGCGCCGGTGTGCTCGCCATCGCGTTCGAGGCGATGAGCGTCAGCACTGCGATGCCGGCGGCGGCGGCCGATCTCGGGCAGAAGGAGCTGTACGCCTGGGTCTTCTCGCTGTTCGTCATCGGCATGATGGCGACGACGGTGATCGGCGGGCGGATCTCCGACCGGTACGGACCGGTGATCCCTCTGTACGTAGGGTTCGGGGTGTTCGGATTGGGGCTGTTCGTGTCGGGCTTCGCCCCCGCCATGGCCGTACTCCTCCTCGGCCGCACTCTCCAGGGCATCGGAAGCGGACTCATCAACATCGGCTGGGCGGTCGTCCTCGCCCACGCCTTCGACGCGGCCGAGCGGCCGAAACTCATGGGCCTGTTCTCCACCTGTTGGGTGGTCCCGTCTTTCGTCGGTCCGCCGATCTCGGCCTGGTTGACGCGAACGCTGAGCTGGCACTGGGTGTTCTTCTCCGTGGTACCGCTCCTCGTCGTGGCCGCAGTCCTGTGTGCCCGCCCTTTGGGGGCGCTCCACCGAGGGCACCGGTTCGACGCGGAGGGTGAGCAGCCGCAGCCGGTCCCGTACTGGGCGGCGCTCGCCACAGGTCTCGGCGTCGCGGCCCTCCAGTTCGGCGGACAGCAGTTCGCCGAGGCCCAGGGCTCATTGCCGGTCACGATCTGGGTCGCCCTCGCCGTGGGCGTCGTGCTTCTCGTGGTTGGCGTGCCGCCGCTGCTCCCAGCTCGCGAAACCCGGAAGCCGACGGCGTCGCGGCCCAGCCATCGCGGGTCGCTGCTCGCGGTCCTCGGCTCACGGTTCCTCATCGCCGGTCCGTTCTTCGGTGCGCAGTCGTTCCTGCCACTCATGATGGTCGAGCAGCACGGCTGGAGCCTCCTGCTCGCAGGCGGGCTGCTCACGATCGGCGCCGTCGGCTGGACCGCAGCCTCCTGGGTACAGTCACGCTCCATCTCGTGGTTGCCGCGCGGCCGGATCATCCTGGTCGGCAACATCACGCTGACTCTCGGCCTCGCGATGGTGGGAATCGGCGCCTCGGCACCGTCACTGTGGTTGGGCATCATCGCGATCGGATGGGTTCTCGCCGGATTCAGCATGGGTCTCGCCGTGACGTCCACCTCGCTGGCCGTCATCAACCTTTCCGTACCGCTCGCTCAGGGCCGCAACAACGCCGCGCTCCAGGTCAGTGACAACCTCGGCAGCAGCGTGCTGGTGGCGGTGGCGGGCACGATCTACGCCGCCTGGCACCCGTCGGGCAACCTGGTGCTCACGTACGGGGTCCTCATGGTCGCCATGGCCGTCGCAACATTGGCCGGCGTCGCCGTATCGCAGCGGATCGGTCCCCTGCGCCACGTCGCGTAGGCCTAGAGATCTGCATCGAAGACCGCGGGCACCGCTGAGGGGACCATTCCGGCCCGACATCTCAGTGCCAACGTGAGCCCTCCGGTGCGAAGATCGCCTTCGTCCCGGCCCACCTCGCTCGCGTCGGCATGGCACCCGCGGTCTTCAGATGACAGCTCCCAACCGGACGATCCAGGAGAATACGTCCTCCGAGAGCCTGAGGCCGGCCACGACCACGAGCACGATGGAAATTGGGCCCCGACCCAGGGTGCTCGCAATGTCCATCCGTGACCTCCTCATTCGGGTAGTCCACTCTCGATCGATGTGAGAGGCGTGGCAGGCGGCTGTGGGATTTCTGTGAGATTCGTACGCCCGGCTTGGTGCTGGGCGAGATCGGCCCAGGAACCACGAAAGGGCCGCGGCGACGCCGACGGCCCTCAGAGATCTGCTCGCTTGTGGTGCGGGCCCGCCGGGGGGAATGGGGGCCCGCACCGCAACCAAGCAGATGGCCCCATGTTTGCATGTTCCAGGCCCGTGCGCCAGTCGAAGAAGGCACGTGTTGCGCGGGATGATCCAAGTATCTGCCGACGTTATGAGGTCCGTGAACGAGTACGACGTGGTGGTGGTGGGCGCCGGACAGGCCGGCCTGTCGGCGGCATACGCCCTTGCCAAGGCCGGTCTCGACCGCGAGCGCTACGCCGGTTGAAGCCTGTCAGCCACGCATGGGTGGCAGAGTTGGAAGCACCCGACGGAAGGAAGTCCATGGACGCTCGCGAGGTACTGCTCGACGCGGCCCAGCGACCCATCGAGAGCACACACCAGGTGCTGAAAGGCATCGATGCAGATGTCGTGAACCGCATGCCCGACGACACGCACTCCTCGATCGCCTGGCTGATCTGGCACTCAGGTCGCCAGATGGACGCACAGCTGGCGCATCTGTCCGGCGGCGAGCAGGTCTGGCGACAGGACGGCTGGGCCGAACGGTTCGCGCTCGACCGGCCGGCCGAGGCGATGGGTTTCGGTGATGAACCCGCCGACGTGGCGAAGGTTCGGGTCAGCGATCCTGCCCTGCTCAGCGGCTACCTCGAGGCTGCGGTGAGCGCCCTCTGCACGTACATCCGCGGCCTGTCCGACTCCGATCTGGACGACGTCATCGGCCATATGCCAGGCCCCATCTCGCGCGGCGTACGGATCGTGAGCATCATCGACGACGCCGTCGCCCACGTCAGCCAGGCTGCGTACCTGCGAGGCCTGCTGGAGAGCTGGCGCATCGGCTACTGACCCTCAGGCGAACACCTTCGCGAGCCAGGCGTCGACGACCGGGGTCTCGGCGTAGCCCGGATCGCCCAGGCGACGGTTGATCTCCGCAGGGCCCGCGAGGCCCGTGCCCGGGAAGCTCGCCTCCTCCGCCGACGTACCGGCGGCCTGCCGCGCGGCCACGAGCTCGTCCGCCTTGCGCCGGCCACACGTCGTACGTCTGGTCGGACGACGATCCGTACGGAAGAGTCTGCTTGGTCGTCGCCACGGCGGTAGCACCCGGCGCGGCGACCAGCAGCTGGTTCCGGCGCACCATGCGCCCCACCACGAGGACGCCGACCACAGCGACGATGACGACCAGAATGACCAGGAGCATTCTGCGGATTCTGCGCATGCTCCTGACGGTAGAAGGCTCGAACCGCCTCGCGGGGGTCCGCGAAGCGGCTCGAACAGTTCTCGAACACGATGGGTACGCGAGCCTGACGAACGGACCCTCTGAGCGATTGGCTACGAGCCCAGCGAGCGACCCAGCGCCGTCGCCGTCTCGAGCGCATCGGCGGCGAGGGGCCCCTTCGTACCGCTCACGACGAAGCTCGGACCTCGGTCCGCGTGCCACCCCTTGCGGCGGGCGAGCTTCTGGGCAGCCTTGGCGGCCGAGCCGGAGAAGGCGCCGGCGACGGCCGTGTCCACGGTGGTGAGGCGGGCTGCGGAGGGGAGGGCTTGCTCGAGCCACTCCCGTACTCCGGTGGTCTCCCCGGTCCCGCCTACCTCTTTGGCCTTGTCCCGGCTGGCCGGCGTGGGCAAGCCGAGGTTGTGGGTGGGCGCGGCGACGACGATGAGATCGGCGAGAGGTTCGTGCGGCGCGGACGCCGCCGTGGTGACCTCGACCTCGGCGCCGGCCTCCCTTAGACCATCAGCGATGGCCTCTGCGATCTGTGCGGTGTTTCCGAACCACGACTCCACGACGACGAGTGCGCGCATGGTTTGCTCCTTAGATTGGTACTTGCGACATCATGTCTCAATGTAGGGTGTGATCGTGACGAGGACAAGAACGCAGTCGCGAGATCAGGGTCCGACGGGAGTGGCTCGGAGGCGGCAGCGGATCAGCGACGGGGAGACCGAGCAACGGATGCTCGAGGCGGCGCTCGCGCTCGTGGAGTCGCAGGGACTCACCGTGAGCCTCGATCACCTGAGCCTGGAGAACGTCATCGCCCGCGCCGACGTGTCGCGGAGCTCCGCGTACCGCCGCTGGCCGTACAAGGACCTCTTCCTTGCAGACCTCCTCGTCGCTGTCGCGCGCGACACAGACCTGACAGTCGAGCCGCCCGGACTGGTCGACGCGCTGCGCGCCCTGATCGCCAGCGCCGACCTCAGCGACGGACAGGCGCGACGTGACCTCCTCATCGAGGCGCTCCGCATGTCCTCCGCCTCCGAGTTCGAGCGGATCTGGCTGTCGCCGCGCTGGCGTACGTACCTGGCCCTGTCGGCGACTGTGACGGGTCTGCCGGTCGGCCCGATCCGCGAGGCGACCGCGGGTGCCGTGCTCGACGCGGAGAGGCGGTTCGCCTCGCGCCGGGCCGGCGTGTACCGCAACCTCGCCGCCATGATCGGCTATCGCATCAGCGGCGGCCTCGATGCCGAAGCGGGCTTCGAGTTCATGGCCAGCACGTCCGGCGCCGTCATGACCGGCTACGTCGTCAAAGCCCTGGTGGACGAGCAGCTCGCCACGGCGACCCGCAGCCTGGCCGCGTTCGGCAGCACCAAGACAGCCGAGTGGAACGTGCCCACGTACGGGCTCACGGCCGTCTTCAACGCGTTCCTCGAGCTGGATCCCGACGCGGAATGGACACCTGACGCGATCGCCGCACGACGCCGCATGTGGGAGCAGACGGCCGACACGATGTACGCCCCGTAGCTCGAGGAGAGCACGTGTGCTCGAGCCGGGGGTCCCTACCGGCCGACGGGCGGCATCTCGTACCGGCGGACGACCGTCATTCCGGACAGCGCGACGGCGACGAGCGTGAGCAGGCCCGCAACGTGCGCGAGTGAGCCTTCGAGGGTGACGTAGGCGTAGCAGGCCGGGCCGATCGCGACGACGAGGACGACCAGCCCCGACCACCAGCGAAGGGAGCCGGGCGCCGTCACCCAGGCGACCGCGAACACTGTCGTGGCGATGGCGAGGAGCAAGAGCGCGACCGACCACCATCCGGATCCGGTCGCGACCGCCCCGATCCAGCCGATCACCGCGGCCACTGCCGCGACGGCTGACATCAGAGCGAGCCACCGTTCCGTACGTTGCCAGGCCGTCACCTCTTGGGCACCGACCAGTCCGCGTCGCCGTCCGTGACGGTTCCGTCGTCCATCGACCCGTGCGAGCCGGCCGTCAGCGCGATCGGCCAGTTGCCGATCGGCGGGCCCGGGAAGGACGCGTTGTTCGACACCTTCGCCGACAGGTTCGAGACTCCCTTGGTCAGCGTGGTGATGTAGTCGAGGAGGCCCTTGATGCCCGCCAGGATCGCCGCACCAGCCGCAGCGGCAGCGATCGCGGTCGGCGGAGCCGCAGGGATCCCGAGTACTGAGCAGATCTCTGCCGCGACCGCAGCAAGGCCGCCCGTCAGCGTGAGGATCAGCGAGGCGACCGCGAAGTACAGCAGCACTCCGGCGGTCGCGAGGTCCATGCAGACGCTGCCCGCGGAGTCGCAGACATCGGCGAGAGCCTGGGCGGCAGCCACCTGCGCAGGCACCTTCGCCTTGTACGCGTCGGCTCCGGGCCCCTTCCACAGCGGATCGCCGGACTTCGCAACCGGCAGTCCGTTCATGATCGCCTGCGCGTCGGTCGCGCCCTGCTTGAGGAAGCCCCGCCAGTTCCCGGCCCAGCCGTAGAAGAAGAACGGCGCCAGGATGCCCTCGATGAGGTCGACGACGAACTTGCACACGTCAATGACCCAGTCGAGGAACGTGTTGATCGCGGAGATCACCCAGTTGACGATCGGCGGCGGGATCAGGAACGGGGAGATGTTGGCCAGCGATGCTGCGCCGTGCTGGAGGGTGGGGATCGCCCCTTCGATGGTGCCGACGCCGCCGCGGATCTTGCTGACCGTCTCCTGGTACGCACCCATGTCGACGCTCATGGCCGTCACCACTTCCCCAGCTGCTGGTGGATCGACTCGGAGGCTCCTACGTTGACCTCTTCCTCGTGCTCGTACGTCTTCGCGATGGTCTCCAGCATGTCCGCGACCCGCTTCGTCTCGTCGATGCCCGTCTGCGCGACCCTGCCCACAACGACGCACGCCTCGTGATAGGCCGAGTGCGCAGGAGCGAAGATGCCCATCTGTACAGCGTTGATGTCCTGGGTGGTCGTCACGAACGGTGCGATCACCGCGAGGCAGTCGCTGACGCGCTGCCAGTAGCCCCCCTCCTCCCGCAGGGCATGGAGGCTGACCTCGATGTTCTCCTTGGACGGCTGGCTCATAGCGTCTCCCTCAGGAACTCGTACACAGCGCGCGGATCGGTGGCGAGCGGGTCCGTCGGCTCAGTACGGGTCGTGCCGGCATCCGCCATCACACCGCTGATCTCCATCCCGATGGTGGTGCCCGACTTGCCCGTGGCCCAGGCAGGATCGATTTCCACCGAGGTGACGTTGCCGCCCTGCGCCTGGGCGCGTACGCGTCCACGCTCGTCGGCCAGCGTCGCGCGCCGCTCGCCCGTGAGCTGCCCCTGCGCCTCACCGAGCTTGGCGAAGGACGCATCCAGAGCGGCGTTGATGCGCTCCATCGCCGCGTTCAGGTTCTGGCCGGATGTGTCCGGATGCCACGCGGGAAGCTCCTCCTCGGGCTCCACCTGGGCCTGCCGTTCCCTCAGGAACGAGGTGATCGCGGCGGTCACGGCGGTGCCGAGCTCAGCGGCCGGTACGACCCGTTCCCAGGCGGTCTCGATCCGGACCTCCGGAGCTCCCGCTCGGCCCTCGGTGACCTTGACGGCCGAGGACACCGGGACCTCCAGCTCCAGGCCGTCCGGGCGGCGCGCGGCCGCGATGACGTCCTTCGACGAGTGGATCAACCGGTCGATCTCGCTCGCGTGCGTGTTCTCGGTCACGGTGGTCACACTAGGGCGACCGGGGCTCACTTCCGGCGCCGGTCCCGGATGCGGTTCAGTAGCCGCGTGATGCGTCGGCCGCCACCACTGCCCCGGACAGCGCCACCTCGAAGTCTCCTCCGGTCATCGGCTTGGAGAACATCGGGTAGTCGTACGTGATCGCGTTCGCGTGCTCCTCCGGGCTGGTGCCGGCGAGGCAGTCGGTGAGCGTGATGACCTCGTACCCACGCTCGTACGCCGACCTCATCGTCGACTCGACGCAGCAGTTCGTGAGGAAGCCCGCCAGCGCCACGGTCTCGATGCCCTTGCTGCGCAGGATGAAGTCGAGGTTCGTGCTCGCGAACGCGTCGAGACCGCGCTTGCCCTCGAGGACGATGTCGCCGTCGGCCGGTGTCAGGTCGCCGACGATCTCCGCGCCCCAGCTGCCCTTGACGAAGGCGTTCGAGTCGACGACGCCCTTGAGGATCCCGTACGGGTGGCGCGTGATCTCGTAGTAGCCGGCCGCGAACTGGATCGGCGAGTGGATGATCGTCGCGCCAGCGGCTCGGGCCGCCGAGACGAGCGCCTTGGTGTGCGTGAGCATGTCGGTCTGGTCCATGACGGTCTTCACCGCGCCGTGGAGCACGCCCCCTTCGGTGGTGAAGTCGTTCTGGTACTCGACGAGCACGACGGCGGTCTTTGCGGGATCCATGGCTTCTCCTGATCGACAGTGAACTGAGGCCCAAACTGTTCACTCACGCTAGGCCGCCTCAGGTGGTCTCACAAGGGCCGCGTGTAAGCGCCCTTCCTGTTCGCCGAAAGTTCAGCGAGTGCACAGGAGACGGACGGCTACGTCACAGCGGTTCGCTGTTCGATGAGGAGATGAAGAACTCACTCAGCGCACTGGACTTCTTCTGCGCGAAGATCGCGTACGAGATCACCCCCGAAGACCTCGCGACGGCCCAGGCGATGGGGGCTTCCCCGATCGTCGTGGACACCCGCCCCGCCACAGCCTGGAGCGAGAGCCGGATTCCCGGAGCCCTCACCATTCCTAGCGACGACGTACCGGATCGGGCACCCGACGTCCTCGACGACGAGGACGTCGACATCGTCCTCTACTCCTGGGGGGCCGACGACCACGCAGCTGCCACAGCCGCTGTCACGCTGCTCAAGCTCGGCTACACGCAGGTACGTGAGCTCAGTGGCGGCTTCGAAGCCTGGCAGCGCGAGGGATTCTCGGTCGAGACCGACAACGGGCGGATTCACCAGCTGCTCGTCGAACTCGACGCGCCGCTGGCCGGCTGACCCGAGATCAGCCCTCGGCGGGCGCGATCTCGTTGATCGCGGCCAGCCCGTTGAGCGTGCGCGGGTAGCCGATGTACGGGACCAGCTGGCTCAGCGCGTCGAGCAGTACGTCGCGAGAGTTGCCGACACGTACGTTGCCGGCCACGTGGCCCCGCGCCTGGGAGTCGCAGCCACCCTGCGCGACGATGATGACGAAGGTCAGCAGCTCCCGCGTGGCGAACTCGAGTCCCGTCCGCGTGTAGTGGTCGCCGAAGCAGTTCGCCGTGAGCCAGTTCTGGATGTGCTTGGTATCAGGCGACGCCGTCGCATGCATCTGCGTCAGCCGGTCCCCGACGACCGCCTCCTGCGCCTTCCACCCCTTGTCGAAGCGGGTTTCCGGTGTCGTGGTCGACTGGCCGGGCAGCGGCAGCTCGACGTCGCGATCGGTCAGCGTCTCGTTCGTGATGGTCAGGAAGTCGTACACGCGACCCACACCCATGTACGCGATGGCGTGGTAGACCACTTCCTTCGCCTCCACCGGCGAGACCCCATTGTCCAGCGCCGCGCCCAGCATCACGCGGTACTCGGTGTGCGCCTGGCAGCCGATCTGCGCGGCTAGGAGCACGAGCAGCCGAGTGTGCGGATCGAGCGCGCCGTGGCTGAAGACCTCGTCGAACGCGAAGTTGTCGAAGTACTCGATCAGCTCGGGATCTGTCTGCGACAGCGTCGACAGGCGGTTCCCGAAGAGCTGGTCGTGGTTGTGCTGTGCGTGCGTAGTGGGCATTGCATCCTCCTAGAAGGACCTGGGAATGTGCGGGGCGTAGTGCTCCTCGAGACTGGCCACCTCGTCGTCGGTGAGCACCAGATCGAGCGCGGCGACCGCGTCGGTGAGGTGGTGCACCTTCGTCGGACCGACGATCGGGGCGCTGATCACGGGCTTGGAGAGCACCCATGCGAGGGCGACCTGCGCCATGGGTAGGCCACGTGCCTCGGCGATCTTCTGGACCGCGTCGACGATCGGTGCGTCGGCGTCCAGGTCGTACCGGCGACCCACAGGGTCGGTGTCCATGCGGGCGGTCGTCTGGCCCCACGGGCGGCAGACGCGGCCCTT
>Ga0208079_1002016_pt1 | contig 10178 bp, 6 predicted proteins | sample NGESurdeep092012_5_FD_184474 | JGI IMG/M metagenome (GOLD analysis project Ga0208079, IMG submission 184474) | Arctic peat soil microbial communities from Barrow, Alaska - NGEE Surface sample 210-2 deep-092012 (SPAdes) | ecosystem: Environmental > Terrestrial > Soil > Wetlands > Peat ... | reverse complement strand
CCCTCAGCTGAGGCACGCCTCAGTCTGTACGTGTCCTGGTCATGTTGGCGGGGTCGTCGACGAGCGGTTCCAGGGCCCTATGGGCGGCGCCGACAAGGAGAAGGTTCGCGCCGAGCTGCGCACTGACGATGTCGACACTCTCCAGAGCCGCGCCGAGGGCCCGCGCGGACAGCGCGGTACGAAGGCCCCCGGGGTCGTACGCGAGCAACGACGCCAGGAACCCCCCCAGCACGATGCGTTCGGGGTTGAGCAGGTTGACCACCGTCCCGAGCGCGACGGCGAGCTGACGCTGCTGACGCGCCACGGCAGCCGCCACTGCTTCCGAGAGATCCGCGAGCAGCGCAACCTCGAACGACTCGGGGTCCATGTGGTCCGCCCCCAATAGGGACAGGAGCTCCTCGCGGGTCACCTCGGCCTCCAGCGTCCCGGAGATCCCCACGGTGTCCACGGCACGAGACCCGCTGACCGGTGTGTGGCCCAGCTCTCCGGCGTACCCGTGCGCTCCACCCAGGAGCTCTCCCCCAGCGACGATCGCCCCACCGATGCCACTCGCGCCACCGTTGAGGTAGACGAAGTGGGAGACACCTCGGCCGGCACCGTAGTCCCGCTCGGCCAGGGCTCCCAGCTGGGCGTCGTTGGCCACGTGTACGGGCCGCGACGTGGCCTCCGCGAGCGCCCGGCCCAGGGGCTCCTCGCGCCACTCGAGGTGCGGCGCGTTGCGGACCAGCCCGTCGAGAGTGCGTACGAGGCCGGGTACGGCCACACCGATCCCGCTTATGCGAAATCCCGACTCCACTGCGCCCATCGCAGCCATGAGGGTGCTCGCGAGGTGCACCACCTCCGCCATCGACGGAATCCGGTCGAATTCGTGTCGCACCTTGCGACGCACCTGGGCGTCCAGCCCCACGATCGCCACCGTGAGCGCGTCGACCTCGGGATGTACGGCGAACGCAGCCACCGAGGAGCTCAGCGCCACCCCATGGCTCGGCCGCCCGACCGTACCGTCGGCGATCGGGTCGTACTCGTCGACCAATCCGAGTCCGGCTAGGTCAGATACGAGGCTCGCGACCGTCGACCGGTTCCGGCCGGTGAGGTGCCCGACTTCCGCGCGGGACATAGGGCCACCGACCATCAGTGCCCGCAGGACGGCCGTGAGGTTCTCCCGACGAACGTCCTCGCTGGTGCCCTTCCGCACGACCCCTCCCGGCTCTCGTCGGACAGGCTAGCCCTGCCTGGAGGCATTCCAGCGCACATTCGTCGCAGAGCTCAACAAATGCTCATTCACCTGCCTTGTACAACGCGACCTTGCGATCGTCCACGTGACACGGGCGTTACCTGGTGGAAACGTCACCCAAGTACGGTCGAAGCGTGACCATCAAGGTGGCGTTGCGACACGAGACGACGTACACGTTCGCCCGCCCGGTGACGATCAGCCCCCACACGATCCGTCTGCGCCCCGCGGCTCACTCGCGGACGCCCATCTCGGCGTACGCGCTCACGGTGACCCCCGAGAACCACTTCCTCAACTGGCAGCAGGACCCGTTCGGCAACTACCTGGCCCGCGTCGTCTTCCCGGAACCCGCCTCCGAGCTCAAGATCGTCGTCGACCTCGTCGCGGACATGACCGTCGTCAACCCGTTCGACTTCTTCGTGGAGGAGTACGCCGAGCGCTTCCCCTTCGCCTACCCGGCGGACCTGGAGCGCGACCTCCAGCCGTACCTTCACCGCATCCCCGCAGAGTCAGGCGCCGCCACGCCGGACGCAGTCGACGCCTGGATCGACGCGGTCGTCGCTCCGCTGATCCCCCGCGACGGCAGCTTGCGGATCGTCGACATGCTCGTCGCCGTCAACACGGCGATCTACTCCCACGTCGCCTACACGACCCGGCTCGAGGTCGGTGTTCAGACACCGGGTCACACCCTCGCCATGGCCCTCGGCTCCTGCCGCGACTCAGGCTGGCTCCTCGTGACGGTCCTTCGCCGCCTCGGGCTGGCTGCCCGATTCGTGTCGGGCTACCTCGTCCAGCTCAAAGCCGACGTCGTACCGCTCGACGGCGCCGCCGGTCCGAAGGAGGACTTCACCGATCTCCACGCGTGGGCCGAGGTGTACGTGCCGGGCGCGGGCTGGATCGGTCTCGACCCCACGTCCGGGCTGTTCGCCGGGGAGGGCCATATCCCCTTGTCGTGCACGCCTGAGCCGTCCAGCGCCGCACCCATCACGGGCGCGACCGAGATCGTGGACACGACCTTCTCGTTCAGCAACACCGTGACCCGGATCCACGAGGACCCCCGGGTCACCAAGCCGTACACGGACGCCGAGTGGGAGTCGATCCAGACACTGGGTCGCCACGTCGACGCGCTGCTCGGGGCCGGCGACGTACGGCTCACCATGGGCGGCGAGCCGACCTTCGTCACCACGGGCGACACGTCGACGCCCGAATGGGAGTCGGAGGCTGATGGCGAGGAGAAGCGAGCTCTCGCCGGCCGTCTCGTGGCGCTGCTCCGCAACCGGTGGGCGCCGAACGGCGTGATGCACCACGGACAGGGCAAGTGGTACCCCGGGGAGCCTCTCCCCCGCTGGCAGCTCCAGCTGTCCTGGCGCGCGGACGGTCGTCCGCTGTGGCGTGACCCGTCGCTGCTCGCAGACCCCTCGTCCCCGCCCACGCCCTCGGCTCACCCCCTCGAACTGGCCACGGCGATCGCGGGCAACCTCGGCATCATGTCCAGCCTCGTGCTGCCCGCGTACGAGGACCCAGTGGCCGAGGCGCTCGCCGAGGCCCAGAGACCCTACGGCGACCGGCCCGGCGTGGACGCCGAACCGGAGGCCGTCGCCGCAGCGCTCGTCACTCCTCCGGCAGGTCCCGCCGGTTACGTCGTCCCGCTGTTCGTCGACCCCGACCGGCCTGGTTCCTGGGCCACCACCACGTGGCAGCCCCGGCGTCGCGACCTCTACCTCATCCCCGGCACGTCCGCCCTCGGTCTTCGCCTGCCACTCGACTCGATCGCGTGGGGTGAGGCGCCCGACATCGCGCGTGCCGACGAGGTGCCGACCCGCTCCCTGCCCGAGCGCCGCACCCGCGAGCTCGCCCGCGTGCTCCCGGTCGCCGACTCGCCCCGTACCGCCCTCGCCGTCCAGGAGCGCGACGGCCACGTGTTCGTGTTCCTGCCACCGGTCGACCTTCTCGACGACGCCGTACGGCTCCTCATCGCCATCGAGGACGCCGCCGCCGCGACCGGCCAGCCAGTGGTCCTCGAGGGCTACCCGCTGCCGTACGACGACCGCGCGCGCAGTCTCAGCATCACGCCCGACCCCGGAGTGCTCGAGGTCAACGTCCAGCCGACCGCAAGCTGGGACGAGCTGGAGACGCTCACCACGACGCTGTACGAGGACGCGCGGGCGGCCGGTCTGTCGACGGAGAAGTTCGACCTCGACGGCACGCACACGGGCACGGGTGGCGGCAACCACATCACCCTGGGCGGCGCCACGCCTTCGGACTCGCCGCTCCTGCGTCGTCCCGATCTGCTCCGCTCGCTCATCACGTACTGGCAGCACCACCCGGCCCTCTCGTACGTGTTCACCGGCCGCTTCATCGGGCCCACCAGCCAGGCTCCGCGGGTCGACGAGGGCCGGCACGAGACGCTGTACGAGCTCGAGACCGCGTTCGCCCAGCTCGCCCGCATGATCGGCGATCCGGCCGTCGACCACGATGTCGCGGCAGTCGTCGCCGCCGACAGGCGCTGGGACGAGGACCCCGACGAGCGGAGCGAGCGCCAGCGCCGTACCCAGCCCTGGCTCACCGACCGACTGCTGCGGCACCTGCTCGTCGACGTGACCGGCAACACGCATCGCGCCGAGTTCTGCGTCGACAAGCTGTACAGCCCGGACAGCCGTACGGGCAGGCTCGGCCTGCTCGAGATGCGCGGCTTCGAGATGCCGCCGCACGCCCGGATGTCGCTTGTGCAGTCGCTGCTCGTACGTGCGCTGGTCGCCCGATTCTGGGACGAGCCGTACGAGGGCGACCTGATCCGGTGGGGTACCCGCCTGCACGACCGCTACCTGCTGCCCGCCTACGCGGCGGCCGACCTGCGCGATGTCGTCGACGAGCTCAACGCCTACCTCGCCCGCAAGGGCGAGCCCGCCTTCGACGAGCGCTGGCTCGAGCCGTTCCTCGAGTTCCGCTTCCCGCGTCTCGGCGAGGTCCACGTGGCCGGGGTCCGCCTCGAGCTGCGCGGCGCGATCGAGCCGTGGCACGTCCTCGGCGAGGAGGCAGCCGAGAACGGGATGGCCCGCTACGTCGACTCGTCCGTGGGGCGAGTCCAGATCACCGCCTCGGGGATGATCGAGGGGCGCTACGTCATCACCTGCAACGGCGTCGAGGTACCGATGGCCCAGGTCTCGACCGCCGGCTGGGGCACAGGTCTCGACGGCACAGCCTCCACCACCGTCGCGGGCGTCCGGTACAAGGCCTGGTCCCCGCCGTCCTCGCTGCACCCGACGATCGGCGTCCACTCCCCGCTGAGGTTCGACCTCGTCGACAGGCGCCAGGGACAGTCGCTGGGCGGCTTCACCTACCGCGTCGTCCACGAGGGCGGCCGCGCGTACGACACGTACCCGGTCAACGCCACCGAGGCGGAGTCCCGGAGGGCGGCCCGCTTCCAGCCGTACCAGACCAGCGGCGCGGTCGACGTCTCCGCGCTGTCCGGCCACGACTCCGTACTCGGTGGGCGACCGACAGACTTCCCCACCACGCTCGACCTGCGCCGATTCCTCCCCGGACGACCGCCCGGACGCGAGGTCGACGAAGCCGACGCGTCGTGACACCGCCCCCAGATGTCGCCCAGGATCGGGTCGTCGGGCCCTACAGTGCCAGGATGCAGGACGGCCCGGGGTTCGACGAGCTGGCACGCTTGTCCGCCACGCCGCGGGGCCGCACCCTCAGCGCGGCGATCGACGCCATGGGTCACCACGGGCTGCGCGCCCGGCGCCGTGACGTACGACGGATGGTGCTCGACGACGGTGTGACGTACGGCGCAGCCGACGGTACGCAGGTCCCCTGGAAGGTCGATCCCCTCCCGATCCTCATCGAAGCGCCCGAGTGGGAGCAGCTCGAGGCGGGCCTCACCCAACGGGCACGGCTGCTCGACGCGATCCTGGTCGACCTTCTCACCGAGCGCCGTACGCTGCGCGAGGGGCTGCTGCCCGCCGAGCTGATCATCGGCCACGACGGCTTCCTCGTCCCCGCGGCCCGCGTCCTGCTGCCCGGCAGCCGACAGCTCCCCATGGTCGCGACCGACCTCGCACGTACCGCAGACGGCTCGTGGTGCGTGATGAGCGACCGGACGCAGTCGCCGTCGGGCGCCGGCTACGCGATGGCGACGCGCAGGATCGTGTCCCGCGCGCTGGCCAAGGTCTATCGGTCCTTGCCTCTGCGCCGGTTGCGCCCCTTCTTCGACGTCATGCAGATGGGGTTGCTGCAGGCCGCGCCGCCCACAGACAACGTGCCCCAGGTCGTCCTGCTCACCGCGGGCCCTGAGAGCGAGACCGCGTACGACCAGGCCCTGCTGTCGACGCTGCTCGGTCACCCGCTCGCGCAGAGCGACGACCTCCTCATGCGGGACGGCAAGCTGTGGCTGCGTACGACCGGTCGTCTGCACCACGTCGACATCGTCCAGCGGCGCGTGGACGCGGAATGGTGCGACTCGCTCGACCTGCGGACCGACTCACGCCTCGGCGTACCGGGTTTGGTCGCAGCCGCCGCGCGCGGGTCCGTGAGCGTCGTCAACCCGTTCACGGCAGGCGTGCTCGAGAACCCCGGCCTGTTCCCGTACCTGCCGGGCATCGCTCGGGCGTTGCTCGACGAGGACCTGCTGCTGCCCAGCCCCGACGCGTGGTGGTGCGGTGATGCGACCAGCCTCGACCACGTCCTCACCCACCTCGACCGGCTCGTGGTGAAGCCGATCTCGCGAGGTGTGGTGACCGAGTCGTACGTGGGACCAGAGCTCGACGGCGCCACCCTGGACACGCTCCGGCGGCGGATCACCGAGGAGCCCTGGCGCTGGGCCGCACAGGAGGTCATCCAGCCATCCACGGCGCCCATCGTGAGCACGACCGGGCTCGTCTCGCGCCCGATGGTGCTGCGGACGTTCGCGGCGGCCTACGACGGGGACTACCACGTCCTTCCCGGCGGAATGGCCCGCGTCGCCGGCTCCGACGACTCCCTCGTCATCACGAACCGCGCCGGCGCGCTCGCGAAGGACGTGTGGGTCGTCGAGGCGGAGACGCTCGGGCCGCCTCTGGTGCTGTCCTCTGCGCCCACCCGGTCGCGGCGGCAGCAGACGGTCCTTCCCCGGCTCACGCCACGCGGCGCAGGCAGCCTGTACTGGACGGGCCGCTACTCGGAAAGGGCCCAGTCGACGGCCCGGCTGCTCAACGTCGTCGAGAACCTCGTCGAGGACAACCTGACGCGTGCGGACACGCCCGGTCACACCGCGATGGTCGCGATGCTCGTCGCTCTGAGCGAGGTCACGACGATACGGCCGGGCTTCGCATCCGGCGAGCCATCCTCGGCTGAGCGCCGCGCCAACCCGTTGCCGCTGCTGCGTGCTCTCCTCCTTGACCCCGACCTGCGAGGCTCCCTCGCTCACGCCGCGGTGCGCCTGACGCGGGCCGCCCAAGAGGTACGAGAGGTGCTGAGCCTCGACACGTTCGGCATCCTCAACCGGCTCCAGACGACCCTCGTCGAGGCGCGCGCACTCGGCGAGGAAGTCCACATCCAGGACGTCGCCTCGCACGCGATGGAGGCCTGTCTCGCCTTGTCGGGCCTCGCCAGCGAGAGCCTGATCCGCGACTCGATCTGGGCGTTCCTCGAAGCGGGACGCCGGATGGAGCGGGCGCAGCTCACCGTACGGCTGCTGCGCAACACGCTCGCCGCCGAGCGCTCCCCCGTCGCCGAAGCCCTCGTCACCGAAGCCGTACTCAGGGTCGGCGACAGCCTCATCACGTACCGGCGCCGCATGGCGGCCGGCGTCGGCACCGCGATCCCCGCCGGTGAGGCCGTACATCTCCTCGTGACCGACGAGAGCAACCCCCGCTCGGTCGTCTACTCACTGCGTCGGCTGCTCGAGGCACTCGCCGAGACCCCCGATCCCCTGATCGAGGGCGCTGTCACCGCGATCATCGACCGGCTCGGCACGATCGACACCGACGAGTTCTTCCTCGCCCGCCGCGTGGCGCTGTTCGATCTCATGGCCGACCTCGAGACCGACCTGCGCGGCGTGTCCGACCTGATCGAGGCTGCCTACTTCGAGCAGCAGCAGGCGTCGCGGTCGTTCTCCGTCCCCGAGATCCAGGGCGGCTGGCGATGAGCGACCTCCACGACCACCGTCAGTACAGGGTGCTGCACCGCACCGCCTACACGTACGACCTGCCGGTGACCACCTCGTACGGTCGCGGCTGCCTGCGGCCACGGCCCCAGCACTCGCAGACCCTGCTCGAGCACACGCTGACCATCGACCCCGTTCCGCAGATCACCGACGAGACCCGCGACCTGTTCGGCAACTACACCCACTACCTCGAGATCCACACCGAGCACGAGCGGTTCGAGGTGGTCAAGGAGAGCGTGCTGGACGTGGAGTGGCCGGAGGTCGATCTGGACATGCTCGACGAGCACACCGTGGCCGATGCGGCGGCGGCACTGCGCCAGGACACGTCGCTCGACCCCGTGGAGCACGCCTTGTACACGCTGCCGAGCGCTCACGTGCAGCTGTCGGAGGAGGTACGCCGCTTCGCGGAGCTGGCCATCCCCGCCGGGCGACCCCTCGGGGAGGCCATCGCCTCGCTGTACCACCAGATCTACAGCGACTTCACCTACACCAAGGGCGCGACCACGGTGAACTCGACGCTGCCGGAGCTGCTGACCACGAAGGCGGGCGTCTGCCAGGACTTCGCCCACCTCGCCGTCGCGTGCTTCCGTGCGGCGGGGCTGCCCGCACGGTACGTGTCGGGCTACATCGAGACGACTCCCCCGCCGGGCAAACCTAAGCTCGCCGGCTCCGACGCCACCCACGCCTGGGTCTCCGTCTTCACGCCGAGGGTGGGTTGGGTCGACGTCGACCCGACAAACGACCACCTCGCCGACTCCCGCTACATCGTCACCGCATGGGGCCGCGACTTCCGCGACGTCTCCCCGCTACGCGGCGTGATCTTCACCGACGCCACCAAGAGCAGCCTCTCCGTCGGCGTGGAGGTCACCCGGCTCGATCAATGACAACGCCCCGAGCTCGCCATTCCGCGACACGAGACCTGGTGCCACTCATTGGTCTGGTGCGGCCGGGTCGCGCTCTCCCGGGGCCCCGACGTGCGATGCTTGACCCATGGCCGATGTGTCCGAGCGGGGTCCGTTGAGGGGCATGCCTGCTTGGCACCGAACCTCAGCCAGGACGCACCTCCTTGTCTCGGTCGGTGCTGGCGCCCTCGTCGGGATCGGCTTAGCCCTCGCCTTCGGCTGGGTGATTGGTGGCTTCATGGCCTGGGTCGTGGCCGGCTCGGTCTTCCTGATCTGGACGTGGGCATCGATCTGGCCGATGGGGCCCCACGAAACAGGGCGACTGACTCAACGCGAGGACCCGTCCCGCCCGATCCGCGATCTGGTCCTGATTCTGGGTGCAGTGGTCAGCGTCTTGGCAGTCGCGGTGGTGATCTTCCGCGCCCAGCAGAGCGGGCCACTTCGACTCGGGATCGGGGTGGCCAGTGTCATCGTTTCGTGGGCGGTACTGCACACCATCTTCACTCTCAAGTACGCACGGCTGTACTACAGCGACCCCGTCGGGGGCATCGACTTCAAGCAGGACTCCGATCCCAGCTACCGCGACTTCGCCTACATTGCCTTCACCGTCGGAATGACGTTCCAGGTCTCCGACACTGACATCGGCAAGGGGACCATCCGTACCACCGTCCTGCGGCACGCCCTGATTTCGTTCGTCTTCGGTGCCGTGATCATCGCGATCACCATCAACCTGGTGGCCGGGTTGAGCAGGTAGTCGACAAGACCGACGCGTCGCACGACGCCGCTCAGGACCGCGGCGGTCCGCTTGGACGGGGTTGCCTCTGGAGGCCCGACAAAGGATGTCTGATACGGCGCTATCGCAGCTCGGTCGGCCCGTTGAGAGGCGAAAGGGTGGTCAGCGTCAGCTGTCTGCGGTGGTGCTGATAGTGCATGGGAGCCCACGTCATGAGTTGAGCTCGGTCCATCCACGTGGAGAAGTAGGGGTCCCAAGACGGTGGAATGGTCATCCCCCGGCGGAGGTCACCCGGACCGGCATGGTCATAGAAGTGAAGGATCTGCGCGGTGACGGCCTCCATCTGACGCCCCATGCGGGACACGGTGAACAGTCGCCCACCCACCACACCTCCCAGCCAGTTGAGCCGGTGGTACAGCGGGGTGACCGCTGCCATCCCCGCCGCCCACACGCGCGACGCGCCAGCGGGCAGACGCGCGAAGACACCCATCACGACGATCACCATGCGGGTGACCCGTTGTCCAAGCAGCATGTGGAACAGCAGTTGCCTGTTGGTCCACGCGGTCCCGTTCGTGGGGAGATCCAGCTCCTCGGGGCGGGCCGCCTTCAGGATGGCCCAGTAATCACGCGCGATCCACTCCACGTCAGCCCGCACCGGATCCGACGAAGCAGCCATCACTCAGATGTACGCCACACCAGCCCTCCGGGCAAGCCCCGCCACGACGGCGACGGCGACGGCGAAGTCGATGCCGTCCGGTGCTGGCGATCGGCTCGACACGACACGCCCAAGCCATCGCTGGTTGCGGACCCCGGTCCGACCTCGGAGCTCGTACTCATCGGCGCGTCCGGCCGGTGGCACGAGCGGATGTTCTCGCGAGGTGAGCACCCGCGGTTCCCGCGGCCCGGCGGCGACCAGTGTCAACGCACCGGCTCCCGGGGGTCATCTCTCACGCGGCATCGACAGACACCCAGAGTGCTCACGCAAGCGAACCGTGCCTCATGGCCCAGAAGTCAGTAACGAGGGCAGCGAGTTCGGCGGGACATTCGAGTGAGGGGAGGGCGCATGTTCCCGTGAGGACCGCTGTACGGGCATCCTTCATCGTGGCCGTGGTCTTGGCGCACTCAGAGGGACTCCACTCACTCCGGTCGTCGGTGGCGATC
>Ga0208079_1002014_pt1 | contig 10183 bp, 7 predicted proteins | sample NGESurdeep092012_5_FD_184474 | JGI IMG/M metagenome (GOLD analysis project Ga0208079, IMG submission 184474) | Arctic peat soil microbial communities from Barrow, Alaska - NGEE Surface sample 210-2 deep-092012 (SPAdes) | ecosystem: Environmental > Terrestrial > Soil > Wetlands > Peat ... | reverse complement strand
GATACCTGCGCGGCGACGGCGCGCGCGCGTTATGCGCCAAGCCGGCTCGGCTGGGCCGCGCAGACCCTTGGTGAGACCTGCTACGAGAGCGATGGACGTCCGCGTCGTTATTCCGTCGTCTGCGACCGCAAATATTCCTGGGGCACGGCGAAGGAGGACTACGTTCTACCGGAGGCACACACGGTCGCGATCCAGATCGCGCCCGGCCAGCTCGCCGGCGTCACCGGCGATTGCCTGTGGACCCGGCAGCCGCGCAAACCGGGCGGCAAGGCAGAGGCCAAGAAGCTCGCCTGCAAGGACAAGCTGACCATCGCGCGCGTTCCCTATGCACTCGACCGCGCCCATTCCGGCGTGTCGGTGACGGTCAAGCTGCCCGACGGCCACGAACTGGTCGATCGCGAGGTCGTGGTCGAGGATCTCTTCATCGTGGCGCTGGGCGATTCGTTCGCCTCGGGCGAGAGCAATCCGGATCGCCCCGTCCAATTCAGCCCCAGTCGCGAGATGGTCTATGAACCGAAATTGCTGCGCGACGAAATCGCGGCGCAAGTCGACACGAAGCCGCCGACCCTAGGCAACGTGACGCCGAAATTCGGCCTTGCTGGGAGCGATGACCAGTACAATCCGAAGGTACTGCCGCGACGCTACATGGACGACGAGGCGGCGGAGCGCTTTTACAAACTCTCCTCGCTTGATTTCCAAGCCGCTTTCGACAAGGCCGCCGCTCGCTGGCTCAGCCGCGATTGTCACCGTTCGCAATATGGCTATCCGTTCCGCGTCGGCATCGAGCTAGCGCTGGAGAATCGGCACCGCTCGGTCACGCTGGCGAGCTTCACTTGCTCCGGGGCGGAAGTATCCGAGGGTCTGTTCCTTGAGATGGACGCGCGCGAGGGATTCAGCGATCCGAGCGCGGCCAAGGTGCGCGCCCAATTCGACCAGTTGGCCGACCTGATCTGCCGCGGGGGGCAGCGGCGCGCTCGCAGAGCGCCAGCTACATGCTGCCGCTGTGGGCCCAGGGCAGCACCCAGATCGAGATGCGCCGGATCACCAAGACCTGGTGTCCGCCGCAACTGCGCAAGCGACCGATCGACCTCGTGCTGATGTCGGTCGGCGGCAATGACGTCGGCTTCGGTGCGCTCGCCGCCTATGCCATGACTGAGAGCGCCGGCGACATCGCGCCGATCGCCGCCTGGATCGGCAGACAGATCCGTTTTAGCCCGCAAGTCGCGCGCGTCTATCTCGAAGCCCTCGACGAGCGGATGAAGGCGGTCAAGGACGCGCTCGCCGAGGGTTTCGGCGTTGCGCCCGCGCGGGTGCTGCAGTCGTCTTATGAGCCGATCCAATTCGACGAAACGGACGCGTTGTGCGGCTCGCAGCCGACGCTCGGAATGGACGTGCATCCCGGTTTGGAGCTCAACCAGCAGCGCCTCAAGGAGACGGCCGACTTCTTGCGCGATCTGCTCGCGCGGCTGGAATGCATCACCAGCACCGCAGGACACAGCTGCCCGGCGGGCCTGGCAACCGGCACCGGCACCGGATTCACCCTGGTGACCGACCATATCCTCGAGTTCCCCAAGCGCGGCATGTGCGCACGCGATCCCAAGCGGGCGTTCGCCGACGGCATCGCCATGCGCATCCCGCGTAAGACGCCTACGGGGGACGAGTTCAAGCCCTATTCACCGGCGGCGACGCTGCCCTATGCGCACCGCTGGCGTCTGTTCCGCACGCCGAACGATGCCTTCCTGCTCGCGAATACGCATCGCGAAGGGACGATGCTGTTCGACATCCTGCAGCCGGCCTATGCTGGACTCTACAGCGGCGCGATCCATCCGACCGCGGAGGCGCACGCCATCGTCGCCGACTACGTCATCCGCCACGTGCAGTCGATCCTGGACAAGTCGGACGTTGAAAAGCGGGCGAAGCGGTGACGGGGGCTTAAGAGCTACTCCGCCGCCTCTCTTCCGTGTCCCAGTTGCTTGTTGAGTGTCTTCACCAGCGCCGCAGCCGCGCTGCATCGAAATCTCCCGGAAGCGGGACCGGAACCGACATGACGAACCTCCCTCGTTCGCCACGTTGAATCAGAGACCAGCTGATTTGGAAACCGTCGAAGGAGTCGCGCTTTCAGGGATTTGGTGTAAAGTCACGCAATCTGCGCAGGCTTGCTTGCTTGCGCAAAACCGGTGTCCACTTTTGCTAATCGCGCTCTAGGCTGCGGGCCCTGCCATGCACGTAGACAAGTCGCTCTCGCTCCGGTTGCTGTCGATGGCGGCGCTTTTCGTCGCCGTGACCTGGACCGTCGCCTCCGCGCAGACGACCGATCCGCAGGCGAACCCGGCGCCCGCGCGTCCCGCCGCCAAGGCCGTCAAACCGGTGAAGCCGCCCGCGGCGGCGCGCATTCCGCCGCGGGGCGTGCCGCCGGGTCGCGCGATCGGCACCCGGCCGGCCGGTCGCCTGCCGGCCACCGCCGCTCCATCCTTGCCGGCGCGGACGGCGACGCCGCCACTGCTGCAAAATCTGAATATCGGTGGGCGGACGCTGTCGCTGCCGACAAATCTGAATATCGGTACGCGGCCGCCGTTCGGCGCCAACGTCAATGTACCGGGTGCCGCGACCGCGCCGGGCAGGATCGCGCCGGGACCCGCGCTTCCGGGCGGCGCGTCGCGTTCGGCGGCGCTGCCGCCGGGCGGCGGAGCCCCGGCGCTGAACAGCCGCACGCCGCTCACGTCGCCGCGCCAGAACACCGGGGCGCCGCCGCTCGGCGGTGCCAATGCGCGCGATCCGGCCGCCCGGTTACGGCAGTCATCCCTGCCACGTCCTGGGGGGGCGCTGCCCCGTCCGGGAGTGGCGTTGCCGCGTTCGACGGCGACGCTGCCGCGGGGCGCGGGCCGGTTCGGCGGCAGTCCGGCATGGACCGCGATGCGCCAGCGTTACCTCGTCGCTCCGCCGCGCAGCGCTGGGCCGCCGCCGGGACTCGGGATCGGCCGCACCCGTCACGAGATGAGCTACAGCGGTGTGCCGCCGCGCGGCGAGGTCCGCTTCGTGTCGAACGAGGTCGTGGTGCAGATCGCCAACACGGTACCGCGCGCCCAGGTCGAGACTGTCGCCCGCCAGCTCGGCGTCGCCATGGTCGCCACGCACGGCTTCGATGCCGCCGGCCGCACCCTCTATCAATTCCGCGCGTCCGACGGCCGCGACGTGCGCGACGTGATCCGCCAGCTTGAGCGGAATCGCATCGTCGCCGCGGCCCAGCCGAATTACGTGTACCAGCTCGACCAGAACGCGCCGGCGCCGACAAGCCTGCCGCCGCGCGTGCTGCCGGACGGCGATCCGGGCCAATATGTAATCGAAAGACTGCATCTCGGCGAGGTGCATCGGCTTGCGCGCGGGCGCAACGTCTCGATTGCCGTGATCGACTCGGAAATTGACGAGCACCATCCCGACCTGGAGGGCGCCATCGCCGAGCACTTCGACCCCTCAGGCCAACCCAGCCGTCCGCACACCCACGGCACCGGCATGGCCGGTGCCATCGTCGCCAAGTCTCGCCTGCTCGGGGTCGCGCCGGACGCAAGCATCGTCGCCATCAAAGCGTTCGACGACAAGCGCGCGGGCGCGGAAGCCACCAGCTTCCAGATCCTCAAAGGCCTCGATTACGCCGTACGGCGCGGCGTGCGCATCATCAACATGAGCTTTGCCGGCCCCTACGACGTGATGATGGAGCGCAAACTGCGCGAGGCTTACGACAAGGGCATCGTGCTGGTGGCGGCGGCCGGCAATGCCGGTCCAAAATCACCGCCGCTCTATCCGGCCGCCGACCCGAGCGTGATCGCCGTTACCGCGACCGACTATTCCGACAAGCCGTTCGCCATGGCCAATCGCGGCAACTACATCGCCATCGCCGCCCCCGGCGTCGACATCATGGTGCCGGCGCCCGGCGGCATCTACCAGCTCACCACCGGCACCTCGGTCGCCGCCGCCCATGTCAGCGGCGTGATCGCCCTGATGCTGGAAAAGCGGCCGGAGCTCACGCCCGAGGATGTGCGCGCGGTCCTCGCCGGCAGCGCCAAGACGCTCTCCACCGCGGCGGACAACGAGACCGGCGCCGGTCTGATCGATCCGGTGCAGGCGCTGAGCTACGAGCCCCCGGCGGCAGAGACGCCGCCCGTGGCGCAAGTTCATCAGCCCGCGGCGGGGGCCGCCGCGCGATAGCAGGCGCTACCCGCTCGCGAGCGGGTGTCGTTTTTCACGGCGGAGCATTGTCAAGCTCCTTTGTGAGGCCGTCACTCCGGTCCGCCGAAGCCCGCATCTCGATCGGCAGCTACTTCGGCTTCTACAATACCCGCAGGCCGCTTTCGAGCCTTGACCGGCCGACGCCGGATCAGGCCTACTTCAACTGGGTACCGCAGATCGCGGCGGCCTGAACCCGGCAGACGTTCCACTTATCAACCCCGAAAAGCTGTGCAGACAAACGGAGCCAGCTCTTATGGTGACGAGGCTCGGCAGCGGCCGGAATAAGTGGTGGCAGATTTTCCTTCGTTTGGATGTGTGGTTGGTTGCCCTCACTGCTGTGTACAGTTTTCTAGTTTTACAAACCGATGCGGTTACAAAAATTCCAGGAGGTTATCCAAGGGGCACGTTTTTGGGTGACTTGGTCGGATTGTTCGTCCCAATAGGACCAAATAATTTTTTGGCTTTTTTTTATGTTGGACTTGCTGCTTTGTCTGGCAGCGGTGCCGTTGCGTTCGTAGGCGTTGTGCGGTTTATGTTAGCCTTTGTAGCTGCACTGTTTGTACTGCTTTTTGGTGAATTTGTTTTGCGTCAGTTCCTCTTAATAAGGCCCGTCCAAAAGATTGTCATTAATCTCGTGATATTAATGACGCTGACACTGATTGTTGATCTGATTACATTCGGAAAATGGATGTCAATGATGATCTTGTTGTTTGCAGCGGGAGGTCCGTCTCCCTTTTAGTGCTTGTCCGGCCTGATCTAGTGGTGTCAGGAACGCGTTCATCGTCTGCGGCGCCGGTGGCCGATATCCGAGCGATGAATGCGGTCTGACCGTGTTGTCGTGCTTCCGCCATTGCTCGACGACAATCTTCGCCTCTTTCAGGCTGTAGAGGATTTCTCCGTTCAGCAGCTCATCGCGTAGTTCTGCTGCGATATGCCGGCATCCCGGCAAGCCACTGGCGTAGGTTTGCCCTGCGCCATCGAGACTTCAATCTGACGAAGCAACGTCACGATCTGCTCTGTCGCCTGTTGGCACAACGCGTCAGTTATTGCAGCGCGATATAATGGCAGCGATTGGGAGAATAGCGGACTCGACGTAGACATCGAAAATCCGGCGCGATTGCCCCATCTGCGCCATTAGGCGTCGGACCGGAAACAATGTAACTTCTTCGCTGAGCACGTTGGTGTGTTCTTCCAAGAAGGAGCGGTGCTATGAAATTGAGAACCCTGACCTTGACCGCGGCGCTGCTAAGCGCCTCTGCTTTTGCTTGGCTGAGCCCAGCCGCAGCTGTGCCGCTGGGCGCGACAGTGGGATCAATCACCTCCGTTGCACAGCCTCAGCAGGATAACATGCTAATTCAGGTCCAACATAGACGCGGTGGTGGAGGCGATGTTGGGGCAGGCGTCGCGGCCGGCATCGTTGGCGGGGTCATCGGTGGTATAATTGCCAACGAAGCTGTCCGGCAGCAGAACGAAGCTGTCCAGCAGGAGGACGACAGCGACCAGGCGGTCGCCTATTGCATGCGCCGGTTCAAGTCCTACAACCCCTCCACCGGAACCTACATCGGATTCGACGGGCAGGCGCATCCTTGCCCGTGAGCCGATCGAGTGGCGTCGCGGAATAATCGCCAGCGCATCCGCGATGACAAGAGTATCGCGTACATGCCGCTGCACTGCTGCTTCCGCAATTTGCACGGTTGGGATTTGCCAACCGTGCGACCGGATCATTATTCGTAGCTGGAGGTAAACCGGTTCGTCACGATGGCGCCAGATCGTTGGACAGCGCGTACAGGATCGCAAACATCGATCCGAATGATGCGATGATTCTACCGCACGACGTGAATCCAGGCCGGATCACATTTTCGGAAAGGACAGGTTCTCGGTACACACAAGACCGCAACCGAAACGATTGTACGCGAGAAGTGAGATCATCAGTCCATACCCTCGATTTTCGAACCACGCCGCATCTCGCTCGAGGTGTTGATCACTGCATGCAGTGCCCGCGCATATTCCACGGCTTTATTGATATCGATGGCTTGCGCATTGCGTGCGAATTCTTTAACCGCCAGCAACGCTGGCGTTGGGGCCGCGAGCAATTGTTCAAGCAACGACTTGAGCGCGTTGTCTAATTGGCTGGCGGGCTTAACCGCGCTAATCGCACCGATTCTCAAAGCCTCCTCGGCGCCGAAGGCTTCCGCAGTATATACGCGATGCATAAGCGCTTTCAACGGCACTCGGTCGATCAGAGCAGACATCACCATAGTCGGCATGATGTTATGCGCGAATTCAGGGATTTGAAACGTTGCACTATCGGCGGCGATCGTGATGTCGGCGACGGCGGCAAGCGCAAAACCGAAGCCCAGCGCCCGCCCGCGCACCATCGCAACGACCGGAACGCGCGAGTGTCGCACCAAGCCATAGACTCGATACACGATATCATGGGCGCGGCGGAGTTCGAGCGCCTCCATCTGCTTGCGCGGCGCGTCAGGGGGCGGTGGCTCTCGCCCGACGCAGAAGTCTGATCCGGCACCTTCGATCGTGATCACACGCACAGTCGAATCGACCGCTTCCAGATGATCCCCCAGCTGAACGATCATCGAATCCGAAACCGCATTTCCGGCCTCGGGCCGGTTCAAAGTGATCGCGTACACCCCGCCCTTGCGTTCTGCGCGGATCGCGTCGGTCATGGCATACCTCGTTGCTTGAGTTGAGCGTCTTGAATGGCCCGCCAGACCCGTTCGGGCGTCGCCGGCATTTCCACGTGGGTGACGCCGAATTCCGACAGCGCATCGACAATGGCGTTGATGACGACCGCGAGTACCGGCGTCGTTCCGTCCTCGCCTCGGAGGCGATCGTGGGCAAGCTCAATGCCTCGGTCAGCGAGGGCCTGGCGAGCGCGGAGGCGAGAGCGATCATCGCCCGGCTCGGCGTGCATTCCGATCCCGGTTTGCCCGAGCAGTTCGCGGCCTTCATCGCGGCCAAGCGGGCGCAGTGAGGCGCCGCCACCCGCGCGATCGGGATGAAGGTTCAATAAGGGCACCCCTCAATTCGGCTTGATGCCGGCGGCCTTGATCAACGTGGCGTTGGACGCGGTCTCGGCCTTCAAGAACGCTTCGAACTCGGTGGGCTTCATCGGCATCGGATCGGTGCCGAGTTGCTTCACCCTAGCCTTTATCGAGGGCTCGTTGAGCGCCTTCGCGATCTCGTCGTGCAGCTTCTGCACGATTTCCTTCGGCGTGCCGGAGGGAGCGAACACGCCGAGCCAGAACCTGTACTCGGAATTGGGATAGCCGGCCTCGAGCGTGGTCGGAATCTCGGGCAGCGCGTCGTCGCGCTTGAGGCTCGACAGCGCGAGTCCGTCGAGCTTCTGGCCCTGGATCAGCGCCACGACCGACGGCAGCGGCGAGAAATAGAAATCGACCCGGCCGCCGAGCACCTCGCGCACCGCGTCCGGCGCACCCTTGAATGGCACGTGCAACGCTTCGAAGCCGGCGGCGAGCCGGAACCGCTCGGCGTTGAGATGGGTCGCGGCGCCAATGCCGCCCGAGCCGTAGGTGATCGAGCCGGGCTTCGCCTTGGCCTTGGTGACCAGGTCCTGCACGCTCTTGAAGCGGCCGGCCGGCGCGACCAGCACGTTCGGAAATTGGCCGAGCGGGATGACGGCCGCGAAGTCCTTGGCGGTGTCGAACGGCAGCTTGGCGTACGTCGTCGGCACGATGGTCTGGATCGAGGAGTTGAGCAGCAGCGTGTAGCCGTCGGGGTCGGCCTTGGCGGCCTGCGCCATGCCGAGCGTACCGCCGGCGCCGGGCCGGTTCTCGAACACAAAGGTCTGGCCGATCTGCTTGCCGACCTGCTCGAATACCGGCCGGCCGATGGTGTCGAGCGCGGAGCCCGGCGGGAACGGTACGATCAGCTTGATCGGCTGGCGGGTCGCCCAGTTTTGCGCGGCGGCCGGGGCGAGGAGCGCGATCAGGACGGCGGCGGAGGCGATGGCGGCTCGGAGGCGCATGGTTGATCCCTGTGCAAGACGGCTTTGATTTCAAGTTCGGTGCGGCGAGCTTCGTTCTCGGCCCCAATTACTAATCGCCCAGCATTATACATGACCACTCAGGCGGCTTAGCCGACATTGATCGGCCCCACTGAGTGGTCCAGGTTGAATGTTAGTTTAGCGTTGGTCTTGGCGCCAGCGTGGCCCGCGGAGCTGGCCGGGATTGCGCAGACAACGTGATCGAATGACGGTCGGAGTTCATTCCGATGTGGCGAGCAGAGTTGCCCGTCACGACCCAATCTGTAATCATTGCCTGGATAGCGCGGCCCCGAAGGCAAATAAGGCCATCCGCAAATTCACAGCGGGCCAATACCAGCAATGCCAATCGCAACTATAGCAGTACGACGACCGTGGTGCCGTAACCCACCCGTTCGTACAGATCCATGACGTCCTGATCGTACATCCGGATGCAGCCATAAGAGACGAACCCACCGACTGAACCTGGATTATTGGTGCCGTGAATTGCGTATTCGCCCCCAGAAAGAGTGAGAGCGGCGGCACCCATCGGATTTTCCGCAGTGCCTCCCGGAATGAGATCAGGTATGGACGGGTGCTCGCGCTTAATATCCGCTGGCGGCGACCAAGCTGGCTTCAAGTATTTTCCATTTATGTGAGCGGTACCCACCCAAGCTAGGCCAGTTCTACCAACACCTACTGGATAGCGGACGGCCTTGTTATCGCCGAGAACATAATAGAGGCGCCGCTCGTTGGTCTTCACAACCACCGTGCCAGCCGGAAAACCTTGAAAGGTGACAATGGCACGCGCGCTGGTCGACCTAGCCGCCGGGGCTGCCGGGGCTGCAGGGGTCAGCGAAGCATGCTTCCGAACATTTGCACTTATCTTGCCTGCAGAGGCCGGCGGGCTCGTGTTAGTCGATCGGGTTAGCGTTTGTTGCTCGGCGCTAACAAGCTTCAATACGCTATTATCCTGCGCCCTCGTGGCCGGCGAGGCTAGAAGGATCATGCTAACAAGGGTCACACACGAAAATGCAAGTGGCAGACGCTGAGTTTTCATGTGAGTTATTCTCGCTATCAGTGTGTATTTTACTGCACATTAGGCGCTGATCGTGCCGATCATTCTTTTGACGGCGGGTCGTTGCCCCTCGTCAACGCAAGCCCGGCTGTCTGCCGCCTCGTAGCCAACTCGGAGCGCCCGACAAGGTTCCCCCGAAGGAAGCGCCTCCCGCGCTGGAGTCCGACTTGATTGCGGCCCGTCGATCAACCGCGAGATTTTGCGGATTAATTCCTTCGGCACCGCGACCTGCGCCATCTGCGAGGTGACGTGGCGGCTAAAGGCGCTCACGCCAATCCAAGTTGAAATCTCTGATGGTCATGGTTGACAGAATCTGCGCAGGCGACACGCTTCCAACGTGGTGCCTGCGCTGACTAATGTCCGCATCGCGGGTAAACCGCATGTGACGCGGACATCGCGAATGGTCGAGTCTTACCCTGAACGCACTCTGCGTGTGCTGGCTCTTAGACGCCGCGAAGGGGGTGACAGGGTTTAAATGCTTCCGATGGCGACGGCATCGATTTGGCGTTAACTCAGTCACGCAATCAGCCCCGCGAGAACAAATACGTTCTAAAAATGGCCTAACTCTCGCCTTCAAAGCGAACGACCCGGCATCTATCACGCCAGGCCTGGGCGGGGGCCAATCCAGGAGTGTTTAAATGATTGTGCGCTTGGGCGCCGCGATTTGCGGCATCGCAGTTATGCTTGCCTGCTCATCTGCTGCCATGGCTGAGTCTGGAATTGCATCTGTATATGCGTATGCCGGCGGAAAAACCGCAAGCGGCGACACGCAAATCCCGGCGGACTTACCGGAACGTGTCAACGATTTTGAGACAGCCCAGTGTGGAATTTAAGCTTGGATGTTTAGCGTTTTCAGCGGTGGATTGATCCAGGTCGCGATT
>Ga0208079_1002013_pt1 | contig 10185 bp, 10 predicted proteins | sample NGESurdeep092012_5_FD_184474 | JGI IMG/M metagenome (GOLD analysis project Ga0208079, IMG submission 184474) | Arctic peat soil microbial communities from Barrow, Alaska - NGEE Surface sample 210-2 deep-092012 (SPAdes) | ecosystem: Environmental > Terrestrial > Soil > Wetlands > Peat ... | reverse complement strand
CACGCCGGTCGATGGAATGAGATCCTGAACACGGATGCCGAACAGTACGGCGGATCGGGGGTCGGCAACCTCGGGTCCGTCGTGGCCGAAGCCGTGCCGTGGCATGGTCAGCCGTATTCCGCGCTGCTCACCGTGCCACCGTTGGGTGCCGTGTGGCTTGAGCCAGCAGCCACCACAGAGTCCAGCAAGGAGGCAAGATGAACGATCCACGCGCAGGCCAGCTTGCCGCGCCATCGGACCTCGTCGATGTCGCCCACCTCGTGACCGCGTACTACTCGAGCACGCCGGACCCATCCGATCCCGACCAACGGGTGGCCTTCGGGACCTCCGGACACCGGGGCAGCAGTCTGAGGAGCGCTTTCAACGAGGCGCACATCCTGGCTGTCACCCAGGCGATCTGCGACTACCGCGCGGCTCGGGGCTACAGCGGCCCGCTGTTCCTGGGACGAGACACCCACGGGCTGTCCGAACCCGCCTGGGTCTCGGCACTGGAGGTACTTGCCGCGAACGACGTGACCGTGCTCGTCGATGATCGGGACGGCTACACGCCCACACCGGCCGTCTCACACGCGATCCTGCGTGCCAACCGCGGCAAGGCACTGGATGGTCCCGGGCTGGCCGACGGCATCGTCATCACCCCGTCACACAACCCGCCCGGTGACGGCGGAATCAAGTACAACCCGCCCAACGGCGGACCTGCGGACACGGATGCGACGACCGCGATCGCGAACGCTGCCAACGCCTACCTCGAGTCCGGCCTCCAGGGAATCCAACGCATCCCGTTCATGCGCGCCCGCGCGGCCGCGACGGCATACGACTTCCTCGGCACCTATGTCGACGATCTGCCGAATGTCGTTGACATTGCTCGCATCCGGGAGGCGAACATCCGTATCGGCGCCGATCCCCTCGGCGGAGCGAGCGTGGCGTACTGGACAGAGATCGCCGACCGGCATCGCCTTGACCTCACCGTCGTGAACCCGCTAGTCGACGCCACCTGGCGCTTCATGACGCTGGACTGGGACGGAAAGATCAGAATGGACTGCTCGTCTCCCTACGCGATGGCATCCCTGATCTCGCGCAAGTCCGAGTACGACATCGCCACCGGCAACGACGCCGACTCCGACCGTCATGGCATCGTCACCCCGGACGCGGGGCTGATGAACCCGAACCACTACCTGGCCGTGGCAATCCAGTACCTCTATGGCGGAGGTCGGCCTGGCTGGCCGCAGACGGCCGCGATCGGCAAGACGCTGGTCTCCTCCTCGATGATCGACCGGGTGGCCACGGCGCTCGGGCGGACGCTGACCGAGGTACCGGTGGGCTTCAAGTGGTTCGTGCCAGGGTTGCTGGACGGCTCGATCGCCTTCGGTGGTGAGGAGTCTGCCGGCGCGTCGTTCCTGCGCTTCGACGGCTCGGCATGGACCACAGACAAGGACGGGATCATCCTCGCGCTGCTGGCATCGGAGATCCTGGCCAGCACGGGCAAGTCCCCCAGCGCGCACTACGACGACCTCACTGCGCACTATGGCGACCCCGCCTATGCGCGCGTGGACGCCCCGGCAACTCGGGAGCAGAAAGCCAAGCTGGGAGCCCTGTCCCCTTCGGACGTCAGGGCTGATTCCCTCGCCGGAGAACCGATTACGGCACGCCTGACCACAGCCCCTGGAAACGGTGCCACGATCGGCGGGCTCAAGGTGACGACCGAGAGCTCATGGTTCGCCGCTCGACCCTCGGGTACGGAGGACGTCTACAAGATCTACGCCGAGTCCTTCAAGGGACCCGAGCACCTGGCACAGGTTCAGGCCGAGGCCCGAGACGTCGTGTCAGCCGCGCTCGGCTACTGATCATGACCACCCACCCCAAGCCAACTACCCACCACGCCCACACACATCGGCTAGCCCCCGACCTCTGGTGGCAAGCCGGGACCTCAGCCTTCACGGGCAGCTGTCGGTGCTGGCTCTTGAAGCAGGCACCAGAAAGATCCGACTTCCCAGGGCTGACGCCTTCAAAGGCCGGATCAAGGTGTCGGGAAGGAGCAGCGCGTTTCAGGTGAGGTTCACCCTTCGCCGCTGGCCTCGGCCTTGCGCGCGAGGTCGGCCCACTGGGTCTGGTGGGTCGGCGGAACCTGTACCCAGGCTCTCATGGGTCAACCGGCCATCAGCTCGAAGAGACGCGCGCCGTCCAACGCCAACGCCCTTGCGTGCGCATCTCCCGCAAGCTTGAACACCACGTCGTCACCGTCGAGCTTGAACACCACGTCGTCACCGTAGAGACGTCCGAACGCCTTGCCACCCCCGCGCTTGACGGAGGGCATGCCGAACATGGATGTCGCGACGATGTCCAGCTCGTCCCCGAGCTCTTCGACGACTGCGTCGAATCGAACCTGACCGGCTTCAGTGGGCTGGGTCATCTTCGGCGAATCGGTCATGGGCCGACTCTGGCGTCGGGACACCCGCTCAGCCCAAGATGAGAGTCCCGGTCAGAGAAGGGTCTAGAACAAAGCACTCATGAGCGCTCGACGTGCTTTCTGAACCCGCTCATCATGAGCGCCGACGACCGCGAACAGCTCGACCAGGTGCTCGCGCACCGTCTCGCGCTCATCCCCCTCGGTCGCGCGAACAAGGTCGACCAGACGCCCAAAGGCGTCCTCGACGTGGCCACCAAGAACGTCAAGATCGGCCACCAGCATCTGTGCAGCGATGTCGGCGGGAGCCTGTGCTGCGGCATCGCGAGCAGCCTGCTGGTCGACACCAGCGGTGCGCTGCATGAGCTTGACGTGGGCCAGCCCGACTGCGGCCTCGTCGTCAGCAGGGTTCTGCGCCAACGCCTGGGTGTAGGCAGCAACCGCAGCGTCAAGATCGTCACGCTCGATCGCGTCGAACGCCTCCTGAAGCAGCGGCGGCAGCTCAGGCTCGACCTCCGGCTCGTCGGGTGCTGACACAGCAGCCCGTCCGGTCACGCCGTGCTCGGCAGCAAGCTTCAGCAGCTCGTCGATATAGACGCGCACCTGCTCGGCCGTCTGCGCACCGGCGAACAGCGGCACCGGCTGACCTGCCACCAGCCCCAGCGTCACAGGCACTGACTGAACCTGGAAGGCCTGCAACAGACCGGGGTTGGCGTCGACATCGACTGACACGAGCTGGAAGCGTCCTTCATAGGACGCTGTCACCGAGGCCAGCACTGCGACGAAGTCGGCCGACGCCGGCAGGCGTTTCGACCACAGGACCACCACCGCGGGAACAGTCTGTGTGCCGGTGACGATGGCCTGGAAGCCGCCATCGGTGCCTTCGATCACGAGTCCGTTGCCATCGCCGCCTCCGGTCGCAGGGGTCGGCTGGCTGAGCGTTGACAGGTCTACGGCGCCACGAAGGGCAGCCGCGCTGATGGGGTGCGAAGTCATGGGTACATTCTCCCTGAAGCCGGCTCCGATCAGGAGCCCGACCCCGCCACGATCTGTTCCCGGGCCGCAACCAGGGTGGCTTGCCCCGTGGATCGGGGAACAGCGAAGACGACGAACTCAAGGGTGGTTATGGAGGCGGCCTTGGTGACCAGCTTCTTGCCGGTCAGCAGGACAAACGCTTTGTTGGCAACGGTGTTGACGTTCTCGCCCGGATTCACCGCGAAGGAGTCAGTGCGCTCGAGGACCCCGAAGACCAGCGCATCGCCACTGGCCTGCCGCACGGCATACACCGAGCTGGGAACGACCGCATGGACCTGGGTATAGGTGGCCTGAGACGCAACGGCACCGGCGGCCCCCGCTGCCCCGGCCCGAACCTGGACAGCGAAGGAGTCCGCCACGAACGGCGCCTTGCTGATGGCCTTGGCTGGAAACGCCATCTGTGCGGCGTAGAGGTTCAGCAACGTGGCGGGAGCCACCGTCAGCCCTGTGCCGTTCGTCAGCTGGGGCCCCGTGCCGTTCGTCACCAGTGGCGAGCCCGAGCTAAGACGATCAAAGGGCTCGACCGTGGCAGGCGGCACCATCTCAGCCGACATACTGATCCGGTACGGTGTCGCGGCATCCGGGGAGACCAGCAGATGCAGGATCGGCAGGCCGCCATCTGAGGCCACTGTCTGGGCGATGATGAACCGCGGAAAACCGAAACCGCGGGAGACAGCCAGAAGCTTGGGATGCGGCGCCAGGAGCAGGGATGCCGAGACCGCCGGCTGGACACTGGCCAGCTTGACCCGCCCGCTCACCCCGCGCAGGCCCTCACCCGTGTATGCCGTCCTCAGCTGTGCTTGGGCGGCTGCCCCGCTCGTCGTCTCCCCGAGATAGGCGGCTGTGAACGTCCTGGCCAGGATCCTCTTGGCTTGGTCAACTGTCAGAGGAGCTGAGGTCGTGTTCGCCTTCGGCGCCTCGCGGATGCCCAGTAGCACATGCGTGGCACCCCATCGCGGCACGGAGGCGATCATGACGACGCAAACGACACAGACAACCGACACAACGATGACGCGACCAACCCGGATCAGATCATCGCGGCGTAGTCTCAACCTCGCCGCCGACTTACCGATCAGGTCCTTACCGATCAGATCATCGCGGCGGAGTCTCAACATGGCCACTGACTTCGTGATCAAGTCATGTCGGGTCATGTCGTCGCCTCCGAGGTCTTGGTCTCGGCAACATCGCCCCGAACGGCGATGACACGGCCCTGCCACAGATCGTTGAGCGAGAACGCGGCGAGGACTGCCCCGATCGTGGCCATGGCCAGAGCCTCGAAGAACCAGGCGGGATCGTCCCACGTCAGCGTCACCGTGGCATCCGTCAAGGCGGTCGCATCACCGGATGTGGCCACCACGGTCTCGGGTGCCCTGCTCTGGTCGACCAACAATCCGGCCGAACCCGCCCCCGTGGCGGTGAGCCGCCACACATCCGCGGTCCTGATGTCAGCCGGCACGCCCGCCCCTGAGGCGTGAAGGTCCAGCCGGCCCGCCGGAAAGTGCACGCCACTGACCGTCGAGGCAGCGGAAGTGGCCAGGATTGCGCGGACATCAGTGCTCGAAGCTGCGGCCAGGAAGACCGCACCGCCGTCTGCGCGGGTCGCCGTGACGCGCACCGGAACATCCACGGCGTTGAGCACGTCGGACGGGACAACGAGGGCACCGGGAGCCTTCGATGTGGCACTAAACTGTGCCTCACCCGAGGGGCCGAGCAGGAAGACCATCCAGGCTCCGACAACCAGCAGAACTATGCCCATGACAGCCACGACGGCCGCGAGAGCCCGTCGTGTTGATGCTGGCACAGTCTGTCCTCACGTTGATGAATGGTCATCACGAAGGCCCACCTGCCCACGAGTCGTTCTGTCCCACCATGACACATCTCAGTCGCACAAGACAGAAAACGACAATCGGGACAGCCGCTGGCCAAGCCGTCTCAGAACCGCGCGGGCTCCCTATAGATGCCCCAGACGTCGCGCAGGGCGTTGCAGATCTCGCCCAACGTGGCCTCGGCCCGAACCGCATCAAGCATGGCGGGAACCATGTTCTCAGATGTCCCCGCAACCTCGACCAAGTGGCGGACGGCAGCACTGACGGTGGCCTCGTCGCGGGCGGCCCGGCGGGCGGTCAGCGTGGTCACCTGCTCCAGCTCGACCTCATGGCTGACTCGCAGGATCTCCAGCTCATGGCTGACCGACTCGGTGTGGCAGTTGACGCCGACCACCTTCTTCTCACCCTTCTCAAGGGCAATCTGGTAGGTGAATGCCGCATCCGCGATCTCGGACATGAACCAGCCGTCCTCGATGCCGCGCAGGATGCCCGATGTCATCGGACCGACCGGGTGAGCAAGCTTGCCGTCCGGGCCCGGTGAGCGGCCCAGCTCCCCCATGGCCCGGATGGTGTCGAAGATCGCCTCCGCATCGGCCTCGATCCGGTCGGTCAGGGCCTCGACATACCACGAGCCACCCAGGGGGTCGGCAACGTTGACGACGCCGGTCTCCTCCATGATCACCTGCTGGGTACGCAGCGCCACCTCGGCGGACTGCTCGGTCGGCAGGGCCAGCGTCTCGTCAAGAGCGTTGGTGTGCAACGAGTTCGTGCCGCCCAGGACCGCGGCCAGCGCCTGCACAGCGGTGCGCACGACGTTGTTGAGCGGCTGCTGAGCCGTGAGCGAGACACCGGCAGTCTGCGTGTGAAAGCGCAGCCACTGCGCCTTGTCAGTCTTGGCGCCATAGGTGTCACGCATCCATCGCGCCCAGATCCTGCGGGCCGCGCGGAACTTGGCAATCTCCTCGAAGAAGTCGAGGTGGCTGTCGAAGAAGAAGGACAGACCAGGGGCAAAGACATCAACATCCATTCCCCGGGAGAGGCCCAGCTCCACGTATCCGAACCCGTCGGCGAGGGTGAAGGCGAGCTCCTGGGCGGCCGTGGCTCCAGCCTCGCGGATGTGGTAGCCGGAAACCGACAAGGGCTTGTAGGCAGGGATGTTGACGGAGCAGTACTCCATCAAGTCCCCGATGAGACGCAGATGGGGCTCTGGCTCGAACAGCCACTCCTTCTGGGCGATGTACTCCTTGAAGATGTCCGTCTGCAAGGTGCCGTTCAGGACGCCTGGATCCACTCCTTGTCGTTCTGCCGCGACGATGTACATGCAGAAGACGGGGACAGCCGGACCACTGATGGTCATCGACGTGCTGACGTTGTCCAGCGGTATGTCCTTGAACAGGATCTCCATGTCGGAGGCCGAGTCGATGGCCACCCCACAATGACCAACCTCACCAAGGCTCAGGGACTCATCGGAGTCCCGACCCATCAGGGTCGGCATGTCGAAGGCAACGCTGAGGCCGCCGCCGCCCCGGTTCAGGATCATCTTGTATCGCTCATTGGTCTGCTCGGCATTGCCGAAGCCGGCGAACTGCCGGATCGTCCAGGGGCGTCCGCGATGTCCGGTGGCGTGCAGCCCGCGGGTGAAGGGGAACTCCCCCGGCCAGCCGATCCGCTCAAAACCCGGGACGGCCGCCGCCACCTCTTCGTCGGACCCTGTTGGCCCATAGACCGGATCAACCTGCACACCGGACAAGGTGGTGAAGTCTGCATCACGCACCAGGCCCTTGGCGAGCGCCGCGTCATACCTCTGCTGCCAACGGTCGCGGCCGGACATCGGAACTCCGGTGGACTGAGTGCTCTCGGTCGTCATGCAGACATTTAATAGGACGTCCTAGTAAATGTCACTGCGAGATGGACGAAATCTTGAACACCGGGCCCTGCTACCCCAAGAAGTCCCCGGCCGCGACACGCACCTTGCGCAACAGGGCGAAGAGCTGTTCGTGCTCGCGGGCGGTCAGCGCGCCCAGGCTGAAGCCGGCGGCCACGAGATCCCTGGTGGCCGCCTCCATCACCTCACGGCCCAGGGGCGTAATCGTCGCGAGCATCCCGCGACCGTCGGCCGGGTTGGGATTCCGTTCCACCAGGCCCTGTCGCAGCAGGCGCTGAACAATGTTCGTGACGCTCGTCGGGTGAACCATCAGCCGCTGCCCGATCTTGCTCATCGGCAGGCGTCCCTGCCGGCTGAACGCCAGGAGAACCAGGGCCTCGTATCGCGCAAACGTCAGCCCTTGTCGACCGACGATGGCGTCAAAGTCACCCAGGAGCAGTTGATGCGCGCGCATGATCGAGGTTGCCGAGGCCATCGCAGCGGGTTCTGAGCGTGCGCCCCAGCGAGAGCGCCAGATGTCGGCGGCACGAGCGATCGGGTCGAACGGGAGCGCAACTGACTTGGCCACGACGACACGCTAGCGCTCGACAGAGCGCCGGACCATGCGTACCTCGCGCGTACCGGTGACCCTATCGACCGCGGTGGCGCCCTCGATCCTGAAGCCATGTCGGCGATAGAAGCTCTGAGCGCGCCCGTTCTCTGTGCGGACCCACACCGTGGTGTCACCCGCGCCGGCGGTGACACGAATCAGGTCGTCGGCCAGTCCGCTGCCCTGTTGGTGGGCCACGACATTGATCGAGTAGAGCTCCCAGGGCGTCGGCGCGTCGTCATCACGAGTAACCCCGGCCGTGGCCAGGCCGATGATCGTCCCATCCTCATCGGTGGCCGAGGCCACCCTTGACTCAGGTTCGTCCACCTCGAGCCGCATCCGCCATCGCACGCCAGGAGGCTCAGGAGGAGCGTTGGCGGTCAAGGGCCTGCTCCAAGCGCTCAACCTTGGCGGTGAGCTCCCCCTCAAACCCGGGGCGGATGTCGGCCTTGAGGACCAGGCTGACCCTCGGGCCAAAGACGCCCACGGCCTCGCAGGCTCGGCGCACGACCTCCATGCACTCTTCCCAGGTGCCCTCGAGGGTGGTGAACATCGAGTCGGTGTGGTTGGGAAGGCCGCTGTCGCGAACGATCCGCACTGCCGCAGCCACAGCCTCGCTGACCGAACCAGTGGACTCGGAGGCGGACGGGGCGACGGAGAAGGCAAGCAGCATGTTCTCGATGGTAGGCCTTAGGCTCATAGGCGTGCCCTGGCGTCCCCTTAGGAGCTTCGACTGGAACTCGCGATCGTGCGGGTGGCACGGTCATGCCACCTACGCCCCCACAGAGCCGGCCCTTGCCGCGAAGTTGCAGGCGGCCACTCCGTCAGGGCACGCATGGCGCTGTCTGCGCTGTGGCACCTACGTATTGGGCACACCGCGAGGCTCGGGACCGGCCGATGCCGCACCGATCGTGCTGCGTGGCAGGGCTCTGCGGGACACGTTCGTCCTGCGGTTCCTCGCGGTCGACCATGGCAGCCGGGGCCTTCTGTTGCTGGCTCTGGCCTACGGAGTGTGGCGGTTCGACGGATCCCGGAACGCCCTGAAGCAGGTACTGAACTCCTACCTGCCGGCCCTCGAACCGCTGGCGTACAAGTTCGGCGTCGACCTCGAGGACAGCACCCCGGTCCGCCTGATCCAGCAGGCCTTCACGGCAAGGCACTCCACGCTACTTCTGGTAGCGCTCGGCGTCCTGGCTTACGGAATCCTCGAGCTGGCTGAAGGCTACGGCCTGTGGTTCAAGAAGCGCTGGGGCGAGTATGCCGCCGTCGTCGCCACATCGCTGTTCGTCCCGGTGGAGATCCACGAGATCATGGTCGTGGTCAGCTGGCTGCGGGTGAGCGCCCTGATCATCAACCTGTTCGCCATCGCCTACATCCTGTGGACCAAGCGGCTCTTCGGGTTCCGGGGCGGTCACGCCGCATTCGACGCCGAGCGAAGGAACGACTCTCTGCTTGAGCTGGAGCATGCGGCAGCCCTTGAGTATGCGGCACCCGGTGATCAGGCTCCCTTGACCGACGCTCATGCCGCTTCGCACGACCTGTTGACGTCCGACCGACTCAGGTGACCGCGGCAAGGATCTTGTCGGCAGCGGCATAGGGGTCGCTCGTGCCGTCCACGACATGCCCGGCGAGCTCGTCGACGCCCTGCCCATGTCGCAGGTCACCTATTCGTGCGCGCAGCGCCTGGATGGCGATCGCCTCGATCTCGTCGCCTGCTCGACGCACGCGACGATCCCTGAGCGTCCCTGAACCCTCCATCCAGGCAAAATGATCATCGACCGAGGCCATCACCTCGTCGATGCCCTCTCCTCGGGCCGCAACGGTCTTGAGCACCGGAGGGCGCCAGAGGTCCGGTGCGGTGCGGTCTCCCAGGCTGATCATGTGCCGAAGGTCGCGAACCGTCGCGTCGGCGCCCTCGCGATCGGCCTTGTTCACGATGAAGATGTCACCGATCTCCAGGATTCCAGCCTTGGCCGCCTGGATGCCGTCGCCCATCCCGGGTGCGAGAAGCACCAAGGTCGTATCGGCCAGACCAGCCACCTCGACCTCGCTCTGGCCAACGCCCACCGTCTCGACCACCACAACGTCGCAGCCCGCGGCGTCCAGGACGCGCAGAGCCTGGGGAGTCGTCCACGACAGCCCACCGAGGTGACCACGACTGGCCATCGAGCGGATATAGACCCCGGAGTCAAGCGCGTGGTCCTGCATACGGATCCGGTCACCCAGCAAGGCCCCACCTGAGAACGGCGAAGAGGGGTCGACTGCCAGGATGCCGACCCGCGAGCCTCGGGCCCGCAGTGCGCCGACCAGTGCGTTCGTCAACGTCGACTTGCCCACCCCGGGGCTACCGGTGATACCGAAGATGTGCGCCCGCCCGGTGTGCGGCGCGAGCGCCGACATCACTTCGCGCAGCGCCGGGTGGCCGTCCTCGACCAGCGAGATCAGC
>Ga0208079_1002012_pt1 | contig 10189 bp, 8 predicted proteins | sample NGESurdeep092012_5_FD_184474 | JGI IMG/M metagenome (GOLD analysis project Ga0208079, IMG submission 184474) | Arctic peat soil microbial communities from Barrow, Alaska - NGEE Surface sample 210-2 deep-092012 (SPAdes) | ecosystem: Environmental > Terrestrial > Soil > Wetlands > Peat ... | reverse complement strand
CCTCAGTGTCGAGGTCCCAGATGACCTCGACGTGGTCGGAGAGGAAGCCGATGGGGACCACTACCACGTCCGTGGTCCCGTCCGCGGCCAGCTCGGCAAGAGCGTCGTTGACGTCCGGCTCCAGCCACGGCGTCGCCGGCGACCCGCTACGGGACTGGTACACCAGCCGCCAGGGGGGCGTCTCGACACCGGCCTGGCGAGCGGCGCCCGCAACGGCTGCCTTCGCGACCACCAGATGCTGGGCGGCATACATTCCTGGCTCACCGGACTCCGGCATCGGCCACAGCGGCTCTGGCCCGGACGTCCGGGCCATGGACGACGGAATGGAGTGGGTCGTGAAGAGTACGAACGGCCGCCGACCCGGCTCCGCGAGCACCGGAGCCAGCAGCTCGGCCGTGGCTTCTGCGAACCAACCGAACTCCGCGAACGGGGGCACCTTGACGACGTCCACGTCGAGTTCTGGGTGCTCAGCGAGCGCAACCCCGACGTCTTCGCGGTACTGCCGGCACGACGAGTACGACGAGTACGCGCTGGTGGCCAGCGCCAGCAGCCGATGCGCGCCGGACGCGGCCAGCTCGGCCAGGACATCGGGGACGAACGGTGGCGAGTTCCGGTTGGCCAGCACCACGGGTATGCCGTACCCCCGCTCGGTAAGGCCAGCAGCGAGCGAGTCCCGTAACGCTCTGTTCAGTGAGTTGATCGGGCTGGCACCGCCGAGTGTGACGTAGTGCCGGCCCACTTCGTCGAGCCGGTCCGCCGGGATACCACGTCCGGCCGTCACCCGCTCCAGGAACGGACGGATTTCGTCCGGCGACTCCGGTCCCCCGAAGCCCAGCAGGAGAATCGCGTCGTACATCATCGGAGGACGTCCGCGACCTCGGCCACCGAGATGAGTCGGCCGGTATAGAACGGGATCTCGATCCGGACGTGCCGCCGGGCTCCCGAAGCACGCAGGTGCCGCGTCATGTCGACGATCTCGTGAAGGTCCGGGGCCTCCAGCGCGAGCACCCACTCCCAGTCGCCCAGCGCGAACGAGGCCACCGTGTTGCTCAGGACCGTGGTGTGGTCGCGCCCCATCATGCCGTGCTCGACCAGGAGTTCCTGGCGTTCGTTCTCGGGCAGGAGGTACCACTCGTACGACCTGACGAACGGGTACACGCACAGCCACTGCTGGGCCGACTTCCCACTCAGGAACGCCGGGACATGTCCCTTGTTGAACTCCGCGGGTCGGTGGATGGCGAACGCGGACCAACTCAGTTCCACGGCGCCGAGCGCCCTGCGCAGGACTCGCAGCGCCTCCTGCAACCCCTCAGCCGTCGGCCCGTGCAGCCATACCATGACATCGGCGTCCGCGCGCAGACCGGACACGTCGTACCAGCCGCGTACCGTCACGTCGTTCAGCTCGCCCACCACGCGCTGCAACTCCTCGGCGACCCCGACCTGCACGGGAGCCTTCCGCGCGAAGACCGCCCAGCAGGTGTACGTGATGCTGTCGTTGATCTCCCGGGCGGACATTCGTCTTTCGGTCATGATCTGATCCTAGGTTCGCTGGTGACGGCCGCCAGGGCGGCTTTGGCTTGGGCACGGCCGTCCGCGATGCAGTCCGGGACGCCGACGCCGTGAAGCGCCGACCCGGCGACCCGCCAACCGGAGGGCTCCAGGGCGCGGTCGACCGTGGCGACACGCGCGAGGTGCCCGACTGTGTACTTCGGCATCACCTGCCGCCAACGGCGTACCCACGTCGCGGTCGGCGCGCTAGCGGCACCGAGGACCGACCCGATGTGGCCCTGGACGGCGGACAGGAGCTCGTCGTCGGACGCCTTGGACAGCGCCCCGACCCGATCGGGTACGAACGCGCGGATGAGTACCTCCCCCTCGGGAGCCCGCCCCGCCCACTTGGCCGACGAGATCGTGATGCCGCTGACCGGAGCCGCTCCAGCTTCCAGCCACCCGTGACTTGTCACCGGTCCTGGAAAGGCTTCCCGCGGGTACGCGAGCGTCACCACAGTCGTCGACGCCACGGGGATCGCGGCGAGCGCGGCAGCCGCCTCGGGCTCAGTCTCGCCCAGTAGCCGCGCTGCCCCGGCGGGGCCTGTGGCCAGCACCACGGCGTCGGCCTCCAGCTCGTCGTCGGCCAGCAACAGTCTCGTACCAGCCGTAACCCGGTCGAGCCTTCGAACATCGGCGCCTGTTCGCAGCTCGGCGCCCTGGGCGACAAGAGCCTCCGACAGTCGTTCGACAAGGCTGCCGAGACCGTCACGCAACGTGCGGAACGGTGATCCGGCACCAGGGGTCACGCGGGCCGAGCGCCCCTGTGCAAGCGAGGCCAACATGAGCGATCGGTGGTCCCGCTCGGAGACCCGCAGCGAGGGCAGGACCGCATCCAGGGACAGCTCTTCGACCGTAGCTCCGTAGATGCCTCCGATCATGGGATCCGCGAACTTGCGTACGATCCCCTTCCCGAGGCGGCGTCCGAGGAAGTCTCCGATGGCCACATCCTCGGAGCCCAGCAGCCGGGGAAGGACGAGATCGAGACCCGCCCGAACCTTGTCCCACGGCGAGAGGATCCCGGTCCTGATGAATGGCCACATCTTGGTGGGCAGCACCATGCCCATGCCGTCCGGCAGCGGGTGCATCCGGCCACGGGAGCGAAGCTGAACCTTGCGCGTGCCGTGAGTGGCGATGATCTGGTCCTCGAGACCCAGCTCACGGATCAGCGCGAGACCGGCCGGTCGGTACGCGACGAACGAGTCCGGGCCATGTTCGACGATGCGTCCGCCGGCCCGCTCCGTCAGGATCTTCCCGCCGAGACGGTCGCTCGCCTCCAGCAGCACCACGTCCGCGCCCTGCTGCACGCCTTCCCACGCGGCTGCGAGGCCCGCGATCCCACCACCGATGACCGCCAACCTCATACGGCCACCTTCGGCTGGTACGGGCACAGCGGGTCGCTCTCCAGCGGATCACCGGTCCATGCGTACGCCCTGGCGCGCGAACCGCCGCACCACTGGCCGAACTCGCAGACGCCGCAGCGTCCCTTGAACGACGACGGGTCGCGAAGGGCGCGCATGAGCGGGGCGTCGCGGTACAGCTCGACCAAGGAGGTCTCACGGATGTTGCCGACCGCGATGGGCAGGAAGCCGGAAGGCGTCACATCACCGAGGTGGGAGATGAACACGATCCCGTTGCCGTCTCGGATCCCGAACCCGCGAGCCATCGGCCCTGCCTCGATCTGCTCGCGCGTCCTACCCGCCTTCATCATGGCTTGGGCAGCGATCCGGCGGTACTGCATCGCTTCGGTCGTCTTCACCAGGAAGGGCGCCTCGCGAGCCAGCTCTCCGAGCCACCGCATCAGCTGCTCGGCCTTGCCCGGGGTCATCTCGGTCAACTGGTTGCCCCGTCCGATCGAGATCAGGAAGAACAGGCTCCATCGCTGAAGCGTCTTGTGGCTCAACAGCTCGTACACGGCAGCGAGGTCCTCGGCGGTCGTGTCGGTGACCAAGGTGTTCACCTGGACCGGCAGGCCAACCTCTGCCGCAGCGTCCAGCGCTTCCAGCGTCGCATCGAAGGTTCCCGGCACTCCACGCAGCCCGTCGTGCAGCTCCGCCGTCGATCCGTCCAACGACAACGAGATCGCCTGGACACCCTCGCGGACCAGCTCCCGCATCCGATCGCGGGTCAGCAACCCGGTCACCGCAGGGGCAAGGGACACGCCGATGCCTCGGCTCGCCGCAGCCCGGAGGATGTCGTCGAGGTCGCCGCGTCGAAGCGGATCGCCGCCGGTGAACACGATGTGCGGCTTCGGCTCACCGAATGCGGCGAACGCGTCCAGATGCTCCTCGATCTCGGCCAATGTGAGCTCGCCTGGGGCGGGATCCGGCATGGCCGTGGCGCGACAATGTCGGCATGCAAGGCCGCAGGCGTTGGTGAGCTCCCAGTAGACGATCATCGGTGCGCGGTCGTACGCCCAGTTCTCCGGACGTACCGCGCCGATGCCATGCGGCTGAGTGGTGGTGGTCATAGCTCCTCCTCATCGGGGATTTCATGGACGTGGGCGACCAGCCGGGTCAGGACGTCCGGGTCAGTCCCAGGTGGTACGCCGTGGCCGAGGTTGACTACGTGGCCCGGGGCCGACCGGCCGCGGCGGACGACGTCCTCGACGTGCGCGGACAGCTCGTGCCAGGGAGCGCTCAGCAGTGCCGGGTCGATGTTGCCCTGCAACGGCGTGCGGCTGCCGAGCCGCACGTTCGCGTCGTCCAGGGGCGTGTGCGCGTCGACGCCCATGACGTCCGCCCCTGCGTCCCGCATCGTGACCAGGAGATCCGCCGTCCCCGTCCCGAAATGGATGCGCGGCAGCGCGAGATCACGGACCCCTTCGAGTACTACCGCCGAGTGGGGTGCGGACAAGTCGCGATACTCGGCGGGTGCCAGCCGACCCGCCCATGAGTCGAAGAGCTGAAGGGCACTCGCGCCGGCTTCGGCCTGGGCACGCAGGAACAACGTCGTCGTACGAGCGACCCAGGCGAGCAGTGCGTGCCACGTCGCGGGATCGTCGCGCATCAACGCCTTGGTTCGAGCCAGGTCCCTCGACGGGCCCCCTTCGATGAGGTAGCTCGCGACGGTGAACGGCGCGCCCGCGAAGCCGATCAGGGGCGTGTCGCCTAGCTCGGCGACCGCGAGCGCGACCGCTTCCCGGATCGGTCGCAGCGCCTCCGGGTCGAGCTCGGGCAACGAGCGGACGTCAGCGGCCGTGCGTATCGGCTGATCGACCACAGGCCCCACGCCTGCGACGATCTCAACCCCGAGCCCCGCAAGACGTACAGGCACCACGATGTCGGAGAAGAGGATGGCGGCGTCCACGTCATGGCGGCGTACGGGCTGGAGCGTGATCTCGGCCGCCAGCTCCGGATCCAGGCAGGAGTCGAGCATCGCCTTCCCCTCGCGGATGGCACGATATTCGGGCAGCGAGCGCCCGGCCTGGCGCATCAGCCAGATGGGTCGACGGCCCCGCCGTGCGCCCCGATAGGCGGTGATCAGCGACGACCCCGTCGTACGACCCGTACGCATCGGATGGTCGGGAGGAAGGGGGTGTCCGTCGGAAACCGGTCGAGACACGGCCACGGCCAGCGCACGGTCGGCTAATACCGATCCCACAGCCCGCGCGAGTTCGTCGGAATCGACCACGGGGAGGCTGACGACGTCCCATGCATGGCTGCGGGCGGCAGCGCTGGTCGTGGGGCCTACGGCGAAGACACGTACGCCCCTGGGGATCGTGGCCCATCGGGCCACGGCGTCGACCGCACTGGGGGAACGCAGGACCACGCCCATGAGGTTGCCGCCCGAGAACGCGCCCGACGACGAGGGTCGCTCGGACACGGGCACCGTCTCGTACACGACTGCCGTACGGACGTTCCAGCCAGCAGCGGCGAGCCCGCTTGTCAGCTCGGGACGCGCGATCCCGCTTGCCGGAACCAGAGCAGTCCCCGCCGGCATCTCAGTCAGGGCAGCAACGAGCCCCTCGACGCCCGACTGCCCGACCAGCTCAACGGCGGAATCGACCGACGAGGCCGTCGACGAACCGACCGCGGCGACGCGCACACCTCGCGTACGGGCCGAGGCGAGAGCACGGGACAGGGCGTCAGCGCCCACGAGAGCAGCCCAGGCACCCATGGCCCGTGGCGAGGTGAGCACCAGCCAGTCGTCCGCTCCACCGACAGAAAGGTCATCGAGGAGCTGCGCCGCGGCTGAGCTGTCTGCGGCCGGGACGACCGCAAGGTATTCATCGATGAGCGTCGGGACGCCTTGGGCCGCGAGGGCGATCGCGTCGGCCTCGTTACCGTCAGGGCGAACGAGGAGGACCGGGCGCATCACCGCGCGTCCTCCAGCAAGGAACGGGCCACCCGCCGACCGAGGTCTTCTGCAGCCGCGGTCCCCCCGTCGATCTCGACTCGGTCGCTCCGGCGGGCGTACTGGACGCCCCGGTGATCGGAGATCTCAGCCTCCAGCCTCAACCAGCCGGACTCGATCCGGGCCAGAGCACCCACCGCCGTCGTACAGGCTGCCTCGATCTCGGCAAGGACCGCCCTCTCGGCCGCGACACACACTCGCGTCGCCTCATCACCGAGACGCCACAGATCGGTGGCCAGCGGATCGTCAATTCGGCATTCCACTGCGAGAGCACCCTGGGCCGGCGCAGGCAGCATCACGTCAGCGTCGATTGGCGCCATGTCCTCCGTGAGCAGCCCAAGTCGTTCGAGCCCCGCCTCCGCGAGGACGATCGCATCGAGCCTGCCCTCGGCGACGGCTCGAAGCCGGGTATCCACGTTGCCGCGCAGCGGTACGACGATCAGGTCGGGACGCGCGCGCAGCAGCGCAGCCAACCGGCGTGGCGATGACGTCCCCACGGTGGCCCCCGCGGGCAGCTCGGCGAGCGGAATCCGGTCACGGGTCACCAGCACGTCGCGCACGCTCGCACGGATGGGCACTGCGGCCACGACCAGACCTGGGGTGGGCGCCGACGGTAGGTCCTTGTAACTGTGTACGACGACGTCGACCCGACCGCCGAGGAGTGCGTCCTGCAGGGCAGCGACGAAGGCTCCGGGGCGCGCGAAAGAGTCCAACGGCACGCGCGTGTCATCGCCTTCGGAACGAATCACGATGGTCTCGAGCGGCCCGATTTCGGCGCTGATCACGTCCGCGACCAACCCTGACTGTGTACGCGCCAAGCGGCTGCCTCGGGTGCCGAGGCGGATCACTGGCCTGCCTCGACGTCGATTCCGAACAGGGTGTGCAGGGCGTTGCGATAGTCGTCGAGCTCACCTGAACGAGCCAGCGCTGCAGCGCGGATCGACGGCGTGTGCAGGAGAGCGTTGCTGACCCGGTGCAGGGACCGGGCGACGGCCTCAGCAGTCTCGGGGCTGTGCCGACGCTCGGCCGACTGGACCTCGGCTTCGATGATGCTCGATACATATGCGCGCATGGCCGTGACGGCGGGATCGGCCTGGCGACCGCCCTCTGTGTGCTGGAATGCGGCAACTCCCTTGTCGACGATGCTCAGCGCTGCCGATACGGCCGCAGCCCGCTCGGGAGGAGCATTCCGCGCCACCTCGTCGAGGTCGACGACGACCACGTCCGCCAGCTCATCCACATCGGCCGGTACGTCACCGGCCAACGCGAGATCGAGAATCGGAAGTGGCTCGGGTCGCCCGCGCCGGGCGTCAGCGAGCAGATCGACGGTCAACGACCGCGTGCTCGTACCCGAACAGCACACGACGACGTCGGCCCATCGCAGTGAATCCGCCAGCCCCAACGCTGAGACCGGCACCACGGGAGGGTGGCCCTGGGCGAAGTCCTCGGCGCGCCCGGCGCCGGAGTGCACTCGGATGTCGCCAGCGCCTCGCCTTGTCAGTTCGGCCACAACGACGCCGGCGTAGGCCCCGGTGCCCTGCAACAAGACCCTGCGGCCGCTTATCGATCCGAAGCGCCTGGCGATGACATCAAGGCCGACGCTCGCGAGCGAGCGGCCCGCTCCGCCCAGCGTTGTGCTCGACGCGACTGCTTTCGAGGTCGTCAGGGCGGCCTGGAACAGTCGTCGCAGGACCGGGCTTGCTGTCGCGTCGCTGTCAGCGAGTGCCTGCCGCACCTGACCGGCTATCTCCTGCTCTCCGACCACCATGGAATCGAGCCCGCAGGAGACTTTGAACAGGTGCTCGACCGCCCCGTCCCCCACGTACACCGTCAGTGCCGGATCGATGTGCAGCAGGTCCGGGTCCGCGAGGGCCTTGATCAGGTTTCGGGCGCCATCGACCGCGGTATGGAACTCGGTCGCGTCCACGTAGAGCTCGAAGCGGTTGCACGTGGCCAGCAGAACGGCGCCGCGCACGACGGACTGGGCCGCGACGAGCTGCGCGGCAAGGCCGTCAGCTCGCTCGCTGAGCGCGGCCAGGTCAGCGCTCCGCACTGATCGGTGGCTGACGCCAAGGTGTATGAGCGGCACGCGTGCATCGTAGCCGCGAGCCCTGTTAAGAATGGTTTAAGCCTCAATTACGGGGCAGTGAAAGTAGGTTCCGGCGTCGGGCCATCCCCTGAACCGCGTTTCGGCCATCACCCTGTTCGGCGGAAGGACCCTCGGCCTGTACGAGAAACTGGTCACCATCGATGGGCCTTTCCACCACTGAGCGACCCCTACTCTTAGCGCGTGGAGCTCCTCCCTCTCACGTTCGCCACCGGTTGGGCGAGCGGTCTCAACGCGTACGCCACCGTGCTCCTGCTCGGTCTGCTGGGCAGGTTCGCCCACACCGGCGGCATCCCTGAAGGCTTCCAGCGCACCGATGTCCTCATCGTCATGGCGATTCTTACGCTCGTCGAGTTCGTCGCCGACAAGATCCCGTACGTCGACTCGCTCTGGGACACCGTCTCCACGGTCGTACGACCTGTTGCCGGTGCCGTGATCGGTGCCCTCATCGGCGGTGCGCACGGCGACCTGACCACCATCTCCCTCGCCGCCGTCGGTGGCGTCACCGCGCTGCTGAGCCACCTCACAAAGGCCGGCGTACGGCTCGCCGTGAACACGTCTCCCGAGCCCGTGACCAACATCGGCGTCTCTCTCGGCGAGAACGTCGCAGTGGTTGGCGTGGTGAGCCTGGCGGCCGCCTACCCCGTACCCGCCGCGGTGATCGCAGGGATCATCATGCTCGTGGGCTTCGTCGTGCTGTGGTTCGCGCTGAGCCGGGTCCGCAAAGGCTGGCAGGCCCTACGACGCTGGATGGCCCGGGACACGGCGCCAGGGATCGCGTGAGGAACCATCCGCGCGCGGCCACGGCAGCGCGACCCGTCGTCGTCATCGGAGCCTCGCTCGGCGGCCTGGCGGCCGCAGTCAGGCTCGCCCGGGTGGGTCACCACGTCGTCGTGCTCGACGAGAAGCCCGTGCCAGACCTCGGACCGTGGCTGAGCCGTCCCGTGGTGGCGCTGCCCGCCGCCTGGCGCGACCTGTTCCGCAAGTCGGGTCGGATCCTTGATGCGGCCCTCGCCAGTGAGGGGTACGAGCTCGTCCCCGCGCAGGCGACACGCCACGAGTTCGCCGACGGCTCCGCGCTCGACCTCCCCACCGACCGCGGCCAGCAGTACGCGGCGGTGGCCCGGCTGGCCGGTGAGGATGCCGCGGCCGCCTGGCGTGCCCTCCTGGACGCGGCCGACGAGACCTGGCAGCTCGTCCGGCGCGCTGGTCTGGAGACCGAGGCCGACCTCACCGAGTTCCGTACGAACCGGTTCCTCACCGATCCCCGCACGATCGCCTCGGAGGCCGAGCGCCTGCCCGACGCTCGCCTCGCCGCTCTCGTGCGATCGGTGGCGGATCGGCTCGGGTCGGCGCCCGACGAGACCCCGTACTGGCTGCTGAGCCGGCCCTCGGTCGAGCGGACGTTCGGCCTGTGGTCGATCACCCGCGACGGCGTACCTCAACCGGCGGAGACCCTCACCGGACTGCTGCACCGACGAGCGGCCGAGCGCGGCGTGGAGCTGCGCTGGGGAGTCGCTGTGGCAGGGATCACGACTGAGGGTGTGACCACGACCGCCGGCGAGATCGAGGCGGCCACCGTCGTGAGCGCCGTGGGCCACGCGTCCCACAGTGCGCTCACCGGCCTTAAGACCGAGATCGTGCTCCCCCGCCGACTCGGGCCGCTGCGCCTCGGCACCCGCCGGATCCCAGCCGACCCTCCGGCATCGACGATCGAGGTGGGTCCTGCCGACGACGGTCCCGTCGAGGTCGTGCGTCACGGCACCGACGGCGTGAGCGTGACCTGGACGCTGCCCGGTCGTACGGTCACCTCGACTGGCGCCCCATCATCCAGCGGCCTGCGCTGGCACGGTCCCGCCACCATCGCGGCGTTCCACCCGCTCGCCGGGAACAGCTGCGTCTACGCCGGCTCCGGCACCCTCGGTGGCGCCGAGCCCTGGGCTCAGCTGCTCGTCGGCGCCCTGGCCACCTACCGCGTCCACGAACAGCTCACCGGCGACGACATCCGCCCGAGCAACAAGGCGTACCGCCCCTGAAGGAGCGAGCCCAGCCAACCGTCATCACGCCTCGTCGATGCGGCGTAGAATGGTCGTTCTGTCTGGACCCGGGCGAACGAGGGAGGGGCGTGGCGACAACCACGAGCAGGCTCGAAGAGGAACTAGCCGTCGAACAGGCCCG
>Ga0208079_1002010_pt1 | contig 10195 bp, 9 predicted proteins | sample NGESurdeep092012_5_FD_184474 | JGI IMG/M metagenome (GOLD analysis project Ga0208079, IMG submission 184474) | Arctic peat soil microbial communities from Barrow, Alaska - NGEE Surface sample 210-2 deep-092012 (SPAdes) | ecosystem: Environmental > Terrestrial > Soil > Wetlands > Peat ... | reverse complement strand
CCTCCTCGACGGAGGATTCGCATAGTGGCCTAGTGCGCACGCTTGGAAAGCGTGTTGAGTGAAAGCTCTCAGGGGTTCAAATCCCCTATCCTCCGCCAACAAGCTCAACGTTGCGCACAGCGTGCTGACGATGATGGACCCGTATGCCTAGACTGGCGCGATGATCTTCAGGTCGGTGGGTGACGGGCGTCCTTATCCCGCACACGGGCTGGAGACAGCGCGGGACTGGGCCGAGGTCCCACCGCGCATGGTCCGGCTCGACGAGCTGGTCACCACCAAACGCAACCTCGACCTGGCGACCCTGCTGTCTGAGGAGTCCACCTTCTACGGCGATCTTTTCGCCCACGTCGTCCAGTGGGAGGGCAAGCTGTATCTCGAAGACGGCTTGCACCGTGCCCTTCGCGCCGCGCTTCAGCAACGTCCGGCCCTGCATGCCCGCGTTCTGGTGCTTGACTAAGGGCCCTATACCCTTGACTAGCGGCTCCAAAACGCGATGATCGGCAGGGTAAAGACTTCCGATCGGGGGGTTAGTGGTGGATTACGTGCAGGAATCGGCGGCTTCGATTTATCGCCGCCGGCGGCACCACCGCGCGATCGTCACCATGACGGTTGTCGCCCTGATGTTGTTCGGGACGGTCGTGTATGCCGCCTCCTACGTCCAGGGATGGGTGGGCACCTCGGCGCACAAAGCCGTGGCCAACACCAGCTGTAACGCGGTCACCTCGAATCAGCCACTCACCCCCAGCGGAGTGACGCTCAACGTCTACAACGCGACGGTCCGCACCGGGTTGGCTGCGTTCGTGGCGAACACGCTTCAGCAAGAAGGGTTCAAGATCGCCACGATCGACAACGACCCGCTGGGCAAGACGATCCTTGGCGTCGGCGAGATACGCCACGGACCGTCCGGACTTGGGGGCGCAATCCTTGCGGCACAATGGCTTCCGGGGGCCACAATGGTCCAGGACTCCCGGATGGACGCCTCGGTCGACATCGCGTTGGGCCAGGCGTTCAGGGCTTTAACCGTCCCAGCCAAGGTTGCAGCCTCGACGAAGGCGAAGCCCGCCACCTCTCACTGCTGAGTCCTGCGAGTCCATCGCCACCAACGAGTCCGTTGGCCGCCCCCACCGGGGTAAGAGCCTGGCTCGCGATGCTCCGCTGGAAGCGCTCAACCCTGTCAGCGCTTGACCCATGACTGGCGCGTGTATCTGCGAGGTGCCCACTTGGGTCAGCACCGACTCGAGATTGTTGGCCTGCCGCCGCAGCGGTAGCCGAGGTGATGGCGTTGGCCCCAGGGCAGTGCGACACTTTGCCGCGCGATGGCGTTCTCCTTCCGGGCATTTTGAGCATGCCGCGGCTGGTCTGGCGGGGCTCAAGGCGTCCGGCGTCGTTGGGGCGCCCAGATGCAGCGCGGCCGTGAAGCCACCGCGTCAGACGCTGCTGGAGCGCCCGCTCCTGGTCGCCGAGCAGGTGCAGGCTGTTGAGAGGTCCGAGCGGTCCGACAGGCACCGGTGTCATGACAGTCCTTCACAGCAAGTCCAGCGCGCTGCCCACGACTTCATCATCTACCAGCACCAGCGGCCTGCCCGACACCGTGGCACGCACCAGCGTGCCGTGCGGCGTGCGGCTGCGCACCTCCAGACTGCCCCCGATCAGGTTGACCCTCTCGCGCATCCCGATCAGGCCGAGCCCGCCGGCGGAGCCGGCCCCGGTGATGCTGGACTCCGGGATACCGCGTCCGTTGTCAGTGACGGTAAGAACCACCCGTTCACCGAAGTTCAGATCGACTCTGGTGTGCTTGGCCTGCGCATGACGTACGACGTTGCTCAGTGCCTCCTGCGCCACCCTGTACAGGGTGAGCTCGCTCAGGTCTGAGAGCCTGACCTGATCTCCGCTCACCTGCAACCGGATCACAATCCCATGCCGGGCGCGAACCTCGCCGACCAGCTGGCGCAGCGCGGCGACCGCCCCGAGGTCGTCGAGCACCGGTGGCCGCAAGCCGTGGATCACGGTGCGCAGGGTATCGACCACTTCCGTGGCCAGCTCGCCATCTCGAAGCACCAGCGGGGCCAGATCAGGTGGCAGCCTGGGATCGTCGCCAAGGAGCTCGAGCATGCGGACCAGATACGTCAGCGTCTGCACCGGGTCGTCGTGCAGGTCCCGGGCCAGCGTGCGGCGCTCGTCCTCCTGCACGGTGAGCAGGTGGGCAGCGTAGGCCTGTTGCTCGCGGGCCCGGTGCTCCTCCTCGGTCACGTCGACAAGCACGATCTGGACGAGGCGTTCCCCGGAACCAACATCAAGGGTGCGGGCATTGGGCACGAACAGGCGGTCCCCCACCGGGAGACGGGTGACTGCCCCGGACAGGATCGGTGTCACCGCCGTGCCGACCAGGTCGGACAGGAGTCGCCCAGGAGCATCCGGCCCGAGCAGGGACGTGGCGGCGGCGTTGGCTTCGGTGACCAGCCCAGCGGCGTCGGTGACCAGCACCGGGGCGTGCTGCTCATCGAACAGGGCCCGGTAGCGCGACTCAGCGACCCCACTGGCGCGCAGTGCCCCTTCTGCTCGCAGCCGCGCCTGCCCCTCATTCTCAACCCGTTGCCCCACAATGACCGCGACCGCGTTGAGGATCGCAAGGTTCCCGATCTCGGTCCAGGCATTCGTGGGCGTCACCCCCGCGATAAAGAGCCAGTCGGGGCACATGAGCGCCGTAGCCCACAGCGCGGTACCGACGGCACCGTGAACCCCGAAGTTCAGGGCCGCGTAGATGACTGGGATGAGCAGCAGAGTGGTCACTGTCGCGCGCGGGATGTCGAACGGCGGCAGGAAGTGCAAGATGTCGCACACGATCTCGTCAAGGAACGCCACGGCCAGGACGCCGGTCTGAACGAGCCAGAACCGCCAGGATCTCACCGGCAGACGAAACCTGTCCGCAGCATCCAGGAAACGCCCGAGGACGGCCCGGATCGGGCTCGCGATATCAGCGCTCGCCATCGCCTACGCTCAACAGCTTGGTCGAGATGGCACGCACCACCGCTTCGGTGCGCGAACCCACCCCGAGCTTGGCGTAGATGTTGTCGCAGTGCCGGTCCACGGTGCGCGTGCTGATGCTGAGCTGTCCCGCGATCTCGCGGTTGTGCAGGCCCGCAGCCAGAAGCGTCAGCACCCCGAGCTCACGCTCACTGAGGTCGCTCGCACCATGCTCGGGCGCGCGGGAGGAGATCAACAGCCGAGCGGTGAGACCGGACTGCAGGACGCTCGTCCCACGAGCCACTGCCCGCACGGCCTGGACCAGCTCCTTGCCTGGGGCGGTCTTGCTCAGGTACCCCGCGGCCCCGGCTTCCAAAGCACCGCGGACATACTCGTCCTCGTCGTACGCGCTGACCATCAGGACCCGCACGTCCGGGTGGTCCCGGGTGAGCCGGCGGGTGACCTCGATGCCGTTCATACCCGGAAGCCGGATGTCCATCAGCACCACGTCAGGGTGAAGCTGGTTGATCACCGCGAGCGCGACCTCGCCGGAGTTGGCGTCGCCGACAACCTCCAGGTCGGGGTACGCGTCGAGAATCTGACGGGTGCCATCGCGGTGCAGAGCATGATCGTCGACGACCACCACGCGTATCACCGGGGCGTCCATAGTGATCAGGTTACGCGTGGCTTCGGCCGGTCGTGGCGGAAATCACCCATTGGCCCATGCGTAGAACGAGCCGCCGCGGATGGGGGAGATCGCGGTGCCGCGTTTGTCCACACGCGGCAACACTTTCGATAGAACACCCGCGCCCAACCTGGGCGACCGTTCCCGACCGGGGCGACCGGGCGACCTCAGCCAGAAAGAGTGATGACCGTGAACCATGTCGATTCCGGCACGAGCAAGCCCCTGAAGATGCTCACCGTTGGGCTCATGATGGGAGCCGTCGCAGTGTCTGCATCGGCCTGCGGCGGGTCCAAGGCCGGCGCGGCTCCTGCGGCCACGGCAGCCGCGGCGAAGACCGACAACATCACGATGATCGGCAAGATCGACGCCACGAGCGGCCCGGTCGGGACGTTCACCGGCAAGGACAAATGGCCCGCGATGGCCCCCGGCGACCTCACCTTCGGTCACGGCGACACCGTCGTGCTCACGATCAAGGAGTACGACGACGCTCCCACTGCGCTGCCGGCAGGTTCGCCGTACGGCACCGTCGCCGGCGGGACCATGACGGTGAACGGCGTGGCCGGGACCACCGTGTCCAACGCCAACATCGCGCACACCTTCAGCATCCCGACACTGGGGATCAACGTCCCGCTGACGAAGGCCCCCACTGGTGGAGTCTCGACCACGGTGTTCACCTTCAAGGTCGACAAGGCGGGCAGCTACACATGGCGCTGCTTCACCCCCTGTGGCGGCGGCGCGAACGGGATGACCGACGCCATGGCCACCAAGGGCTGGATGCAGGGCAACGTCGTCGTCAGCTAGCCGAGACGCTCGACCGAGACAGGGAAACGAAAGTACGGCTACCGCACGACTGGAAGGCAGGACGGCATGCAGAGTCACCCGACGCACCCTGAGGAGGGTGGACCAGCAGGTTCTCCTGCGGGAGCCACCCCGGACAACCGTCGGGGACTCAGCCGGCGCAGCATTCTCGCGACCCTGGGGGTCACGGCCGCGGGCGGTGCCCTGGCACTGGTCAGCTACCAGGACGACGCGCAGGCGGCGGTGGCGCCCCTGGTGGCCAAGGCCAAGGCTTCCGGCCACGCGTGGTGCATGATCATCGACCTTCGCGAGTGCGACGGGTGCAAGGCATGCACCATGGCCTGCCAGCAGCGGCACGGGCTCCGAGAGGAGCAGACCTGGATCAAGGTCTACGACATGAAGGACGCCTCGGGGCAGACCTTCAACATGCCGCGACCCTGCATGATGTGCGAGGACGCTCCCTGCATGTACATCTGCCCGGTCGGCGCGAACATACGCACCGACGAGGGACTCGTCCTGGTCGACGTGGATGCCTGTGTCGGGTCCCGTGCCTGCATGGCTGCCTGCCCCTATGAGGCGCGCTACTTCAACTGGACCGACCCCCTGCCCGCCAAGCGCATGCCCATGCCTGCCACACCTCAGATGCCGGTGCCTCAGAAGGGCACCGTCGGCAAGTGCGTGTTCTGTGCCGACCGGCTGCCAACCGGTGAGCTGCCCGCCTGCGTGTCCGGCTGCCCGATGGGTGTCTTGTACATCGGCGACCTGGTCACCGACATTGCCGTCAACGGACTTGGCACGAACGTGGTCCTCTCGGAGTTCCTGCGCGCCAACGACGCGGTGCGGTACAAGGAAGAGCTCGGGACCAACCCGCGCGTCTACTACATTCTGGGCCACGGCCAGACCATAGGAGGCTGAGCATGACCACGAAAGCCTTAACCACTAACGCCCGCGAGCTGTCGCTGCGGCCCTTCGGCAAGCCGAGCCGCCTGTGGTGGCTCACCATAGTTCTTCTGAGCTTGGTGGTACTGGCTGGTATCGCCGCCTGGGTCGTTCAGCTCCAGAGCGGGATGGGAGCAGCCGGCTACAGTGACCAGGCTTTCTGGGCCATCTACATCGCCGATGTCATCACCTTTATCGGTGTCAGCTACGGCGGGGCCGTCGTCTCGGCGATCCTGCGGCTGACCGGCGCGACGTGGCGGGCACCACTGACCCGTCTGGCCGAAGGCACAGCCGTAGTCACCGTGCTTATCGGTGCGGCCCTGATCATCCCGCACATCGGTAACCCCATTCGGCTTTATGAGCTGGTGACCCGGCCCAACCTGTCGGCTCCGGTGTTCTGGGACTTCGTCGCGGTGATGACCTACACCTTCGGGTCCATCGTGTTCTTCGCCCTGCCGCTCGTGCCGGACATGGCAGTCCTGGGCAAAGAGCATGGGCCACAGCTGGGTCGGCGCAGGGCAACCCTTTATGCGCGGGTCTCCCGCGGCTGGGTAGGGGCGCCGCAACAGCGGCGCGTCATGGCCGGCGCTCTGGGCCTGGTATCCATCATGATCATCCCGCTGGCCGTGTCCGTTCACTCGGTCCTGGCATGGGCCTTTTCCAGCACCGCTCGACCCTGGTGGCACGAGAGCATCTGGGCGCCCCAGTTTGTGGTCGCTGCACTCTACTCGGGTGTGGCGCTGGTCATTTTGGTCGTGGCTGGCTTCCGCCGCGGCTACCACCTGCAGGGGCTCATCCACGAACGCCACTTTGTCCGCCTGGGATTCATCCTGGCGACCTTCTCGGCCACCTACCTCTACCTGACCTTCGCCGACCTGCTGCCCGGCTCCTATGTCGGCGATAGCGGGACCGCTGCGGTGTTCACCGAGCTGCTCACGGGTCGCCTGGCGCTCTGGTTCTGGATGTTCGCCGTCGTCGGAGGGCTCCTGCCCCTGCTACTGGTCGCACTGCCCTGGACCAGGAACGTGTGGGGCATGGTCACCGCCTCCATTCTCGTGGTGCCAATGATGTGGCTCAAGCGGATCCTCATGGTCGTCGGCCCAGCCACCTACGACACGATGACCGGGATATTCGGCAGGTACCACTTCACCTGGGTCCCGGTCGCCATCACCCTCGCCGCGACGGCGGCAATCCCGCTGATGCTCATGCTGCTCTTCCGGGTCGTACCGCTGCTGTCCATCGACGAGATCGAGGAGATCGAGCAGATGCAGGAGCTCGCCGACATGGAGAACCACCTGGCCGCGCACCCGCAGGCCGCCCCGAGCGAGCCCGCCCGCGACGACACCCTGGTCGGCGCGACAGGCAAGTCCCACCGGCTCGCTGGGGCGACCGGCGTCCTGCTGCTCGTAGCTCTGATGGGCATGCTCGGCGTCAGTTCGGCCGACCACTCCGAGGCCGCGACGACGCCCTCCGTGCCCGCAGTCACTCTCACCGGAGTGGAAGCGGGCGGCTCGGTGCAGCTCACCGCTACGCTCACCAACCCGAAGGGCACGCCGCTACCCAACGCACATGTGGCGTTCCTCCTGTCCACCACGGAGTTCGGGAGCCCGGCCCGGCTCATCCCTCTGGGGTCGGCCACAACGGATAAGACCGGCCTCGCAGCGCTGACGTACCAACCGAAAGTCACAGGAAATCAGGGTTTCGCCGCCACCTACACGGCACCGGGCGGCAAGCCGGTGACATCCGGCACGACCGTCGCCGTGACGGTCGCCCAGTCCGGCTACCATCCCGCACCGGCCAAGCCCCTGGCCAGCCTGGGCAAGATCCTTGTCATCGCCCTGTTCGCCATCGTGGCGGCCATCTGGCTCACACTGGTCACCCAGGTACTCCGTGTTCGCCGCGTCTGCCGGGGCGCCCAGCAGCCAGCGATCAGCAGCGTCTAACGCGGGGCCCAGTAAGGCGGGCCTTTCGACTCTGTGACACGGCCGCCCAAGGCGGACAATGGACCCCGTGACCCGTCTGCGCGCCAGCAAGGAAGCGCTCCTGTTCTGCGCCTCCACCGTGCTGCTGCTCGGTGGAGGCCTGGCGTGGCTGCTGTCCACCCAGGCTCCCGCGCGCATCCTGTGGATCTTGGGCACCGTGCTGGGCCTGGTCTTCTCGGTGTTCTGGACGGTCGGCGCGATGCGGCGCAGGCAGCTGAGCGTCGACGTCATCGCGGTGCTCGCCCTGGCCGGCGCCCTCGCGGTCAACGAACCCTTCGCAGGCGCCATGATCACGGTGATGCTCGCGAGCGGACAGCTCCTGGAGGCCCGGGCGGCGGCGCGGGCACGACGTGAGCTGAGCCTGCTGGTCGAGAGGGCCCCCCGCACGGCCCGGCGCCTTGTCGAGGGCGGGGTCGTCGAGATCCCGGTGGACGACGTCGTCGTCGGTGACCTCCTGCTCGTGGGCACCGGGGAGATCGTCCCGGTCGATGGACGGCTGCGCTCCATCGCGGTGCTGGACGAGTCCGCACTCACCGGCGAGCCGCTGCCGGTCGAGCGGCTCACCGGCAACGACGTCCGCAGCGGGGTGGTCAACGCGGGGAAGGCGATCAACCTGGTCGCGACGGCCCTGGCCGCGGAATCCACCTATGCCGGGGTGGTGCGCCTCGTGGAGCAGGCCCAGGCCTCGTCAGCACCGTTCGTGCGCGCGGCCGATCGGTTCGCCGTCCTCTTCGTTCCGCTCACGCTGATCCTTGCGGGCGCGTCCTGGGTGCTCAGCGGCGATGCGGTCCGTGCCGTCGCCGTGCTTGTGGTCGCGACGCCGTGCCCCCTGCTGCTGGCGGCTCCGATCGCGATCATGTCGGGCTTGAGCCGCGCCGCCCAGGTCGGTGTCGTCATCAAGGGCGGCGGCGCCCTCGAACGGCTTGCCGCCGGGCAGGTCATGGCCTTCGACAAGACGGGGACCCTGACCCAGGGACACCCGGTCCTGGCCGACGTCATCACTGCCGACGACGAGATGGATGCGGACGAGGTGCTGCGGCTCGCCGCCTCCCTCGACCAGGTCTCAGCGCACGTCCTCGCAAGTGCCATCGTCAGCGGCGGCACCCGGCGCGGACTTGCCCTGGAGATGCCCGACGATGTCCAGGAGGTACACGGCTACGGCCTTGAGGGAACCGTCGGCAGCCACAGGGTCAAGCTGGGCAAGGCCTCGTGGATCGTCGGCGACCCCGCGCCGCCATGGGCGCGCCAAGCCAAGCGTCGCGCCGATCTGGACGGCTCCCTAACAGTGTTCGTATCCATCGACGACCAAGCCGCAGGCGCACTCTTCCTCGAGGACAGGATCCGGCCCGACTCACCTCGGATGGTTCGCACGCTGCGGATGGCCGGGATCACCCGCGTCGTCCTGGTCACCGGAGACCGGGCCGATATCGCTGACATGGTGGGGCGCATCGTGGGCGTCGACACCGTGCTGGCCGACTGCGATCCCGCAGACAAGCTCGCCGCGATCCAGCGTGAGTCGGCCCACGGCGCGACGATCATGGTCGGCGATGGCATCAACGACGCGCCAGCGCTCGCGGCAGCAGGGGTCGGGGTGGCACTTGCTGCACGCGGGGCGACCGCTTCGTCGGAGGCCGCCGACGTGGTGCTGACGGTCGACCGGGTCGATGCCCTGGCCGACGCAATCCTCATCGCCCGGCGCTCGAAGGCAATCGCGCTGCAGGCCGTCCTGATCGGCATGGGTCTGTCGCTGGCCGCGATGGCCGTCGCCGCGTTCGGGCTGCTGCCCCCTGCGGCGGGCGCTGTCGTTCAGGAGGTCATTGACGTCTTGGCGATCGGCATCGCGCTCAGAGGGGTGCTGCCCGGAAAGGTGCATACGATCGCAATGGCCCCCGCGGACGTCGCCACGGCGCTGCGGCTGCGTGCCGAACACGACGCAGTACTTCCCTTGATTGAGAAGATCCGATCCTCGGCCGACGGACTCTCCACGCGTTCCTGCGACCTTGCCCCGGTGCGCGGGCTGCTGGACCGGCTGGAGGGTGAGCTCCTTCCGCACGAGCGGGCCGACGAGGAGCTGCTCCTCCCGCTGCTGGGCCGGGCACTGGGGGGCACGGAAGCGACGGCGGCGCTGAGCCGCACTCACGCCGAGATCGAGCACCAGGTCCGAAAGCTGCGCATGCTTCTCGTGGGACTGGACCGCGAGAACACCCAGCCGGAGGACGTCGTGGAGCTCCGGCGCCTGCTTTACGGGCTGTACGCCGTACTCAGGCTGCACAACGCGCAGGAAGAAGAAGGCGCCTTCAGTCTCGTGCCAGCCGGGGCTGGGAACGCTCAGACGGCTGTGCCGACGGGCGATCGCGTGGCGTCACGCTTGCGCTGAGCTCGAGCCTGGCTGCCTCAATGGCCAGGACCGTCAACGGTACTGGCATGCTGGCCTGATGAGTTTCTTCGTGCTGGAGTACCGCTATGCCGACCTGGATGCACGCGCTCGAGTCCGGCCAGACCACCTGGCCTACCTACAGTCGTTACACCAGGAAGGCAAAGTCGTGCTCGCCGGTCCGGTCGGCGACGGCGCGGGCGCCCTTATGCTGCTGCAGGTGGCTTCCGAGGATGAGGCCAGACGCGTCGTCAAGGGCGATCCGTACACGGCTGCCGGGGTGGGTGTCGACCACGTGCTGCGACCGTGGAACGTGGTCGTACCCGCCCAACCGCAGTAGCAGGGCGCGACTAGACCGAAGTTACGTGTGGTGTGACGCGTGAAACCCCTGTGAGCAGGGGTTTCACCGTTTTCGGGGTTGGGCGTTCTGGCTACTTCAGGGTCAGTGGGATC
>Ga0208079_1002008_pt1 | contig 10197 bp, 8 predicted proteins | sample NGESurdeep092012_5_FD_184474 | JGI IMG/M metagenome (GOLD analysis project Ga0208079, IMG submission 184474) | Arctic peat soil microbial communities from Barrow, Alaska - NGEE Surface sample 210-2 deep-092012 (SPAdes) | ecosystem: Environmental > Terrestrial > Soil > Wetlands > Peat ... | reverse complement strand
GCATGGGCATCGACCGCATCGTGATGATCCTCACCGGCGCGCCCAGCATCCGCGACGTCGTGCTGTTCCCCGTGCTGCGCAGCTAGGCGCGCCGCGGGCCGGCCCGCGGCCGACAGGCCGGTTCAGGCGGTGGCCGCCGCCGACTTCCGTTCGTCAGCGTCGTCCGCAGCCTCGACCGGCGTCCCCTCGTTCTTCGTCCACCGCGGTCCCGGCCAGCCGGCTTTGGGGCCGATCGCCAGCGTGAGCCCGGGGACCAGCGCCGTGCGCACCAGGAACGTGTCGATGAGCACGCCGAGGGCCACGCCGATGCTGATCTCCGCCAGGTCCTTGACCGGCTGGGACAGGAGGATCAGGAACGTGCCGGCGAGGATGATGCCGGCGCTGGTGAGCACGCCGCCGGTGGCGGCCAGCGCCTTCACGGTGCCGTCGCGCAGGCCCTCCAGCAGCGCTTCGCCGCGGATCCGTGTCGTGATGAAGATGTTGTAGTCGCTGCCCAGGGCCACGAGGAAGATGAACATGTAGAGCGGGATGCGATAGCTGATGCGCTCCCAGCCGAGGAGCTTCTCAGTGATGAGGATCGTGGCGCCGAGCGCCGCCAGATACGAGAGCAGGTTGGTGAGCAGCAGGTAAAGCGGCGCTACGAGGGCGCGCAGAAGCACGGCGAGGATGACGCCGACGACGACGAGCGCGACGACGGCCACGAAGACGGTGTCGCGGTTGCTCAGCGCCCACGTGTCGGCCTGGATGGCGGTAGGCCCGCCGACGAGCGCCGTTGCCTGGCCGGCGGCGGCGACCTTGCGGGCCGTTTCCCTGAGCTGGCGCACCTGCTGCAGCGCCTCCTTGGAGTACGGGTCGCCTTCGAGGATGACCTGGAAGCTCAGGAGCTTGCCGTCGGCGGCGGTCCCGGTGGGAAAGGCGGCGGCGACGCCGGGGCTCTTGCTCAAGGCGCCGATGATCATCCCGGTGACGAACTTCGGCGGGGCCTGCGGCGCCTTGATGAGCACCGTCGTCGGCGCCAGGCTGCCCTTGGGGAAGTGCTTCTCGAGCAGCGCGTAACCCTCCTTGGACGGCATGTTCTTGAGGAAGTCCTCGGTGAAGCTGAAGCGTGGGCTGTAGAACAGGCAGCCGAGGGCCAGCAAGACGAGGACGACGGCGACGAGGGCCGCCGCCCGCTTCGGACCGGCGGCGACTCTCTCGGCGATGCGCTGCCAGGTGCGGTGCTGTGTCGCGGCGCCGAGCTTCGGGACCCGCGGCCAGAACGCCCGCCGGCCGAGCACCGCGAGCAGCGCGGGCATCAGCGTGAGGCCGGCGATGAGCGTCACGAACACGCCGAGGCCCAGCACCGGCGCGAACGACGTGTAGTCGCCGTACTTCGCGAAGGCCAACGCCAGCACGGCCAACGTGACGGTCAGCCCGCTCGCGGCGATCGCCTCCCAGGTCTCGGCGAGCGCCGTGGCCAGGGCGACGCGCGCGTCGCTCTCACGGCGCAGCTCCTCGCGGTAGCGCGAGATGAGCAGCAGCCCGTAGTCGGTGCCGGCCCCGAACAGCAGGATCACCATCAGCGACGTCGCCTGGCCGGAGAGGGTCACGCCCAGCGCCGTGGCGATCAACGCAAGGATCCCGCCGGCCACGAAGTAGCCGAAGCCCACGGCGAGCAGGGGGACGAAGGGCAGGATCGGTGAGCGGTAGATGACGAGCAGGAGAATCAGCACGAGGATCACCGTGCCGAGGAGGAGCTTGACGTCGGCGTTGAGGAAGATCTGGTAGACGTCGGTGATGAGGCCGCCGGGGCCGGTGACGCGCACCTGCATGCCGCCGACGGAGTCCCCGAAGTGGCCTCCGATGGCCTGCACGGAGTCGCGGAAGGCCTCGTCGCCGGGGTTGCCGTCGAGGCTGGCGAAGAGAAGCGCGCCCTTGCCGTCCGGGGAGTACTCCACGCGGGCGCTGTTGACGGGCTCGGCGCCGCTCTTGAGCCACGTCTCGCCGGCGGCGACCGCCGCCTTGTCCGCCTGCGTCAGCGGCGCTGTCGCGCTGTACACGACGATGATCGGCGTGCCCTTGGCGTCGGCGAACGACGCCTGCTGCAGCGCGTCGGCGCGCTTGCTCTCGACGCTCGCCGGCAGCGACTTGGAGGCGTCGTTGCTGGTCACGCTCTGCAGGTTGGGGCCGGCGGCCAGGCCCCCGGCGATGAGCACCCACACGGCGATGATGATCCACGGGTGCTTGCCGCGCGTGCTCCAGGTGATGATGTCCCGCATGTCTCCGAGCCCCCTGCTGGCGATGGACGGTGCCGCTCCGAGCTCACATCATATTCGCGTGGCCGGTGACGGGCAGCCGGGGCCCCGGGTCGCGTCTCGCCGGGAATCGGGTACCATTAGGCTACGGCACGCCTCCGGGGGGTACGCTGGAGGCTGAGAGCAAGCACCGGCGGCCGCCACCGTTCCCCGACATGATGACGCGGCCCCGTTTCCGGAAGGAGTTGCCGGATGTTCGAACGATTCACCGAACGCGCCAGGCAGGTCGTGGTCCTCGCCCAGGAAGAAGCCAGGGCGCTCAAGCACAACTACATCGGGACCGAACACCTCCTGCTGGGCCTGCTGCGCGAGGAAGAAGGCGTGGCTGCCCGCGTCCTCGACGGCCTGGAAGTCTCGGTGGAGGAAGTGCGCGCCGCCGTGGTGCGCATCGTCGGCTCCGGAGAAGAGTCGCCGCAGGGCCAGATCCCGTTCACGCCGCGCGCCAAGAAGGTGCTCGAGCTGGCGCTGCGCGAGGCGCTCTCGCTGGGCCACAACTACATCGGCACCGAGCACATCCTTCTTGGCCTCGTGCGCGAGGACGAAGGCGTCGCCGCGCGCATCCTGCTCGATCTGGACGCCGAGCCCGAGAAGATCCGCGGCGAGGTCATGCGTACGCTCAGCAGTCCCGGCCGCCGCGGCCAGCAGCAGGCCGGCGGCGAAAGCAAGCGCTCGGCCAAGGTGCTCGAGCAGTTCGGCCGCAACCTCACGAAGCTCGCCGAAGACGGCAAGCTCGACCCGTGCATCGGGCGCGCCATCGAGATCGAGCGCGTCATGCAGATCCTCAGCCGGCGCACCAAGAACAACCCCGTGCTCATCGGCGAGCCCGGCGTGGGCAAGACGGCCATCGTAGAGGGCTTCGCGCAGCGCATCTCCAACCACGAGGTGCCCGAGCTGCTCAAGGGCAAGCAGGTCTTCAGCCTCGACCTCGCCGCGCTGGTCGCGGGCTCCAAGTACCGCGGCGAGTTCGAAGAGCGGCTCAAGAAGGTCATGAAGGAGATCCACGACACCGGCGACATCATCCTCTTCATCGACGAGCTGCATAACCTTGTCGGCGCGGGCGCCGCGGAGGGCGCCATCGACGCCGCCAGCATCCTCAAGCCGGCGCTGGCGCGCGGGGAGCTCCAGACCATCGGCGCGACCACCATGGATGAGTACCGCAAGTACCTGGAGCGCGACGCCGCCCTGGAGCGCCGCTTCCAGCAGATCAAGGTGGCCGAGCCGTCGGTCGAGGAAACCGTCGAGATCCTCAAGGGTCTCCGCGACCGCTACGAGGCCCACCACCGCATCCGCATCACCGACGAGGCGCTCACCTCGGCGGCCGAGCTCGCCGACCGCTACATCAGCGACCGCTTCCTGCCGGACAAGGCGATCGACCTCATCGACGAGGCCGCCAGCCGCATGCGCATCCGCACCATGACGGCGCCGCCCAGCTACCGCGAGCTCGAAGAGGAGATCTCCGGTGTCCGCAAGGAGAAAGAGGCGGCCATCGAGGCGCAGGAGTTCGAGAAGGCCGCCAACCTGCGCGACAAGGAGCGCAAGCTCAGCCACAAGAAGCTCGAGCTCGAAGACCAGTGGAAGACGAGCGACGAGGGCATGCGGGCCAGCATCGGCGAAGACGAGATCGCCGAGATCGTGAGCATGTGGACCGGCATCCCGGTGGTCAAGATCACCGAGGCCGAGAGTAAGAAGCTCCTCCGCATGGAGGAGGAGCTGCACACGAGGCTCATCGGGCAGGACCCGGCGGTACGCGCCGTCAGCAAGGCCATCCGCCGGAGCCGCGCCGGGCTCAAGGACCCCCGGCGCCCCACCGGCTCCTTCATCTTCCTCGGGCCTTCGGGCGTGGGCAAGACGGAGCTGGCGCGCACCCTTGCCGCATTCCTCTTCGGCGACGAGGACCATCTCGTGCAGATCGACATGAGCGAGTACATGGAGAAGCACTCCGTGTCGCGCCTCGTCGGTTCGCCGCCCGGCTACGTGGGGCACGACGAGGGCGGCCAGCTCACCGAGATCGTGCGCCGCAAGCCGTACAGCGTGATCCTCTTCGACGAGATCGAGAAGGCGCACCCGGACGTGTTCAACATCCTGCTGCAGATCCTCGAGGACGGGCGGCTCACCGATTCACAGGGCCGCACGGTCGACTTCCGTAACGCCATCCTCATCATGACCAGCAACATCGGCGCGGAGATGATCACCAAGGACACGCCGCTGGGCTTTGGCCAGACCGCTACTCAGGGCATGACCTACGACGACATGAAGGGCCGCATCACCAGCGAGCTTAAGCGCGTCTTCAAGCCTGAGTTCCTCAACCGCGTGGACGAGGTCATCGTCTTCCACAAGCTCGAGCGCTCCGAGATCGGCGCCATCGTCGATCTCATGATCGCGCGGCTGCAGCAGCAGCTCGATCCGAGCGGGGTCACGCTTCAGCTCACCGACGCCGGGCGCAAGGTGCTCGTCGAGAAGGGCTTCGACCCTATGCTCGGCGCCCGCCCTCTGCGGCGCGCCATCCAGCGCTACATCGAGGACAAGCTCAGCGACGCGATGCTCGAGCGGCAGTTCCCGGAGGGCACGGTCATTCTGGTGGACGGCGAGGACGAAGACACGGTGCTCACCGTGAACGGCGAGATCGTGGGCGGTCGCGTGGAGCTGCCGATGGTCGGCCTCGACGAACCGGTGGCCCAGGGCGTGGCCCCGGTCTCGTCGCCGTCGACGGGCGCCGACGGCCCCGACGCCGGCGGCGCGGCTGCCGGCGCCTGACAGCGGCCGTGGCGAAGCAGCAGACGGTCTTCACCTGCGGCGAGTGCGGCCGCCGCGAGGCCAAGTGGCTCGGCCACTGCCCCGACTGCGGCGCCTGGGGCTCGTTTGTCGAGGAGAAGGTCATCCCGGCGGGCGGCGCCGGCTACGCCGGCAGGGCCCGCCGCAAGGCGAGTGACGGGGGCGGCGCCGCAGGCGCCGCCCCCGTTCGTCTGTCCGACGTCGTCTCATCCGCCTCCCAGCGTTTCTCCAGCGGCATCTCGGAGCTGGACCTCGTGCTCGGCGGCGGTATCGTGCCGGGCTCGCTGGTGCTCGTCGGCGGCGAGCCCGGGATCGGCAAGTCCACGCTCCTTCTTCAGGTCCTCGACCGCGTGGCCGCCTCCGGCCGCTCCGTGCTGCTCGTGTGCGGCGAGGAGTCGGCCGCCCAGGTCAAGATGCGCGCCGAGCGCATCTGCGGCGACTCCGGCGGCATCTCCGTCCTCGCCGAGACCGAGCTGGAGTCGGTCCTCGAGAGCGTCGCCGCCGCCGCCCCGGCGCTCGTCGTGGTCGACTCCGTGCAGACCCTGTACAGCGACGCCTTCACGTCGGCGCCGGGCAGCGTGAGCCAGGTGCGCGAAGCGGCGGGCCGCTTTCTGCGCCTGGCCAAGGCCACCGGTGCGGCCGTGTTCCTCGTCGGCCACGTCACCAAGGAGGGCGCGATAGCCGGGCCCCGCGTGCTCGAGCACGTGGTCGACACGGTGCTGCAGTTCGAGGGCGACCGCTATCGTTTCTACCGCACGCTGCGCGCTGCCAAGAACCGCTTCGGCTCCACCAACGAGCTGGGGATCTTCGAGATGACGGCCGCCGGCCTTCAAGGCGTCGCCGATCCGTCGTCCCTGTTTCTCGGCGACGCGGGGCCGGCCGCGGGAGCGGCCGTGCACGTCGCCGTCGAGGGCAGCCGCTGTTTCGCGGTCGAGGTGCAGGCGCTCGTCAACCGCACCGAGCTGGCCATGCCACGGCGCGTGGCGGTGGGCCTCGACCGCAACCGGCTGGCCATGCTCGTCGCCGTGCTGGGCCGCCACGCCCGGCTGCCGTTGTCAACCAGCGACATTTTTGTTACAATTGCAGGCGGAATCCGCATCGACGAACCTGCGGCCGACCTCGCCGTTGCCCTCGCCATCGCCTCTGCAGAGCGCAACGCACCGCTTCCACCGCGGGTCGCAGCAATCGGGGAGATCAGCCTGACGGGCGAACTTCGTTCCTGCAGTCAGAGTGAGCGACGTGTCGCCGAAGCCGGTCGTGCCGGCTTCGAACGCATCGTCGTGCCCGCCGCCGACGCACGCCGCGCCGGCGGGATATCTGTGGGCGCGGCCGACCTGCGTGGCGTCCTCGTATCCCTTCTTCGCGAGGGTGCGCCACCCCAGCCGACCGCCGGGGCCACGAACGACCACAGGGGGGGTTGAGTACGTTGTATTCAGTCGGTGACAAGGTCGTCTACCCGCATCACGGTGCGGGCAAGATCTCGAAGATCGAGCAGAAAGAAGTGCTCGGGCAGCAGCGCGACTACCTCACGATCCAGATCCTGCACAACAACATGACCGTCATGGTCCCGGTCGAGAACGCCGATCGCGCCGGCCTGCGCAAGGTCGTCGAGCCGGACGTCGTCGACCAGGTCCTCGAGGTCCTGCGCGGCGACCCCACCAAGATGCCCAAGAACTGGAGCCGTCGCTACAAGCACAACCGCGACAAGCTCAAGACCGGCGACATCTTCGAGGTCGCCGAGGTCGTCCGTAATCTCGCCATCAGGCACGCCATCAAGGGTCTCTCGACCGGCGAGAAGCAGATGTTCTCGAAGGCGAAGAAGATCCTCGCCAGCGAGCTCATGTACGCGCGCGACTTCAGCGAAGACCAGGCCAACGCCTTCCTCGAAGAGGTGCTCGAGAACATCCACGTCGATGGGCCTCCGGTTGTCGACGAGCCCCTCGAGCCGGCCACCGTCGTCTGACGCCGGCGCGGCCGGCCCGGCCCGCAAGACCAGGGGCGTGCTCGCCCCTGCGATCCGCCTGCTGCTCGCGCTGCTCGGCGCTCTCGCCGGGTATCAGATCGCCGAGCGCATCCGGGCCTCTTCGTATGCCCCGGACCTCGGTCAGCCCGGCAAGATCGTCTGGCAGCTCGCCTTCACCGCCGTCGGCTTTGCGCTCGGCTACGCCTTTGGCGTCTTGCTGTCGCGCGCCGTCAGGCGCGGCCTCGACCGCGTGGACGAGGTCATGGTGCGCGCTACCGGAGCCGAGGTGGTCGTGGCCATCGGGGGTGTGCTGGTCGGGCTCATCATCGCGACCCTCATCAGCATCGCTCTCTTCCGCATCCCGCTGGTGGGCGTCTATCTCACCGTGCCGATCTACCTTCTTTCGGGCTACTTCACGGCCTATCTCACGGCCAAGAAACACGTCGAGATCCTCAGGCTGCTCGGGCTGCGCGGCGCCTTCGAGGCGCTGCCCGGGCTCACCCCCTCCAAGCTTCTCGACTCGAGCGCGATCATCGACGGCCGCATCCTCGACATCGCCCTTACGGGGTTCCTCGAGGGCGAGGTCCTCGTGCCGCGCTTCGTGGTCGAAGAGCTGCAGCACCTGGCCGACTCCGCCGACGCCGAGAAGCGCGTGCGGGGGCGGCGCGGGCTCGATTTGATCTTCAGCCGGGTGGTCACCTAGCCGCGCCGGATACAGCCGATGGGGGGTCTCGAGGTGGAGGAACAGCAGACTGGAGAGGTCTGGGTCATCGTCGCCGCGGCCGGCGAAAGCCGCCGCATGGGCTTGCCTGACGGCGAGTCCAAGCAGTTCCTGCTGCTCGGCGGCGAGCCGATCCTCAACCACTCCGTGCGGCGGCTGCTTGGCATGCCGCAGGTTGACGGCCTCGTGGTGGTGCTCCACCCGTCGCACACGGTGCGCTTCGCCAGCGAGCTGCTGGCCTTCGACGACGCCAAGCCTCTGCTGATCGCCGAAGGCGGCCGCAAGCGCTCGGACTCGGTGCGCGCCGGCCTGCTCGAGGTGCCGACGACGGCGACCGTCATCGCCGTCCACGATGGCGCCCGGCCGCTGTTCTCCCGTCACGTCTTCGAACGTTGCATCGCGGCGCTCGCCGCCGTCGACGGTGCGGTTCCCGGTATCGAGGTGAGCGACACGCTCAAGCGTGCCGATCCGACGGGCGCCGTCGAGGCGACCGTCGACCGCAGCGGCCTCTGGGCCGTGCAGACGCCGCAGGTCTTCAAGGCCGGCGCCCTCCGCGACGTGTATTCGCGCGCCGATCTCGACGGCGCCACCGACGACGCCACGCTTCTCGAGAGAGGCGGCTACAAGGTCGGCCTGGTGGCGTCCACTCCGGCCAACGTCAAGATCACCATGCCGGCCGACCTTCCGCTGGCCGGCGCGCTGCTCTCGTGGGAGGTCGAGGCCGACGTTTAGGGTAGGGAGCGGCTACGACGCGCACCGCTTCGCCGACGGGCGCCGTCTGGTGCTCTGCGGCGTCGAGATCGATCACCCTCAGGGTCTCGCCGGCCACTCCGACGCCGACGTGGGCGTACACGCGCTCATGGACGCTCTGCTCGGCGCCGCCGGGCTCGGCGACATCGGCGACCTGTTCCCCGACACGGATCCGGCGTTCGCCGACATCTCGAGCGTGGAGCTGCTGCTCCGGGTCATCGGCCGAGTGGGCGAGGGTGGCTGGCTGGTCGCGAACGCCGATCTCACGCTCGTGTGCGAGCGCCCTCGCCTGGCGGGCTATCGGCCCGCGATGCGGGAGGGGCTCGCGAGCGCTCTGGGGGTCGCGAGCGACGCGGTGAGCGTCAAGGCGACGACCACCGAAGGGATGGGCTTCGAGGGCCGCGGCGAGGGCGTCGCCGCCTTCGCGGTCTGTCTCCTGATGCGCGAAGGCTGAGCCACCGGCTCAGCCTTCGCGCATCAGGATCTGCTTCTGCTCGTCAGGACTTGTCGGTCTCGTCGCCCTTCTCGAGCTTGGCGGCGGCGCTCTTCGCCGACTTCTCGTCGTCGTCGTCGGGCATGTCTTCCTGGAGGCCTGTCTTGAACCCGCGAATGCTCTGGCCCATTGACTTGCCGAGCTTGGGCAGGCGCGTGGCGCCGAAGAGCAGGAAAACGATGACGAGGACGCCGATAATTTCCAGAGGGCCAATGTTCGGCATGTCACTCTCCTGAGGTGCTCGCCGCGCCCTCTCCGGGCGGCGGCGCGATTGGGCAGGATTCGTAGGGTGGACCTGATGACACTCTACGGCTCGCTCCGGCAGCAATCAAGTCGGTCGGCCGCGGACGACCCGACGGACGCCCGGCGGCCATCGAGCCCCGAGGGGCCGGGCGGATGTTGGACGCACCGCGGCCAGAGGCGCGCGACCCGCGGCCCGAGGCTGGTCAACCCGCGCGTCGGCGCGAGGCTGGTCAACCCGCGCGTCGGCGCGAGATAATGACAGGCGCGAGCACCGGTACGACCGGGACCGATCTGGGTTCCGCGGCGCCGGTGCTCGCGGAGTTGCACCGACGTGCTGCGCGCCGCGGACCGGCACGAGTCGCGGCGCGAGACGGAGGAGAAAGGAGCGGCCCGATGGGCGCCGATGCGCACGGTCTGGGGAGGTACTCGCTGGGCATAGGCGATCGCTTCGCGCATGAGGCTGAAGCACAGCTCATGGCGTTCGTGAAAGCGGCGCGCCTGGGCGTCGACGTGACCCCCGTCTGGAACAAGTCGAACCGCGAACACCTGGTGGTCGGCTCCGAGCCGGCGGGTGTACGCGAAGCCGCCGACGCGGCGGTGTGCGCCGTCGGCTGGCGAGGGACGTACTTCGTCGACGCCGACCACATCACCGCCACTACGTTGGAGCGCTTCCTTGACCCGTGCGATTTCTTCACCCTGGACGTCGCCGGCTCGATCGGCCGGCCGGCCGCAGACGAGGCCGTCGAAGCGTTCTGCGCCCGTCACCCCGAGCTCGCAGCCGGCGTCAAGGTCGACGGCATCGACGCCCTCGTGTCCATGTCGCGCGAGACGACCGTACGCGTCGCGCGCCACTATCTGGACGCCGTCAAGGACGCGGGGCAGCTGTACCGCCTCATCGTTGCTCACCGGGGCGCAGGGACGTTTCTCACCGAGGTGTCGATGGACGAGACCGACGCGCCTC
>Ga0208079_1002005_pt1 | contig 10207 bp, 8 predicted proteins | sample NGESurdeep092012_5_FD_184474 | JGI IMG/M metagenome (GOLD analysis project Ga0208079, IMG submission 184474) | Arctic peat soil microbial communities from Barrow, Alaska - NGEE Surface sample 210-2 deep-092012 (SPAdes) | ecosystem: Environmental > Terrestrial > Soil > Wetlands > Peat ... | reverse complement strand
CGCTCTGGAGGCTCGCACGTGCGCCATGACGTTGACCTGCCAGGAAACCTCCCAGGCATTCTCGGCCACGTCGACGAGTCCGGCTCGCGCCACGCCGGCGTTGGCGCAGTAGGCGTCGATCGGCCCGGCAAGCTCCCGGGCGGTGCCGATCAGCAGCTCCACTCCGGCTTTGGTTGAGGCGTCGCAGGCAACGGCAACACCGCCAGTTCTCGCAGCGCTCGCGCGCGGCATCGCCGTCGACATCGTTGACGACGACCCTCGCGCCCTGGGCCGCGAACATCCGGGCGTATGCCGCACCGATCCCGCGGCCCGGTGACGACGACGACCTAGTTGTCGAAAAGGCTCACATGGGGCCGGCCAGCATGGCGCCACCGTCCAGAACAACGGTCTGGCCGGTCATCCAGGACGAGTCGGCCGAGAGCAGGAACGAGACGGCCCCGGAGATGTCCGCAGGAACGCCAAGCCGTTTGAGCGGATACCTCTTGGCCACCTTCTCCTCACGGCCTTCGTACAGCGCCTGCGCAAACACCGTCTTGACGACACCGGGGGCCACCGCGTTGACGCGCACGTCCGGGCCCAGCTGATAGCCCAGCTCAGTGGTGAGGTGAATCATCGCCGCCTTGCTCACGGCATACCAGCCCAGCAGTCCGGTGGCCGCCAGGCCGGCGACCGAGGCGACATTGACGATCGCCCCACCTGGTGCCTCCGTCGTGCCCAGACCCGCGCCAACAGCCCTCTGGGTCCAGCTGAAGGCGCTGAGAACATTGACCTCCAGGATCTTGCGGGCAGAGTCAATGTCCATCTCCAGCATGGGTCCGTAGGAGGGGTTGATGCCTGCATTGTTGACCAGGTAGTCAAGACGCCCGAAGGTTTCCCGCGCTGCTGCGACCACCTCGGCCTGGTGTGACGCATCATCGGCGTGACCTGCGATGGCCAGTGCGTGCGCCGGCCCGCCGAGGGCCTCGACAGCCTCCGCGAGCGCCTCGGGCTGGCGCGCGGTGATGACGACGCGCGCGCCATCAGCGACCAGGCGTTTTGCGATGCCCAGGCCGATCCCCCGGCTGGCGCCGGTGATGATTGCGACCTTGTTCTCGTGGGTGATGCTCACGTGGCTGATGCTCCTTAGCTGTTCGGATCTTGGTTGCTCAGATCTTGGTGCTGGAATTGCGGTGGCTCAGCGGTTCACAGCCCGAGATCACGACCGATGAGCTCCTTCATGATCTCGTTCGAGCCGGCCCAGATCTTGGTCACGCGGGCGTCCCGCCACGCCCGCGCAACGCGGTACTCGTTCATGAATCCGTAGCCGCCATAGAGCTGCACACAAGCGTCGAGCACCTCGTTCTGGACCTCGGCCGACCACCACTTGGCCTTGGCCGCGTCCACCGCGCTGAGCTTGCGCTCGGAGTGCGCCTGAACGCAGTCGTCGACGTACGCCTGGGTGACCTCAAGCTTGGTCACCAGTTCGGCGATCAGGAACTTGTTGTGCTGGAAGGAGCCGATCGGCTCACCGAAAGCCTTGCGCTCCTTGGCATAAGCGATCGTCTCGAGCAGGATCTGCTGCGCATGAGCGGTATTGGACACGGCCGCACCGACCCGCTCCTGGGGAAGGCGCTCCATCATCGCGATGAAGCCGCGGTCGACCTCACCGATGACGTTGGCGCCAGGGATTCGCACGTCAGTGAAGAACAGCTCGGCGGTATCGGACTCCTGCTGACCCACCTTGTCGAGCTTGCGACCCCGTTCGAAGCCGGGCATGCCCGTTTCAACACCCAACAGGGAAATGCCCCTGGCGCCCTTCTCGGGCGAGGTCCTGGCCGCGACAACTACCAGGTCCGCCTGGTAGCCGTTGGTGATGAAGGTCTTGGAACCGTTAAGAATCCAGTCGTCACCATCGCGAACAGCCGTGCTCTTGAGTGCCGCGAGATCGGAGCCACCGCTGGGCTCCGTCATCGCGATGGCGGTGATGAGGTCGCCCGAGCAGAAGCCGGGAAGCCAGCGCTGCTTCTGTTCCGGCGTACCCAGGTCCACCAGATACGGGGCCACGCAGTCGGCGTGGATGCCGAAGCACGAGGACGCCGCGGCGTTGAACTTGGATAGTTCCTCGCCCAGGACCGCGTTGAACCTGAAGTCGCCCGCCGCCGAGCCGCCATAGACCTCCGGGACCTCAAGCCCAAGCAGACCCTGCTTGCCCGCCTCGAGCCATGCCTCGCGATCAATGACCCGGGCCTCGATGAACTGTTCGGCACGGGGCTTGAGGCTTCGCTCGACGAACTCTCGAGCGGTCTGCCGGAACGCCTCGTGATCAGCGTTGTACAGGTTGCGTGGCATGTCTCCTCCGGGTTGCTAAGCGCTTGCTTAGTCTCGATCAGGTGAGGCATGCTGTCAACATGACCGCCTGGACCCAGCCGACCAACCGTCGGGCTGCGGGGGACTCAGCGCAGCGCCTGATGGACGCTGCCGTGGACGCCTTCGCGGACAAGGGTTTTCACGCCACGAGCACCCGAGACATCGCTGCCAGGGCCCACATGAGCCCGGCCGGGGTCTACGTCCATTTCGCCAGCAAGCAGGATCTGCTCTTCCAGCTCTGCCGGCACGGCCATGTGCTGGCCCTGGAGGTCGTGGCCACGGCACGCAAGAGTGCGGACACTCCCCCGGCCCAGCTCGCGGCAATTGTCTCGGCCTTCGCCCGCTGGCACGCCGAGCAGTTCCGCACGGCGCGGATAGTGCAGTACGAGTTCCCCCAGTTGACCCCCGAGCACCGCGAAGAAGTCATGACCCTACGCAAGCAGATCGACGCCGTGGTCAAGGACGTCCTTCGCGAAGGTGTAGCCAGTGGGGACTTCGACGTGCCGGACGTAGCCATGACCACCCTCGCCCTGCAGTCGCTGACCGTCGACGTCGCACGATGGTACAAACCAGGCATCCGGCGCACCCCCGAATCCATCGGCGCGGCATACGGCGATCTGGCCCTGCGGTTGGTAAGGGCCTGAGGTTGGTGCGTGCCTGAACCTCAGCTGCGGGTCAGTTTGCGGTACGTCACCCGGTGTGGACGCGCCGCCTCGGGGCCGAGACGCTCGACCTTGTTCGCCTCATAGGCCTCGAAGTTGCCCTCGAACCAGTACCACTTGCCCGGGTTCTCGTCGTCGCCCTCGTAGGCGAGGATGTGCGTCACCACACGGTCGAGGAACCACCGGTCGTGACTGATCACGACGGCGCACCCGGGAAACTCCAGGAGCGCATTCTCGAGGGAACCCAGGGTTTCGACGTCGAGGTCGTTGGTGGGCTCGTCGAGCAGCAGCAGGTTGCCGCCCTCCTTGAGGGTTAGTGCCAGGTTGAGACGGTTGCGCTCTCCACCGGAGAGCACGCCGGTCATCTTCTGCTGGTCCGGGCCCTTGAAGCCGAACTGCGACACATAGGCGCGCGAGGGGATCTCGACGTGGCCGACCTGGATGTAGTCCAGCCCGTCCGACACCGTCTCCCAGAGGTTCTTTGTGGGATCGAGGCCGGAACGACTCTGGTCGACGTAGGAGATCTTGACCGTCTCGCCGATCTTGACGTTGCCCTCGTCCGGCGTCTCGAGACCGACGATGGTCTTGAAGAGCGTGGTCTTACCAACACCGTTGGCGCCGATGACACCCACGATGCCGTTGCGCGGCAGCGTGAACGAAAGGTTGTCGATCAACACACGCCCGTCGTAGCCCTTCTGGAGGTTGTTGACCTCGATTACCGTGCTGCCCAGGCGCGGGCCCGGCGGGATCTGGATCTCCTCGAAGTCGAGCTTGCGGGTGCGGTCGGCCTCGGCGGCCATCTCCTCGTATCGGGACAGTCGGGCCTTGGACTTGACCTGTCGCGCCTTGGCGTTGGATCGGACCCACTCAAGCTCGGCGACCAGGCGCTTGGCGAGCTTGGCATCCTTCTTGCCCTGGACGATGAGTCGTTCAGCCTTCTTCTGCAGGTAGGTCGAGTAGTTGCCCTCGTACGGGTAGAGGCGACCACGGTCGATCTCGGCGATCCACTGGGCAACGTTATCGAGGAAGTACCGGTCGTGGGTCACGGCCAAGACGGCGCCGTGATACGACGCGAGGTGCTGTTCCAGCCAGAGCACGCTCTCGGCGTCAAGGTGGTTCGTGGGCTCGTCGAGCAACAGCAGATCGGGTTTCTGCAGCAGCAGCTTGCACAGCGCCACACGACGACGCTCACCACCGGAGAGCACCGTGACATCCGCGTCCGGTGGCGGGCAGCGAAGGGCGTCCATGGCCTGTTCGAGATGGGAGTCTAGGTCCCACGCGTCGGCGGCGTCGATCTTCTCCTGGAGTTGGCCCATCTCCTCCATCAACGTCTCGAAATCAGCGTCCGGCTCAGCCATCTCGATCGAGATAGCGTTGAAGCGGTCGACGTCGGCCTTGATCTGGCCCAACCCCTCCTCGACGTTGCCGAGCACGGTCTTGTCCTCGTTCAGCGACGGCTCCTGCATCAGGATGCCCACGGAGTAGCCAGGGGACAGCCTGGCCTCGCCGTTCGACGGCTGGTCCAGACCGGCCATGATCTTCAAGATCGTCGACTTGCCGGCGCCGTTGGGGCCGACCACACCGATCTTGGCGCCGGGATAGAACGACATCGTAACGTCGTCGAGGATGACCTTGTCGCCGTGAGCCTTGCGCGCTTTGGTCATGGTGTAGATGAACTCAGCCATGGGGGTCAGGCTATCCGCCGGGAGCGGCTGGCTCCTAACTCGCGCTCTGAGGATCAGATGCACAGCCTCCGGTTCGCGAAGACGGCACTGCCCACAGGACGCGGAGGTCTTCGCCCACGTCACGCCTCGCCAGCATCCGCATTCTCCAACATCGTTGACCGTCACCAACGTCACGGCCGGGTACGCCTATCAGCGACTGCCGGCGCCCACCGTCTCCTGCGCGTCCGTGTCGGCGGACTCCAGCTCGACATCGACCATCTCCGCGTCACGGTCAAGCTGGTCGGCGGCATCCTGGACCTCGGGATCGGCCATCCTGTCGTTCTGGTTGAGCTGAGGCTTGGCCACCTTGGTGAACGTCGTCTGGCCCCACGTCAGGTCGTGGCCGACGTTATAAGCGTCAATCTCCACCGTGGTCCCGCTCCTCTCCCCGTTGACCCACTGGTTGATCCTCATCCGCCCGTAGACGATCACCGGCTCGCCCTTCTTGAGCGAGTTCGACACATTGACCCCGAGCGCACGGAATGCCGTCACGTTCACGAAGTTGGTCCCGGCGTCGATGTACTCACCGGTCTTGGAGTCCACCCTGCGTGCGTTCGACGCCACCCGGAACGTCACGAAAGGCACGTTCGCCCTGGTAGCACGGACAACCGGGTCGCCGACCACATTTCCGCTGACTGTCACGTAGGTCTCGTTCATCGTCGTCACCTCATCGCTTCCATCGTCAACTCGCCGCAGCCGGCGAGAACCCCACGATGGCTAAACCGCTCGTCAGGTGACAGTGATCGCCGAGGCCTGTGGACGGAGGGACGGCGGCTGGGGCGGTTGTGGACAGAGCCGGACCAAGACAGCCCTCCGAGCCCCTCCAGGCCGGCCACGCCACGCCAGGAGTTTCGCCTGCGCGGCGACGTCAGCCTCTTACCGCCCCGAGTTGACCTCAAGCAGGCTAGCGCGCGGCGTCGAGATACATGCGCGTCAAACGGTGTCGGTCAAGAATCTCCTGGACCGGATCGACGAGCCGATCTCGGGCCACCTGCGCCACCGATTCGTGCAGACGAGCCGCCACCAGGTCCTTGCGTTGCCTGGCGCCGATCCGACCCATGGCCCCCGTCAGCAGGGATACCAAGAAGCCGGCCAACAAGCCCCCGACGAACAACAGGAATGGCCAGGGTAGCGACCCGAGACCCGGACTCTTGACTCCCGGCAGCTTCAGCCAATCGAGCACTGCCAGGACAATGAGCCAGCTCAGGCCCACGGCAGCGATCATCGCAAGGATCCACTGCACAAACCCGAAAGCAGTCCACCAAAGTGGATCTCGGGCCCGCAGAGAGGTGCCGACGACTGCCCGGTCCAAGGCGTCCGCGAGGTCGGCACCCGGCGGCATCGCAGCATCGGTGACCGCATCGGTCCATGCCTGCGGCAGTCCCCGGCCGGCCCGGTCCCCCAGATCCCGGGTGGCCAGCGCCACGGCCGCGCGAGCAGCCGGGGTTACGGGCGGCAGAGAGGACCGGCCGAGCACTGAGCGAACATCAGACTGCGAGATGGCGCCGGGGTGATCTGACACGTCCTTGTTCAGACCGAGCAGCCTAAGCGGTGCAGGGCGCAGAGCTCTGGCCCAGCGGGTGACTGGCCAGCCGGTGCAAACGACGGTCTCGCGCCGAAAGTCCCGCTCGACGGCGTCGAGAATGACAGGTATGCCGGCCGAGCGGGAAAGCGCATCGACCAGACCCGTGTAGGCAAAATCACCGAGGCTGGGCTCAGAGTCGGCCACGCTTGAGCGCAAGAGAGTCGCAGCAGAACTCAGGTCAGTGTCGAGACGCTGAACTGCCGCCTTGTGACCTGCAACGACCTCACTGATCCGATCGCGCAGATCGTCGACCCCGCTGTTATCCCTGACCGACGTGGCGATCACCTCGGCGCCGACGACGCCGTCTGAGGCAAGCAACCGAAGGAGATCGCTGCGACAAGCGACGAGTGCCTCTGGAGTCAGCCGGTCGGCCTGATTCAGGACGGTGATGGTGACGGCGTCGTGGACCGAGAGCTTGGCGATGTAGTCCTCGTGCAGGCGGGCGTCGGCATATTTCTGGGGGTCGGTGACCCAGATGAAGACGTCGACCAGGTCCAGGACCCGGTCAGCCTCGATGCGATTCGCCATGGCTTGGGAGTCGAAGTCAGGCAGATCCAGTAGCACCAGCCCGTCAAGCTCGACTCCATCGTCCACCACGTGACGCGCCCCGACCATGAGCCAGTCGAGAAGAGCCGATGGCGACTCTCCCCCCCAGACCGCCGCGCTCGGCTTCGATGTGGTCGGCCGCCGGGCACCGACCCGAGCGACATCGGCTTCCGCAAGGACGTTGAACAGGCTTGACTTGCCACTGCCGGTGGCACCCGCGAACGCGACCACCGTGCGCCCTTGGGCGATCGAGGTGCGCACGGATGTCTTGGCGATGGCGACCTGCGCCCTGTCCACGCCATCGGCAGGCAGGCACCCCTCGCCGGACTCCAGAGCAGACCTCAGCGCAGCCGCCCGGGCCTGGACCGACTCGGCCGAGACTTCAGCCACAGCACCCATTGCCGTCTCTGTCGTCGAGGCCGCTCGGAACTCCATGCCTTCTCGGCTCATCGCATCTCTCGCGGACTCATCGCGCAGCCTCGACAGCGACCGAGGCAGCCTTGATCCGGCCAGCCTGCCCTGCACTGACCTGGACGGCAGAAACGGCTGTGTGCAGGCGTGTCTGCTCAGCGGAATACAGCTCCTGCGCCCTGGCCATCAGCTTGAACCGAGCCTCTGCGGCAAGGCGCCGAACTGCCTGGTCACCGAAAATGGCCTCAAGGATGCGCTGGGCCAGGACTGCCGAACCGCCCGCGATGCCGACCTCGCCGCCAGAAAGCCCGGCGGTCTGACTCAACACCAGGAGCATGAGGATGACGCCAACACCGTTGACACCAAAAGAGAGCACCCGCGCCGTGGTACGCCGGTCGTTGGACGCTGCGCGGACCATGTCGAGAACCTCTCCCTGCCAGTCTCGAACCAGCCGCTCGACGTTGCCCGCGCTCTCTGGGGCCGGGTCTGCCAGCTCGGGGTGAGCCGCCACCAGCGCCGGTCCCCCCGGCAGCTGACGCCACCGCCTGAGAGCGGTCGCCGAAGCCCCGCACGACTGCGCGGTCAAGAGTTCGGCAACTCCCGATCGCAGCGCCTCGCCAAGCTCTGAGGTGGGCGGCGAGTTGCCTTTGATAGCAGCGGCAATCCGATCGCGCAGTCGCGATATCCCAGCGTCAACCTGACGCAGGAACTGTCCGGTACCGACGAACTCCTGCCAGCGGGCGAGGACTTCCCCACGCAGCAGGGTCCCGTCAGTCATCGCGTGCTTCACCGACTGCATCGCATCAAGATAGGCGGCATTGACCTCACGATGCAGCGCCGCCGTGGCATCCTCCTGCTCGGCCGAGGCACCCGACAGAGCAAGCGCGGCGTCAGGTATCGATTTCAGCGTGCCGTTGAGCGTCCGGCGAACCAGGATCGAACGCGCCTTGGCGTCACGCGCGAGCGCCGACAGCCATGAACGAATCCGTGCGATCTCACGCTCTGAGAGCAGGCCCTGGGCCGCCACTGTGGTTTCGGCGACAGTGAAGATCGGTGCGCTGGCCAGGCCACGCTCGCGCAGCATCGACGCCAGGTGGGTCCGCACTTCCTCCATGGCCTCGGGCGGCACGCGGTCCAGAACGATCGCCACCGAAGTGCCGTGTTCGAAAGCTCCGCGAAGAAAGTCCCAGGGCACGGCATCGGCATAACGCGCCGCGGTGGTGACGAAGAGCCACAGATCAGCGGCCATGAACAGCTCGCTGGCCAGATCGCGGTTGGCGTGCACCACAGATTCGATGTCCGGGGTATCGAGCAGGGCCAAGCCGGCCGGCAGGGTCTCGGAAGAGATGAGGCGCACCGCGTTGTGGTCGTCACCAGCCCCGCCGGCGACGCCTTCACTCCCGGTGATCCGAGCCAGGCCTGGCAGGATCCGACTGCCGTTGAACCAGGGTGTGTCCCTCGGGTGGTGCACCAGGACCGGCAGCCGTGTGGTTGGTCGGAGCACGCCATACTGGCTGACGACGGAGCCGACCAGTGAGTTGACCAGGGTTGACTTGCCTGCCCCCGTCGATCCGCCAACCACGGTCAGCAGCGGTGCATCCAGTGAGCTAAGACGCGGGATGACATAGTCATCGAGCTGTTTGACCAGGGCAGCCCGCGACGAACGGGCTTTGGCGACGCCAGGTATGTCAAGGGGGAAGGTGGCGTCGTCAACCTCGCTCCGGAGCTGCTCAACAGCGCTCAACAGCCCCGTGCCATCAACACCGACCGTCACAAGCCGCAGCCTGCCCTTCCGTAATGCCCGCAACTCAACCTCCAGGGCGGGCTAACAATCGTGAACTTGTCCGGCGTGGCCGATGTAATAACAATACCCAACCCGCACGCATACGCCGCCTGCTCCCCTACAATTCACGCGTTACCCGCGTTACCCGCGTCAGCCGCGGGTACGTGCCCCCGTAGCTCAGCTGGATAGAGCAAGAGCCTTCTAATCTCTAGGTCGCAGGTTCGAGTCCTGCCGGGGGCGCACAGTTTGCCCACGGGCCAGTACCACCGCCCTCTAAGGTAGGAGGCGTGGCACAGAACATCAACCGACGCGCGACCAATGACCGGATCATCTGGATTGACTGCGAGATGACCGGCCTCAGCCTGACCACCGATGCCTTGATCGAGGTGGCAGCACTGGTGACGGACTACGAGCTGAACCAGCTCGGCGACGGCATCGACCTGGTCATCAATCCTCCGGCCGAGGCGCTTAACCAGATGGACGACTTCGTCCGGGACATGCACACCTCAAGCGGTCTGCTCGAGGAGTTGGCCGCCGGCATCACGATGGCAGAGGCCGAGGAACAGGTACTGGCGTACGTCCGCGAGTGGGCCCCAGAGGCCGGGAAGGCACCTCTGGGCGGCAACACGGTAGGAACGGACCGCGGGTTCCTGGCACGCGACATGCCCGGGCTTGAGTCCCATCTGCACTATCGGATCATCGACGTCTCCTCCATCAAGGAGCTGGCGCTGCGGTGGTTCCCGCGGGCCTTCTTCAACTCCCCCAAGAAGGCTGGCGGCCACCGGGCGCTGGCCGACATCCGCGAGAGCATCGCCGAGCTTCGCTACTACCGGGAGGCGATCTTCGTGGCGCCGCCAGGTCCGGACTCCGAGACCGCAAAGGCGATCGCGGCCCGCCACAAGGTCGAGCCGACCAGCACCTGATCCGCCATCTCGCGGTCTGTCGTCGACCGACGAACCCGTGAGGTGTACCTGCCCCCATGGTCCGCACTCAGTACGAAAGCAGGTAGCATAAGCGCCGCTGAGAATGCGGCCGCCATCATGGTGGTCGCTTGGCATGGTGGGTGTAGCTCAGCTGGTAGAGCGCCGCCTTGTGGTGGCGGATGTCGCGGGTTCAAGTCCCGTCACTCACCCCAAGCGAACGAGCCCCT
>Ga0208079_1002004_pt1 | contig 10209 bp, 7 predicted proteins | sample NGESurdeep092012_5_FD_184474 | JGI IMG/M metagenome (GOLD analysis project Ga0208079, IMG submission 184474) | Arctic peat soil microbial communities from Barrow, Alaska - NGEE Surface sample 210-2 deep-092012 (SPAdes) | ecosystem: Environmental > Terrestrial > Soil > Wetlands > Peat ... | reverse complement strand
AGGTGCCCACGATGATAAGGGCGATGACCGGCCAGGACCTGCCGATGTAGACGGGCACCCCGCCGATCGTGGCAACGCGCCAGCCAGGAGCCGGGCCTGTCGAGTCCTCGGTGCTGGCGGCCATGAAACGAGCCTATGTTAACGCGCTCGTTGTCCGTGAGCCCACGTCAGTTCGCCCTCTGTCAGTGCGTCCACCTACAGTGCCTTCCATGGTTGCCGCACTGTCCCCGAGCCGGGCCGCAGACTTCATGCAGTGCCCGCTGCTCTATCGCTTCCGGGTGATCGACAAGCTCCCGTCGGCGCCGAATGCTGCTGCGGCGCGGGGCACCCTGGTTCACGCGGTTCTGGAGCGGCTTTTCGACCTCCCGTCATCGGCCCGGACCATCGAAGCCGCCTCCGCCATGATCGAGCCACAGTGGCGCGCGCTTCTCGAGGGCAGGCCGGAGCTCGCCGACCTCGTGGAAGACAGCGACCCGGCCGCGGTGGCGAGCTGGTTCGGCGACGCCGTCTCGCTGATCGAGCGGTGGTTCACCCTGGAGGACCCGACCCGCCTGGAACCAGCCGAACGTGAGCTCTACGTCGAGACGGACCTGGACGGGTTGACGCTGCGGGGGTATGTCGACCGGCTCGACGTCGCACCCACGGGCGAGATCCGGGTCGTCGACTACAAGACCGGCCGATCGCCCTCAGAGCTCTTCGAGGGCAAGGCTCTGTTCCAGATGAAGTTCTATGCGTTGGTGCTGTGGCGGTTGCGAGGGCAGGTGCCGCAGATGCTGCAGCTGGTCTATCTGGCCAACTCCGAAATCGTGCGCTACTCCCCGGACGAGGCAGACCTGCTTGCGGTCGAACGCAAGCTCAAGGCCTTGTGGCATGCCATCGAGACCGCCGCCCAGACCGGTGACTGGCGGCCGAGCAAGTCACGACTGTGCGACTGGTGCGACCATCGCAGCCTGTGCCCGGAGTGGGGTGGGACTCCCCCACCCTTGCCCGAGGGCGCCACCATCCTTGCTCTTGACCCTCACGCGATGGCGGCCGCAGTTCCCGCAGATGACTAGATTGCAGGGATGACTTCTCGTGGCTTCACCGTAGAACCGCCAGGGCGCGGCGACGCCGCCATATGGCGGGAGCTGTATCGGGCCTACGCCGACTTCTACCATGAGGCCGTAACGGATGCGCAGCTTGATCTCGTGTGGTCATGGATCACCGATCCCGGCCACGATGTCAAGGCGCTACTGGTTCGTGACGCGAGCGGTGCCGCGGTCGCCCTGGCCCACTACCGTCCGTACTTCCGGCCGCTGGCTGCTGCCGTCGCCGGCCACCTCGATGACCTCTTCGTCACCCCAGCCGCACGCGGCACGGGCGCCGTGGATGAGCTTCTGGATGCCTTGCGCACGATCGCGCGTGCGCGCGGCTGGCCCAAGATCCGCTGGATCACCGCCGATGACAACCACCGTGCCCGGAGCAAGTACGACCAGGTGGCCGAACGCACGATGTGGGTGACTTACGACATGCAGGTCCCGCCGCTCGCGCCCTGACCGACATAGCGGTATCGGCGCGGGCGGAGTCCTGGGGACCCGATGTGGTCAATGCCCGGCGTAGTACGTGTCGGCCACCTTCAGCGCGTCGTCCAGGATCGCGATGCCCTCCCTAACCTCTTCGGCGGACGTGGTGCACGGCGGCACGACGTGGGTCCGGTTGAAGTGAACGAAAGGCCACAGCCCCTGGTCCTTGCACCTGGCCGCGAACTCGGCCATCGGTTTGGCCTGCTCGCCGCTGGCATTGAACGGCACCAGCGGCTCACGGGTGGCGCGGTCACGCACCAGCTCCAGCGCCCAGAAGACGCCGAGCCCGCGAACCTCACCGACACACGGGTGCCGCTGTGCCAGGACGTGAAGCTCGGGACCAATGACATCAGTCCCGAGCCATCGAGCATGCTCGATGATCCCTTCCTCGCGGAAGATGTTGATCGAGGCCACCGCGGCGGCACAGCCCAGCGGATGACCTGAGTACGTCAGCCCGCCGGGGAAGGCCCGGTCCGCGAATGTCTCGGCTATGGCGTCCGAGATGAGCACGCCACCCAGCGGAACATATCCGGAGTTGACCCCCTTGGCGAAGGTGATCAGGTCCGGCGTCACGCCCCAGTGGTCCACTGCGAACCACTCGCCGCAGCGACCGAAACCGGCCATGACCTCATCGGCGATCATGACGACCCCGAACTCATCACACAGTGCGCGGACCCCGGCGAGATACCCCGGTGGCGGGACCAGGATCCCATTGGTGCCGACCACGGTCTCCAGGATGATCGCGGCAACCGTGTGCGATCCCTCGACCATGAGGAGGTCCCGCAGATGGGACAGTGCGCGATCAGACTCCTCCGTCTCGGTGGTCGCATGGAACGGCGAGCGATAGGCGTAGGGACCCCAGTAGTGGATGATCCCGGGAACTCCCGGCTCGGAGGCCCACCGGCGCGGGTCACCGGTGAGCGCAATGGCTCCCGCAGTCGCACCGTGGTAGCTCCGGTAGGCGGCCAGAACCTTGTTCCGTCCGGTGTGCAGACGCGCCATCCGGATCGCGTTCTCGTTGGCGTCGGCCCCACCGTTGGTGAAGAACACGGTGTTCAAGTCTCCCGGGGCGACCTCAGCGATGAGGCGGGCGGCCTCGCTACGCGCATCGTTGGCGAAGGCCGGCGAGATGGTGGCGAGCTTGCCGGCCTGCTCCTGGATCGCAGCGACGAGCTTGGGGTGCTGGTACCCGATGTTGACGTTCACCAGCTGCGAGGAGAAGTCGAGATAGCGCTTACCGGAGTAGTCGCTGAAGTACGACCCGGAGGCGGAGGCGATCGGCATCGGGTCGATCTGGGCCTGGGCGGACCAGGAGTGGAAGACGTGCGCGCGGTCATCGGCGCGAACGCGGGCCTCGTCGGAGGGATTCTGCGGCGATGGCGTCTGGGTCGCCGTCTGGGTCTTGGCCTGGTTCGATGCCTGGGTCATGGAGGTTTCCTATCTCGTGCGGGGGAAGCCGAGGTCAACTGCGGAGGTGGCCGGGTCGGGCCAGCGAGAGGTGACGACCTTGCCGCGGGTATAGAAGCTCATACCCTCGGCGCCGTACATGTGCGCGTCGCCGAACAGCGAGGCCTTCCAGCCACCGAAGGAGTAGTAGGCCACCGGAACCGGAACGGGGACGTTGATACCGACCATGCCCACCTCGACGTCGAACTGGAACGCTCGGGCCGCCCCACCATCACGAGTGAAGATCGCCGTCCCGTTCGCATAGGGGTTGTTGTTGATCAGCGCCAGACCCTGCTCATAGGTGTCCGCGCGGACGACGCAGAGCACCGGCCCGAAGATCTCGTCGGTGTAGACGGTCATCTCGCGGGTGACATGGTCCATCAGGGTCGTTCCGAGGAAGAAGCCCCCGGCGGGCAGGTCAGCGCGGCGACCGTCAACCACGACAGTGGCACCCTGGGCAGCGCCGGCGCCGATGTAGCCCGCAACCTTGTCGCGGTGCTCAGCAGTGATCAGCGGGCCAATGTCGGTGTCCGGGCGGGTGCCATCACCGACGGTGAGCTTTGGCAGGCGTGCGGCCAGCGCGTCGACCAACCTGTCGGCGACGTCACCCACGGCAACGGCGACGGACAGCGCCATACAGCGCTCACCTGCCGAGCCGTATGCCGCGGAGACCACCGCATCGGCGGCCATCTCCACGTCGGCGTCGGGCAGCACGAGAGCATGGTTCTTGGCTCCACCAAGGGCTTGGACACGTTTGCCCTGGGCAGTGCCCGTCTCGTAGATGTACCTGGCGACCGGCGTCGAGCCGACGAAGCTGACCGCAGCGACGTCAGTGTGGGTCAGCAGTGCGTCCACGGCCTCCTTGTCACCCTGAACGACGGTGAAGACACCGTCCGGCAGACCGGCGTCCTTCCACATCTGTGCCAGGAACAACGAGGCCGAGGGGTCCTTCTCACTCGGCTTGAGGATGAAGGCGTTGCCACAGGCGATGGCGTTGGCGCACATCCACAGGGGCACCATCACCGGGAAGTTGAACGGGGTGATTCCAGCCACCACACCCAACGGCTGACGAATCGAGTAGACATCCACCCCGGTCGAGACCTGCTCGGAGAACCCACCCTTGAGCAGCTGTGGCACGCCGGCGGCAAACTCGACGTTCTCCAGGCCGCGGGCGATCTCTCCGGCCGCGTCGGACAGGACCTTGCCATGCTCGGCGGTGACGATCGCCGCAAGCTCGTCGGTACGTTCGTGCAACAGCTGGCGGAAGGCGAAGAGCACACCTGATCGTTGGGACAAGGACGCGTACCGCCAGTCCTTGGCGGCGGCCACGGCCTTGGCGACCGCCACATCGACCTCGCTGCCGCTGGCAAGCTCCACGTCGGCGCTGCGCTGACCCGTTGCAGGGTTGTACACCGGGGCCATGCGGCCGGAGGCGCCCGGGGTCTTGCGACCATCCATCCAGTGTGAGATTCGCTGTGTCATGGCGACACAGTACGTGTCAACCTGTTTGATCACACAATGCGGCTATTGCTATGTTACAAACGTGACAACCAGTATGTCGGCCATTGAGGAACGACTCGAGGCGCCCACTGCAAGAGGCCTCGCCCATGCGGTGAGCCGTGCCGTTCGTGATGGTGCCCTTGCGCCCGGCGCAAAGCTCCCACCGATCCGCGCCCTGGCCACTCGGCTCGGCCTGTCCCCCACCACTGTCAGTGCCGGCTGGGCCCTGCTTGCTCGTTCCGGCGCTATTCACACCGACGGTCGCCGTGGCACCACTGTTGTCGGCCTGCAGGACCCCGTCCCCGGCCGATATCGTCGGGCCCTCGAACGCCAGATCGACTTCGCCCTTGACCTGTCCACCGGAACCCCAGACCCGTTGCTACTGCCGAACCTCGGCCCTGCCCTGAGCGAGCTCACCACCGCCGGCATACCCGGCACCTACCTGGATGATCCGGTGCTACCCGGGCTGCTGGACGTCCTGTTGGCCCAATGGCCCTACCCGCCCGAAGAGCTCATGGTCGTGGACGGGGCCATGGATGGCCTGGACCTGGTGTCGCGATCGCTGCTGCGTTTCGGCGACCGGGTGGTCGTGGAACACCCGGGCTTCCCTCCCCTGCTGGACCTGCTCGAGTCCATCGGTACCGAGGTGGTGGGGGTGCCCGTCGACGAGGCCGGACTGCTCCCCGAGCCGCTGGCTGGGGCCCTGCACAGCCCCATCACCGCAGTGTTCCTTCAGCCGAGAGCACAGAACCCGACCGGTGCGTCGATGACCGAGCAACGCGCCCGGGACCTGGCAGCCATCCTTGCCCAGGCGGGTATGCCGGTCATCGAGGACGATTCGGCAGGTGCCGTTGCCGCCAGCGCGCCGATCAGCCTGGGCCAGTGGATCCCGGACCAGGTGATCCACATCCGCAGCTTCTCCAAGTCCCATGGCCCTGACCTTCGCCTGGCCGCCATGGGCGGGCCCACTGAGTTGCTCCGCGAGATCATCCACCGCCGGCAGCTGGGACAGGGATGGAGCAGCAGGCTGTTGCAGCGCGTGCTGCTGAGCCTGCTCACCGACCCCGTGGCCATCGCCGACGTCGACCACGCCCGGGACGAGTACACCCGTCGCCGCGGCGCCCTGGTCGCAGCACTGAGCTCACGGCACGTGGAGGTCGCCGGCGGCGACGGGCTGAACCTGTGGGTGCCCGTGCACGACGAGTCAGCCGCCATCGTCCGGCTGGCCAGCCAGGGAGTGGGAGTCACACCGGGGACGCCGTTCGACGTCCTGCCGGGTGAAGGTGGCCACGTCCGGGTCACGGTCGGTCTTGTGGCCGGCGGCTACGAGGACCTGGCGCAGGTCCTGGCGGCCGCAGCAAACACCAGCTCGTGGGCCTTACGGGGCCGCTAGCTCAATCACGCAAACAGGCGCAGAAGGTCCTGCGGTTCAAGACTGGCCAGGGTCAAAATCTGAACAGCCCCAACAATTTCCGGCACCTTCACGTGATGTGGCACGGCAATCGTCGGTACTCCGGCCGCCACCGCGGAGGCGACTCCCGGCGGCGAGTCCTCGATCGCGACGCAGGCTCCGAGGTCGACGCCGAGCAAACGCGCGGCTGCCAGGTAGGGCTCAGGATGAGGCTTGCCATGGCTCACAACGTCCCCGGTGATGACCGCGGCGAAGCTACCTTTCGGCAGGTTTCTCACCACAGCCGTGGCCAGCGACTCCCACGACATCGTGACCAGCGCACACGGGACCCCCTGCGCCACGCAGCTTGCCAGCAGCTCTCGCGCACCCGGGCGCCACGGCACATGCTCCGCAACCCTGGCAACGACCCCGGCCAGCAGCTCGTGGACGATCTCGACCGGCGTCAGCTCGATCGGCGAATGAGCCAGGATGTACTCGGCCGAGACCAACAGGTCGTTACCGACGAGCTGGTGTGCATGCTCATCGGTCCACACACCGCCGTGCTGCTCCACCAAGGAGCGCTCTTCGGCCATCCAGTAGGGCTCGGTGTCCACAAGGGTTCCGTCCATGTCCCACAGAACCGCCGCCGGAAGCTGCGCAGGCATATGTGGCCACAGGTCATGTCGCACTGAGGTCATGTGGCGTTGAAGTACTTGGCTTCGGGATGGTGCACGACCAAAGCATCAGTGGACTGCTCCGGGTGGAGCTGTAGTTCTTCGGAGAGAGTCACCCCGATGCGCGACGGGTCAAGAAGCGCAACCAGGACCGCACGGTCCGCGAGGTCCGGACAGGCCGGATAGCCGAACGAGTAGCGAGACCCGCGATAACCCTGACGCAGGATCGCGCCGAGGTCGTCCTTGTCCTCGGCGCCGAAACCGAGCTCGTCGCGCACTCGTGCATGCCACATCTCGGCCAGCGCCTCGGTCAGCTGCACGGAAAGACCATGAAGCTCGAGGTACTCGCGATAGGCGTACCGACCGAACAGCTCTGCGGTCGCCTCGGCAACCCGGGCGCCCATCGTCACCAGGTGGAAGGCAATGACGTCCGGCTCGCCGTCAACCTCGTAGCGCTCCTTGGTCTTGAAGAAGTCGGCAAGGCACAGCCGACGGTCACGACGCTGGCGCGGGAAGGAGAAACGCGCCCGCTCGCTACCGACCTTCGCTCCGTGCGCGCCCTGTTCGTGGTGAAGGACCACGAGATCGTTCCCTTCGCTGTAGCAGGGGAAGTAGCCATACACGACTGCAGCCTCGAGCAGACCCTCGGTCTTGATCCGTTCCAACCACATCCTAAGCCGCGGCCGGCCTTCGGTCTCGACCAGCTCCTCGTAGGAGGCACCGTCCTCGCCGCGTTCGCCCTTGAGCCCCCATTGCCCCAGGAACGTCGCCCGCTCATCGAGGTATGACGCGTAGTCGGCCAGGGCGATGCCCTTAACGACCCGGCTGCCCCAGAACGGGGGGGCCGGGATGCTGTTGTCCTGGGCCACGTCCGAACGCGTCGTGTCGGCTGGTGCGTCATCATCGGCCGCAGCCAGCACCGCACGAACCCGGCGCTTGCGCAGCTCTGGCAGGGTGTCCGAGACGCTGAGCTCTGGGTTGGCGCGGGCGGCAGCCACGGCGTCCATGAGACGCAGGCCCTCGAAAGCGTCTCTGGCATAGCGAACTTCACCCTGGAAGACCTCAGCCAGGTCGTTCTCGACGTACGCACGGGTCAGGGCAGCGCCACCGAGCAGCACGGGGAAGCGGCCCGACAACCCGCGGGAGTTAAGCTCCTCGAGATTCTCCTTCATGACAACCGTCGACTTCACCAACAGTCCACTCATGCCGATGGCGTCTGCATTGTGTTCCTCGGCTGCCCGGATGATCTCCGCGATCGGTTGCTTGATACCGATGTTGACGACCTCATACCCGTTGTTCGACAAGATGATGTCGACCAGGTTCTTGCCGATGTCGTGAACGTCGCCACGCACTGTGGCCAGGACGATACGTGCCTTAGCCTCACGCGCGGAGCCATCAGCATTGCCCTCGATGAACGGCTCAAGATAGGCCACCGCGGCCTTCATGACCTCGGCGCTCTGCAGCACGAACGGCAGCTGCATCTCGCCCTTGCCGAACAGCTCGCCGACGGTCCGCATCCCCTCGAGCAGGTTGTCGTTGATGATGTCAAGGGCCTTGTCACCCCTGTCGAGAGCCGCCCGCAGGTCATCCTCCAGGCCTTGTCGCTCGCCATCGATGATGCGCCGGCCCAGTCGCTGCTCCAGCGGCAGCGCGGCGAGCTCTTCGGCCCGAGCGTCCTTCAGGGAGGCCTGGTCCACGCCCTCGAACAGCTCGAGCAGGCGGCTAAGCGGGTCGTAGGTCAGCTCGCTCTCCCCCGGCTCACCGGCCCAGACACGCTTGTCATAGACGAGGTCGAGGGCCACCTGGCGTTGCTCTTCCGGGATCCGGGCGATCGGCACGATCCTGGCTGCGTGCACGATGGCCGAGTCGAGCCCGGCCTTGACGCACTCGTGCAGGAACACCGAGTTGAGGACCACCCGCACGGCTGGCTTGAGGCCGAACGACACGTTCGAGACGCCCAGGGTGGTCTGAACCTCCGGATAGCGACGTTTGATCTCGCGGATGGCCTCGATGGTCTCCAGGCCATCGCGACGGGTCTCCTCCTGACCCGTACCGATCGGGAAGGTCAGCGTGTCGACGATGATGTCCTGCACGTTCATGCCCCACTCACCGGTGAGCGCCGTGATGAGCCGGGCGGCCACAGCGACCTTGTGCTCACAGGTTCGGGCCTGACCCGTCTCGTCAATGGTCAGCGCGATGACCGCAGCGCCGTGCTCCTTGACGATTGGCATGATTCGCGAGAATCGCGAACCGTCGCCCTCGCCGTCCTCGTAGTTGACGGAGTTGACGACCGCACGGCCACCCAGCAGCTCGAGCCCGGCCTCGACCACGGCGGGTTCGGTGGAGTCGAGAACGAGCGGCAGGGTGCTTGACGTGGCGAACCGGCTGACGATCTCGTGCATGTCCTGCACCCCGTCACGGCCGACATAGTCGATACAGACGTCGAGCAGGTGGGCGCCGTCCTTGGTCTGGTTCCGGGCGATCTCGACGCACTCGTCCCAGCGGGAGGCCAGCATTGCCTCCTTGAACGCCTTAGATCCATTGGCGTTCGTGCGCTCGCCGATCGACAGGAAGGACGCGTCCTGACGGAAGGGCACCGCTGAGTACAACGACGCGACACCGTGCTCGGGTCGAGGCCGCCGCGGCTTGACCGGCGTCCAGCCAACAGCCTTGACGACCTCTGCGAGGTGGGCGGGCGTCGTACCGCAGCAGCCACCGACAAGGGAGAGCCCGAACTCCTTGACGAACTGCGTGTGCGCGGACGCGAGCTGCTCTGGAGTAAGCGGGTAGGCCGCGCCCTCCTTGGTCAGTAAAGGCAGCCCGGCATTGGGCATGCAGCTGATCGGGATACGAGAGTGCCGCGACAGATGGCGCAGGTGCTCGCCCATCTCTGCTGGGCCGGTCGCGCAGTTGAGGCCGATCGCGTCAATCCCGAGCGGTTCCAGAGCGGTCAGCGCCGCGCCGATCTCGGAGCCCATGAGCATGGTGCCCGTCGTCTCGACCGTGACATGGACGATGACCGGCAGGTTCTCGCCGGCCGCAGCCAGGGCGCGCTTGGACCCGATCACCGCAGCCTTGGCCTGCAACAGGTCCTGGGAAGTCTCGATCAGGATGACGTCGACGCCCCCGTCAATCATCCCGCGGGCCTGCTCGGCGTAAGCGTCGCGCAAGGTCGCAAAGGCGACGTGGCCCAGCGAGGGCAGCTTGGTCCCGGGTCCCATCGAACCGATAGCGAAACGCGGGTGCTCAGGAGTCGACCAGCGCGCCGCGGCTTCGGCGGCGATGCGTCCGCCGGACTCGGCGAGCTCGTAGATGCGATCGGAGATTCCGTACTCGCCGAGGTTGGCCAGGTTGGCGCCAAACGTGTTGGTCTCGACAGCATCGACCCCCACGGCGAAGTAGGCGTCGTGGACGCTTCGAACGACGTCCGGGCGGGTAATGTTGAGGATCTCGTTACAGCCCTCGTGGCCTTGGAAATCGGCCATGGACGGGTCTGCGGCCTGGAGCATCGTGCCCATCGCGCCATCGGCAACGAGGACCCGCTCGGCAAGAGCAGTGCGGAAGAGGTCAGAGCGGCTGCTCACGGTGGTCCGCCTTCTCAGTGGTGGGATCGACCGGAAGTCTATCGGCGGGTTGT
>Ga0208079_1002002_pt1 | contig 10214 bp, 13 predicted proteins | sample NGESurdeep092012_5_FD_184474 | JGI IMG/M metagenome (GOLD analysis project Ga0208079, IMG submission 184474) | Arctic peat soil microbial communities from Barrow, Alaska - NGEE Surface sample 210-2 deep-092012 (SPAdes) | ecosystem: Environmental > Terrestrial > Soil > Wetlands > Peat ... | reverse complement strand
GCAACCTCTCCGGCGGATGGCTCACCCTTCAGGCCGTCCACCCAAACCTCTGAAAGCCCTTCTTCCCACACAAGGCGCCAACAGCATGCGAATGCGCCCCACCCGATTGTGGCCCCGCCTGATAGCAGCCGCCGCTCTGGCCGTGGCGGCGATCACCGGAGTCAGCGCCTGCACATCCAGCGCGCCGGCGAGCAGCTCGTCCTCACCAGCGACCGGACAACATGTCGCCGCCAGCGACTTCTCCACCGCCATGAAGACACCTGGCACGGTCGTGCTCGACGTTCGCACCCCCGCCGAGTGCGCGAGCGGGCACCTCCCTGCGGGGCAGAACATCAACATCAAGGGCTCCGACTTCGCAAACAGGATCGCCGGCCTCGACAAGAACGCCACCTACGCCGTGTACTGCCACAGCGGGAACCGGTCGGGCCTGGCGCTGGAACAGATGACTGCGGCCGGCTTCACCCATGTCTACGATCTTGCTGGCGGGATTGGCACGTGGCAGAACATGGGCGGACCCATGGCGACCGGCGGGTCCTGACCTCGACATGACATACCCCTTGGGGTAGTAAGGACCTTTGGCACTATACCGAGATGAGAACGCTTCCTAGCGTGGTGGAAGTGTAAGAAGCACCACCACTGATAGCTGAGGAGCAGGCCGTGCAGAAGCTGCTGGTGCTGGGTGCCGGAACGGCCGGCACGATGATCGTCAACAGGCTGAGACGCCGCCTTGACAAGGCCGAGTGGAGCATCACGGTCGTGGACGCCGACGACGTTCACCCCTACCAGCCCGGGTACCTGTTCCTGCCGTTCCACATCCTCTCCCCCCAGCAGATCACCCGCTCGCGCCACGCCTCCCTGCCCGATGGCGTGGACTTCGTGATCGGCGACGTCGACCGCGTGGACCCTCCGTCCAGCACGGTGACCCTGGTCGGAGGGCGGACCCTGCCCTATGACTACCTCGTCATCGCGTCGGGGACCACGCCCCGACCTGACCAGACCCCGGGGATGCTCGGAGAAGAGTGGCGGCGCAGCATCTTCGAGTTCTATACCTTCGAGGGAGCCAAGGCGCTGTCCACGGCACTACAGACCTTCGACCACGGCCGGCTCGTCGTGCACATCACCGACATGCCGATCAAGTGCCCGGTCGCCCCACTGGAATTCACCTTCCTGGCCGACGCGTGGCTACGCGAGCGGGGTCTGCGTGACCGCGTCGAGATGGTCTACGTGACGCCACTGCCCGGCGCGTTCACCAAGCCGATCGCGTCCGAGGCTCTCGGTTCGATGCTCGCCGAACGCAAGATCGCGGTGGAGACCGACTTCATGGTCGAGCGGATAGACGAAGAGAAGAAAGCACTGGTCTCCTACGACGAGCGCGAAGTACCGTTCGACTTGCTGGTCACGATCCCGCTCAACATGGGCGCCGACTTCGTCGCCCGCTCGGGTCTGGGTGACGAGCTCAACTATGTGCCCGTCGACAAGCACACCCAGCAGTCCCGCACCTACCCGAACATCTTCGCCTTGGGCGATGCCTCCGACATCCCGACATCCAAGGCAGGGTCGGTCGCACACTTCTCGGTGGAGGTCTTCGCGGACAACTTCCTGGAGCTCATCGCCGGCAAACCCATGACCGGCTCCTTCGATGGCCACGCCAACTGCTTCATCGAGACCGGCAACCGCAAGGGCCTGCTGATCGACTTCAACTACGACACCGAGCCGCTCAGGGGCAAGTTCCCTCTGCCAGTAGTGGGCCCGATGGACCTGCTCAAGGAGACCAGGGCCAACCACCTCGGCAAGGTCTCGTTCCGGTGGATCTACTGGAACATCCTGCTGCGCGGCCGCCCGATGCCGATCACGACCCACATGTCCATGGTCGGCAAGACCACCAACACCCCCACCAAGTAGGAGGAGACAGCGCCATGTCCGTGACGACACTTAACGGCCACGAGATCCACGTCAACGAAGAGGGCTTCCTCACCGACCCGACCGAGTGGGACGAGGCGCTCGGAACTGCGCTCGCCACCCAGATCGGCATCACGCTGACAGACGAGCACTGGAACGCGATCCGGTTCCTGCGCAAGGACTTCCAGGAGACGGGCGAGACCCCGACCCTGCGCCGGGTGTCCACCGTCGGCGGCATCCCGATCAAGACGCTGTTCGTCCTGTTCCCGCAGAAGCCGGCAAAAAAGATGGCCTACGTCGCCGGCCTGCCCAAGCCGGTCGGCTGCGTCTGATCCCACTCCCGCCCACGAAGGAAGACACTGACATGACCAACACAAACGCCTCCCCGGCGATCGTCCCCAGTTTCGACTCCGAGGCCGGCGCCGGCCGCAAACTGGCAATCATCTGCTCCAAAGGAAGCCTCGACATGGCCTACCCGGGGCTGATCCTGGCCAACGCAGCCCTCGGTGAAGGTGCCGAAGTCCACATGTTCTTCACCTTCTGGGGCTTCGACATGATCAACAAGAAGACCATGGGAGACCTGAAGTTCACCATGCTCGGCAACACCGCCACTCACATGCCTCAGGGCCTGGGCGGGCTGCCGGGAATGACGGGTATGGCAACGTCAAGGCTGAAGAAGTCCATCGCGGATCTCGACGTGCCCGACGTCCCCGAGTTCCTCGAGCAGATCGTGGCCTCCGGCGGCCACCTCTGGGCCTGCCGCATGTCCGCCGACATGAACAAGCTCACGATGGAAGACCTCTATGACGAGGTCGAGGACATCATCAGCGCCAGCGACTTCATCGAGAAGACCGAGGGCGCCCAACTCCTGTTCATCTAGTCAGCTCCACCCAGGCGGCTTCATCTCGTCGAAGGGCAGCCCGCCATCCAGTTGGGAGGATGGCGGGCTGCACTGCCCCCAGGCTGGCGCCGATACCGGTAGGCACGCAGGAATGTCTGTCGACGGTGACACGTTCATACCCCAGGAGGTATTATCCACACATCGAGAGGATTCTCATGACCACCCAAACTCTGACCACAGCATCCTTCGAGCAGACCGTGTTCGACAACGACATTGTGCTCGTGGACTTCTGGGCGTCGTGGTGCGGACCGTGCCGTACCTTCGGCCCGATCTTTGAGAAGGCCAGCGTCGCCCATCCCGACATCGTCTTCGGCAAGGTCGACACGGAGGCCGAGCAGTCGTTGGCGGGAGCGGCGCGGATTACGTCCATCCCCACGCTGATGGCCTTCCGGGATGGCATCCTCGTCTTCAGCCAGCCCGGTGCGCTGCCGGCCGCCTCCCTGGACCAGGTCATCGAAGGGGTCCGCGAACTGGACATGAACGACATCCGGGCCCAGACGGCCGAGTCACAAACCGCCGAGTAACAGGCTGGAGAGTCACCGTCAGGCGACTCCCCAGGGCGCGAGCGCCACCTCCTGAAGCCCACAATCGAAATGAGAGCCAACTGTGTCCTACACATTGACCACGACGGTCCGTCGTTCCTTCGCCGAAACCCTCGACGCCACGCGTGTGTCGCTCACCGACCAGGGCTTTGGCGTGCTGACCGAGATCGACATCCAGGCGACGCTCAAGGCCAAGCTTGACGTCGACATCCCCGCTCAGGTGATCCTTGGCGCCTGCCGGCCACCGCTGGCGTACGCCGCACTTCAGGCGGAACCATCGGTGGGGGCGCTGCTGCCCTGCAACGTCGTCGTGCGATACCTCGACGATGAAACGACCGTCGTGGAGGCCCTCGACCCCAAGGTCATGGTAACCCTGACGCACAATGATGCCCTGTCCCTCGTGGCTGACGAGGCCGGGCGCCGGCTCGCCGCGGCGCTGGACACACTGGCACCCGCGCTCACCGGCTGCTGAGCTGCATGACAGTAAGACAGCGACCTCACTCAACAACCTCACTCAACAACCCAAGGAGTCACCATGGTTGACCTGAACCCCGAAGAGATGGGCGCCGTGGTCAACCGACTGCGTCGCGCCCAAGGCCAGATCGGCGGCGTGCTACGCATGATCGAGGACGGCCGCGACTGCAAGGACGTCGTCACCCAGCTCGCGGCAGTCAACCACGCGTTGGACCGGGCCGGCTTCGCGATCATCAGCAGCGGTCTCAAACAATGCCTCACGGAGTCCGGCGGGCAGGACTCCGTCGACCTCAAGACGATGGAGAAGCTATTCCTATCCCTGGCCTGAGCCAGCAGAAGCTCTCCGTGGCCAAGGCCTTGGCCGAACCAACGGTCAGGCGTCCCGACCGACGGTCAGGCGTCACGTTTGGGCTGGGGTCCGACGACAACATTGGTGGCTGCGGCCCTGTCGTGGATGGCCTGCTTCTTGTCGTCCCACAGCGGCCACAAGGAGTCGACCAGGGTAAACAGCGAACCCAGGGAGCCGAGGATCGGCACTAACCCGAAGATGGCGCCGCCCTCCTTGACCGCCGTCCTCGTCACGACGGCCAACAGTGGCGGCGGGCCTGCCTTGTCCCGCAACCGGACGCTGATCCCCACGACCCTCTTGCCGGGCGTCGCACCGATCCAGGTAAGAAACGCGATCTCGTATGCCACGTAGGCGACCAGCGTGATCAGGCTGACCTGCATGATCGGGGCGGTCAGCGCGGCGGTCGGCTGCGCCGGCATCGTCGAGCTGCCAGCCTGGGCGGCGGTCATGACCTTCTGCATGTAGTCCGAGAAGACGCTGAACGCACGCCTCATCGGGCCCAACGTCAACGGTAGAACCACGACCCAGACGATGATGCCGTCGAGGATCCGTGCGAGGACGCGCTTCCACCAACCGGACAGCACAGCACCGTCAGGAGTGGTCGCCATGTGCGACTGGTAGCCCAGCTCTTGCTGCCCTAGCGCCCCAGGGCCCTGCCCGTATGCCGGCCACTGGCCGCCAGGTTGCCCCTGGCCCTGCTGAGGTGAGTCGTAGCCGCGTGGGGCGGTGGGGGCACCCTGTGCCCCCTGCGAGCCTGGTGAGTGCGGACGATCTGAGGCCGGGATGACGCCGTACGGCATACCAATGGTGGACTGTTCCACGGTCGGCGAGACCTTCGGCGAGACGTGGTTGGACCAGACCACGCCGTCCCAGTAGCGAAGCTGACTGGGGTCCTGTGGGTCGTCATACCATCCGGCTGCTTGCGTCATGGGGTCTACCTTGCCACGAGTTGACAACAGACCACTCCACGCGATCCGCCAGGGAGGTCAGGCCTCGACATACCCCTTGAGGCCATCGACCGTGCTGTGGACCAGACCCCTGATAACGCGCCCTCGCAGGAAGCCGGGCAAGGGCAAGTTGTGGTGGATGGTCAGGTCGAACGTCACCTCGGTCTTCCCGCGGCCGACGCTTCGAAGCGTATACGTGGCGTCTTGGCCGGTCTGAAGTCGACCCTTGACCAGGCTCCAGCTCATGCCATCGACCGCGTGCTGGTAGGTCAGCGTGTAGGTGTCCTTCCCGACCGGCGACGTGGCCGAGAAGTGCGCCGTGGCGGGCGTGCCGTCCGGGTACTCCTGCAGGACCTCGGCCTCGAGGATCTCTTTGACCCATTCCGGCTGGCTCTCAACATCGCGGATGGTGGCCAGGACCCGCTTCATCGGTGCGCCGACGACAACCGTCTCAGCTGCATGGTCGGTCGGCATGCTCTCCTCCTTGGCAGTCCATCATTCGGCGTTGGCCGCGATACGTAGAAGCTGGTCCAGGTCCTCGTCGAAGGCGTGCACGAGCTTCTCGACGTCCGGCACCATGCCGGCGTCGACCTTGAAGCCAACGCGCACGACTCCGGCCAAGCTGAAGATGCAGACGCCCAAGGTGTGCCGGCCCGAACCGGGCACCCAGCCGACGGCGCCGACGATCGGCACTCCGGCGATGTAGCGCTGCTTCTGGGGGCCGATGACATTGGTTGTCACCCCGATGGCCTTGTCCGAGAAGAACCCGACGATGGCGTTCGCCACGTGCGGCTCGATGCTCCCGATCAGCTCGTTGAGACCGAAGGTAATCAGCGCCTCGGGGGAGGCCTTGATCCAGTCCATCCGTCTCTTGGTCTCAGCCACCCGCTCCAGCGGTGCCCTCACCCCGGTCGGCAGCTTCAGATAGACCAGGGCGAACTTGTTGCCCAGCTCGCGTGGCAGTGGCTGGTCGGGGGGGCGCACATTGACCGGGATCATGGTGGTGAGATCGACCGGATCGGCGCCGTGGTCGCGCAGGTAGGTGTTGACGGCTCCCGAGACCGCCGCAACGATCACGTCATTGACGGTGGCCCCGGTGAGCCGACTCACGCGCTTGACTTCCGTGATCGTTCGCGGCCCGGACCAGACCGCACGCTTGTCGACACCTGGCTTCCCCCCCGAGAACACGTTCGGCGGGTTGTGGCCCAACAACAGCGTGTCCACGACCTTCCCTGTTCGCCAGCCGAACTCCAGCACGTTCGCGGCCATGGACGGGCTGATCAGCTCGGGAAGAAGAGAGACGGCGTGGAGGCCGCCCCGAACGGTCTGCGTGCCCGTGTCCAGCAGCGCCCGGGCCGCGCCCATGACGCCCCCGGCGTGTTGCGACGGCTCCGGCGCCTCGAGCTCCTCGAGGTCGACCGTGGGTGAGGCGTCGGTCAACGAGAGCAGCACCTGCGAAAGTGCGATGCCATCGGCGAGCGCGTGGTGGAACCGCGACACCAGCGCACAACCACCGAGGTATCCATCGACGAGGATGAACTCCCACATCGGGTGGGCACGGTCGAACGGCACGCTCATCCGATTCTCGACGAAGCGTTGCAGCGCCTCCTGGTCGCCGGGCGCGGGCAGTGTGGCCCGTTTCAGGTGGCGGCTCAGGTCGAAGTCTGGGTCATCCTCCCAGTGCGGCATCCCGAAAGGGGTGGACGGCAGCACCGGCCGTTGTGTGAACACGGGGTAACGGTTGAGAAGCCGGCGCTGGATCACTGGGCCGAGCCGTTCGAGGTCGATCATCTCGTCGAACCACATCACCCCGTCGATGACCATCAGGTTGGTGGGCTGGTCCCTGTTCAGCCACATGGTGTCCACCGGTCCGATGGATCGACGCTCAGACATCGCTCACTCCCAGCACCTAGTTGTCAGGTGCAGTTTCGCACCGGGCAGCAACCAGTGGGTAGGGCCAGAGGTCATCTCTATGCAGGACTCACGGACCCCGGGGCAAGAACCCCAGGGACTCGCTGGCTCAGCGACGGCCGACGAACCAGCGCCGGATCGTCTCGATCCGCTGGGCGACCTGAGCGGCATTGGCCTGGTCAAGCGCCGGCCCGCCGCAGCTCTGGCGCAGGTCGGCATGCACGACTGCATGCCGAGCGCCGGACTTGCGGGCGTAGGCGGACACCAGCGAGTTGAGCTCCTTGCGAGAGGCCGCCATGGCACGGTGGGTGGTCAGCTCGGGGTCGGCCTTCTTTCGAGAAGAGCCCTTCTGCGCCGACTGGCGCGCGCGCAACAAGGTAGCCACCTGGTCCAGCTCGAGCAGTCCTGGCAGCCCAAGGAACTCCTGTTCGTCAGCGCTGCCCACCTCGGCGTTGAAACCGAACTGCTGGGCGTCGAAGAGCACGTGGTCGAACTGGGCATCGGACTCAAGCGCCTCGAAGGACAGCTCATCCAGATCTGGGGTCGACCCGGTCCGGTTGGCCGCCGCCAGCAGGTCATCCTCGGCTGACCACATGGAGGGTTCGTCCCCCGGCTTCAGGACCCGGTCCAGGGCGTGGTCGCGCTCGTCCTCCAGACGCGCTGCGTGCTCGAGGATGAGCGGCACGCTCGGCAGGAAGATCGACGCCATCTCGCCACGGCGTCGCGCGCGGACGAAACGGCCGACAGCCTGAGCGAAGTAGAGCGGCGTGGACGTCGAGGTGGCGTAGACGCCGACGCACAACCGCGGGACGTCAACGCCCTCGGAGACCATCCGGACCGCAACCATCCAGCGCTGGTTGCCCTCCGCGAACTCCTCGATCTTGCCTGCGGAACCGGCATAGTCCGAGAGCACGACGACGGGCTTCTCGCCCGAGATGCCGTGCAGGATCCTGGCATAGGCCCGGGCCTGGGTCTGGTTCGACGCGATCACCAGGCCACCTGCGTCCGGCACCCCGCGCCGCACCTGCGTCAGTCGCTTGTCGGCTGCTGCCAGGACCGACGGGATCCACTCGCCCTTGACGTCCAGCGCGGTGCGCCACGCCTGGGCGGTCGCGTCCTTGGTCATCGGCTCCCCCAGGCGGGCCGACACCTCATCGCCGGCCTTGGTCCGCCAACGCATCGAGCCGCCATAGGCAAGGAACAGCACCGGGCGGACAACCCCGTCACGCAAGGCTTCGGCGTACCCGTAGGTGTAGTCGGCCTCGCTCCGGCGGATGGAGTCCTTCCCCATCTCGTAACGCACGAACGGAATGGGGCTGGTGTCGGAGCGAAACGGGGTGCCGGTCAGCCCCAGTCGGTGGGTGGCTGGTTCGAAAGCCTCGCGGATCGCATCACCCCACGACAGGTTGTCGCCGCCATGGTGGATCTCGTCAAGGATGACCAGCGTGGGCGCGGCCTTGGTGCGCGCACGGTGCAACAACGGTTTGCTGGCCACCTGCGCGTAGGTCACGGCGACACCGTGGAACTCCGCGCCATGGCGCCCCGCCGCGTTGGTGAAGTGCGGGTCAATCCGGATGCCGACCCTCGAGGCCGCATCGGCCCATTGTGTCTTCAGGTGCTCGGTCGGCGCGACAACGGTGACCCGGCTGATCAGGCCCATGGCGAAGAGCTCGGTCGCAAGTCGCAGTGCGTACGTGGTCTTGCCGGCCCCTGGAGTCGCGACGGCCAAATAGTCCCGTGGGGTGGAACGCAGGTACTGCGTCAGCGCGTCAGCCTGCCAGGCTCGCAGCTTGGACGCTGTCCCCCATGCGGCTCGCTCCGGGAATGCTGGTGAGAGATGGGATGCGGCCGCGGTGCTCATAGGCCGCTAATGGTAACGGGACCCGGCCGACGACATGCCGGGGGCCATGCTCCTTGGTACGTCGCGATCCACCGGCGATGCGACGTGCAAGCACACGTCGCAGCATGTACGTTCCCGCCTACTTCTCGCCGTCCTGCGGGGCACGCAAGCCGTCGAAGATCTCCTTACAGGTACCACACACCGGGAACTTCTTGGGGTCACGTCCCGGCACCCAGACCTTGCCGCATAGCGCCACCACCGGTTCTCCCGACATGGCGCTGTCCATGATCTTGTTCTTGCGGACGTAGTGCGAGAAACGCTCGTGATCCCCCGGCTCGCTGATCTGCTCCTCGACCTGCTCGCGCTCGATCACCGCTGTTCGCGTCGAGGGACGCGAGGGCTCCCTCTCCGGTGCGAGGGGTTCGTTCGGGTCGTCGAGTCCGTTGACGGGAATCCGCGAGTCACTCATGCCATCAAGTCTAACCAACGCAAGCCGGGTGCTTCAGTTCATCGTGGGGTCTTCCGGCAGACTCGCGACCAATGCGAGATGGCCGCGTTGTCGACGCAACACAGTGGACCATAGCGTCTCCGGTTCCGGCGTGAACGCGTCGCGGGCCTCGGACTCCACCACATACCAGCCCCCGTCACGGATCTCCTGCTCGAGCTGACCATCGGACCACCCGGCATACCCGGCAAAGATCCGGAGCCCGGCCACCCCCGGCATCACCACGAGCGGCGGAATATCGAGGTCGACCAGTCCGATCCCGCGGAACAGCAGGCGCACGCCCATCGGCTCCTGCTGTTGTTCGCCAGGCACTGTTACCAGACCCAGCGCCGAGTCCAGCGCTACCGGGCCGCCCTGGAAGACGTTCGACGGATGGGTGACGTAGTCCTGCCACAAAGGCAAGACCGCCGAGACAGGTGCATGCAAGGGGTGGTTCAGGACGACGCCCTGTGCACCTTCGTCGTCGTGCTGCAGCACAAGCACCACGCTTCGCCTGAAGACCTTGCCCCCGGTCCGCGGTGTCGCGACCAGAAGCTTGCCCGTGGCGTTATCGATGCTCACGTCGCCATTCTCGCTCAGGTCGTGCCTGCATGACTCCCCCGGGGCGGCCGATTGACTCGCCACCCGCATGTTGGCAGCGGCAAACGCCAGAAGGTCTGGCCAACTGATGCCGGTCAGACCTTCTGGGTAGTGCTGGGCAATCAGTCGCGAGAGCCGCGATATCCGCGCGGGCCGTCGTTGTTGCGACGTGGACCGCCACCCTGGCCGCTGCGACCGCCGCCACCGAAAGGTCGACGGTGAGGCCGCTGCGGAGCCTCGAGCAGACGACGTGACTGGTTCGACGGG